>ERZ826396.1857-NODE-1857-length-20362-cov-4.385286_pt1 | contig 20362 bp, 10 predicted proteins | sample MGYA00519926_ERZ826396 | MGnify/ENA primary metagenome ERZ826396 (study PRJEB31778, sample SAMEA3449230) | human gut metagenome | biome: human gut; feature: human-associated habitat; material: faeces | place: United Kingdom | collected 2010/2012 ... | reverse complement strand
CTATGTATGCGATCACAGGATTTATCGAGTCTGCACGTATCGGTTCTAACCAGGCAGGTACTGGTCTGAACTACGAGTGTGATGCGATTGCTGCCTGTGTAATCGGTGGTGTATCTTTTGTAGGTGGTACCGGTAAGATCAGCGGCGTTGTTTTAGGGGTGTTCATTCTGAGAATCATCTTCGTTGCACTGCAGTTCCTGGCAGTAAGCCAGAATATGCAGTATGTGATCAAAGGTCTGATTATTCTGATCGCATGTGCAATTGATATGAGAAAATATCTGGTAAGAAAATAAAAAGAAAAGGCTGGGAAATGTTATGGACGAGAATAAGATGCCGGAGAATGACGGATGGAAGAAAAATGCAAGACTGGCGATTTATGCAATGGCTGGGTTTTATCTGCTGACACTGGCATACCAGATGTTCAGGGCGATTTCCACAAGTCATGGCAATGAGCAGCTGATTATGATTGTGGCGACGATTCTGTTTCTGATCGTAGGCGTTGGGTTGATCGGGTTTGGAACTATAAATGTCTACAAAAATATGAAAAAGAATCAGAGTACAGATAAAGATCGTAATGAGGAATAGCTCATAACAAGGATGTGACCTCAAAATCAAAAAGACAGGAGAGTAAAAATGACCCCTGTCTTTTTGTGTCTATAAAGAGGAATAAAAACATTGGAGGAAAAGATGAAAACAAGAAAAAGGTATGTCCGTGCCGGAGCTGCCTGCCTTGCGGCAGTGCTCACGATACAGGGAATGACGCTGCCTGTGGCGGCGGGTGAAGAGGTGAAAGTAAGATCCAATTCACAGACACAGATGAGCTCAGATCCGGAAGCGGTTTATGTAAACAATTACGGAAAAGTAGCGGATCAGAGAACAGCCAATTTTGACAGTAACTGGAAATTCAATCTGGGAGATGTGGAAAATGCACAGACAGCAAATTTTGACGACTCGAAATGGCGTCAGGTTTCATTGCCGCATGACTACAGCATTGAACAGGATTATTCAAAATCTATGGAAGCAGAAAGTGGATATCTTCCAGGGGGAACAGGATGGTACCGCAAAAGCTTTACCATAGATAAAGCAGCAGAAGGCAAAGAAATCCGTATTGATTTTGGCGGCGTTTATATGAACGCATCTGTATGGGTAAATGGAGAAAAGCTTGGGACACATCCATATGGATATACATCATTTTCATTTGACATAACAGACTATGTGAAATACGGTGAGGAAAATACAATTGCAGTAAAGGTGGAGAACAAAACGCCTTCAAGCAGATGGTATTCCGGAAGTGGTATTTACAGAAGCGTAAATCTAACCATAACAGAAAAGGTTCATGTGGATCTTGAGGGGACGCAGATTACGACTGAGAACCTGAAAGCAGAACAGGGTGGAACTGTCAATATGGATGTTCGCACACAGGTTGTGAATGATTCTGAAAATGAACAGACAGTAACCTTGACGCATACAGTATTTCCGAAAGGCGGCAATGAAAGTGCAGCGATCGGAACAGTGACAACCGAAGCCAAAACAGTTGCATCCGGAGAAAGTGATGAAATTGAAACAACACTTGCGGCACAAAGTCCGGCGCTCTGGAGTGTGGACAGTCCGACACTTTATACCGTAAGAACAGAAGTAAAGCTTGGAGAAAATACAGTAGATGTTTACGATACGGAATATGGTTTCCGGTATTTTGATTTTGATAACAATACAGGATTTTCGTTGAACGGACAGAATACAAAGCTGAAAGGTGTATGTATGCATCATGATCAGGGAGCACTTGGTGCAAAGGCAAATGCCCGTGCAATCGCAAGACAGGTTGAAATCCTAAAGCAGATGGGATGCAACACCATCCGTGTGACACATAACCCGGCGGCAGAAGAACTGATCCAGGCATGCAATGAGCAGGGGATGCTGGTGATCGATGAAGCTTTTGACACCTGGCTTTATGCAAAAAACGGGAATAGCAATGATTATGCAAAATGGTTCAATCAGACAATAGACGGGGATAATCAGATTTTAGGCGCAGAGGATGGTATGACCTGGGCACAGTTTGACCTGACAGCAATGGTGAAGAGAGGATACAATGCACCGTCGATCATTATGTGGTCTCTTGGAAATGAGGTTATGGAAGGAATCAGCGGTGGCGTTTCCAATTATCCGGCAACTGCACAGAAGCTGGTGAACTGGGTAAAAGAGCTGGATGCAACAAGACCGATGACAACCGGAGATAACAAGCTGAAAGCCAACTGGAGTGAAGCAGAAAGCATTGGAAATACATTAAATGCAGCAGGCGGAACTGTTGGATTCAATTATTGCGCAGGCTGGCAGTATGACAACTGGCATAAATTGCATCCAGAATGGCTGATGTACGGATCTGAGACTGCTTCTGCGATCAACAGCCGTGGAATCTATAATCGGATCAACGGTGGAAGCCAGACTTCCGACAAGCAGCTTACATCCTATGATAATTCTGCTGTAGGATGGGGCAGTGTAGCAAGTGATGCATGGTATACAACGATTACAAGAGATTACCTTGCAGGAGAATATGTCTGGACCGGATTTGATTATATCGGTGAGCCGACACCTTGGAATGGAACCGGAGCAGGATCCGTAGGAAGCTGGCCGGCACCGAAGAGCTCTTACTTTGGTATCGTGGATACCGCAGGCTTTGCGAAAGACAGCTATTACTTCTATCAAAGCCAGTGGAATGATCAGGTGCACACCTTACATGTACTTCCGGCATGGAATGAAAATGTAGTCTATAAAGACAACAGTGGAAAAGTTCCGGTAGTTGTATATTCGGATGCAGCATCGGTCGAGCTGTTCTTTACACCGGCAGGTGGAGAAAGACAGTCTCTTGGAAAGAAAACATTTACACAGAAAACAACAGCAGCAGGTTACACCTATCAGATTTACGAAGGAGAGGATAAAGACGGAACCGAGCATAAAAATCTTTATCTTACCTGGAAGGTTCCGTATGCAGATGGAACACTGGAGGCAGTTGCATACGACGCGGATGGAAATATCATTGAAAGTACAGACGGACGTTCCAGCGTGACAACAACCGGCGAAGCTGCAAAATTGCAGATGTCAGCAGACAGAACCGAGATCGCTGCGGATGGGAAAGATTTATCCTATGTGACAGTTGATGTGGCAGACCAGAATGGGAATATTGTTCCAGATGCAGAAAACCGCGTTACATTTAACGTAGAAGGTGACGGAGTTCTGGTTGGTGTAGATAACGGAAGCTCTCCGGATCACGATTCTTATCTTGCAGATAACAGAAAAGCATTCAGTGGGAAAGTTCTGGCGATTGTACAGTCTACGAAAACGGGCGGTTCATTTACCGTGACAGCGACCGCTGATGGGCTGGAAAGTGCAGTGGCAACTGTTACAACTTATTCTGTAGCAGATGGCACACCGGAAGAAGAAAAAGAGATTGACAGTTTTTGGATGTCAAAGACCTATTATGTCAAGACTGGAAATATCCCGGTACTTCCGACAACGATTGAAACCCGTTATACCGATGGAAGCAAAGAAAGTAAAGCAGTGACATGGGATGCGATCGGAGAGGAGCTGGTACAGCAGTCAGGAAACTTTAATGTGCAGGGGCAGATTGAAGGACATCAGGTAACGGTCAATGTAAATGTTATTGATGAAGTTGGAGGACTTCTGAATTACTCAACCTCAACACCAGTTGGAACTGTACCGATTCTTCCGGAATCCAGGCCGGCGGTTCTTACAGACGGAACCATTCTGACCGCTTCATTTGGAGTAAACTGGGATGACATATCGGCGGATCAGTTTGCAGAAGAAGGAATTGTTACGGTAAACGGAACAGCAGATGTACTCGGTGATGAGATTCCGGTAAGTGCGACAATCCGCGTACAGACAGAACAGATCACGATTGGAAGCAGTGTCTCAGGAAAGGTAATGAACCTGACGCAAAGTATTCCGGAAGGCGAGCAGTCGGATACACTTTCTGCAATTGTGGACGGATCAACAACAATCAGTGATAACACAAGCGGAGGAGCAAACCCGACTGCATGGAGCAACTGGCAGAGTTCTCAGAACGGTAATAATAAAGCGGAGATCACATTTGAATATGCAACCCAGCAGAGACTTGGACAAATTGTGATGCATTTTGCAAAAGACAGCGGAAGTATGCGTTATCCGGATGCAGGAACAACAGAGATTCTGGTTTCAGAGGATGGAACCAACTGGAACAAACTTGTGGTAACGGAGACAATCGGGGAAGAAAGTGGACGGGTAAAACCATATACTTATGATTTTACACCGACGACAGCGACCTTTATCAAATTTAAACTTACGAACGCAAGTGCAACGACAGGAACCAGATGGAAACCATGTACTGCACTTACGGAGATCGAGCTGAAGGTGGCACAGGGAACCTTTGTATCAAATACGACAGCAAACCTAGAAGAAGTGATTGTAAATGGCAATCCGGTACCGGAAAGTGCACTGGCACAGGGAAGCTATTCTACACCTGCTATTTTTGCAGAGGTAGAGGCAAAAGCAGCCGATAATGCGTCAGTGACTATTCTTCCGACTTTCAACAATATCAAGAAGATCATTGTAGAGTCAGAGGATCACAATACAAGAAATGTATTTGAAATCCGTCTTGGAGAAGAAACTGAAGAGACACCAGAATCCGGTGACAGAGATTATCCGGTTGGAAGGCTCACTGCATTTGCAGAAAGTGAGTATAATGGCAGTGGAACAGAAGGACCGGCAGAGTACGTTTTGGATGAAGATGAAGGAACGCACTGGCATACAAACTGGCGTACAAATGAAGCACAGGATGTAGAAAAACGCTGGATTGGACTGGAACTGGAAGAACCGGCAGTTCTGGATGCACTTCGCTATTATCCGCGTGGCGGCAACATGAATGGATTTGTCAGTGAGTATAAAGTACAGTACAAGCTGAATCAGGAAGATGAATGGACCGATATTGCAGGCGGTACCTGGGACAGGACGCTTGAATGGAAAATAGCAGAATTTGACGAACCGGTAGAAGCAAAATACGTGAGACTGGTGGGAATCCATACTTATGCAGAATCTGGAAATGATGCACACATGGCAGTTGCAGAACTTCGGGTCCGTGAGGCAGACAAGCGTGTAGATATTTCGGCAGAAGACAGCCAGATCACGGTGTCTGTTCCAGAACAGATAGAGGTTGCGAAAGCAGACGAACAGAATCCGGTATATCCACAGGTAGAGGTTAAGAAAACGGTAGACGGCGCAGAAGAGACTTTGAGGTACGGAGTGGATTATCTGCTGTCCTATGAAAATAATACAGCTTTCGGAACAGGTAAGGTGATTATTACCGGAATTGTAAATTATCGTGGAGCTGTAGAATGTACATTTGAAATTGTGAAGAAAGATCCGCAGCTGAGTGCTGTGTATATCCAGAGCCAACCTGGAAAAGTAGTTTACAAAGCAGGAGAAAGCTTCGACCCGACCGGCCTTTCGCTGAAACTGGTATACGATGATGATTCAGAGGAAGAACTGGTATATGGCGAAGAGACGGCAGGACTGTTTGTTTTTGAGCCAGGTCTGGAGACTGCACTTACAGAAGAAGTAAAAGAGGTTACTGTGACTTATGGTGGAAAATCAGCAGTTGTGTTTATCGGAGTAGAAACACCGGAAACACCAGGACCTGAAAATCCGGGAAAACCAAATCCGGGAAAACCAAATCCGGAAGCTCCGAAACCAGGAAGTGGGTCTAGCAGTGGAAATGGAACAGGAAGTGGATCAAATTCTAATAACGGAAGCAATGGTGGTAATAATATAGTAAATAACATCACAAATAATAACAACAATAACAATAGCAATTCTTCCAATAAGAATTCCGGAAAAGTGCAGACAGGAGACAGAAATAATCTTGTATTCCCTGTAATCGGAATGGCAGTAGCAGTTCTGGTAATTGCCACTGTTTTAATAATCAGAAAAAAGAAACGTCTTTAAAAATGTAGAAGACATTTAAAGGACTCCCGGCAAGGTAAAGTTTGCCGGGAGTTCTTATTATTTTAAAGGAACTTTCTATGAGATAAAAGGTACTGCGTACCGGAGATGTGCACTTTTTTTGTCCCCCATATCCCCCAATCTCAAAAAATTCTTAAGAAAGTCCAGCCCTATCTCTTAAAAAATCTCTGTTAATCTTGTATAGTATAGAGGAGGTGAAAAAAAGATGGCAAAAATATTAGTATGTGATGATGATAAAGACATTGTAGAAGCAATAGATATTTACCTGACGCAGGAAGGATACGAAGTCCTGAAGGCGTATGATGGCGATGAAGCGATCAGGGTACTGAAAAATAATGAAGTTGATCTTCTGATCATGGATGTGATGATGCCGCGGCTGGACGGAATCCGGGCGACACTCAAGATCCGGGAAAACATGAGCCTCCCGATCATTATTTTATCCGCCAAATCAGAGGATGCGGACAAGATTTTAGGACTGAATATCGGTGCAGATGATTACATGACCAAACCGTTCAATCCGTTGGAGCTGGTAGCAAGGGTAAAATCCCAGCTCAGACGTTACACCCAGCTTGGAAGTACGGCGAGATCTGACAACCAGAATGAGTTCCGGACCGGGGGACTTGTGATCAGGGATGATCTGAAAGAAGTAACTGTGGATGGCGAAAAAGTGAAGCTGACACCGATTGAATACAATATATTACTGTTACTCGTTAAAAATCAGGGGAAGGTGTTCTCTATCAATCAGATTTACGAAAATATCTGGAATGAAGAAGCAATCGGAGCGGACAATACCGTTGCCGTACATATCCGCCATATCCGGGAGAAAATCGAAATCAATCCGAAAGAGCCACGTTACCTGAAGGTAGTATGGGGTGTCGGATATAAGGTAGAGAAGATCGGTTAGGAGGTCTTATGAATAACAAATGGTATCAGAGCGCACCATGTAAAGGACTCCTGATCATACTGGAACATATTTTAGCGGTGGTGATGATTACATGTCTGGTTTTTACATTCAGTTATCCGGGCGATGATCTGGCAGGAATCCTGTTTGAAAAGCCACATAAGAAGTATGATCAGTCAAAAGGGTTTACCGACAAGCTGATGAGTGCTGCAAATGATATTACGGCTGCGGAAGGATACGACAGCCATTTTGAGACAGAAGGAAAATATGATGAAAACAGAATTGTAGATCTGAAAGAATATGATTCAGATCGTATGATTTCAAATGAAAATGTAAATGGGCTTGCATACCGTCTGGGTGATCTTGTGAATTACTGGGAAAACGATCAGGAGATGTACTACGCAGACGGAACCAAAATGGCAGATGGAGACAATGATGAGGAGATCATCGTCTGCCAGAAGGATGACGGAACTCATCACTATTACTATGAAAAAGAGTTTCGTCGAGAATTTAAAAACGGAAATCTTCAGTTTGGTAACATGGATGAGGCAAAAGACGAATATTCACTGGAGAGCACCGGAGAAGTGATTGATTCTATGATCAATGGCTGGGTAGACAGCTCCGCAAGTATTTACCGCAATATTCTGGACAGTGAAAACCGTCAGGTCTACACAAAATGCTGGAGGTATGATGGAGAAAAAGTTTCCGAAAAATGTGCACCGGTGGGAGCTGAGAATCTCCTGGAGATTGTGAACAAGGATTCCAGATGGAACGGCAAACTAAGTGATGCGATGTCAATGCTTGGAAATACTGTGGACAGTATACGAGATGAGTTTTTAATCTGGCAATATGTGACCGAAGAATATAAAGAAGGGAATACCAATCTCGCTTACATGATTGTTGATCTGGATAATAAAAAAGTTTATACCAACCGGCTGGCATATCAGAAGTTTGATGAGTGGGAAAAGAATCTGGACAATCTGAAAAAACTGGGAGTGTATGCAGTTGCCACACCAAAGCTTACTGAGTACCGGAGTAATATTGATATGGACGGATCACAGTGGAAATCACTGATCGGTGGCAATATGTGGACGGATAATTATGAATGCGTGTTCGCGGTAGATACTTCCTATCCGATCCAGGATGACTTTTATCAGGAGAGCAAGATTTATCAGGAGTATGCACCGCAGGTAAGATTTACCTTCTGGATTGCGATTGCAACCGGATTTGCAATGCTTGTAATTCTGGCATGGCTGACAATTGTTGCAGGCAGATCAAACCGGGAAGAAGGCATTGTGTTGAATCGGATCGACAAAATGAAGACAGAAATCTTTATTCTTTTGTCGGTTGCAGTTATGGTGACATGCATTTACGGGGAAATCAGTTTAAGTTATAGTCTGCTGAACGGAGTCCGGTTTAGCGGAGATGGTTTCAGTGACACATCGGTACTGATTTTTGCAGGAATTGTTGCGGTAAGCTTTTGCATGACAGGACTTACTTTATGGCTTGGAATGGTAAGAAGGATCAAGGCAAAGACTTTGTGGAAGAACAGTATTTTATGTCTGATCATCAAATACGTCCGGATTGGGATCCGGCATCTGGGGGAGGTCTGGAAAGCTGCGATTTTGTTTGGAGTACTGGTTGTAGTCCACTGGATCGCGATCGCCATGTGGGAGCCGGGAATCTGGCTGTTCGTAATGCTTGCGGCAGAGGCAGGGGCATTTTTCTACCTGATGCGAAGAGCCATCGGAAGAGCGCGGATCATCAAAGGGGTAAAAGCAATCGCAGACGGTCAGGTTGACTATCAGATTCCGTTAAATGGACTCAAAGGCGGACAGCTTGAAGCAGCAGTCAGCATCAATAAGATTGGAGATGGACTGGACCGGGCGGTAGAAGAGAGCGTAAAAAATGAACGCCTCAAAACGGATCTGATCACAAATGTATCCCATGATATCAAAACGCCGCTTACATCAATCATTAATTATGTGGAACTTTTAAAGAGAGAGGATTTTGAGGATCCGAAGATCCGGAATTATCTTCAGGTTCTGGAAGAAAAAGCATATCGTCTGAAGACACTTACCGAGGATGTAGTAGAAGCTTCCAAGGTAAGTAGCGGAAATATCAGTCTGGAAATGATGAACCTTAATCTGGTTGAGCTGGTCAACCAGACCTGCGCCGAATTTGAAGAAAAATTTGAAGCAAGGAATCTGAAAATGATCATGAATCTTCCGGCTGAACCGGCAACAATCTACGCAGACGGCAGACGAATGTGGAGAGTTCTTGCAAATGTATTTAACAATGCGGCAAAATATGCAATGGAGGGAAGCCGTGTCTATGTGGATCTGGTTCAGACAGGTGAGGAAGTACAGCTTACGATCAAGAATGTATCAGAGCAGCCGCTGAATATTTCGGCAGATGAGCTGACAGAAAGATTTATCCGCGGAGATGTATCCAGAAGCACGGAAGGAAGCGGGCTTGGTCTTTCGATTGCACAGAATCTGACAAAGCTTCAAGGGGGAAAATTCGAGTTATATCTCGACGGAGATCTGTTCAAGGTACTGATCTGTTTCCCGGTTCCAAAAGAAACGGAAGATGTCTATCAGGAAGTCGAACAGTAACAGGTAAATATGGGGCGTAAGGGAAATTTCCCTTGCGCTCTATTTTATTTCGCTTTACAATAAAAACTGGATTCGTACATATAACCTAAAATGTAAGGGGAAATTAAAATGGAATCATTGAATAATATCTTAAAAAAGAGTTTAAATAAAGAATTTTTATCAGCAATAATCAGCAACCCACGTGAAAAAGGCGGAATTGTAAAGATTAAGATCCGCCCTGTGGAGCATAAAGACAATATTTTGTATCAGTGCGAAGAACACCGGAACAACCAGGTATTTCACCACAATCTGAATGAAGAAGAAGCGGCAGGATATATTGAAAATGCCATGCAGGAATTCAAACAGATGCAGATGGAGACCAGAAAATTCCGCTATCAGGTTCTGGTCAGCAAAAAAGGGAAAATGACGATTCAGAGACGGCTTCAGACCGGGAGGTTTAAAGAGATTGATCTGTCACACAACCGGAAGAAGCATTATATCCTGGAGGAAGGAAAAGCAGTTCCATTTTTACAGGATCTGGGAGTTATGACAAAAGATGGGGAGATCGTGCGGACAAAGTTCGACAAGTTCCGCCAGATCAACCGTTTCCTGGAGTTTATCGAGGATGTACTTCCGGAGCTTCCGAAGGACAGGGAAGTAACGATTCTGGATTTTGGATGCGGTAAATCCTATTTGACATTTGCAATTTACTATTATTTGCATGAGTTAAAAGGTTATGATATCCGGATCATCGGACTGGATCTGAAGACGGATGTCATTTATGCATGCAACCAGCTTGCAAAAAAATATGGCTATAGAAAACTGAAGTTTATGGAAGGAAATATTGCAGATTACACCGGCTCTGATGAAGTGGATATGGTCGTGACGCTGCATGCCTGCGATACCGCTACCGATTTTGCACTTGCAAAAGCAGTTGGCTGGAAAGCGAAGGTCATTCTTTCGGTTCCGTGCTGTCAGCATGAAGTGAACCGCCAGATTGCAAATGAAACACTTGCACCGCTGTTTTCTTACGGACTGATCAAAGAGCGAATGGCAGCTCTTGTCACGGATGCTATGCGTGCAGAATATCTCAAGAGGGAGGGATATGACACACAGATCCTGGAGTTTATCGATATGGAGCATACACCGAAGAATATTTTGATACGGGCCATTTACACGGGAAATAAAGGAAAAAATACAGAGACAATCCGCGCATGTGAAGAAATGCTTCACATCGATCCAATGCTGGGGAGATTATTGGATCAGCAGAATGAAGAGGGAGAAAAAGGAGTATAAATTTAGCAGATTAAGATAAAGGGGACTATAATTACAATGTTTAAAAAGATAGCAATAAAGACAGGGGTACTGACTACTGTATTTATTCTTGCAGTTATCGTATCCAGTTATGTGACGAACAGAGGCAACACTGATATGAGTGCAGATATGGGAGGTGCAACACTGCCAAGAATATCCTTTATGACAGAAGGCTATGAAGTGAACTCACTGCCGGGATATAAAAGCGATATGACGCTTACTTCGATGCGTGATACACTGACACCCGTCACAAATAACCAGCTGGATATGAACATTGCAAAATATGATAACCAGATCCAGAAGGTTTACTGGCAGGTATATACATTGAACGGGAAAAAATGTATTCAGGAGGGAACCATTAAAGACGTTCAGGATACAGTAACTTTAAATTTCAGGAATACGAAGATCCTGAAAGAAGAGAGGATTTTGAAAGTAACCTTGTACCTGGATAATCAGAATATTTATTTTTATACCAGGATCAAGAATTCGGCAGATTGCAACTATAAGGCAAGCCTGGATTTTGCAAATAATTTTCACAGTGCGGCGCTTGAAGGTCAGGGCGATAAGATTGAAAGCTATCTGGAGACAGATACAGATTCCGATGCGGACAGTTCCACCTATCAGGAGGTCACACTTGCATCTACACAGGCACAGGTGCTTTGGGGATCGCTTGCACCGCAGGTATCCGGAAATGTGTACTGGGAAATTAAGGAATGCAATGAGAATTATACATCGCTTGTCCTCAAATTTCAGGTAAAATGTGCCGGGGATACGGATTATGCAGACCGGCTTTACAGTGTAAAGGAATTCTTCCGGATCCGCACCGGCGAAGACGCACAACAGTATCTGCTTGATTATGACCGCACGATGAATCAGAGATTTGATGGTAAGACAACTGCGCTGAACCAGAAAGGTGTTCTTGTTGGGATTGCGCCGACGGAACTGGAGTATGAGACTAATACAGATGGAACCATTGTAGCATTTATAGAGGATAACCAGCTCTGGCATTATGATAAAAAAGCGGATGAAATGTCGCTGGTATTCGGCTTCGCAGATGCGGAAAACATGGATGTGCGTACATTATGCGATCTGCATGATATCCGCCTGATTTCAGTAGATGAAAAAGGCAATACCACATTTACTGTAGTGGGGTATATGAACCGCGGTGTACATGAAGGGCAGGTAGGTGTAGCAGTCTATTATTTTGACGCAGAAAAAAATTCAGTTACGGAAAAAGCGTTTGTCCCTAGTGAAGACGGATATTATCTGATGAAAGAGGATCTGGGTAAATTTGTATATTACAGCAATTCTGATGAAAATCTTTATGTAATGATAGATGGTACGTTGTATCTTGTGAATCTGAAGGACAACACCAGAGAGGTGCTGGTGAAAGATCTGGAGGAAGGGCAGTATCAGGTTTCACCGGATGGACATCTGCTTGCTTACCAGAGTGAGGGCGGAAAGATCAATGAGTCACAGAAGATCATTGTCCTGAATCTGAAGACAGGAAAATCCTTTGATATTACATCCGAAGGAAATGAATATATCAAACCGATCGGATTTATCCGTAATGATTTTGCCTATGGAACACTCCGCGGAAGCGATGTGGGAACCAATGTATCCGGACAGAATGTATATCCGATGTATAAGGTGGATATTATCACGCAGAAGCAGGTGGTTGCAAAGACCTATGAGGTACAGGATTTTTACATTCTGGATGGCTATGTGGCAGACAATATGATGACACTTAACCGGGTGAACAGAAATGAGAATACCTATATTTCAACGACAGCAGATTACATTACCAACAATCAGGAAAAGGAAGAGAGCAATATCACAGTAGAGACCTACAATGATGATCTGAGGGGAACCCTGGTTCGTCTGACTTATGAAAATGGAATCAAAGACAGCAAAGCAAAAATTTTAAAACCAAAGCAGGTATTGTTTGATAAACCGATGGTTGTCAGCTTTGATAAGCCGAAGGTAAAGAATCAGTATTATGTATATGCACTTGGCAGTCTGCAGGGTGTGTATGAAAAAGCATCTTATGCGATTCAGGAAGCGGAGAAGATAAAAGGCGTGGTCATTTCTTCGTCGCAGGAATATGTGTGGGAGTCCGGAAATACGCCGAATATTTATGAAGTAAATAATATGGATGAGTTCCGGGCAGGAGAAGGTGAGAGTACACTTGCAGCGTGCCTGAACCGGATTCTTAAGCTGGAAGGCGCAGAAGATATAAATGCATCAAAAGAGCTGGAAAATGGAAAGCCGCCGGCAGAAATCCTGACAGAAGCAACCGGTGGAGAAGGGTTTGATCTGACCGGATGTACACCGGAAGAAATCCGCTATACGATCAGCCATGAGACACCGGTGATCGCAATGCTCAGTGCGGATCACGCGGTACTGGTCATCGGATACACGGATGCGAAGTATGCTTATCTGGATCCGGCAGACGGAGAGCGTCATTCCGCAACACCGGATGAGATGAAAGGTCTTGTAAGCGGCAGCGGAAATGTATTTATCGGATATGTAAAGTAAAAAATAACCGGATGGAGGAAGAAAATGAAAGATGAAAAATATTTAGAACTTCTGGCGGAAAAGTACCCGACAGAGCAGGCTGTGTGCCGGGAGATCATCAACCTGAAGGCAATCTTAAGTCTGCCGAAGGGAACCGAGCATTTCATGAGTGACCTGCACGGAGAATATGAAGCATTCTGTCATATATTAAATAACTGTTCCGGCGTGATCCGGGAAAAAGTGGATCTGCTGTTTGGAGATACCTTATCTGATCTGGACAGAGAAGAAATCTGTACCCTGATCTATTATCCGGTTGAGAAGCTTGCGCTGATCAAAAAAGAAGGGAAGAACAATGAAGAATGGTATCGTGTGATCCTGGGAGAACTGATCGAGATTGCAAGATTATTTTCTTCCAAATACACCCGTTCTAAAGTAAGGAAAGCGATGCCGAAGGAATATGCATATATTCTGGACGAGCTGATCCATGTGCAGAAGGATGAGGATGACAACCAGCTTATCTATCACCGCAATATTTTGGATACACTTCTTGAGCTTCAGAATGCGGATGAGTTTATCGAAGTACTGGCAGGTCTGATCAAACGTCTTGCGGTGGATCACTTACATATTGTCGGGGATATTTTTGACAGAGGTCCGTGTGCCGATCGGATCATGGATCTGCTGATGACGTATCATTCGATCGATATTGAGTGGGGAAATCATGATATTCTCTGGATGGGAGCTGCGGCAGGGAACAGAGCGTGTATTGCCACTGTGATCCGGAACAATCTGAAGTATGATAACATGAAGATCCTGGAGAACAGTTATGGCATCAGCCTTCGGAATCTGACTTTATTTGCAGAGAAGATTTATCCGGGGATTGATCCGATGAAGGCAGCTTTAAAAGAGATTTCTGTACTCCTTTTTAAACTGGAAGGTCAGGTGATCCTGCGTAATCCGGATTATAAGATGGAGGATAAGCTTCTGCTTCACAAGGTGGATGTGGCACGTCAGATTGTAGAGGTTGATGGAAAGGAATACGAGATCAAAGAAGAAGAATTTCCGACAGTCAATTTTGCAGCTGAGAATGTGGAAGATGTATACCAGCTTACAGAAGAGGAAGAGAAAGAGATCGAAGGACTTCAGATGGCATTTGTGAACAGTATCCGTCTGCGCCAGCATATTGATTTCCTGTATAAAAAGGGAAGTATGTACCGGATCTTTAACAACAACCTCCTGTATCACGGCTGTGTGCCACTTGATGAGAGTGGTAACTTTGAAGGAGTTGTATTTGGAAAGAAGCGTTATCGTGGAAGGGATTATCTTGACTATGCGGAGCATATTGCGAGAAGAGCCTGGTCAAAGGATGCGAAAGAAAAAGACAAAGACTTTATGTGGTATCTGTGGTGTGGTAGAAAATCACCTTTGTCAGGCAGAAATATCAAGACCTTTGAGCGGACTTATGTGAAGGATGAGGCAACCTGGCATGAAGAGTCGAACCCATATTACAGATTTTATGAAGAAGAAAAGGTCTGCAATATGATTTTACATGAGTTTGGCCTTTATTCTGAACGATCACATATTATCAATGGGCATACCCCGGTCCGGACTTCCAAAGGGGAGCATCCGGTTCGTGCGAACGGAAGACTGATGGTGATCGATGGAGGATTCTGCAAGAGTTATCACAAGACGACCGGTATTGCCGGTTATACACTGATCTTCAATTCCCACGGAATCCGGATCAAATCACACCAACCATTCCAGAGTGTATTTGCGGCACTGACGGAGAATAAAGATATCGAGTCAAAATCGGAGCTGGTAGAGACTGAGAAAGAACGTCTGATGGTACGGGATACGGATACAGGAAAGAAGATAAAAGAAGATGTTGAAGCGCTGAAAATGCTGCTTCGGGCTTACCGCGAGGGAGATCTGGAGTAGAGATTTAAAAGAATAAAATAAAAGCTGACATTTTAACTAATTAAAATTAGTATAAATTGTCAGCTTTTTTATACGCATTTTTCAAAAGACAAGTGTTTTAGATGCTTAAAGGGCACGCTATTTTGTCATAACAACAGCACCATCATCTGTGATGCGGACCATGTATTCTACCTGAGCAGAAAGTCCGTCATCTTCAGTATAAACAGTCCAGTCGTTATCTTCATCAACGAAGAATTCCGGGCTGCCTTCATTGATCATTGGCTCGATGGTAAAGATCATACCCGGAACCAGAAGCATTTCGCTTCCTTTTGGTGTTACATAGCTTACCCAAGGTTCTTCGTGGAATTCAAGACCAACACCATGTCCGCCAATCTCCTCTACAACAGAGTAGCCGTTTTCTTTTGCATGGGTGTTGATCGCATCTGCGATATCTCCGAGATGGTTCCATGGTTTTGCCTGTGCAAGACCAAGCTCGACACATTCCTGTGTGACACGGACCAGTCTTTCAGCACGTTCGCTGACCTTGCCAATCATGAACATACGGGATGCATCTGAGAAATATCCGCCCAGAATGGTAGATACATCTACATTGATGATATCGCCTTCTTCCAGAATAATATTTTCATCCGGAATACCATGGCAGATCTCGTTGTTAATAGAAGTACACACACTCTTCGGGAATCCCTGATAATTAAGCGGTGCCGGGATTCCACCGTGTTCGGTTGTATAGTCATAAACTAATTTATCAATTTCGGCTGTACTCATGCCTGCGTGGATATGGGCTGCTACATGATCAAGTACGGCAGTATTGAGATCTGCACTTTTCTGGATCCCTTCAATCTGAGGAATGGTCTTGAGCATATCTCTTGTCGGAACAATTTCTCCTTTATCTGCATGATACGCGATCTTTTCTTCAATCATAAGATGGCATTTTTTGTATTTCTTTCCGCTGCCACACCAGCACAATTCATTTCTTTCCATGAGAATACCTGACTTTCTTTTATAAATTTTTGCGTGCAGAGTCTGATGTGCTCACAAAAACCAGATGTATGCCTGCACTAACTGTTTCACTTCTATAATATATCCATTTCAGGTCAAAAAGTCAATCTGTGCAGGACGTATTTCGCCAGATGCAGTCCAAAATGACAGAACTGGATGTGGTATGTATCCGTTTTGAAGGAGAACTATTGCTTGTATAGGACTCTGGAATCGGTTATAATACAAAGGGATTATAACTGAAAATAACAGACTGATATTGGAAAGACGAACAGGGAAAGGATGGACAATTATGTTTAGAATTGGAATGCTTACCAGTGGTGGAGATTGTCAGGCACTGAACGCGGCAATGCGCGGTGTCGTAAAAGGACTTTGTTCAAAACGGAATGATGTGGAAATTTATGGATTTCAGGATGGATATAAAGGACTTATTTATTCAAATTTTGAGATGCTGACAGCAAAAGATTTTTCGGGAATCCTTACGATGGGTGGAACGATTCTCGGAACTTCCAGACAGCCATTTAAACTGATGCGCGTACCAGGACCAGACGGGATAGATAAGGTCGAAGCAATGAAACATACTTACCATAAGCTGAATCTGAACTGTCTGGTAGTCCTTGGAGGTAATGGAACACATAAGACTGCGAATCTGTTAAGAGAAGAAGGTCTGAATGTAATCACACTTCCAAAGACAATCGACAATGATCTGTGGGGAACGGATATGACATTTGGTTTTCAGAGCGCGGTAGATATTGCAACGGAGGCGATTGACAGGATCCATACAACAGCAACCTCACACAGCCGTGTGTTTATTGTAGAAGTTATGGGACATAAAGTTGGGTGGGTGACACTCCATGCCGGAATCGCAGGCGGAGCAGATATCATCCTGCTTCCGGAGATACCTTATGATGTGGACAACGTAGTTCGTGCGATCAAGAGCCGTACAGAAGCAGGAAAGCATTTTACGATCATCGCGGTTGCAGAAGGCGCGATCACAAAAGAAGATGCAGCTCTTCCGAAGAAAAAATTAAAAGAAAAACAGGAAAAGAAGAGCTATCCGTCTGTAGCATATGAGCTGGCAGAGAAGATCCAGAACCGTATGGATCAGGAAGTTCGTATTACTGTGCCGGGACATACACAGAGAGGTGGAAGTCCGTGCCCGTATGACCGTGTGCTTGCAACCAGACTGGGAGCAGCAGCAGCGGATCTGATCTTAAAAGAGGACTACGGATATATGGTAGGAATTAAAAACGGCAGCATCCGCAAGGTTCCGCTTGGTGAAGTTGCCGGTAAGCTGAAGATGGTAGACCCGAAGGCGGATATCATCAAAGAAGCCAAGATTGTCGGAATCAGTTTTGGTGATGAGTAAAGGAGTAATTTAACATGTCATATACTGCCCTGTATCGTAAATTCCGTCCTGCGGAATTTGAAGATGTAAAAGGACAAGATCATATTATCACAACACTGAAGAATCAGATAAAGGCAGATAGAATTGGACATGCATATCTGTTTTGTGGCACAAGAGGAACCGGAAAGACTACTGTAGCGAAGATTTTTGCAAAAGCAGTCAACTGTGAACATCCGGTAGACGGAAGTCCCTGCGGGGAATGTGCCATGTGTAAAAATATTGCAGCCGGTATTTCCATGAACGTCATTGAAATCGATGCGGCTTCCAACAACGGTGTAGACAATATCCGTGAGATCAGGGAAGAGGTATCCTACCGTCCGACAGAGGGACGATATAAGGTGTATATCATCGATGAAGTGCATATGCTTTCTATAGGTGCGTTTAATGCCCTGTTAAAGACGCTGGAAGAACCACCGGAATATGTGATCTTTATCCTTGCAACGACAGAGGCACACAAGATTCCGATCACGATTTTATCCAGATGCCAGCGCTACGATTTCAAGCGAATTACGATTGATACGATCGCGGCGCGTCTGGATGAACTGATGAAAAAAGAACAGGTTGAGGTGGAAGAAAAAGCGATCCGTTATATTGCGAAGGCGGCGGACGGATCCATGCGAGATGCATTAAGTCTTCTGGATCAGTGCATTGCATTTTACCTCGGGCAGAAGCTGACCTATGATCACGTCCTTGAGGTTCTTGGTGCTGTGGATACTGATGTGTTCAGCAGACTTCTCAGACAGATCATCAGTCAGGATGTGGGAAAGGTCCTTGCTACGGTGGAAGAGCTTGTGATGCAGGGAAGAGAACTGACACAGCTTGCAGCAGATTTTACATGGTATCTGCGCAATCTTCTTCTGGTGAAGACTTCGGATAATATGGAAGATGTACTGGATGTATCAACAGAAAATCTGGCACAGCTGAAAGAGGAAGCACAGATGATCGAATCCGGGGTGCTGCTCCGGTATATCCGTATTTTTTCCGAGCTGACAAATCAGCTCAAATACGCAACACAGAAAAGAGTGCTTCTGGAAGTAACACTGATCAAGCTTTGCAAACCGCAGATGGAGAGTACGAAGGACAGTCTTCTGGATCGGATCCGTGCACTGGAAAAACAGGTAGAAGAAGGAAATTTTGCAGCTGCGCAGCCACAGGAGAGGGTTGTTTATGTAAATGGTGAAGCACCGAAGCCACAGCCAAAACCGCAGCTTCCGAAAGCACTGAAGGAAGATGTAAAGCAGGTGGCATCAAATTTCAGGAAGATTGCAAATGAAGCATCAGGAATGCTTAGAGGCTATCTGAAGCAGGCAAGACTCAGCGTGGACAATCAGGACAGACTTCTGATCGTTCTGCCGGATGAGATCAGCGCCAGCGTGGTAGGAAGCGAAGAGCATAAGCAGGAATTAAAAGATCTGATTGAGAAAAAAATCGGCAAGACTGTGGAGATTGATGTGCGTCAGGTGGAAAACGGACGCCATTTTGAAGACAGTTTTGTGGATATAGAAAAAGTGATCAATATGGAGATCACGATTGAAGATGAATAATAATTAGGAGGTGACAAACTATAAATAGTCAAGAGTTTTTTTGAGAAATTTTGTGTAATAAAAAAGGGTAACTTTAATAGACCATCTGAAAATATCGTATTTCAGATGGAGCAGATAAATATATAGGGAAGATATTAACGTAGTTTCTGAGCGTTAAAGTCTACATCTTGCCTCTCCAATGCATAGATGACTCTAATCAGTTTCTTTGCAACGTGAGTAATAGCTACCCGGTGTTTTTTGCCTTCTGCCCGTTTCTTTGCATAATAGGTTGCAAAGGTTAAGTCAAAACGGATTAAGGGAAGGCAAGCATTAAGCAGAACGTAACGTAGTTGGGAAGAACCATGTTTTACCATTCTGCCACCATGAGACTCAGTGCCGGAGTCATTTATTCCTGGTTCAATTCCAGCAAACGCAAGCATCTGACTGGGATTGGAAAAGTTTGATATGTCACCATATTCAGCATAAATAACAGCTGCTGAAATAGGACCGATACCAGGGATGGACATATAGTGAGGATGTACTTCTTCAATAAGTCTAGTAATCTCGGCTTCAAGGTTTTTTATTTCCTTGCAGAGAGAGTTGTATAAGGTCAGCAAACTGTTTAATTCAATGTCAAAGATAGAATTATTGACACCAACTGTGTTAGCAGCCAATTCTTTCAAACGAAGGAACTGTTGTATAGAAAATTTACCTCTTGAAATACAGCGTAGTTTGTCATAAGACACAGAATTCATATGAGCCATTTTTTCAGCAGAACCATAGTTTTCAAGGAGATAGATAGCAGTTTTGGAAAGCCGTTCATTGAAAAAAGGTTTAAATTCTGGAAAGGTATGATCTAAAACATTTGTTATCTTCACAAGATAAAAAGAACGTTGACGAATTAATCTATCTCGCAAACGAGTTAGTGACTTCAAGGAATAAGCGTGGTAAAATCCTTTTGAATGGGGTTTGTACTCAACAGTCATTAACCACCGAGCTATTGATTCACAGTCAACAGAATCGGTTTTGGTTCGCCTTAAAGTAGTTGATTTTTTGTATTCCTTGATGAGGACTGGATTAACTTCCATAAAGCTGTGGTTGGCATTTTCAAGGAAGAGTTCAAGATTGAGGGCATAATGGGCAGTTGATTCAAACCCTATTT
>ERZ826396.1856-NODE-1856-length-20371-cov-11.986759_pt1 | contig 20371 bp, 22 predicted proteins | sample MGYA00519926_ERZ826396 | MGnify/ENA primary metagenome ERZ826396 (study PRJEB31778, sample SAMEA3449230) | human gut metagenome | biome: human gut; feature: human-associated habitat; material: faeces | place: United Kingdom | collected 2010/2012 ... | reverse complement strand
CTTCCTATCTGGACGCTATCCTGCTGTCAAAGTGCGCAAAAAATTGTACGTTACCCGACGCTCCCTGGCGTCAACACGTCCTTCGAGACGCAGGCATTCGCGCCAAGAGTGCATCCGTCAGCTATGCGCACCTCGTTCCACACCTTCACGCCGGGACCAATATAAACGTCATCCCCGATGAGAGCCGCCCCCCCCCCGGAAGGATTCGCGCCGATGTTGACACAGCTGTTCAGAGTGCACCTCGCGCCGATCCTCGCATGGCGGCTCACCACTATGCTGCCGTAGTGGAGAATGCAAAGGCCAGGACCGCAGACGTTGAGCGGGATGGAGAAGCCGAGATGCTCGCTCAGCCTTTGGAAACGCCAGCGCAGCCAAACGCGATAAGGCTTGGTCGCACGTCCTCCCCGACAGTTCTCCCAGTACTCAAGGCGCCGCAGCAGACGCTCCCAGCGAGCCACGGAATCGGTGAGCCAGACCATGGAGTTGTCCGTGCGCCACAGCACATTGCGCGTCTTGGCACCGAGCGCTTCCATATCGGCACGTACGTACGCACGCCAATCTTCCTTGCTTTCGATCATCGACGATCCCCCATCGCTGAACGCATCTTCAAGAGCACGGTAAGCGCACGGATTGGCAGAGGCGCCAGAAACACCTGCCTCGCGCCCATCGCGATACGCACGAAAGCGACCGATCCCCCGAGTTTGCGCAAATAGAAGACAGCGGCCCGCCCTTCGGTCACCAGGCAGCCCGTCCGGCAATCCATTCGGCGTACTCAAGATCGGCAGGCTCGTTGATGTCGAGAGCTTCAATCTCGTTGATCACGAAGCCCTCCACATGAACGCCCAGCACGCTACGCGTGGCGCGCAGGGCACCGGCCTCGGTCACATAGAGACAGCTGTTCTCCACGTACACCGGTCTGCGCCCCTGCCTACGACGAGGTTCGCTCGGGAAGAGCCGTCGAAAGCCACCGTCCTCGCATATCCAGTGGTCGGCCACGCTCTCGTGCAGAGTGAGCATGGCGTCGGCCGCGCCAGACGAACGCAACCCCTCCCAACGGTCCATGAACGACCGCACTGTCTCGGACGTACGGAAAGGCGAAGTCGGCTGCGCGCACACAACCGACCCGTAGCGCACACCCAACCCCGCTTCCATGCGATCAAGCGCGTCTATGAGGGCGTCCTCCGTTGCGGCCGCATCGCCGCTGATCTCAACGGGACGCCTCAACGCGTAGACGCCGCAGCGACGGGCCACCTCGAGAATCTCATCGGAGTCCGAGCTCACGCACACCTCGTCAGCCACACCCGATGCCAGCAGGCATTCCACCGTCCACTCAAGCAGAGGCTTTCCAGCAAGCAAGCGAATGTTCTTGCCGGGTATGCCTTTCGAGCCTCCCCGAGCAGGTATCACCGCAAGAACGCGGCCGACAGCGCTCATTGCACCTCCTCCTCAAGCGAGGCGATAACGTCGGCGGGCGTTATCACGTCCACAAGAGAAAAGCCCTCGTCCACCACAGGGATAAGGGTCACGCCCTTGTCCTTAACGAGCTCCTTCGCCGCGCTCATATCGCGCGAGCGCAGATAGAAAAAAGTCGGCGAGTAGAGCCCGGAGATGGGCTGCAGGATGTCGGCCCCCCGGCAGAGAGCGCGCACGGCATCGCCTTGGCTGAGAATGCCCACGACCTTTCCCTCGTCGACGACGAAGACGTTGCGGTTGTGGTTCTCGCTTATTTGATCGAGCGCTTCTTTGAGCGTGTACGCAGGAGTGACGCAATAGATCGAAAGGCCCACTCTTTCTCCCTTTCTAATAGGTCAGCTTTTTGGCCATCCAGCGAGCATCGGCCTCGATGGACATGAGCAAATCGAGGATGCGCTCCGACGAGTGGCCGTCTCCGTAGGGGTTCTCCATACCCGCGATCGAGGCGCGGAACTCGAGCGACGACGCCCTCTCCACGGCGGTGAATATCTCGTCCCTGTCGAAGGGCGCGTCTATCACGTTCGCGCCCCGAAAGCGCATATCTTGCCTACGGCCGATGTTGACGGCCGGCGTGCCGAAACTCGGAGCCTCAAGCAAGCCAGAACTCGAGTTCCCCACAATCGCAAGCGCCTCCTTCAAAAAACCGAGGTAGTCCGCGCGTGGCATGTTGGCGAACAGGTGCCAGTCGCCGCGCCGCCCTTGCTCGATCGCGCTGCGCACGGCCAACGACCCAGCATCGTTGTTAGGCAAGATCGCTATTTTGGGAGCGGCTAAGGCATTCAAAGCCTCTACAAAAATCCGGGCCTGCTCGCCCGCGCTCGCCGCCTCCTCGGTGACGGGATGCATCACGGCCAAGTAGAACCCACGCGAAAGATCCACCCCGTATTTGGTCTCCAAGTCCTCGCGCGTTGAATACTGGGCGGACACCATCTCGTCAACCTGCGGCGCTCCCACGTTGAACACGCGAAACGGCTCCTCGCCCAAACGCATGAGCCGATCAGCGGCATCCTCGTTGGCGGCTAAGTGCAGATGCGCGAGCTTGCCGATGGCGTGGCGGCACATACCGTCGATGTTGCCGGAAAGCTCACCGGCTTGAATGTGAGCCACCGGCGTGTAGGTGTAAGAGCAGGCAATGGCACCCATCAACTGCTCGCCGCGATCACCCGCAAGCACCACCCAATCAGGGTGCTCCACGTCAAGAATGTCCGGCAAGGCCTCTAGGCACACGCCGAGCGACTTAGCATGGCTTGCATGGTCGCCGCCCTCAACGGCCATGCGCACCTTGTGGTGGATGGTGAAGCCGTCGCGTTCAATCTCCTGCCAAGAGCTACCGTAGGCCGGCAGCAGGTGCATGTTGGTGACGACGAGTCGGTAGTCCACGTCATCACGAGCCCGTATGAGGCGCAGTATCGGACGGATATAGCCCCACTCACCGCGCGAGCCGGTCAGAAAAAGCATCTTCTTCATACTAGGCAAGATCCTCCCAAGAAACGAGGGTGTTGCCCTCGATATCCCGCGCAGCCGTGCGTCCCACAACCTCGTCCATGCGCCAGGACGGGATACCGGTGCCAGGGCGCTTGCCCCACACCATGTCCTGCGTTATGACCTCTCCGGCTTTGATGGGGCGCAGGGCCACGACGCTCCTGTGCGCCCACTCGCGAATGCCGGACTCGCTCTCGTGCACCTTCTTCTCGCAGCCCAGAGCGGCCTCCACCTTGCGGGCCCCGTCGCAGAGGCTGCGCAGTTCGGAGAAGTCGATGGAGACGGACTGATCGGGGCCGGGCGTTCGCTTGTCCAAGATAACGTGCTTCTCCAGGATCTTGGCACCGCGCGCCACCGCGCCGAAACAGGTGTAGAGGTCGGGCGTGTGGTCGGAGTGGCCGATCACGGCCTTGGGAAACGCCTCAGCCATAACGTCGATCACCCCCAAGTTCACGTCCTCGTAGACGGGTGGATACTCCGAGAGACAGTTCATGAGGGCAAACTCCACCCCGCTCTCCACGAGCACGTCGTAGGTGCGACGGATCTCCTCCATAGTGGCCATCCCCGTCGAGACGATCATAGGCTTGCCGAGCGCGGCGATCGCACGGATGGTGGGGATGTCGTCCATCTCGCCCGATCCAATCTTGAAGGCATCCACACCCAGCTCGTCGAGCTCTTGGGCGGCCTTCAAGCTGAAGGGTGTGCAAAGATACTGGATCCCAACCTCTTCGCAGTACGTCATCAGCTCGGCGTGCTGATCGAGCGTAAGGGCGTGGAGCTTCAGAAAGTCGTAGAGAGGGATATCGAAATTCGAGGTCATCGGCACATCGGGCAGCATCTCCTCGTCGGGTAGGTGGTGTTGGAACTTGATGCAATCCGCGCCCGCGAGCTTCGCCCGCAAACACATCTCCTTCGCCGCCTCGATGCTGCCCATGTGGTTGTCGCAGCCCTCCGCGATCACGTAGACAGGCGCACCGTCGCCGATGGGTCTTCCGTTGATGTTCATTGATGCCATATCCGGCCTTCCTTTCCTTTCAAGCGCGCCTCGGCGCACTGATTGCCTTTGTTTACGCCGCCCGCATAGCGAAGGGATGAAAACCGCCGGAGTCAAACCGCACCTTGAGCGCAAGGCGCGCGCACCTTACCCCTCTACCGAAGGACACCCCCCCCCCGAGCAATCATCCGGCAACGGGTCGCCCAACTCGCGCATGATATGTTCGGCGCGCAGAAAGTCCTCGATGTCATCGATGTCGCTCGAGCGCTCGCGAGGCATCACGAAGCCAATGGGGTTGTCGTTCAAGCTCGTCTCGGGCGTGAGATCGTCGACGCGATTCAGGTAGATCGCGCCGTCGACATGCCAGAAGCGTGGCATGTCCTGCCTGCGCACGGTGCTCGGCACGGGAAGGATCGGATGCAGCACACCGGCGCGATCGAGGCGACGGGTTAGCACCGGGTTCTCAACCACGTCCGAAACAGATGCCAGCCCAAGCCTTCCGTGCGAGAAGAACGTCTCTATCGCCGCGTCGATCTCTTCCGCTCGACGCAACGGGCTCGTAGGCTGCAGCAGCGCCACAGCATCGTGCGATCTGCCAAGCGCCGACAGGGCCTCTACAGCATGCACGACGGCATCTATGGTGCGCGATGCGTCGGAAGCGAGCTCTGCCGGACGCAGAAACGGCGTCTCGGCACCGTATGTCCGGGCAATAGCCGCTATTTCCTCGCTGTCTGTCGTCACCACCACCGAATCCACGTAACGGCTACGACGCGCAGCCGCGATGGTGTAGGCGATAAGCGGGTGACCCCCGAACGCCTTGATGTTCTTGCCCGGTATGCTTTTGGAGCCCCCACGCGCGGGAATGAGGGCAAGGATGGTCTGGTTGCTGTACATCCTTTCGGCCTTGGTCCTTTCTTTCTTCTCACCTTGTCCAACCCACGTTCTCGCGGACAACGCGCGCAGGATTTCCCGCTACGAGCGAGTGGGCCGGATACCTGCCGGCGCAAACGGCGCCCGCACCCACGACGCAGCCGTCTCCGATGACTGCCCCTTTGAGAATCGTCGCCCCACAGCCGATCCAAACGTCGTTGCCAATCGTGATGGGAGCGCTCGCCGGCCTTCCGTCAATAGAATGGAAGTCGCAATCGAGTATCTGGACGTCCCATGCGACAACGCATCCCCTCCCCATCGTCACGCCGTCCGCACAGACAATGGACGTGTCGTGATTGAAGTAACTGTCCGCGCCTATCGCGAGAACCGCACCCTCTCCAATATCGATCGAGCAGCGCTCGAAGAAAGCAACATCGCCTCTCACGTGCATGCTCCCGCCAGCATCTACCTTCCAGCGGGTCGAGGGGTGCACGAGCAGACGGCCGCCTCGCACGTCAACCCCGCGCTTCAAGCAGCAGACCCCCCCCCACATCCTCATAACGACAATCCTCAGCCGCTCTTTCGCTTTCCCGCCCATGCGATCACGCACCTTTCAGATATCGTTCTTTGATGGCACCGTACACGGTTTGCTTCCCTTCGTTTTCCACCATATGATTCAGCTTGCGAGAGAGGTAGAAAAACGGACCGCTCGAGAGGACCCCTTCCAGCGAACACCCCCCCCCGAGAGGCCGATTAGCCACCTCGTTCAGGAGAAAAAGCCCCTCGCTGTTCAAGGGAAGCGAATCCAGAGCCGCGCGGTACGAGGAAATCTCCCGATAGGCAATCTCGATTGCATAATCGGTGAGAAAGTAGTCAATCAAAACATCCTCGTGCCGCCAGTATTCGATCAGAAAGTCGGAAAGGAACGACGCGTACACGTTGCATGGGATCCCACCCGCAACACTTATGACCCAGCGAGCTCTCGAAATGCACGAAATATCCCGCTCGCCCGGTCTTACCGTGAAGTACGGCCTGTCGAAAACCCAGCGGGGGATGTCTCGAGCGCATAGGACGCATGCGTCGATCCACAGTCCGCCATGCTCGGCGAGCAGCATTGCCCGCACGATGTCGGAGAGATGCGTGTACATGATCCCGTCGCCGAGCTTCGTCTTTATATGAGCGGGAAGCTCTATGAACTTGTCAATGTTCTCCTTGGACACGACGACCACCTCGCATCCACCGGAGTGCTCGCGCATGCTGGCAACGCAGATGCGAGCTTCCTCGGGCATGGCCTCCTCGCCCTGCCACCACATGGTCCACACTCTCGGAACCCACGCTGCCGGTGCCAAAGGCGCCACCTCATCGTTGCGATGGCGTTCGATAACATCACCGCAACAGGCCATCAGATAGCGGATAACCGCCTCGTGACGTCGCTCGTTCCAATACTTAGCAGCGCTGCTAGCGAACGGAAGCCTCACGCATGCACTGTGCAAAACGCTCGTCGCGCAGACACCAGGGCCGAACGAGATCAACTTACTGATCTTGGATCGGATCATTCGATCACCTCCCTCTCATCTTCCGAAAGCGGCGTGCCAACGGGAACGCCATCGCAACAACGACGCAGATGGCGGCCCATCACCATGGGAGACGCCACCTCGTAAGGCAGAATGGCCAGCATGGACCCCATAACCACCCCAATCCAGTCGCCCATCGCATTGGCGAACCACCATGAAAGAGGAGCCGTCATCGCAGCAGCCAAGCTCACGAGCACCATCTGAAGCCCCAAACGCTCCAATCCGTTTTCAAAGGTCGTGTTTACACCGTGGAGCGTGCATACCGCCCCGTAAGCGACCATCACCGCAACGCACGCCGGCCTCACCGTGAAAGCCTCCGCGCCAAGCCAGATGTCGAATAGCGGCTGCAGCATGACCGCGACAACGGCCATGGCGACGACAACGCCGGCTATCGCAAGAACCAAAAGCGAGTGCAGCTTGCGCACCCAACGAAAGCAGCCCTCAGCCTGGGCCTTGGTCACAGCCGACCACACTGGCACGAGCGCAAGGGTCAAAAGCGACGAGCAGGTGTTGAACACCTTGAAATAGGCCTGGTACTCCACCACCGCTTCAGGCGAGACGAAAGCCGAGATAAACACCGGATGCATCTGAAAAACCACATTGGCCGCAAGCGTGAGCCACAGTATCTTCACGCCCACCGACAACACCGACTTGGCGACGTCAAGCCGAACGAAGCGAAGCGAGGGAAGGCAGCTGCGCAGCTCGCGAAACACGATCGGGGTAAGGATGATCGCAGGCACGTTTATGGCGACGGCGTGGACGACCGAGAGGATGACGAGGCCCTCCTCCGCCGAAGCGTGATTCCTGAACAGGGCAACGTAAGCGAGCATCATCACGCTCGACACGAGCGAGCAGGCGTTCACAAGCGCCGAACGCTGCATCGCATAAAGAACGGAGGTCGCAAGCCCCAGCACAATGCGCGCCATAATCCCCACGGTGACGATGCGGACGGAAAGGACAAGCACGCCCTCCCCCACCACAGCCGCGTCAACCCTCAAAAGTTCGCCCCACGGCACGAGCCCCTCGGCCATCAACAGCGCAGCGCACACGCAGATCGCGATAATCCCCGCAGACGCGTAGGCCGAAGAGACGGCAGTCTTTCCACCCTGCATATCACCCGTGGCAAGCGCGCGGGTCAGGCTGTTGCGAAGTCCATTCCCAATGCCGAAATCAAAGAGATTGAACCAGTTGATGATAGAGAGCAGCGCATACCACACGCCAAGCGCAACCTGATCGCCAAAATAAGCGATGTAAGCCGGAAGCGTGAAGAACGAAACGAGCAACGATGCCCCTTTCACGCCATACGCGCCAAGCGCGTTCAGCGCAACGCTCCTCGTCCTCTCGGACATCCTGACCTTGCCGCAAAGAGCCATCAGTCCAGCCTTAAAATGAGTTCGTTGCGACAATGCGCGGATCGGGACTGCAGGTTATCTTGTCGGGATTTCGGTTCAAATAGCCCGCCCACCATCCAAACGAGCTGTTGGTGGCGATCACGTGCCGGCAATGATCCGCCATAAGCTGCATATCGCGGAAACTGTCGGCCCCCTTGTTCCAATCCACGAACTCCACAAGACCGGCCGGATAGCCATCTAGGCCGAACGTGGCAAGGTTCTCCTTGCACCATGCCACGCTGCCCGGATCGCAGAAGAAGACGAAAAGAGGACGCCCCAGACGTCTGCGCATGAAGCGAACCGCACGCTTGAAGTAGCCATACTTGTAGCAATAGCCGTTTCGCCCAAGCATGTCTCCCCGTCTCGCATGAATCGCAACCGCTTCGCAGCCGTCGAGGTAACGGGCGAACGCCCCGTTTCTCTCGTCGTCTATCGACCGAAAAGCGAAAGCCTCGCGAATGTCCGCATCGATGCGCTCCACTCCGCTGCCCTTGTACTGCAAACGCAGAAAATGCCCCGTGTACTCGTCCTCGTCGCTTTCCGCGAAGACAACCTCTTGACCCGCCGCATCCGAAGCAGCCTTTGCAGGAAGCAAACGATAGTACAGGCTGCGCCCTCGATACTTCGCCCAACTTGTCTGGGAGGGCCTTCCCGAAACATCCGACCGCGGATTGCGGTCGACAAGGCGGACGCCGAAAGAAGCGAAGGCATCCACCACGGGCGCCGAGTAGCACCAGTTGCGCTCCCAAAACGCGCTCGCCTCCACGCGAGCCACAACCTTCTCCCACTCCCCATCAGAAAAGAGCCCGCGCACGTTGGGGGCGTCGATCCCGAACACGCTCCCCAGCTCGTAGCCATTCCATTGGTTTATGGTTGCGCATGCGCCCGGGATGTCGTAGACCATCGTCTCAACACGCATATCGCATCCGGGATTGACCGACTTGCTTGCCAGCAGGTCGGCATAGTCGAGCATCTGATTGCCCAAACCGGATTCGATATGAAACACTTTCAGAGACATAGCTCACCTCACGCTCATTCGCACCCATCCAACTTCCGAGCTCGTCGTCGCGTAAGCGATGAGCAAATAGAAGACTTCTGGGGCCGAGAAAAAGATGGACGTGCTCACAGACGAAATCAGAATGAGGACGAACATGCAGCTTGCAAGCATGTCCTTCTTGAACGAAACGCGACGCAACACGGCAAACCAGTACAGCGCTCCGCCCACAAAACCGTAGATAACGAACACGCCGAAGAGGGCAGACATGTAGTTGCCCGAAGCGATAACTTCCCTAGACCACCCAAAATCAAGGTAGCCGCTGTTCAAAAGCGGTTCAAGCATCGCATGCCCTATGCCAAACACCTGGTTGGGCAAAGGAAGGGCGACGTACACGTCAAAAGCCTTCTGCAGCCGCAAGTAATCGCTGTATTTCTCCACGCCCGATGTGGCCAGCTTATCGCGCCCCGCTTCGAAAATGGGAAGGTTGAGATAGGCGGCAGCCAGAGCAGCCAGAACGAGCAGGAGCAGCATCTTGACATGAACGGGGGATCCGCCCTTCGCAACGCACAGCACCCATGCAAAGCAGACAAGCACGATCCCCATCGTCGAGCCGCTCAGGAGCATCACGAAGCTCACGCCAAGCATCCTCACATAGCGCCTCTTGCTACCCTCGAGAAACAGAAGCGGGGCAAGCCAGGAGGCGAGGGCCTGCGGCTCCGAAAAGAACGAGCACGGCCGAGTGGACACCACCGCCCAATTGTCGTCGCTCGGAACGGGCAAAATGCGTATCGGAGGCGTCTGCTGACCCAAGACGAACGCCTGATAGCTCTGCACCGCCACCGTCGCAGCCACGACGAGCGCGACAATCTCGTAGCACTTCGTGAACTTCTCCAAGTGTACGCGATCCCACAGCACGCCCATGATAGCAACGAGGCACGACATGGTCAGAAGGATGTTGGCCACATTCTTGTTTACAAACCCCTCAAAAGCCATCACCAAAGGCTGAGAGATGATCGCATACGTCACGAACAGCAGAAGCAACCCGTCAAAACGGAATCGCTTGGTCGGGGACCTCACGACCAGAACGAGGGCGTAAACACCCAAGATCCAGTTTCCAATGGTGACAGGCCCAAGAAAGTACTGGCCGAATATGCAGTACAAAGGCAGGAAGACATCAAGAAACGACATTCCATCGCCGAACTTGACCCGAGCAGCCCGTCGAGAGCGGAAACGGAAAGCGCCGTTTTCCCCTGCAACCCGATCGCAGAGCTCAACGTCGCCCATCGAGCATCCTCCCATCGGGCGAAACGCAGGCACCCAAGAACTCCTCGCTCGGAACCGCACCGCCAGCGGCCAGCACCTCCGCATACGACGCGCTCGCGCATCGCGACGAGAACTCCTGCGCCTTCTTGAAAATCGCCTCGCGCACCCACGTTCGTCCAAGGGCCTCTTCCAGCCCCGCAACAAGAGCCTCGACGCTTCGTTCCCCCACCCCCACCATGCAATCGCGATCGTACAGATCGGCGAAGGCATCCTGATCGGAAAAAGCAACCGCAGGAACTCCGTACCAATAAGCCTCGAGCACGGGCAGACCGAAACCCTCGCTCAGGCTCGGCATGACCAGCAAATCGGCACGTACGTACTCTTCCACAAGTCGACCATGGTCAATCTGCCCGAGAAACCGAACGTCAGCCCCTCTGAGGAGGGCAAGCTTCTCGAGAAAACCCCTCTCAGGACCGTCCCCCGCAATACGCAGTTCGACGTCATGCCCCTTTACCAAGCCGATAGCCTCTATGGCCATCCGCTGGTTCTTGCGCTTGCCCAACGAGCCCACGCACAGCACTCGACGTCTGCCTCCTGGAGTTATGTTGCCCTCGCTCCGACGGCGACGAGACTCTTCCTCGAAGGCGCGGCCGCAAAAGTTTCCAACCACGCAAACATTGGGGAGGTCGCTTCCGCAAACCGCACCCATGCGCTCCTTCATGCCAGATGCGATCATGGTCACCGGCAAACCGTTCTTGTCGCTCTCCTCCATCAGAAGACGTTCGAGACGCGCCTCGGCGTCTGACACCTGAGTAGCCTCCCTATCGAGCGAAACGAGTCCGTGAAGCGTCACCACGCAAGGAACATTCATGCGTCGGCACGCCATGAGAAACGGGAGCGTATAGCCGCTCATGGTGTGAACATGCGCCACGTCAGGCAGGATGTCCCGGATGACGCGCTCCGCATACGACCCACCCGAAAAGTACGCCAGCAACCTGAGCCGTCGATTCGCATCGCCTCCGTCAAACTTGGCGTAGTCGAGCCCCGCCTTCAAGTATGTCGGCGACATACGGCGGACGAGCCCCTGCCTCGTCCGTTTCGCCATCTTGAACGATCCCACGCGTTTTTCGGCATTCACGAAATACGATTGGGTGAGAACAGCAACGTCGGCGCGTTCTCCGATTCCGTCCGCGATGTCGCGCACCATGTAAGCGAGTCCCGACACGTTTCGAGAACCTCCGGGCACTTCAGGGCACCACAGATAAGGAGCGAGTTCGAGAACTTTCATCAGAAAACGTCCCCCAGGTCGACAACCGGCCAAACATCCAGCATCGAGCCTTCCGTTGCGTTCACAACCCTGACGCCCTTGCGCTCGCACTCCCTCCTCAGCCATTCGTGCTGCATGAGGGCAATGGAGTGCCCTTGCAAATCGTCAAACAGAGTGCATTGCCGAACGGCGTCTTCCTCCTCGTAAGCGTGCGCGTCGATCCGGGACGCGAACTGGCTAAAGTCGCATCCCAAAAGCACAATCTCTGAGTAGCCCATATACAGAGCCAACTCGATCGCAAACAACACGACGTTGATGAACGCGGCGCTCGGCTTGGAGATGTCGTACGGACGGCACAAAGACGAGGGCAAGTAACCGAGAGAGACTACGTTAACGTTCCGATGCTCCGTAAACACCTTGGGGGCTTTCGCCGAAAGAAGAAACCTCGTCTCCGGTCTCGACCGAATCTGCTCAAGAAGAGAGTCGCCAATATCTCCGATGTACATGCCGGGATCGATCGCGCAGTGAAAGGCAGGGGTCAGCTCGGCAAACGAATCCCATCGGTAGAGCATGTTAACCGAAATGACATCCTCTTTCGCCAAGCGCCCCAAATCAACCGTTCGGAGCGAGGGCCCACCGCCCAGCACGAAACAGCGTTCTCCGGTATGCGTCCCTTCGATGTCCTTGTTCGCCTTGGTCATGGAACCGTATCGGGCCCTAAGGACAAGACTGTGCAGCGCCAGTGGCAAATCCGCCAGCGAATAGGCGATATCGAGGGCGAGCCTACTTGCATCGATTAGCTTATTCATCATCCGACGCCCTCTCGCATCCAACAGGATGCGCTTCGGCCAAGAGCATGCGCCCTTCTCGCAAAACGACCAGCCTGCTCTCGCGCATTCTTACGGTCTCCCGGCATCCGCCAACGTCACGCGTGAACACAGGCGTTCCGCAGGCTTCGGCCTCCAGGTTCACTGTGGGATAGTTGTCCTCATGCGTGGGATTGAGAAGCAGGTCGGCTGCCGAGTAGATTGCCGCAAGCTGTTTGCGATTCGCAGTACGCTCAAACATCACGACAAGACCCCCCCCCCCCGCAACGAATGACAGTACCGCGCAAATCGGAGAAATCGGCAGCCATGACGTGCACGTCGCCGCCTTCCGCAGCCTCCACGCAAGCAGATCCCGCACGCACGGCCACGGGCGTTCCGCAGGCTATGGCCTCGGCCACCGTCATGCCGTAAGTCTCCTCGGCACTTGGCTGCACATGCAGGTCGGCTGCGGTGTACATCGCAGCCAGATCCTCGGGCGACTCGGTGCGCGGAAGCGCCACTATCTGCCTGGGAACCTTTCTGATCTGCCTTCGAGAAAGGCCCACCAGCACGATCGCGAAACGATCATCGAGCTCTCCCGCCAGCCTCACGAAGTCGGCAAGCCCCTTCCTCTTCGTCCACGGGCTCGCGACGCCGAGAACCATAAACCGATCCCCGATTCCGTATCGCACGCGGAAATCGCTTGGCGTAGGTTTGAACACGCTCGTATCGACGACATTGCGCCGCACTTCCACAGGATAGCCGCCAAAAAACGAGTCGGCCACCAGATCCGCAAGCCATTGGCTCGGAGCAACGAGCCTCATGCGCTCAGGAGGCACGCTCGTGAAGACGCGTCGCTTGTCCTCAAAGTTCCTACAACATGCGCCTGCGCCTATCGTCTTCGGATATTCTCGAAGTTGAGGGCACTTTTTCGAGTACGAGCAGTGAGTGCGCCACTGTTCGCACTTTACCATGGTAAAGTGCGAACAGTGGCCTGTGAAAGCCCAGCAGTCATGCAAGGTCCACTCCACTCGCACGTCTTCGTGAGCTGCAAGCCAACCGAACAGCATCTCCACGTTAACGTAGTACCCATGCAGGTTATGCAGACGAACCACGCTAGGCTTGATGTCGTCTAGCTTGGCAAGCAACCTCCTTGTGGCGGCCTTCGAATGAAAGCCCGCGCGATCGTCGAGCCGAGTCAAAGCGACATCGAGATAGACCTCGGCATCGGTGGAGAAGCGGCACTCCGTTTCATCGGCTGCGTTTCGTCCGCGACCCCAAAAAGCGTAGCTGCTCTCGCCCGAAGCCAAAAGTTCGCGATGCTCTTTCAGCATTATGCCGCCATGAGAACCGTTGGAGGTTTCGTTTATATGCGCCCAAACCGCCAAAGCGTCATCCACTCCCCGATCGAGAACATTCCATGTCGCAACTACCTCTCCGCCCTTATCTGGTTGTTCAGAAAGTCTTCGTACGCGAGGCGCACGCCGTCCTCCAATTCGGTTCGATACGTCCAGCCAAGCGCCGTCGCCTTGGAGACATCCAGAAGCTTCCGGGGCGTGCCGTTGGGCTTGGAGGCATCCCAACGAACCTCGCCCTCGTAGCCCACGACTTTCGCCACCAGGCCGGTGAGTTCGCGGATGGTCAATTCCTTGCCGGTGCCAGCGTTCACGGTCTCGTTGCCCGAGTATTCGTTCATCAGAAACACGCACAGGTTCGCGAGATCGTCCACGTAAAGGAACTCGCGCAAGGGGCTGCCATCACCCCAGCAAGTCACATATGGCGCTCCCGACTCTTTCGCCTCGTGAAAGCGGCGGATGAGAGCAGGCAGCACGTGGGAATGCTCGGGGTGATAGTTGTCGTTGGGGCCGTAAAGGTTCGTCGGCATAACGGATATGTAGTCGGTTCCATATTGCCGGTTCAGGAACTCGCAATACTTGAGGCCGGAGATCTTGGCCAGAGCGTAAGCCTCGTTGGTTTTCTCCAGCTCCGAAGTGAGCAGACAGCTCTCGGGCATGGGCTGAGGCGCCATGCGCGGATAGATGCAGCTGGAGCCCAGAAACTCAAGCTTCTTCACGCCGAAACGCCACGCCGAATGGATGACGTTCATCTCCAGAATCATGTTCTGGTACATGAAGTCGGCCAAAGCTTCGGAGTTGGCCTGGATGCCGCCCACTTTGGCAGCTGCCAAAAACACATACTCGGGACGCTCGTCCTCAAAGAACGACTCGACATCAGCTTGACGAGCGAGGTCGAGCTCGGCACGAGTACGCACGACGATGTTGCCGTACCCCTGCCTCTCGAGTTCGCGAACGATAGCAGAACCCACCATGCCGCGATGGCCCGCAACATAAATCTTCGCGTCCTTGTCCATCACAATTCAGCACCCTCCCCCTGCGTCTCGAGCGCAGCCTTCTCTCGTTTGGCGAGAGCCCGGTCGTGCTCGGCCATGATTCTCACAAGTTCCTCGTAGCTTGTCTTTTGGGGGTTCCAGCCCAGAACGGTGCGCGCCTTGGTGGGATCGCCCAAAAGGTTGTCCACGTCGGTGGGACGGAACCATCGAGGATTCACGCGCACCAACGTCCTTCCAGTGACAACGTCGATGCCCCTTTCGTCCAAGCCCTCGCCTTCCCAAAGCAGCCCTATCCCATTAGCTGCGAAAGCCCTTTCGGTGAAATCTCGCACCGTATGTTGAACGCCCGTGGCGATAACGAAATCTTCGGGTTCGTCCTGTTGCATGATGAGCCACATGCATTCGACGTAGTCCTTGGCGTAACCCCAATCGCGAAGCGAATCCATGTTGCCAAGCTCGAGGCACTCCTGTAAACCTTCCGCGATGCGCCCTGCAGCCAGGGTGATCTTGCGCGTGACGAAGTTCTCGCCACGTCGCTCGGATTCATGGTTGAAAAGAATGCCGTTGACGGCAAACATGCCGTAAGCCTCGCGATATTCCTTGGTGATCCAGAAAGCGTACTGCTTCGCAACGGCATAGGGGCTGTAGGGATGAAAAGGAGTGGTCTCTCTCTGCGGAACCTCCTCCACCTTACCGTAAAGTTCCGAAGTCGAAGCTTGATAAATTTTCGTCTTCTCCACAAGGCCGAGAATGCGTACGGCCTCGAGAACGCGAAGAGTGCCCAGAGCGTCCACATCGCCAGAATACTCGGGGACGTCGAAAGACACCTGCACATGGCTCTGAGCGGCAAGATTGTATATCTCATCGGGCTGCACCAGCGCAATGATCCTTACGAGGCTGGACGAGTCGGAAAGATCGCCATCGTGAAGCGTGATCCTGTCGAGGATGTGATCGATGCGCGCAGTGTTCAAAATGGACGACCGCCGCATAACGCCATGCACTTCGTATCCCTTCTCAAGCAGGAACTCGGCGAGATAGCTTCCATCCTGGCCGTTGATCCCTGTTATGAGCGCCTTTTTCACAGACTCAGTCCTTTCTTAATCCCAGTAATTACCGAAACGCTCGATATCCTCTTCCACCAGCACATCGCCGTATTGAACCTCTATTACGCGAAGATCGGATCCGATAGCGCGGCACGCATGCAAAACGCCGGAAGCGATGTCAACAACGCTGCCGGCGCGCACCTGTCGAGCAAGTCCGTCCAGCACGACCTCGCCCGTGCCGGATACGACGGTCCACACTTCGGAACGGCGCGCATGGCGCTGGTAGGATATCTGCCTGCCGGCACGTATCAGAAGCTCTTTGGTAAGCGCCCTCGCACCGTCAGGGAAAACGGAGTTACCAATCACACGGTACTCGCCCCAGCGTCTCTGCTCGTACATAGGACGGCTTTCAGCGACTTGGGACACGTGGTTCTTGATGGCTTTTGAAGCCTCTTTGCTGCTCACAAGCACGCCATCGGGCGTGGCTACGACCACGGAGTCGGAAAGGCCCGCAACCACGAGGGGCAATCCGGTTTCGTTGATTACATGAACGTTCCTACAGCTGGACTCGTCAACCACAGCTCGACCTGAAACCCGTTCGGCCATCTCCTCGGTAAGGGTGTTCCAAGTGCCGAGATCCTTCCAAGTGCCCGCATACGAAACGACCCCGATGGACGAAGCCTTCTCCACAACCTCGTAGTCGAAAGAATTCTTTGGGAGCTCCGCATAGCGAGAACGAAACCCATCGAACGACTCCGCTTTGAGATAGCCATCGGCGATGGATACGAGGTAGCCTAATTTGAAAGCAAAGACGCCGCAGTTCCAAAGCGCGCCCTGAGCGATGAGCCTCTCGGCCGTGGCCTCATCGGGCTTTTCAGTGAAGCGCTCAACTCGGCAAACGTCTCCTTCAGTGTCGAAGGGGACGATATAGCCATATTTTTCGGACGGATACGTGGGCTCCACACCCAACAGCACCAAATCGGCGACACCGGACTGCACAGCGGCGTCAAGCTTCACCACGGCATCGTAATAAGCCTGATCAGCGTAGGAGTCGATAGGCATCACGATGACGGTATCATCCATGTCCGCACCCTGCCTCATGAATAGGTGCGCGCATGCGAGCATAATGGCGGGAGCGGTGTCGCGACGCTCGGGCTCAAGCACCAGAGCGTACTCTCCCTCCACCTGAGAACGAATGGAGAACTCTTGATCCAAACAGGTGGCTATAGTCACATCCATGTCAGCATCGACGCTTCTTATCCGCGAAATCGTACGTTGAACCATGGAAACGTTGTTTCCGCGCTCATCGCGCAGCACCTTCAGAAACTGCTTCGAGCGCGAAGAATTGGAGAGCGGCCACAAGCGCGTGCCGGAACCGCCAGAAAGGAGTACGATATGCGTCATCCGCTTCTCCTTAAAAGAAAATCGATCACCTTGGGCGCATCGGCAAAGAAAAGCTCGACTGCCCCTTTGTCCTTGCGCCGGAAGGCGCATACGCTCCGCTTTCAAACCAACACCGAGCTCATGCCTTGAAGTACTTCGCAACTTCTATGGCAACGCCTTCGACATACGTCATGAAAGGGCACCCGTTGTCCCGATAAATCTGATTGCGCCATCCGATGCGTTTTCGCACATCGGCCCAGGAACGTTTCGTGCTCAGACCGCCAAACAAGAAGTTCGACACGACGACGGGCAGCGTCTCTATGATCATGCCGGACTTCGCCGCCCGAAGATACAGGTCAAAGTCGGCGTATGGATTGTCAATCCGATACCGCAATCCAAGCGCTCTATTCGCTAGAAACATCGTTGGGTGATTCCAGGTGCGGCTCGTGGGCCAAGCCCCCATCTTCGCAGCCTTCTTTATAAAAGTTCCCTTGCCCGTATGGACCCTCAGATCGCAGTAGGCAATGTCGAAGCCCTTCTTCGCATAGGCATCCGCCACGGCGGCTAACCCGCCCGGCTCCAGATAGTCGTCCCCGTTCACGTTGCCGAGAAGCTTCCCCGAGCAAATATCCATACCCTGATTAATAGCGTCGTACATGCCACGATCAGCCTGAGACACGATGCGAAACGACCAATTCCGTTCAGCAAAAGCATCCTCGTAAGAACGAGCCACCTCAACTGTACGATCTCCGGAAAGTCCGTCCATTACCACGTACTCGATATTTGGATACTCTTGCGCGAGGATCGACTCTATCGTGCGCGGCAAGGTGGATTCGCAATTGAAGGTCGCCGTCGTCAAACTGATGAGGGGAACGCGATCGCTCGTCACCGAGCTCCCTCCGTCGTGCCCAATACGCCCAAAGTCCGAAGGATTATCCTGGCATCCATCTTCAAACTGCGATTCTTTATGTACTCGAAGTCATACACGACCTTTTCCGCAGGCAGAAGGTCGTATCCACCCGACACTTGCGCCAAACCGCTCAGGCCCGGCCTCACCTTCGTGCGCCAATGCCAACCATGGATACGATTCTCAAACGCATCGCAAAAAGCGGGGCGTTCGGGGCGCGGACCAACAAGACTCATATCGCCCTTGATCACATTCCAAAACTGGGGTATTTCATCGACACGGTGATCGCGCATCCAACGACCAAAAGGCGTTACGCGCGGATCGTTGCCCGTGGCCCATTGGGCGCCCCGCTTTTCAGCGTCGATGTGCATGGAACGAAACTTATACACATTGAACTCTCGACCGTCCTTGCCTACTCGAGCCTGGGCATATATCACAGGTCCGGGCGATTCGGATCTGATCTTCAGGGCAACAGCAATCATAGGAATCGCGAGAATGACCAGAGCAACACTGCATGAGCAAACGTCGAACATACGCTTAAAAAAGCGGTACCCAACGCTCCCGGCAACCTCCGGCTCCTCAAGCTCAATGATGTCGTCTCCTGGAAGTAATTTGGCTAGCACGTCAGCTGGGATACCGCCGCTCTCGCGAAGATTCGGCTCGTACTTTCCCGCCACATCGAGCGCAGCCGCCTCTCGACGAGAGTCGACATCTCCCCCTCCGAGCAGAGGCTCACCTTCGAGAATTTCTCCTCCAACCTTGAGCAGCAAACCGCCGACCTCGATGCGCTCCCTAGGTTCCCCGAGGAGCTCGCCGGCACCATCGGCGCACCCCTCCGCCCCACGCCCCAAACGCGCGGGCACCTCAGACGCGTCGATCTCGTCGAACCCCTCACACGCTCTGCTTGGCAATTACCATCAATCCTATCGGCACTTCTTTTTTCCTCCCCAGGAAGTCCATCTCCACATACGCCGTCGCGCGACGGCGGTCGATGCGCTTGACCTGGAACCAGCGATCCTTCAGCGGGCCCTCCACAACGACCACCTCGTCCCCGGCCTTGACGGCTTTCGACAGGGGGATAACGCGGTCCGCGCCCTGCGCGTGCCGCCCGATCCAAGCGACCTCGTCCTTGTCCAAGGGGGTGAAACCTCGCTCGTTGCGCAGAAGCCTCGTGAAGCCGGGCACGCGCCGAAGCGCCTCGTCCAGCTTGCGGGGAGCGTCGGTGACCGCCACCACGTAGCCCGGCAAGAGCAGCCGCTCCACGCTCTGCCACTCTCCGCGGATTTTCCTTTGCGTTCGCCATCGAGGGCTGAAGCACTCTTCGAGCACGCCTGATCCCGCCATCCGCCGCAATGCGGCGACGACCGCGTTCTCTTGCCCGCCCCTCACCTGCACCACGTACCAATCGGCCATGAGGCACTCCGTTCTGCGCACAGGCGCCAAGCATGGCTTCGCCATACGGCAACACCCGCGCAAAGCAAGGCTATTCATCCCCTTGGACCGAACAAGACACGCCACAGGCGCTGCCCTTCCCATCCAAGATATGTCCGTCGCGGTTTCCCGCAGGCGAATCTCCCGCTACGGTGCGATGCCGCCAGGAGAGCCGCCTGCGAAAAGCCCCAAGTCAATCAGGAGCCTCGCCCGCACGGGGCGCGACCCCTCGTCGTCCGAAGTTAGCTCTTCGACAGCACGCTCAAAGCCGCCTTCAGAAGAAACCCCTCGTCGCCTCCGCCAAGGGCCACGAACGCCAAGCGCTTGCGACGATCGATCTTGCGGACGATCCGCTCGCTTCCTCTGAGCGGACCGCGTTCGACCGTGAGCACTCCCTGGTCGATGCGGCCCTCGCTCGCCCGTAGGACGTGCGAGGCGTCGAGCGTCGACTCCAGCCACGATTGCACTCCTGCCGCGAGCGGCGCGTACGCGCGCCCTCGTCTGCCGACGATGGGCGCAGCGAACGAAAGCCTCCCGAGCGCCTTCGCAAGTGCCTCCGCATCGCGCGTCGCCACGAAGACGTATTCGGCGAACAGAGGCGCCGTCTCGATGCGCCAAACGCCGCCCCGCTTGACGTAGCGCTCGTAGCGGGAGGCGATGCAGTCCTCCAAAAGAGCGGGGTCGAGCGCCTTGCGGCACTTCTCGGCAAAGGAAGCCTCGCGTCCAGCCGGCACGTGAACGGCGTACCACCGCACCGCTCCGTCGGAAGGACATTGATCAGGCAAAGAGGAGAGGGGGATCGCGACCGCCGACGCATCCGCACGCATGCCGCACCTCCCATCCTTCCACCTCTCGCGCATGCGGCAAAACGTAGACTTTTTGCCGTTCTGATGGGACAATAGGCAGCACTTGCAAACGAGCAGGTTGCGAGTGCTTGGTCGTGAGGAAAGCCCTCTCGAAGTGGCGCGGACAAAAAGTCTACGTTTTGCCCACGAATAACCACCGTTTCAGCACCAAGTTTTTTCTTTGAGCCCCCCCCCCGAACAGGCTTTTTGCCGTCACGGGCAAGCGCGATCGGGGGCAATTCGGGGGTGCGGACAAAAAGTTGGACACTCCGGTGTCCGGATTGGAGTCCGCATG
>ERZ826396.1845-NODE-1845-length-20481-cov-4.026241_pt1 | contig 20481 bp, 20 predicted proteins | sample MGYA00519926_ERZ826396 | MGnify/ENA primary metagenome ERZ826396 (study PRJEB31778, sample SAMEA3449230) | human gut metagenome | biome: human gut; feature: human-associated habitat; material: faeces | place: United Kingdom | collected 2010/2012 ... | reverse complement strand
AAGGTGGAATTCCGCGCGCGTACAGCATCAGAAAACGAAGAATGGCTGATCAGTGAAACGAAAGCGAAGCTGATGGAAATAGTAAAGTAAGAAGAAGGTAAGAAAGTGATATTGTTATTTTCATGAAAGAATTTACATTTTATGAAAATATTACAAAAAACACTTTCTTATTTTTTCGCTTTATTGTATAATAGAGAACGATAGGGTTGATAAAACTTTATTTTCACAAAAGATAAAAGGTTGAAAGGAGCAGATTATGAAAGAAACATTATATTTAAATAACGATTTGGCGATTGTCAATTTCAGCGCCGGATATGCTACCACTGGAGATCAGCTTTTAAATTCCAGTACCTTCAGTAACTATGTACACAATTTTATTGATTATCTGAAAGAGAACAATGAAGACTTATATTATTATGCCGTAGGCGGAAAGACAGCACGCGAGGCAACCGTTGATCTTTTGCGTCTGTTCCGTATGATGCGTATCTTTAAAATTGATGAAATTGAATCTTCCTATCTGAATGATAAAGGACGATTATTAGAGTTTTTAGAAGAAATGTATAATTTCTGGAAGAAGCATCAGCGTTTTTCCGTTGTTACGGCGGGAACAGCAAGTGCTTTGCAGGATATCAGCTTTGTGACGGCGGACTCAAATTTCAATAATATGGTATTGACATTATATCGTAATTTAGAAGAATCTTTAATGGGGAGAAAAAACCGCGTATATCGGCAAATGCAGGCTGGAACCAATGCAGCGATTGCGGTAAGTGTAAAACAGCCGAAGTTATCAAATACGTATGATGCCTTAAAAGATATTCCATTCATTACTTCCATCATGCTGCGCACACCGATGATCCTACATCCAAAATCAAACAAGCGTACCGGTATGTTTACGGAAACAGATGTAAATCCAATTACGTATTTCACTGGCAGCGATGAAGAATGGTTCTGCTTCCCATGCAAAATCGGAACTTTATTAGCCTTTGTATACTTCCATCGTGATTTTATCTCCAGTGCCGTTTCATTAGGAAATTTATTTGAGCTGGCTACGGAAGATGAATGCCGTAAAAAACCAGATTTAATCTGTCTGTTTGGTAATCAAGATGATAAGAATGAAACAGTCTTCCATTATGATGCAACTGATGATATCTGGGTAGGAAGCCTGACTTATGATGAAAAGATCGAATATTTCGGCTACATGAAAAAAATGTGTCTGACGCTGCACAATTTAAGAAAGATGCAGCATGGCTGGCTGCCAATCCATGGTGCCTTCGTTAATATCACCTTACACAATGGCAAACGTAAGGGAATTATGTTAATGGGAGATTCTGGCGCAGGAAAGTCAGAATCAATTGAAGCCTTAAAAATTGCGGGTAAAGATGTTATCAAAGATATTGAAGTTGTCTTTGATGATATGGGAACCATTCATATCGAGGATGGCGTTCCATATGGACAAGGGACGGAAATCGGTGCCTTCATTCGCTTGGATGATCTAGATCCGGGTACACCATATCGTGATATGGATCGCTCAATCTTTATGAATCCGGAGTCTAGCAATAATGCGCGTGTCATTACACCAGCAGCACCATATGAAGTTGTCGCAATGAATCATAAGATTGATTTATTCGCCTATGCTAATAACTATGATAATGAATCCGGATTGCATCGCTTTGAGAATCTGGAAGATGCCAAAGCAACCTGTAAGGAAGGAAAGCGTATGGCGAAGGGAACGACACAGGAAGTCGGTATTTCTACCACATACTTTGCGAATCCATTTGGACCAATGCAACAACAGGATGTTTGTGATCCATTGATTGATGAGGTCTTTACGGCACTGCGTGATAATGGGGTGTTTGTTGGTGAAATTTATACCCATTTAGGTCTTGATAAAGAAAACCGTGATGGCATTAATTTGGCTGCAAAAGAGTTGTTAGACTTTATTGAAAAGGACTAATGTATAAAACAGGACATGATCTGAATGGATTGTGTCTTTTTTTGGGTCGGTATCTTTGTGCTTTTGGTGGCTGTTGATATTCTTGCATACGTGATTTGCTGTGTTCATTCAATTGATGAATGTGTTCGCAATATAAGTACAATTATTAATAAATGTATCTATTTTGTAGAAAAACATCTTTTCATGAAGAGAAAAACATAGTACAATAAAATTATCGATAACGGAGGTAAAGCGGGCGATATGAAAATTGCAAAAATTGAAGATGCGAAACGTGTCTTAGAACCAATCATCAGTAAAACACCATTGGTGCATGCGACAAAGATTCATGATAATTTATGGATCAAAGCCGAAAATTTACAGGGCACAGGAGCGTTTAAGCTGCGGGGTGCTTATTATAAGCTTTCGAATTTGAATGAGGAAGAAAAGGCGAAAGGGGTCATTGCGGCAAGTGCTGGTAATCATGCACAAGGGGTTGCATATTCTTGTATGAAAATGGGCATTCAGGGAACGATCGTAATGCCGAAAACAGCACCTCTTTCAAAAATTGAAGCTACAAAGGCATATGGCGTCAAGGTAGAATTGCAAGGAGATACCTTTAACGATGCCTATGAATATGCGAAGAATCTGCAGGAAATTACCGGAGCTGTTTTTATCGAACCATTTAATGATGAAGATGTGATTGCCGGTCAGGGAACCATCGGTATGGAAATCATAGAGAAAATGCCGGATGTAGATACAGTCATCGTACCGATTGGCGGCGGCGGCTTGATTAGTGGCATTGCGTATGCCATCAAAACCTTGCGTCCACATTGCCGTATTGTCGGTGTACAATCAGAAAAAGCAGCGAGCATGAAAACATCCTTAGAGAAACAGAAGATCATGACCTTAAAAGAGGTCAGTACGATTGCGGATGGTATTGCTGTAAAAACACCGGGAACACTGACCTATGCATTGTGTAAAGAGTATGTAGATGAAGTAGTAACGGTAAGTGAAGAAGAAATTGCGGCAGCCATCCTGGTTTTATTGGAAAAAATGAAGATGGTAGCGGAAGGAGCTGGTGCCGTCAGTGTGGCAGCAGCCATGTTTGGAAAGGTTGATCTTATTCATCGTAAATGCGTTGCTGTGTTAAGCGGTGGAAATATTGATGTAAACTTGCTGTCGAAGATTATTGACCTTGGGTTGATCAAAACAGGACGCAAGGCGGTGATCAATATGAATGTTACCGATAAACCGGGAAATTTATCGCGCATGATCGAATTGATTTCACGTACCGGAGCCAATATTATTTCGGTAAACCATAATCGTATTCAGAATGGCATCTTATTTAATCAGTGTCGTGTTGGGGTGGTGATTGAGACAAACAATCAGACACATATTGACGAAGTGCTGGATATTTTGGAAGAAAATGGCTATCATCCACATATGGTGGAACATGTTTAAGATCCTAATTGATGGAGATGGATGCCCTGTGATTGAAGAAACGCTTATGATCGCAGAGCATTTTTCTATACCGGTCATATTGGTGTGTGACAGCTCACATAGCTTTATGCATGATGCTTGTGAAGTGGTGATTACCGATAAAGGAAAGGATCGCGCGGATTTCGTTATCTTGCAAAAAGTAAAAAAAGATGATATTGTAATAACTCAAGACTATGGCTTAGCCGCACTGGTCCTCAGCAGACAGGCACATGCCTTATCACAAAACGGTTTGCGTTTTCGTGATGAGAACATGCTGTCTTTGTTGAATCAGCGAAGTGACGCAGCGAATATACGCCGTCAAAGAAAACGCTATGGTCATATGAAAAAGCGTACGGCACAAGATGATAAAGCCTTTTTAAAAGCTTTATATGCTGTTGTATGTGAGTTATTGGAGTGATAAATTGAATACACATAAAAAAATCCCCTATGACATTATGATGGTACAGTTGAAACAAATGTCAAAGGAAGAACTGCAACGTCATTTACTGTTATTAGGCTGCGACTGGAGTTATGAAGCAATTTATGAAAGCCTGAAAAAAACGTTCAATGATCTGCAAGTGGCGGATGCCATATTTGATAGCTGTGTCATACAAGACGACAATAGCCCGTATCCCAAAGATTTCATAGATGAGGCTGTCTTAGAAATTGCTCGGCGCGAAACGTTTTCGTTCATCCATTATGGAATAGTATCCCGTGATTTTGTACAGGCTATGCAACTATCGGATGATCAGCAAAGAGTGGATGCATTGGAAATGAACTTTCGCAAGGTGCTGAAACTGGCCAAAACCTTTTCCTTGGATAGTCTTGAAGGTATCGTTTATCAGGTGAATGATGGTGTTGATATCATAAGCATGCTGGCGGAAATGCTAGATACCATGCAGCAATTGGCAAGACAAGAAAAATCATATGCCAAACGCATTGTCACTTTTGTGGATAAATATTTACAAATTTTCACGAAAACGAATACCTTCACCAAAGTCATGCTACAATATGAACAGGCGCAAGCCTATCTTACATTAAACTCCGTGAAGGGAGAACAGCTGTTTTTAAAGTTATTAAAGACGCATAGTGATCCTACGGATGTCATCTTGCATTATGGCTTGGCTTATTTAGATGATGATGAAGAAAAAACGCGCAAGATCTTTTTACGCTATCAAAATAAGCTGGATAAAAAAAGTGAATCTTACGATATCATCATGGACATTTTGCAGGATTTAGAAAGGAGGTCTTCATGAAGCGCAATATCGTACAGCGCCATGCCATCTTTTTTACGCTGATAGTGCTATGCTTTTTGATTGTTCCTGCGATACGTAAATCTTATGCACAGGATAGAATGGATAAAAAAGAAGCCCAGCGTCAGCAAAAATTGATGGAAGAGTATCAAAAACAGCAGAAACAAAAGCTTGCGAAAGAAAAACAACGCAGACAAAAGGCGGCAAAGTTTAAAGTGATGCTGGATGCCGGTCATGGCGGATATGATGCGGGGAGTGAAAGTAAAGAAGGGAAAAAAGAGAAAGATATCACCTTATCCATTACCTTAAAGACAGGGGAATTGTTAAAGCAGGAAGGGGTACAGGTGTTGTATACAAGAGAAAGTGATACAGTCTCATGGAAAAGTAATAATGTAGATGATTTAAATACCCGCAGTCGCATGGCGAATGCCAGTCAAGCGGATATCTTTGTTTCCATACATACCAATTATAGTGATGAAGCAAAGGATAAGACAGCGGGCAGTGAGGTATGGTACAGTACCCGTCAATCAGACAGTAAGAAAATCGCTGAGCATATGGAACTTGCTTTACGCGCGGATGGCTATACCAAAAGCCGTGGCTTGCGGGATGATAGGGAAGCTTTTTTATCACTGTTGTATTATAATCAAATTCCTAGTATCTTGGTGGAAACCGGGTTTATCTCTAATCCCAAGGATGCTTCCATACTAAGTGATGCTAAAGGTCAAGAGCGAATTGCACAGGCCATCAGTACAGGTATTTTAAAAGCACTTGGATTAAAAAATTAGAGGATTTCAGTGTTCAAGTTACACAAAAAAGTGTATACTATAACTTAAACAGGAGGTATGAGTATGTTTCATAACAATGATGAATTAAATTTTGAAACCGGATATCATGTCACAACCATACAACAACATGCGATAAAAACATTTGCGTGGATGGGACTTGGCTTATTGATTACGGCTTTGGTAGCATTTGGCATGGTAACAACGAACATGACTTTGCGCTTATATGTATCGTATCCAATAGCGCCTATGTTGCTGTTATTTGCGCAGCTTGGTGTAGCCGTTGCTTTTGCGGCACGTTTGGCGAAAATGAAAGCAGCGACGGCACGTATTCTTTTTGTGGCATATTCCATCTTAATGGGAGTCACTTTTTCCACACTGGCCTTTGTCTATGACTTAGGTTCTATCGGTATTGCCTTTGGTATTACGGCTGTATACTTTGGCTGTCTGGTCATGATCGGTTATACGACAAAGATGAACCTATTGCGCTTTGGACCAATCTTGATGGGTGGTTTATTAACGTTGATTATCGTAGAAGTTGTGATGACATTGTTAGGTATGGATATTACGACACGCGGCTTTACAGCAATTGGCTTATTATTATTTACCGGTATAACAGCATATGATACACAGAAAATGAAGGCGTTGTATCATAGCTATGAAGGTGATGAAAGTATGCTGAGCAAGTTGTCAATTTATTCAGCTTTTGATTTATATCTGGACTTCATTAACATCTTCTTATATATCTTACGCTTTGTAGGAAATAGAGATTAAGCACTTTAAGACATAGCTGTTTCAGGCTATGCCTTTTTTTTATCTTTTTTATGATAAGAAAAAAGGATGTACCAAAGCGGACATCCAACATTATTTCGTTTCTTCTTTTTTCACGCGGTGATATTCATCACTAGCTAAATTTACTTCATGGTCAAAGCTTCTTTCGTTGAAGGCATCTTTTCCATGATCACATAATGGGCAACGATAATCGTCAGCTTCTTTTAAGAAGTCTTCACCATCATATACATACCCACAAATTCCACAAATATATGTTGTTACTGCCATGTGCTAACCTCCTTTTCTTTTCTTGATTTTAAGTATAACATATTTGCTCAAATGTGTCATTTAACTTGCTTTTTAATAATAAAAATCACACGAATGTCACATTTAACTTCACCATTTATCATTCTTGTGTTATGATGAGTGAAAGAAGGTGAGGTTATGAAGAAGTTATGGTCTTTTGTTTTATTACTTTGTTTGTTTCTGGGAAATATGCAGCTTCTAACAGCAAAGCAAACCGACAGTCCTCAACAGGGGGAGAATGATTATCATGCAATTGATTATGAAGTACAAAAGCCGAACATTAGCAGACAATTGTATCGCTCTGCTCTTCCTACATCCTACGATGATCGAAAACAACACGAGGTTACATCGATTAAGAATCAAAATCCTTACGGAGACTGTTGGGCATTTTCAGCCAAGGCAGCCGCTGAAACAAATCTGTTAAAAAGTGGATTTGTGAAGGATCCAAAGGCAATTGATTTATCAGAACTGCAATTTGCGTATCGTTTTTATAACCGCCTAAATGATCCATTGGGCAACACCGCAGGGGATGCCAATCACTCAACTTCAAACGGTAAACTAGATTTTTTAGATAATGGAGGCAATAATTGGACAAGTGCTTTTGCCTTATCACAGTGGATCAGTCCCACAGATGAAGATAATGCACCTTATACGCATGATGACACATCGATGTTAGCAGATATTAAAAAAGCAAATGCCTACCGTCCTACCTATGTCATGAAAGATGCTGTTTTCCTGCCCGATGATGATATCACCTCTATCAAACAGGCCATTCTTAATTATGGCAGTGTATCAGCTGGTATAGCCGTGGAAAAAATGTCAGTATATGCCAAATATTTCTATGACGGCAGCAAACGCTTTGATCATGCGGTGACAATTGTTGGTTATGATGATACAGTTTCTAAAAACAAATTTTCTTTGAAGCCGAAACATGATGGAGCATGGATCGTTAAGAACAGCTGGGGCACACATGCCAATGATGCAGGCTATTTCTATTTATCATATGATCAGCCAGTGAATGCTGTAGTAGCCTATCAGTATATGGCGAAAGATACTTATGAAAATAATTATTTCTACGATGGTTCCGCAGCTCTTTCCGAATATACCACCAGTGGAAATATGACGGTTGCCAATGTGTTTGAGGTACAGAAAGGAACGAGCGTTTCTCCTGAATATGTTGAGGCCGTTTCCCTTGCTTTATCAGGAGCAGATACAGATTATGAGGTGGAAGTATACACCAACCTGAAAGACAAACAAGATCCGTACAGTGGCAGCAAAGCGTTATCGACACCGGTGAAAGGTTATCGAAAATATGCCGGTATTTACACAATCCCGCTTACGCATCATGTCTGTGTAAAACCACATACTTATTATGCAGTCGTTGTGACATGTAAGAATCATTATGGAGATACGACCGGTTTGTATGTGGCAGAAAATAAAGATTATGGATGGATCAATTTCACAGAACAGATTCAACCAGGTCAAAGCTTTCTCTATATCAATCATGATTGGCATGATATGGCTAATGCTAATGCTTGTTTCCGTTTAAAAGCATTTACGATTCAGCATCATTATGATATGGCAAAGGCAAAGGTCAAATTATCTGCAACCTCTTATATTTATGATGGGAAAGCACATTCACCATCACTTACCTTAACATATGGAACAACCACCTTGCGAAATGGGAAAGATTATAAACTGACCTATCATAATAATGTGAAAGCCGGTACGGCTTCTGTTCACATTGAGAGTACAAATGCTCATGCGAGCAGCAAAGATGTCACTTATAAGATCTTACCGCGGGCCATTTATGCAAAGAGCATTCATGTGGATGCCATACCGTCTAAAACCTATACTGGCTCTGCCCAAAAACCATTACCACTTTTAAACTATGGAACGACAAGATTAAAAAACGGTATCGATTATACCTTATCGTATAAAAATAACATCAAAGCCGGTACGGCACAGCTGATTATCAATGGAAAAGGTAATTATGGTGGCCGTCTCACTAAGAATTTCAGCATTCATAAACGTAAACTGACATCTGTGAGCAGTAAGCCCTTAGCAACACGGACTTATACTGGCTCTGCCCAAAAACCATTGCCTTTGCTAAAGGATGGTTCTGTGACCTTAAAAAACGGAAGAGATTATACACTTTCTTATACTCATAATGTCAATCCTGGAATAGCCAAGGTTATCGCAAAGGGGAAAGGCAATTATACAGGAAGCAAGACGGTATCCTTCACCATTGCCAAACGCAAAGTAAGCACGCTTAAGCTTAGTCATATCACAGATCGCGTATACAATGGTTGTGCCCAAAAGCCGATTCCTCGTCTAACATCCGGTAAAACGCTATTAAAAAATGGTATCCATTATACCTTGACTTATAAAAACAATGTCACACCGGGTACTGCCACTGTGAAAATCACGGGAAAAGGCAATTATACAGGAAGTATGACAAAGACTTTTAAAATTAAAAAACGTAATATTACCACAGTGACCATGAGCAAGTTAAAGGATCGAAGCTACACCGGAAAAGCCATACAACCCAATGTGACATTAACGTATGGCAAAACGGTGTTAAAGAAGAATAGAGATTATACGTTGCAATATGGCACAAATAAAACATGTGGAAAAGCTACTTTGAAGATTGTTGGAAAAGGCGGTTATGGTGGCAGTATGTGTAAAACCTTTACCATTGTTCCTAAACAGCCCACCAATCTACATCTCAACACGACAAAACACAAAGCTGTTAATGTATCTTATAAAAAGGCTGCCGGAGCCAGCGGTATTCAGATTGCTTACTGTCGAAAGGGCAGTAAGCATTGGAACTATAACCAAACAAGCAGGAATTGTTATCAACTGCATACACTTAGCAGTGGTAAACCATATCAAATTAAGGTGCGCAGTTATGTAACAACAGCAAAAGTGCGTCATTATGGCAGCTGGGGCAAAGTACAGCTAGTCAAGATTCAATAATCAAATACGAGAAAAAAGAAATCCGTACGGTATGGAACGCTATCTGAATACCTGTCAGGATTTCTTTTTCTTTTATTGAATGTCTAGATAATTTGCGATATTGGCATCTTTATCAATAAATGGTTTGATTGTTTTTGTCTTGCTGGAAAGAATCACCGTTAGGCCTGGCCCATGTCCACTGGTAAAGGAATCCGAATGAACAACAACACCGATGGTGATGGCACCTTCCAGATAATGAGGTCCATGATGATTATCATGATCTAAAACAGCAACGATATCGCCAAAACGCAAGTCATTGATGTGATAGGTTTCGTTGGCTTTTTTATCCTGTGTCATGATGTCATAATCCCCTAACATGGTCGTCGCACTGCCTAAACCACTTCCCATCAAATGCGCAGGGACAATGGTTGTTACACCAATCTCTATGCTATCTTCATGTTCTTTGATGTTTAACTTTTCTAATAAAGAAGGATCAATATTCATCACATGAATTTCCTCATGATCTAACAGCTTTAACCCCTGTCCGCATGCTTTGATATGCACCTTATCATCACAGGTCATTAAATCTAATGTTTCTTCATCAAAATAGACCATGACATGATCTATACCGCCATGCTTACCTGTAACATAGCCGATTCGGCCTTTGGCATCACCGCTGATGATGCGCGCTTGATTACCGATACAGGCAAATGCCTGCAAAGCATTATTTTCTCTTTCCACCGGATTTTTTAAGCTTACACCTGGTTCGACATGATCTCCGGCAATATCCATACAGGAATCTTTGATTTTATAATTGTAAACGATGCCGCCGGTTGCCATCGGTATACGTCCAAAACCATCATAGCCGACACGGTAAGCATTTCCTGCCATGCTTGGATGGTCAACACTGCCTTGCACGCTCATAACGACAAGACGATCTTTATTCATTTTCATATTTTATACCTCCGCTGTACATCATTATAGCATTTTTAAACAAAAAAGTAAGGAAAAAGCCATCATAAAACAAAGTGTTTTACGTAAGATATGTTATAATCATACATACAGGAGTGATGACATGCATAGATGCAAAACAAGAACCTGCCCACCGGTTTTCATAGACAACAAAACCTATGACAATCTACAAAATAAAATCTTAACACCCACCTTTTTAAATGGCTGTAAACAAGCGCAGGAAGCCATTTTACAAAAGCCTTATGTGGTTGAGCGAAGGCTGTTTCAAGAAACTTTTTCAATACCGATGAAACGCAATTTATTTGGCCTTTTGGCAATACCGGTTGAAGTGAATCAGATTTCATGTACCTTTTTATTAGATACAGGTGCACAAATCAGTGGACTGAGATCGTCTTGCGTAAAAAAAGTTGAAGCCATGACTGCTATTGGTCGTATCGGAATCGGCAGTATTGGCGGAAAAGAAAAAGCTTTAAGCGGCTGCATCGTGAAACAACTGCGTATGGGCGCTTTGCAATATCATCATATGCCAATGGTCATACTGGATGAGAAAGACTTTGCCATGCGTTTTGGAAACATTGATCTAATGGGGTTTGATGGGATCATCGGCTGGGATGTTTTATCACAGCTTGATTTTGAAATGGATGATATTGCGAAACAGTTTAAGGTCGTTAAAAATAAGTTCCGTTTTCCTTGTCGTAATATGATCATGGGTAGTTTTCCGGTTTTTTTATGTCAAAAGAAGAATCAAGAAGTTGCACTTTTCGGATTTGACAGTGGCTCTAAAGTGAGCTGGCTTTCTGATAAGTTCATCGAAAAGGAACAGCTGCAAATCATTTGTGAAGGCCATGCCATGGGCTTTGGGGTGCATGGATTTGAAAAACTCCCAATGAAAATTGTGGAACAGCTACAGGTGACCTTAGATCGTGGTGCTATCACTTTAAAGGATACGATGAGTGGGCGCTGTGATTTATTTAACGGCTTTACTTTTGATGGGGTATTTGGCAATGAAATCTTTAAAGGCAGAAGGATTCGCCTAATTAATAGTAAACAGGTCGTTCTGCTTGTATAGGCAGTTGTAATTTATCATTATTTATTGTATAGTAGGTAAGAAAAATGAGTAAGAAAGGACGAATTGATTATGTTATTACATGGTAAAATTGTGATGGAAAATGGTGCTGAGATTCCTTTTGAATTATATCCGGATGATGCACCTGTCACTGTCGAAAACTTTGTGAAATTGATAAAAGAAGGTTATTATGATGGAAAGACATTCCATCGTGTCATTAAAAACTTCGTATCACAAGGAGGCTGCCCTTATGGAAATGGTACAGGGGATTTAGGATATACGATTCCTTGTGAAACAGCGAACAATCCTCACCGTCATGAAGAAGGAAGCTTGTCCATGGCACATCGTGGTAAAGATACCGGTTGTTGTCAGTTCTTCATCTGTCATTGCCCACAGCCACATTTAGATGGTGTGCATACCGTATTTGGTAAAGTGACAGATAATATGGGTGCAGTACGTCAAATGCGCAATGGCGATGTCATGAAGCAGGTTGTTTTATTGGAGGAAAACTAAACGATGGAAGATGTGAAACGTCTTGGGTTTCCACTGTTGATCATCGTTTTATCCGCATTTCTTTCCCGCTTGTTGGAAACCTATCTGCATGGAAGCTTTGTGCATACCTTAATGGTTATTCTCATTGTCAGTGCCTTATTCCTCTTTGGTGTTTCCTTAAATAAGAGCCGTAAGAAACGCAGCAATGCCGTGTTTAAAAAAGTTGTGGCAATCCTTGTGGTGATTTTGATGCTTTTTATGCAATTGGGGTATTTTACTTTGCCAATTATGCAAAATGTATTCACTTTGATTGGAATTGATGCCTTTTATATGAACATGCTGTATATTTTCTGCGGTTATCTATTCGTGGATTAAAGGAGGAGCAAGATGTTTTTCTTAAAATTCGATAAAACGATGGAAGAGGTTAAACAGGCATTGGATGAGCATCAGGATATGGTCTTAATCGATGTCAGAGAAGAGGATGAATATGCATTGGGACATCTTCCTCAGGCAATCAATCTGCCATTGAGCCGATTTCATGAAAGCTATACAAAACTGCCTAAAGAGAAGCCATTGTATGTATATTGCCGCAGTGGACAGCGCTCACGTACGGCAGTGAAAAGACTAAAGGATGCAGGCTATGCCAATGCTTATAATATCGGCGGGATCATCCACTGGCCTTATGATACAGAAAGCAGGTAATGATATGTTTCATACAAACGTAAGATGTCCGCATTGCGGGCATGAATTCACCTATTCTATCTTTCGCTTTAATTCCACCGTATGTTGTGAAAAGTGTCAGAAGAAAATTTATATTGAAACCAAAACAAGCATGTACATGATTTTGTTTGTCGTGTTTCTTTTAGCAAGTGATTATATAAAAGCTTTTTTACATACGATATTACCAAATCAGGCAGAATTTATCTATTTTGGTCTGATGTTTTTCATCATACTGATCAGCTTGTTGTTGGTTATGTTTGTACTGATTAAACTATTCGGCTTTACAAGCGTTTATCGCATCCGTGATGATGTGTACTATCGTGAGGCTGTTCAGCGTGCAAATGATCGAAAAAAAGGGAAAAAGAAATAAACAAGAAAAGTGTTAAGCCTTGATGATTCAAGGCTTTTCTTATGGTTGTTAGAATATATAAGTCCTTTTTTATGAGAAATCTCATGGTATACTTAATATGTATAATGATATAACAAAATACAGTACGTTAAACAAAAAAAACTCCATATGATTCTTTTCATATGAAATATTTACCTGTTATCTTAATATTTTATATATTTTTTATTGCATACTATAGATATGAGATGGGAGTAAGATGATGAAGAGGAAAGCATTAATCGTTATAGTATTACTTTTACTATTCGGCTGTACCAATGGAACTGATAAGAATATAAAAAAAGAAAAGAATGAGGAATTTCTTTACTTTTTATATGCTACCCCCTTAGCTGACCACCCGATTTGGCTGCAAAGCAAAGAAGGATTTGTACAGGCATGTAATGAATTAAAAGTGAAATGTGATTGGATAGGTCCAAAAGTTATTGATACGGAAAAAATGGAAGAAGTGATTTCTCAGGGGCTCATTGAAAAAGTTGATGGTATCATCACACAGGGGGTCATAAAAAAAGCCTTATTGGAGGAGGCCGCGACGTTGGATATTCCCATTGTCTTAGTCGATTCTAATATCGAGGATGGAAAAAAGTTTACGTTTTATGGGAAAAACTTTCGACGTCAGGCACAATTGCTCTTAAATGAAATAGAAAAAAAGATTCCTAAACATAAACCGTTGGTAATTGCTATTCAAGTAGCAGAATTAAACTTTAAAATTGCCCAGGATCAAATACAAGAAATCCGTGAGGTATTTAAAGACCATCCGGGCGGATACGAAATTGTTGCCATAACGGAATCAAAGTCGGATAAGATACGCGCACAAGCACAATGGATGAATACTTTACGAAATCATCCTAATATCAATGTCACCATTAATTTTGCGGCAGAGTCTGCCGATGCCTGTGCGGAAATAGCGCAAACGCTCAACATTAAGAAACAACTGCATATTTATGGCGTAGATGATATGGACTCTACGATTGACTATATTAAGAAGGGCTATATCGATGCCAGTGTTGTTACGTCATTTTATGAATATGGCTATAAAACAGTTTATCAGATGTATGCATATAAGAAAACCGGTAAGAAACCGACTTCCTTAAACAATGAGGTCAAACTTTTGATTGTGAATCAGGATAATGTGGATACATATCAAAGTGAGTTAAAAGAATGAAAACGTTTTTAAAGAAAAAAACATATAAACGCCAGATGTTTTTGTTCAGTCTGGTCACAATCTCGATCATTATTTTAATTCTGGGCGTTTATACCGGTGTGAATCGCAGTTTGATCAGACAATATAATGAATCCTATGCTCTCTATCAATATTTAAATGATTTCTTTGATACCCAATCGTTTGCTCATGATAGTTTAAAAAACTATTTATATACCAAATCGGAAAAGGAATGCGACAACTTTAAACGGGCTTTCCATCAGGCAAAAGAAGATATTCAAATATTAAATGACAGTGCGCAAAAAAATGCTGGCATATGGCGTTTTACCCTACTGGATAATATGATGGATAGCTATTTGGAACAAGCCAATCAAGTAATCTTATTGATGAAGATACAAGATCATAAATATAACGAAGGATATGAAAAACTATTAAAGATCAATGAGACGATCATCCAAAGTTCGGATGATTATTATCAATTGGTTACGAATGTTGTTGATAAGATCCTGGAAAAAATTGAGGTGACCAAACAGGAAACCGACGTATTCTCCTGGTGTATCGTGGCCTTCAGTGTCATAGGATTATCAATATATACGATCATCGTATTAAGAAGTATAACGAATCCGATTGACAAACTCGTTGATAATTTGCATGAGATTCGTGCAGGAACTTTTGATTTTCATAAGATACCTGCCAGCAGTGAAGAAATTCAAGTTCTATGTTTCGCCTTACAGGATCTTTCAGATACGATTAGCAGAAACATTGAATATGAAAAAGAAAAGGCAGAGCTGAAAAACCAATTGCTTATTAAAGAGAATGAAAATCTGCGAAAAGATGAATTGTTAGTAAGCAGTGAACTGAAAATCTTACAAAATCAAATCAATCCCCACTTTTTCTTTAATACGGTTAATATGATCTATCAGCAGGCAATTTTGGAAAAAGCGGATATCACGGTAGAAATGATTGAAAAAATGACAGAATGCATGCGTTATACCTTGTCTCAAAACACCAGAATCAGCAATCTGGCGATGGAATTAAACTTCATGCGCAACTATTTGTATATCCAAAATCGGCGTTTTGAAGGTAGAATTGAATTTATCTTAGAAGAAGAACGAGAACTGCCGAATATTAAAATACCTGCTATGATCATAGAGCCATTAGTAGATAATGCCATTAAGCATGGCTTATCAAACACAGAAAGTGGCGGATTGGTCGTTATTCATGTGGAATGTAAAGATGATCAAGTCATCATTCATGTCAGCGATAATGGAAAAGGAATGAGTGCTGTTGCTTTGGAACAGTTGATCATGAACCAGTATAAATGTGCTTCACAGGGGGAAAATCTAGGCTTATATAATCTCATGCGTCGCTTGGATATGTATTATTCAAAAGCTGCAAAGATTACTGTAAATAGTTATGAAGATTGTGGATTTGACGCCGTGATAACGATACCGGTCATGAAAGGATGGTAACTAGTATGTTGAATGTATTGGTTGTAGAGGATGAAAAATTAGAACGAGAGGCACTCATACTGCTGCTGCAAGAAAACTTTTCTAAACAGATTCATGTGTTAACAGCTGCTTATCATGGAGAACAGGCACTGCTGGCATTTCATCAACAAAAGTATCAATTGGTCATCACAGATATCAATATTCCACGCATGAATGGACTATCTTTATTAAGAGAAATTAAAAAAAGTGATCCTGATACAAGAACGATCATTCTTACCGGCTATGATTATTTTAAATATGCGCAAGAATCCATATGTATTGGTGTTGATGATTTTATCTTAAAGCCAGCCACGCAAAAAGATTTATGCGAACGTATACGTCGGGTGATGGAGTTGATTGAGCGTGAGCAAAGAGGAAGTCATTTTGAAGATGTCATACGTTATCGTAAGATGCAATCTATTTTACAAAGCGATTTGATCTATGCGATTTTGTATCATAATCCACATCAGAATATCCAAGGGTATTTTTCCATTTTTCATATGCAGGTGGCAAGTGCAGCATGTATTTGTTTGTATCAAGAAGATATTACTAATCAAGCATTGCTTCCGATCGTAGAAGAATTCCATACATGGTATGACGAGTGTTTCTTTGAAACATATTTTGAAAATGTCGTTATTTTTATTTTCCATAAGGATGTCATGGAACAAAAACAATTACTGGAACGTATAAAAGCAATCATGATAAAGCATACCATTGTGCATTATGGTGTGGGAGGCATAAAGGAAGAGGTGCATGATTTTTACAATTCTTATGTGGAGGCAAAAGAAGAATTGCGACAAATATCACAGGATGCTTTCCAGCATGCCTTGACAGATAAGCAAGAAGATACCACCTTAAATGATATGGCAGATGCTCTTTTGCATGCAATACGTTATAATCAGGGAAAAGTGTTTCCGGATATTGTGCGTCGTATTCAAAAAGAGGCGGAAACAAATGAAATTCTAGCGATACGTAAAATATTGGTGAAGCTTTTTCATATTCTGCAGAATAAAATGAACCAGTGTGAGGATATGAAGGATTATGTGGCATTGCTAAGTGAGAAAATCGATGGTATCTCTTATGATAATCCCACTCAGGATGAGGCAACCTACATTCGTTATGAAGTTAAGCATGTAATCCATGCCATTATCAAATCACGCAGTAAATCAATGAACAAGATTGTTTTGGATGCGTATACTTATATCGGTAAGAATTACCACCGTTCTATCGGGTTAAATGATTTAGCGAACTATTTAGATTTAACTCCTCAATATATCAGCTCTCTTTTATCACAACATACAAAAAATAGTTTTACCAATATCTTAGCAGAGTATCGCGTTGAAAAGGCTAAGCAATTATTATTAAACAATCGCAAGATTAAAGAGGTTTCCAGTTTGGTAGGTTTTCAGAATCAAAATTATTTTGCGAAAACCTTTAAAAAAGTAACAGGCTATACACCTAAAGAATACAAACAGATGCATGTGATGAATGATATATAAATGGCTGTTTTCATTATGTCCATTTATGTTGTAAGAAGTATGAGGGTTAGCATATGTATGAAAATTGTATGGATAAATAAGAAGATTAAAAAGCGTTTAGAAGCAAGGAAAGAAGCCATCTGTATACGGGTCGGCTTTTTTTAATTGCAAAAAAAAGATAACCAAAGATTTGTTATATTTTATCAGTGATTTACCGGAATTTTATTCACGTTTCCTTTTTTATGGTTAGTGAAAAGTGCTTTTTTATTTATATTGCTCTGTTTTTTAGAATATATTGTCAATTTATTGACACTGGTTATCTTTTTCTATATTCTGTAAGTAGGAATTAAATAATGTATTTTATTCATAATAAAACTAACCTATATATCTATATAAATATTTGTATCCTGATAGTGAAAGGTATTTATGAATAAAATGCGAGGTTATAAAATGTGATTATCGCTGTTTTATTAGCAATATTTACAAGGTTGTATTTGTACTTCATGATAAAACCCATACATGGGCTTTTATCATATAGGTGTTTATGACATAAGGGCATATCACATCAAATAGTTTTAATAACAGAGAATAATGATCAGGAGGAAAACATGAAAAGGAAAAGTATGAAGGTATTGGTCGCAACAGTTGCGACTGTTTCTATGCTAGGAGGAGAAATCGCATCCGGCATCTCTTTAAGAGCGTTTGAAAATGTAGCGGTTTTCGATATGAATACGATTGAAAACAGAACTGGAAGTATCACGGTCAACAAACAGACAAAGGATAAGCAGCCTCTAGCAGGGGCAACCTTTGCCATCTATAAGGTTATGAGCTTCACTCCTTCAACGGCAGATGCTTCTGCCAAATATGAACCAACCACGGATTTTGCGCAAGCATTACAAGGAATCAAGGCGGATGAACTAGGAACATATTCCGCCACAGAAATGGAGAAACTTATTACGACCTTGACGGCAACAGCCAATACCGCAGATGTAAAAGCTACTGCAAGCATGACAACCCCTGCATCTGGTACGGTTACCTTTGCAAATCTTGAATTGGGATATTATCTGGTAGTAGAGACTTCTGCACCGGATGGATATGTAGCAGGAAAGCCATTTCTGATTGCCGTGCCTTCCAGTGATAACTATACGGATGAGAATGCAGCAGGAACAAAATGGGTCTATGATGTAACTGCGACACCTAAAAATGAGAAAGTGACGATACATAAGGAACTCACAGCAGAAAGTGATGGTTCGGTAGCAATTGGAGATTTTGTACAATATCAGATAACAACGCTGATGCCAAGCTATACCGATGACTATTTTGAAGGTGAGAATAAAGTCGTTTTCGAAATTCAGGATACGATGGATGATGGCTTAGCAATACAAAATGATAGCGATCATGCCGTTACGGTAAAGGTGAATGATGCTGTCATAGAAGCATCCGATACGACCTATGCCATAACAGCAGCAAATGTAAGTGGAGAGACAGCCGATCTTAAGATCGTGTTCACAAAGGCCTTCCTAAAGGCGCATAAAGGAGAAAAGGTAGCAGTAACCTATTATGCGAAAGTAACAGAGAAAGCTATACAGGGAAATGCCGGAAATGAAAATGCGGCAGTGATCGTATATAATCATAAGCCAAATGCCACCACAACAAGTGAAAAAGAAACAGCTTATGTATATAGCTTTGGAATCAATGTAAAGAAATTTACGAAAGAAGGAACACCACAAGTTTTGGAAGGTGCTAAATTCGTCTTATTAGAGAAAGATGGCAAAACACAGATCGGGGAAGAAAAGAGCACAAATGCAGATGGTGAGATAGCCTTCAGCAAATTGGATGAAGGGACCTATTATCTAAAGGAAACGGCATCCCCTACAGGATATACCTTATTGGCAGAAGCAATCAAGGTAGAGATCATAGCAGAAAAAGATGAAACGACGAAGAAAGCAAATGGAAGATTTACAGTGAAGGTAAACGATCAGGAAGTAAATGCGACAACAGGAGAATATAGCAGCTATATCGATGAGGAAGCAGGAACAGCCAATATAGCAGTAGAGAACCATAAAGGATTTACGTTGCCATCCACAGGAGGAATGGGAATCACGATATTCTTAGCAATCGGTGGCATAGGAATCTTAGGCATAAGTATCGTAATGCTGAAGAAGAGCAGGAAACAGGCATAATTATGAAGATGACGAAGCGGATGGTATCAGTCTGTTTCGTTTTCGTATTTTTGTTCTTTTTAGGTATCATGGATTATCCCTTTGTGTCACGATTAATTAATCAACGAAACTACGATGGAGTCATTATTGAATATGATGATACAAGCGCAAAGCTGGATGAAAACAGAAAAGAACAATTTTTTAAAGAAGCGAAACAGTATAATGAAGAACTAAGTAATGGTAGTGGTATCTCAATCATAGATGCTTTTGCCCAAGATCATAGCATGGAGAAAAAGTATACGCAGCTTCTAAATATTGCCAATAATGGAGTGATGGGGGTTGTTGATATTCCTAAACTACATGTCTCTTTACCTATTTATCATGGAACATCAGAAGAAGTTTTGCAAAAAGGGGCAGGACATTTGGAAGGCACTTCCTTACCGATTGGTGGGATCTCGACACATGCATGTCTTTCAGCACATCGTGGATTGCCAAACAAAAAGATGTTTACAAGCTTAGATGAATTAAAAGAAGGAGATATTTTTCTGATTACGGTCCTGGGAAGAAAAATGGCCTATAAAGTGAATAATATACAGATAGTCTTACCAAGTGACATTAAAGCCTTACACATTCAAAAAGGAAAAGACCTGGTGACATTAATTACATGTACACCATATGGAGTGAATTCACATCGTTTGTATGTAACAGGAGAAAGAACAGAATATAAAGAAGAAATGAAAACAGACAATAGCATTGGACTGCCTTGGTATTATGATTGGTGGTGGGTACCAGTGAATATCGTCTTGTTAAGTGTATTGGGAATCTTATTATATCAATATAATAGAAAACCGAAAGTGAAAGAGAAAGTAGAATGAGGAAGGGCATATGAAAAAGAAATTGCAGCTGCTGATGAGTGTGGTAATGGTCTTAGCAATCATGCTTACACCGATACAGGCAAACAGCGGAAGGATAAGTATCCAATTGAAAGATCTGCCCGGCGATTGGGATGAGAAAGCAGGAGTGGTCTTTACGCTATATCAGGTAGGAAAGATGA
>ERZ826396.1843-NODE-1843-length-20522-cov-35.292569_pt1 | contig 20522 bp, 24 predicted proteins | sample MGYA00519926_ERZ826396 | MGnify/ENA primary metagenome ERZ826396 (study PRJEB31778, sample SAMEA3449230) | human gut metagenome | biome: human gut; feature: human-associated habitat; material: faeces | place: United Kingdom | collected 2010/2012 ... | reverse complement strand
AGAAAAAGGGTACTTTGCTGGATGAAGTGGTGAATCCGTTAGGCTTGCGCTGGTTCAAGTTTGATTCGGAAAAAGGCTTTTTCCTGAATGGCAAAGGACGTAAACTGATCGGAACTGCCCGGCATCAGGATTATTTTCAGAAAGGAAATGCCTTGCGCGACGAGTTGCATGTACAGGATGTATTGCTGTTGAAAGAGATGGGAGGGAACTTCCTGCGTGTGTCACATTATCCCCAAGATCCTGTAATCATGGAAATGTGTGATAAACTGGGTATTGTGACTTCGGTTGAAATCCCCGTTGTCAATGCTGTTACGGAAACCGAAGAGTTTCTGCAGAACTCCGTTGAGATGGCTAAAGAAATGGTGCGTCAGGACTTCAATCGCCCTTCTGTTATGATTTGGGGTTATATGAATGAGATTTTCCTGCGTCGCCCTTATACCGAAGGCAAGCAATTGGAAAATTATTACCGCTTTACTGAAAAAGTAGCCCGTGCCTTGGAGGCGACCATCCGAGAAGAAGATCCTTCCAGATATACCATGATGGCTTATCATAATATGCCTCAATATTACGAAGACGCCCATCTGACCGAAATCCCGATGATTCAGGGATGGAACCTGTATCAGGGCTGGTATGAACCGGATATTAATGAGTTTCAACGTTTGCTTGATCGTGCTCATAAGGTATACAAAGGAAAAGTACTGATGGTTACGGAATATGGACCGGGAGTAGATCCGAGACTTCATTCCTACCAGTCGGAACGTTTCGACTTCTCACAGGAATACGGTCTGGTATATCATAAACATTATCTCCGTGAAATGATGAAACGTCCGTTTATAGCCGGTTCCAGTCTGTGGAATCTGAATGATTTTTATTCCGAATCCCGTGTAGATGCTGTTCCTCATGTAAACAATAAAGGAGTTGTCGGATTAGACAGGGAGAAGAAAGATGTCTATTGGTTCTATAAGACAGCTTTGTCACGTCGTCCGATACTTGTTATAGGTAATCGGGAGTGGAAAAGCCGTGGGGGAGTGGTGAATACTGCACAGAAAGAGTGTATTCAGTCTGTCCCTGTATTCTCTAATGCGGAAGAAGTTGAGCTGTTTGTGAACAACAAGAGTCTGGGAAAGAAAAAGGTAGAAGATAATTATGCTTTGTTCGACGTGCCGTTCGTTGGTGGAGAGAATCTGCTGGAAGCTGTTGCTGTGGCTAGTGGTCATAAATTGCGTGATATGCTCCGGATTCAGTTCCAGTTGGTAGGTTCACAATTGAAAGATGAAGCTGTGCCATTCACGGAAATCAATGTAATGTTAGGTTCTCCAAGATATTTTGAAGACCGTTCGGCAAATGTAGCATGGATTCCCGAACAGGAGTATAAGCCCGGTAGCTGGGGATTTGTCGGCGGAACTTCTTATCGCCGCAAAACAGGGTTCGGCAGTATGCTTGGCTCGGATATTGATATTCACGGAACAGACATGAATCCGGTTTTCCAGACCCAACGTGTCGGAATAAAATCTTTTAAAGCTGATGTACCGGATGGAGAATATTCCGTATATTTGTACTGGGCAGAACTGGAGTCGGACAAAGAGCGGGAAGCATTGGTTTATAACTTGGGAGCTGACTCGGAACAGACATTTGCCGGAAACCGCAGCTTCGGAATTTCAATCAATGGAACAACCGTTTCTGATGATTTTAACGTAGCCCGCGATTACGGATATGCCCGTGCTGTTATCAAGAAGTTTGTGATAACAGTGAAGGATGGAAAAGGATTGAGTGTCGATTTCCATAAAAAGGAGGGAGAACCAATTCTGAATGCTATCCGTATTTATAGAAACTATTAATTATAAATGCTATCAATATGCTTAGGTCTATTTATTTACTGTCTTTTCTCCTCCTGCAATCCTTGTTTGCTTTTGCCGGGAATGTAAAGGAGAGTGTTCCGTCCTCTTTTGATTTGTATGTATGCATCGGACAATCCAACATGGCGGGGCGTGCAACATTAACTCCGGAAGTCATGGATACCCTTCAAAATGTGTATCTGTTGAATGATAAGGGGAATTTTGAACCGGCAGTAAATCCCCTCAATCGTTATTCAACAGTCCGGAAAGATTTGTCTATGCAACGCTTGGGACCAGCTTATGGTTTTGCCAAAGAATTGACGCGGAAAACGAAACGCCCTATCGGACTGGTAGTAAATGCACGTGGTGGTTCTTCTATCAACTCTTGGTTAAAAGGAAGTAAAGACGGATATTATGAAGAAGCACTCTCCCGGATTCGGATTGCGATGAAACAGGGAGGTGCTTTAAAAGCAATCCTTTGGCATCAGGGAGAAGCCGACTGCTCCAATCCGGAAGCGTATAAACAAAAACTGATTTCTTTGGTGAAAGACCTGCGGGAAGATTTGAATCTGCCGGAACTGCCGATTGTTGTAGGACAGATTTCTCAATGGAACTGGACGAAAAGAGAAGCAGGTACAGTCCCCTTTAATCAGATGATTAAAAAAGTTTCTTCTTTTATTCCCCATTCCGATTGGGTATCATCGAAAGGATTGGGATGGTATAAAGATGAGAAGGACCCTCATTTTAATACGGAAGCACAATTGTTATTAGGGAAACGTTATGCAAAAAAGGTACTGAAGTTCTATAAGCATCCATAGAATACCCTTTTTCGAAAGAATACAAAAGCCGGCTGATTCATGAGGAATCAGCCGGCTTTTGTATGGTGAATAACTAAATACTGCCTTGTTGATAGAAAATGACTATATGTAGTTAATTATCTTGTTATAAACAAATTAACCTGTTAATAACTTTGTTAATATCCTTGTTGATAACTGAAATGAGGTTGTGAATAAAGTCTGTACAGAAGAGTCGTCATAAAAAAGAAGAACCGCATTTTGCGATTCTTCTTTTCTTTAGTTGCGGAGATCCGACTCGAACGAATGACCTTTGGGTTATGAGCCCAACGAGCTACCAACTGCTCCACTCCGCGATGTTTAACGGGTGCAAAGGTACGGCTTTTTTTGAAACAAACAAATAATTTGCTGAATATTTTTCGAGTAAATCATCATTTTTTTCTTATTTGGTTGAGAATGAATGAAATAATGATGAAACTTTTTCTTAGCACCTATTAATATACAAATGTTAATATTCTCTCTATTTTCTTGTATGGTCTAAAGAAAAGAATTACTTTTGCTCAAAGCTGCTTTGTATCAGTGAGTTATGATGTTTGTTCTTAAATACTGTTCTTAATAGCCTTATTTGAACGAGACAAAGATAGGATTAAATCTGTATAAGGCATAATCTGGAGATTAGAAATTTAGTCTGTACTTAGATGTGACAATTTATATTCAGATAAAAAAAAGCCAGCTATCAATTTCGATAACTGGCTTCTTGTTTTACTCATCAGTGGAAGTACTTTTGGATTGTGTAAACTGCTCGTAGAAACTGTTAAGCAAACCATTGATGATTCCTTCCTTTGTTTCACCGCCACGTACCCCTTTAGCTTTCTCTATCAGTTCCGCTTTAGGTCTATCCAGACTTGTAAAGAATGCAACCAACTCATCAATTACAGTAACTTTGTTTTCGTCAGTAGCTTCATCATACTTGAAAATAATCCAATCAACGACTGTTCGGCTTTTAAGAACACCTTCTGATAGGCTTTTCATTGCTGCTTCTAGCAACTTCTTACCTCTTTCCAGACTGTTAGTTTTCCGCAACTTTTCGTTTATCTTACCTGCCATTGCATCTGCCATCACGTCTTTAGTAATATCAGATTTGAATGTTGCCCATTTAGAAGCGGTTGGTAAAGGATACCCCTTACTTGTAAGTTCTTCAATGAAGTCAAGTAAAGGTAATTCCTCTTTACATACCATCTTTGCTCCTTTAGGGAAATCTCCACCCTTCCATGGATTTGTACAGATATTGATTTCTGCCAACATCTTAGCAACTGTAATTGTTTCATTCAAAGCATGAATAAGATAGAACTCACCTTTATACCGTTCTTCTTCTTTCAAATCTTCATTTGCTTTAAGAAGATTCAAGTGAGCTTGGTAACGGTGGTTTGCATCTACCAACACAACGTACTTGTCTGCATTAGCTTCGCTAATGGTTTTTCCAGTTTCAAAATCTACAATTTCCAATCCAGCTTTTATCACTTCCTTTGCATCCACAATGATAGCAGGAACTAACATTCCATTCTCTTTCATTGATTGCATTTTGGCTTTAATAGCCTTGGCATTGAAATTACGATTACCTGATAGTCTAGCTATCTTAATTCCTTTACTTGCTAGCACTGTTAGCGTTAAAACTTGAAGAGCTATTTCGCTTTCTTTATTCATGGTTTAAAATTAGACTACCCAGTAGAAACATTTCTACCTTCGTTCTTGGTGGCAAAACTACAATGGAAATATGCGTAAAGGAAATATTTTGAGAGGTGGTAAGAGGGGTAAAAATAACACTATAATTTACCCCTTAAATAATCAATTAATAAAATTTGTTAGCTCTAAGAATTTCATAATCTTTGTAAGATTTTATCTGGTCTTTTATGAAGTTGGGACATAGTTTCTCTTTTTTCTTATCAATTCCAGTATAACGTTCATCCTTAGAGAGATTAGTTAAATAGACTAGTCTTGAAATTAACAATGTCTTATTTAAAAAGACTGTTGTGTATGCCTTTGCAATCTTACTTTTATTTGTTTTGGGCAATAACTTAAGGAAACTATTCAATAAATTATAGAACATTGCCACTAAAACAGTGTCAGGTTCTGTTGCTTTACCTTTTCTATCTATTTCTTGTATATCAAATATTGTTGGTTTATCAATGTTAAAATACTCTTTCCCTGCATTATAGGCATAATGAATATAAGCTAGTGATATGGGGTCATCAATTTCGATAGAATGATGTTCTTCTTGTATCTTTAATGTTAGTGTCATAGGTTTTATGAAAGAAACTTTAGAGCCATCCTTATCAATATTCTTACCAATCTGTTGCATGAGTTTCTCTACTAATAATTTGGGGGCTTCTTTTACCTTAGCACCTTCTAAACAGCTTCCATGAATGTAATCTGAAACAAATAACAATAGATACCAGAATTTTTCCTTATCTATATTTAATGCTTCTAAAGTATTTTGTACATCTTCATCTTGTAGGTATTTCTCAAATGTATAGTGTGCATTAAGCACTTTTGCATTATATCTTTTTTTAAATTCTTGTGTTACAGTTGTACCCATAAAGACGAATTTTATTTCTCCTTCATCTTTTTCTACTGCTTCTTCTACTGTTTCTTCTTCTTCATTTATTCCTGCTTTATTCTCTATTTCTTCTTTAACCTTTATGAAATCATAGTCAGGGTGAAATTTGCATCCTAATATTTCTACATATTCAAGCAAATCATCTTCTTCTTTTACATACCTGTCTAAAATGAACTTATCTATTGGCTTTATGTCTTCCATATCTCTAATAATTAAATTATGCCTTAAAGATAGAAAGATTTAGTGATAAAAAATAAGGCAGTAAATGAAATCTCACCTACTGCCTTGCCTTTGAATTATCTCTTTTATCATTTCCTACGTTCCCTATCATACCCCAAGTTGTAGAACTTCTTAAATAATTCCCAGATACAGCCAAGAAATCCCATGATAGCAAATGGAATAAAAGGAAGAAACAAACTAGCCCAACCATAACCTAAACATAGTCCTACAACTACTCCAATAATGTATAGAGCTACCATAACTCCACAACCTATCATTATACCTTTGGTATTCCAATTTGCATATTTATCTGGAGCATTGGGAGTAAAAAACTCCGGTTCTTTCTTGTCTGATTGATTATTGTTCATAGATTAGTTTTATTATTCTTCTACAATGTTCTTAAATTCATTCCAGCCTATTGTATTTTTGTATAGTTCTACCGTTTCTTTAAGTACATAAACAATACAATGTTCTTTACCAACTCCATCAAAACAAATCAGCTTAGCACCTTTCTTTTGATAGCTTCTATTTGTTGGTGAATCTATAATCATCATATCATCATCATTAAAGAAACTAAACTTACTACCATTGACACAAATAGGAGGTATTGCGGATTGAACATGAATTTCTTTTAAACCCGTACAACCTTGCAATAATCCTCTATGTATGTAATGTACTTTATTAGGAATAGCGATACGCTTTAGTCCAGAGCATCTACAGAAAGCATAGGCTTGAATGGATTGAATTGTAGTAGGTAATTCAATGGAAGATAAAAAATAGCAATCTCTAAACGCACCTTTATCAATGAATAAAGTTCCATCTGGAACAACATAGTTACCAGATTTATCTTTAGAGCATTTGATTAAAGTTGTTCTTGTCTTGTCAAAAAGAACACCGTCAATATCCACATTGCTAGAAACTATCCTATTTCTTACTTTATTCCACATACATTTTTTATTTGCTCAACTGTTATCGTTTATCAGTACATCCATTAATCCTTGAAATAATAAAGGTAAGAATTATTTTGCTATCGTACAATAACTATTCTTCTTCCATTAACTTATTTATCATATTGCCAAGACGATTTATCAGTTTCTCCTTTTTAGAGGGGACGATAGTTTCTTCTGTTTCTTCAAATGATATTGTTTCTGTTTCTTCTTTTACTACTTCTTCTACAATAGTGGTTATTGGCTCTTCAACTTTAAATTGGGTTTGTTTGCTCACTGGTTTGGAACTGGATTTATAGTATTTCTCTATCTGACCTTTAAGTCTTGTTTCTTCGCTTGTATCAGTAATAGTGTCTTTTCTGTTGTTAAAGCCAGTAGCAATCAGGGTAATCTTTACATCTTCTCCTAAACTATCATCATCATACAATCCCCAGATTACTTCTATGTCAGTGTCCAGTTCTTCCATAAATGAATCTAATTCTGATAGCTCGTCTATTAAGATTGGATTATTCTTACTTGCATACAAAATGTACAACAGTTTTTGTGCTTGCTCTATGTCATTGTCATTAAGTAATGGAGAATTTAAAGCATTCAGTATCGCATTTTGTATTCTATGCTTTCCTTTGGCTTTTCCTGTAGCCATTATAGCACTACCGCCATTCTTCATTATGGTTTCAACATCACGAAAGTCTCGATTTATTGTACCTTCAATGGTTATTATCTCTGCAATACTTTTAGTTGCAGTAGTTAGAATGTCATCTGCCTTACTAAAAGCGTCTTTAGCGGTTGTAATTCCATCAGTGTATATTTCTCGTAAACGTTCATTGTTAATAACTAACAAGGCATCCACATTCCTTTTCATTTCTTCAACCCCTTTTAAAGCCTGCATTATTTTAGGTTTCTTCTCAAAAAGGAAAGGTATAGTAACTATTCCTACCGTTAGTATTCCCATTTCTTTAGCAACATTAGCTATTACGGGTGCAGCACCAGTTCCCGTTCCACCACCCATCCCAGCAGTTACAAACACCATTTTGGTAGTATCATTGAATAGTTCTTTAATGCTGTCAATACTTTCCTCTGCTGCTGCCTTTCCTTTCATAGGATCGTTACCTGCACCTAATCCAGTTTTACCTAACTGAATCTTTACGGGAATGTCAGAACGACACAAAGCTTGGCTATCAGTATTACATAACACAAAGGACACATCATGAATCCCCTGCTTGTACATATTCTTTACAGCGTTACCGCCACCGCCTCCTACACCAACTACCTTTATTATGTTAGATACTGGATTCTTAGGAAAGTCAAATTCAATTATGTCATTCATAATTATTACATTATTTCATTATCAACTATTTTTCTAAATACATCATCTGCCTAAAATCAAACAGTGCCATCAATTCCTTTACCTCCTATTGCCAAAATTAGAAATACATAAGCGGCAGCTAATAGCATAGCAATAACAAATGCAATAATAACTATTGTAGATATTGAAGCAGTGATTAAGTTTCCACGTTTAAAGTCTTTATTCTTTCTGTAAAGTCTTATGGTAAGAATTACAGTTGTAGTAAAGAATATCAGTATCAAAGCTGGCTGTATAATTACAAATAACCATACATTCAATTCACCGTAACTCATTCCAATATCTTTGGATAATCCCTCCAGTACATCAATACAATTATTACATAACTTGTCAAAGCTATTAGTTACATTCGCTATTTTTTCTGCTATCATCTTGAATCTAATTTATTCGGTTTGGATGTAATCAACTATCTTTCTAAATACATCACCTGCTATCAATCCACCACTAGCAGGTAATCCAGTCTTATTAATAGACACAATGATACTATACTTGGGATTGTCAGTAGGGAAATAGCCACAGAACTCAACTGCATACATATCCTTAGTACTATCCTCATTAGTAGATAATGAACTAGTTCCCTGCATACCTGCAACTAGTACCTTATCAGACTTGGCAGGTTGTCCTAGTCCGTCAGTAATATTAAGTACTAGAGCTTTCTTTAAACTATCAATACTAGCCTTATTTGCTATTTGTGGATTAATAACTACTACACTATCTTTGTATAGTTGAGGCTGCACCATCCTACCATTATTGGCGATAGCATTATAGAAGGTAAGAGTTTGAATTGGTGAAATGAGTTGATTGTATCCAATACAGAACCATGCAAAGGCTGTCTTAGTCCAATTGTTATCTTTAGGAGTAATAAAATACGCAGATTGCAGATTAGTTATTCCAATAATGCTGTCTGGTTTTCCATAACTCATTTTATCCAACATAGTAAAGTATGTTTGTACATCGTTCCCAAATACTTTCTCCATTGATTTATAAGTAGCAATATTGGAACTAACAGCTAATCCTTCTTGTACTGTAAGCTCACCATATCCACCTCTATGCCAATTGTGATCTTTCAGTTCTCTGCCATGAACTTGGTAGATACCATTTCCAGTATCAACTTTATCACTGAACTTCACTTTACCAGTTTCTAAAGCTGCCAATAGAGATATTGGGTGCATCAGACCTGTAGGCTGTCGTGTAGCAAAGTTCTCACAAGGTTGGTAGTCTGCACTGTCTTTCTTGGTAAGTCCAACCAGAGCCTTAATTTGCCCTGTCTGAACCTCTATAACAATTACCTGTCCAGATTGAGCATTTATCTCTGATAATTTTTCTTCCAGAATAGAAGTAGCATTAACCTGTAATGTACTGTCTATAGTGAAAACTTGTTCTGTTACTTGCTGCTTGTTTTGACAAGAAGCTAATCCCCCAATTACGGTAATTACATAAATTATGTATTTTATATTTAGCCAAATAAATCTTTGCATAGTCCACAACAATTAGCGAATCCCATTATGAAAATAACTATTAACATGACAAAAATAATACCTACATGTCCTCCAATTAGACCATTTAATTGTATTATCTTCTTGTATTTTACCCCAAGCCAGAAAATTAACAAATAAGATACTGTATGAATAATCCAAGATGTTATCATAATCAAAATATTTAATTAGTAAATTGATGTCTACATTTAGGACATTTATAATTATAGCAAGGACATCCACCTCTGTATTTAAGTCCTGTAGGCTTAGGGTGTACAGTTGGATAGCCACATTTAGGACACTTCTTAGTGAAGTACTTGTTTCTTCTTTTTTGTGCTAGAACTACCAAAGTGATAATAAAGGCAAGCCCTATAATAGCGTAAAACATATCTTCCATACCATATATGTTTTATTCTTCTGTTAATACAACCATAGCAAGTACTGTTGAAATAGTCATTCCGCTAATATTTAACAAATTAAATAGCACAGCACTACCCATTGAAGGGGGAATTAAATACTTACTAATGCAGTATGCTGCGAATGGAAATAGTAAAATTGAAAGAAGTTTATCATTATCTATCTTTTCCATTATAAAGAGTAAGCACAATATAATATATACTCCTGCAAGACTGGCATAGACAATTAAATCTATATTAGCTATTTCTTCAAGTGTCGTATTATCATTAATATCCATCATAGAAAAAGTAATATCTTTAGCAACCCAACCTAGTCCAAAATAAACGACTAATGCAATAAGAATTGCTGCGAAAATTATTATAAAAACTTTCATTCAATTTAAAATTTTAATTATTAATCCGTTTATAAATAAGCATAACGACTTGTGTCTTAACAGTAGCTCCTATCGTTATTCTGCTTAATACATTATTTACTTTATTGGCAATTACCATCACTCCATTCTCACCATATCCCTCATACTTTATGCCATCTTTAGAAGTTAAAGTAATAGTTTCTTTTTGATAAGTAACAGTCGCTTTTGTAGTACTAATTATGGTAGCTGTAATGTTAGGTGCATTTACAGTAGTTACTTTCTCATTATTAATCACTGCATAATCGAATTTGTAGTTATCAGCAAGTATATTAATACTTAATAAAGAAAGTAAGCATATCAGTAGTATTGTTTTCAATCTCATTTCGTGTAATTTTATTTATTCTTTTCTCTCCAACGTGCTACAATAGCATACAATATAAAGCCAACTATGACTATCAATGTGAAAATTTCAAGACCATAGCCAGAGGAAGAATCTGCATAATCAGACATTTTACCTCTACTTAGAAAAATCATCAATGGATACATAAGTTTAAATTTTAATCGTTCGGTATGTTAATCAGTATTCAACTTTTTAATAACCTGAATAATTATACAAAAAGTTGATGTTGTTTGCTAAATCACATCCTACTATCTGATAGTAGAATTGTCTGTAGATAAGATAAGTAGTATGTCTGTTTCTTTTTATGTAAAATGCACTTTCCAATTCTCCCAAGAAAGTAGGTTATCATAGTATTAAAAGTATCAGAGAATTAATAGAGACTTGATAGTCAATATGGTACTTTTAGATGTATACAAATATAATAATTATTGCTTTTATTTACCCAAAGAATTTTAGATAAAAATGCCTAATCCTTGAATTTGTAAGGGATTTAACACTCTACATACTGATTGAGGTAAATGTAGGGTAGGAATTGGTAATAAATAAGCCTGTTCCATAGTGCAACTATTTGTTGTATCCTGCTCCCAATAGATACAGTTATAAAATAGAAAAGGTGCGGGAACTATTAGCATATCTGTCTCTAGGTATCGCCAAACACCCCAACTACAAATACACAACAGTTGCCCACACCAAACAGTATACAGGCTATCATAAGATAGATGTAAACATTAGTGTGGGCGTTGTGCATATCCCTGTAGTTGTCAAATTTTGGCGAAATTTAGAGACAAGGATAATGCAAAACGCCTTTCGTTAAATAAATATGTCCTCCTATTACTAGGATTGGCACAAAGATAACGAAAGACATTTGTATTTGCAATTAAAATAGTAAGTTAAAAGCTAAGGCAGTCATAAGTTTGTAGTATTTCTTCTTTTCTTAGTCCTATGTACCTTTTAGTAACCGTAATGGAACTATGATTAAATATTTCCATCAACTTAACCAAAGCTAGTTCAGCGTTTTCACCATTCATGTTATAAACCTGTCTGCCAAAAGTCTTTCTAAGGGAATGGCAGCTAAAGTTGTTTACCTTTAGTTTATACTTCGCTTTTATCTCTTTGAGAATGTCATTTATCCTCTGGATACTATAGACTGTTTTCTTCTGGCTTATCAGTATTGGAGCATTAATTCCAACTGGATTTATACGCTCATAACATTCTCTAATATGTGCCTTTAGTTGTGGATTTACTCTGATAGTCCGTTTCTTTTTAGTTTTATGCTCTATGATGGTAAACTCGTCCACATTTAGAATCTGTTTCCATCTTAGAGCTAAAATATCAGAAATTCTAAAACCTGTAAAACAACCTATCGCAATAAAAAGCGACATCTTATAATTTCCATCTCTGGATAACTTTCTCACTAAATTCATGGCTTCGTCCCATTGCAGGAAATCAGCCGTAGTATTACTGTATTTCAAACTCATAATATTCAGTTTGGTAGTTAAACACATAAAAGTGAAGATTAATTTCACCTTGTTATTTCTAAGTAGCTGATTACTAAGGAAACATTCACTAATAGACAAAGTGAACATTCTTTAGGAACACCTAACAAAAAAATTAGATGTTCCTTATACCTTATTAAAATGGTCTGTCTCCATACTCATAGACTATGATAGAATTACAAACTCTTTCGTAGAATGAGAATCCACAACCAGAACAAAAATAATTTTCGTAAATTGCTGCATACTTTCCTTGCTGTCTGCTAGTCCTATCTAAGAATGAATCAAACTTATGTAGCCAATACTTTAATGCTTGTAATCGCTTAATGTATTGCAGATTGTTTTCACAATAACACAAACTTTCCTGTAATGTGGAAATGTGATTTACTGCATTATCAATTTTCTTTTTCTCCATAAATATCTAATTGTTAATAGTTAATAGAAATAAAAAAAGGACACCTAACAAAAAAATTAGATGTCCCCTTCATGTTACCCTTTAATAAGAGCATAGGCAAGCAATAAAATGTAGCCTATTATTAATAAGGGAAATGATAGCATGGCAACAAGCATTGTAGCAACAATCGCAATTAAGTAGAACAAACTCTTTGTCATAGTTCCAATTATTAAGTATTTGGCAATCCTGTGTATTCTCAAATACCACTAATTAAGAAACCATTGATATTTGCTGTCACCATGTAAAGCGGCTGCAATACCTGTTGCAAGTTCTGTAGCATTATAGGCTCTATCTAAGAAAGAATCAATGTAGCTTGACTTATTGCTTCCAGTAAGTAAGTTGTAGAATTTCCACATAGATAAATCACTGCCCAAACTACCAAAGTTCTCATCATTAATATATGCTTTAGCCACATTGTTAATCTGTGTATCAGTAAGCAACATTTTAGGTATGTCCTTTTGGTAGCCTTGCGGTAGTAATTGGTAAAGTCTCATTCTTCCTAATAACTGGCAAAACTGGTGTTCTGTCATACTGGTATTGCCTAAAGTCTGCATCAAATGTATGTGTTTGGCTGGATTATAGTTGTGGAACATTTCTAATACTGCTTGGTATAAATCCCTTGTATTAGTAACTTCCAAACAACTAATAAAACCGTCCGTAGACACACATAGATTTGTGCAAACCTTACAAATGAAACCTATAAACACTTTAAATCTTTCAGCACCTTTTTTACTGTAGAGATTAGTATGATTATAAGCACGAACACCGCCAATAGTCAATGTTAGCCTATTACCGTTTACAGTCTCATAGATAGTAGGAATCTCAATCACAAAAGCACATCTTTCGTAATAGATAGTTTTATCACTTTCCAATAACTGATTGGCTGGCTTATGTATTGCTTCTGGAATCCTCCCTTTAATCACATGAGAAACACGAATATCTGGCAATTCAATTTGTTCACCATTAAAGAATGTACTAGTTGCATCCTGTACCGCTTCGATAAAAGCCACATGAGATAATGTAGCTTCGTTATCTTTGGCGAATACAGGTATAATACAATCATTCCTTAGATGTTCCAAACTAGCTTCAATCGTGTTAGCTTCAATGAATAACGGTCGCTTCTGCTTGGTAGGTTGTTCTTCAACTATTATAGTTGCATCCTCTGCAAACTCACCAAAATTACTACTGCTTCTTTGTGCCAAAGTTGGCATAATCTGTAATGTTTCCATAATCTGTAATTTATCAAGTTAATATTAGAAATTTCTCTGTCTGAAAGCTAAGCAAGCCACAATCAGAATCAGTAAACCAATAAAGAACTGTGGCATTAAGATTACAGGTACAATTAGAATAGTTCCAATCGTTAATAACATCTTTAAATTCTCCATACGCATAATAATAGGTTAGTGAATAATGTATTTAAGGACAAAATGATAGACTGACACAAAGGACTTTCCACTCTCTTACAAATGTGTAACTATGTAGTAAATCTTAAATTGACTGTATTTGTCAGATTGGCGATTTATACAAAATATTGGTTGAGAGAGGGAAAGTACTTCATGTGCAGTTTATCACTTTTCCTACCAATTGGTGTGGGGTGTTTGGGGTAACACAGAAGTTCAGCGCATGACATACATCTAATACGTGCCTGCATACTTGCTGATATACCAAACATTCTACTTTAGAGAAACATTAAGTCTAAATGAAAGTACTTCCCAAATCTAAGGGGAGGGGGTGCAAATTTAGATACCTTACATTTTAAGTTGGGATGACAAATGAACTTTTATTGCCAGATTCAATTTAATTGGCTACATTTGCATAAACTCATAATTACAGAAATTATGGAATACATTAATGAATTTCACAAGCAATGGATAGAGCGCACTCGTCAGTCAATAGTCTCTTGGAGCAAGCAGCCTGCATCGTTAGAAGAAGCAAAGAAACAGCAGGAACGCTTGAACCAACAGAGAGCTATAAGAGAGGGCAAATTGAAGAGTTAATTTCATTTGCTGATTCAAACGGCTTATGGATTGACTTTAACAATCTTTCCGTTATTTATTTAGATAAAGGGGGAGAGAATGAAGTTTTTTATGATGGTGCGGCTACTGTGTACAAATTAAATAACTTTGAGTATGCAGGTGACAATCTGGAGAATTTCTTTATCCGTATTACTGCACACAATAAGTTCTTTAGCAATGTGCCCTACCAAATGATAGGCTTTGCTTACAATAGTCTACATGAGTTTTGTGCAGTTCTCATACAACCACACATAAAGGCAGAGCGAGAGGCTACGGAGGACGAAATAACTGATTATATGCAAGCTCTTGGTTTTGAAATGGATTACCTTGATGAGTACCATAATGACCAATACGAAGTATTTGATGCAGTCCCTAATAATGTCCTCTATGGCATTGATGGTGACTTGTATTTTATTGATACTCAAATAAGAAGAAATAGAAAAAGCTCCAAACCTTATTAATGGTCTGGAGCTTTATTTCTACAATATGATTCTGGATTCTTCTGATTGCGGATATGATTTTATTTCTTTCTTACATAGACCTAGTGCAGTTAATAAATACTGGTAATTCCCTTGTTCTATGTTCTTGCATTTCTTAATTAGTGCCTGTTTAAAGTCTTGACGATTGTCTTTACCAGCAGTCGTGTATTTAGTCAGGATAAGATTTATTTTCTTTCTGTCATAGGCAGGTGGTACAACTTCGTGTTCTATGCAGAAGTCCTCTATTATTTGATAGATATTAGCTTTCTCCAAATCTCTAGATAATGGAATGTTTTTGCATCTGGCAATGCAGTATCCATTAATAAGAACCATGTATCCTTTATTGATAAGGCTGTCAATTACAGCATTGTTTTTACCCACTCCAACTTTATTTCTAATATCTTGCTTACTTGCTTTTAAGTAATGTGTACTATTGGTACAAATTGCCATGAACTTTAACAAGAAGTCTTTTTCTTTAGGGGTTAAATTCTTATCCAGAATGAAGTCATTTCTTAATATGAAGTAGTTCTTTGGCTTGACATTCATTTTGTATTTAATGTGAGTTTTGCCATCAACATAGAAGTACTCCCAATTCAAAAAGATTGGATTGTCCTTAAAAACAAACTTCCCATTCTCATCTTTCTTGCTTAAATGTGTCTTTATAATGCCTTCTGGTATTTCTGATAGTTTGGCTATTTTAGAATAGGTGATTTCTGATTGACCGTTATAATAATTGCTATTCATTTTAATAATGGAGTAAATAAAAGCGTCCAATGTATTTCTAAAGTTGATAATGTCCTTACTTATTAATGTCTGTCTGATTGTTCCCATTAGTAGCTATGGATTTGTGATTGTCTATAAATATAATATCTTTCTTCTCCTGCTCAATCTTGTAATACTTATTAGCTCCAAAGTATTTTTTAGCTTCTTTTCTGTTCTTAAAAATGATGTTGTCTGGTTTATACCATATCATAATGCTTTAGTGTTAAATTTGATTAGTTATTGCTCATCTGATTAATGGAATTATCTATAACTCCCATTCCAGAAAATTGGAGTTCCTACGGAACTTCAGTTTTCATATAATAGGTATGTTATTTATAAGGTATGTTGTTAGAGTATTATTTTAGGGAGTGTTCCAGTATTAAAATAGGGAGTGCTTATTAGAGTATCAAAATAGGGAGTAGATAATTTATCAATTAGAATGTGTTGATTTATTCACTTAAATACTATAGGCTCAAATGGTAATATGTAATTGGACTTGGTTGCATACTTTCTATGATTTGTATCAATCTGGCATACTACTATCTGCAAAACAAAAAGGGGAGAACCGTCTTTTACACAGCTCTCCCCTTTATCAGAAGTCATTCATTTGCCATCTTACATTTTACTATTTCATATTCATGTTCATATCCAAATCTTCTAATAGGTTAGGCTTTGTCCAGTTAGGTTAATCTTATTTTCATTTTAGACATAGTCCCATGATGAATTGTTCTGCGTATACAATTTGCCCCATTATTCCTTTTTTCTTGTTCTTCCACAACTCTTCCCAATTGGGGTGAAGAGCTAAAAGAATACTTGACCATTTCTTGATGTAAGGCAATAACCTTAAAAGGGTATGTTGGGTTCTTGCGATTTCAGCCATAATGCTGGCAGTTTTTTTGTGAATAGTAGATAAGTCACCTGGATTAGATTTACGTACATAATCAAGCACATTCTTTACACTTAAAGTATCGTTAAAAATGACTGTAGGCTGGGCAAACCATTGATTAATGAAACCGAAGGCTTCTGAAACTTCCATACCATAGCACTCACAATAATAGAGATAGTCATTGACTGTATCTATTACATGGTATAACTCTTCCATCTTCTTATTGTACATTTTTACATCTAACTCTTTCATTACTTTTTTTTCTTTATGATTGTTATTTGTTTTCATAATTGTTATTGTTTTTAATTGTCATTGCTCATCTTGATGTAAACGGTGTAAACCTTGTTATCTCTTTGTCTACGTTTCTTGGAATAGCCATTGAGCTTTGCCCAAATACCAATTATTGTTTTGCTGTCATCTATGTTTTGAGCTAATGCAAGCCTGCGTAGTTCTTCAAAAGTAAATTCATTTTTCACGATTCATGGTTAATTGCTTGTGTTACTTATTATCATAATCTAGTTGTGGTAAGATTGAACCAACCTGTCACATTGGTTCTATTATCTATTTATGTTCAAAACACAAAACTACATGTACAATACCATTCACATTATTAGCGACAAGTCTAGGATTACAGATTGTCGTATTCGCTATGGAAAGAATGAGATACGGAAATAGTCGTTGTGAAGCAAATTCATCTAATTGCTCTGATACATACTCATCTGGCATGTATTCTGGAAGTACGAAACTGTAGAGGTAAACCTTTACATCTTTGTATCGCTGCATCTTAAGTCTAATTACATCTTGTTTTGAAATAATTGCTACTGGAATGTTCTCCAGAAATGAACTTGAGGTAGTGAATTGCATGGTCATTGCCATAAAATCATAAATTAAGTACATAAAGAATGAATCTTGGTCTGGTGAGTAGCGTAAATTCAGATAATGGATTTCAAATGTACTTCAAGTCGGTAATTCAGTAGTTTCAGTAGTACCACTCTTATCTCATGTTGTTAGTGCAAAGATACTGCACTTCTCGGAGGTGGCATAACACTTTCCTAACTTTCTTGAAACTTCGTGTAGAGAGCTTCATAAGCATAAATATCTGCACTCTGGCAATTCTTGAATCTGATTCTGGCTGCTTAAAATCGGCTTTAAAATCGGCTTGTGGAATGGCAGGTAAATGGTATGTGTCTTGCCCTGTCTCATTTTTGCATCTTGGTGTATTGATGGCGGTCAGAAGCCGTTGTGAAGTCTTGCGGACTTTATGGCGTGCTGTAGTGCCGATTCTCGGGTAGCGGGATAGGTTTGCCTTTTCTATTTGAGCAGATATCGGTCTGTAGTGGTCAATCTGGGGGACGGGGAAGCCGACCACCGAACTTTGAATCACAGTGCAAAGGTACGGCTTTCGAGGGAGGTAGCCTAATGGTACGGTGAGTTTATGGATATTCAGAGTTGAGGCTGCTCTAAAGTCCAAATTCTCCCCTAAGCCATTTCTGCTCGGGGAGAAAATAATATTTGAACTTACCAATTCTTATTCTTTGCATCCAATAGGGCAATAGCGACTTCTTTAATGTTGGTAAACCTATCTGTGTCTAACAGTTCCATTTCTAAAGCCTTATCAATAAATCTCATGATTACCTCCTTACTAATACCAATCTTGACACACTTGATTATCAATTCTTTAAAAATATCATTCAAATCTGACAGCTTCCAAACAGATAATTGTTCTACGTATTGTTTCGCTACGTCAAAATCAGAGGTAGAGGATTGAGCAAAATTCTCAATTTCACTTACAAGGGACGTGATTTCATTGTCATAGCTACACAGTTTTCCATCCTTCAAGTGACCTACCTGTGATTGTAATTCAGCAGCCTTATTGATTTTAGATGCGAAAAATTGAGTATCTAACAGTGTATCAAATGTAATGTCGCAAACCATTGTACTGGTAATTAGTGTTGTTTTATTAATAGAAGTATCTTTCTTGTCCATTTTAAAAATACCATCGCTCAATTTATCTTTAAAAGCACTAGATACTTTTTTAGCTTTATCTTTGCTGTTTAAATGAGCATAAACTTTATCTATCATTTTTGTGTCTTCATGTCCCGTTGCTATTATTATGGTTTCCTTTGGAATGTCTTTTCTGCACATTATAGTAATGAATGTATGTCTGGCTGTATGTGTGTGGATTAATTCAAATAAAGGTTTTGATTGTTTCCCATCTTTATCTTCATAAGTAACAAGAGTATTTAAACCTGCTTCTTTTGCAATAATTCTTAGTTCTGCATTTAAATTGGTGTTATCTGTTTTATAGTATTTGAGTTTAATGTTTTGATATTTGGCTAAAATTTCTTCTGCTAATGGTGTTAATGGAATTATAGCTCTGGCTTTTGTTTTTTGTTGTATAATAGAAATGGTTCCTGCTTCTTCATCCCTTTCATTATCTCCATTGAAGAATTTCTGCATATCTCCAATGCGTTGCCCAACTAAACATTGTAATACGAATAAGTCTCTTATTTCAATTCGTCTTTTTATTTGTATGGCTGTACCTGTCGTTATTTGATAATCATATAATTGTTTTAGTTGTTCTTCTGTTAATGCCACTTTTTTATTGTTGGCTAGCTCTTTGTTGGACTCATCTTTTACTAATTCAAGGCTGTCTAAGTTACTTTCATACCACGTAAAAGGAATGTCCATTCTTTTATTAGCTTTCTTTAGTAAAGGAAACAGAGTGTTTTGTATGATGTTCTTTATTGTAATACTACCTCTACCACTGTTTGTTAAGTATTTCTGGTAACTATCAAATGTTTTTAGATTCATAGATTCCCATGTATCAGAGATGTTATTCTCTTTTAGATACCTCTCAAATTTGCCAACATTTAATTTCTGTTGCTCTTTAGTACTAGGTTCTACTTTTTTAGCTTCTATAATCTCTTTCATTATAGTCGTTGCTGCTTTCTCTTTTATCTCTGTAGTCATTGTATTCTTGTACATGTATGTTTTTAGTATGGTTATGCCACTATTAATTTCAGTAGGGTGTTCACAAAGGTAATGCTTAAATTCAAAAAATAATTCTTTTAATTCAGCTAATCTATCATTGATTATTGTATTGTTGTTGTTATCTAATTCAGACAAGCGTACACTAACATACGCTTGTTGTTTTCTCACATTCCAGTGTTCGGGATAAACTTTCACTCCAGTTGATAATTTTACCTGTTTATTATTGAAACGTACTACTAGATAAATGTTGGTCGGTTTATCAATTTTAGGTTGTCTTAAATTGAAATTGCATCGTACTTGATTAATAAAAATCTGTCTAACCATAGCCTTGTTCTTTAAAGTGGTTCTTAAAACTTGTTCTTTAATTGTGTTCTTTAAAGGCTATTCTTTATGACTAGTATTAATTTCCAACCGATTACAAATATGCTTGCGAACAATTTGTGCATTTCCAAGAAAAGAATTACTTTTGCTCAAAATATTCAGCAATGTGCAATTTGTAACCTATGACCGTATCCAAGACAAAAGCCAAATTAGTAGATGTAGCCCGTCAGCTTTTTGCGAAGATGGGAGTAGAAAACACAACTATGAACGATATCGCTCTTGCTTCTAAAAAAGGTAGACGAACACTCTATACTTATTTCAAAAGCAAGGACGAAATTTATTTGGCTGTTGTGGAGTCGGAATTGGATATTCTGTCGGATATGATGAAGCGGGTAGCCGAGAAAAACATCTCACCGGACGAGAAATTGCTGGAGATGATATATACCCGGTTGGACGCGGTAAAAGAGGTAGTCTATCGAAACGGAACACTGCGTGCTTATTTCTTCCGTGATATATGGCGGGTAGAGAAAGTCCGCAAGAAGTTTGATGCAAAGGAAGTCCAGCTTTTTAAAGCCGTTCTCCTGGAAGGACAGGCAAAAGGAGTTTTTCATATTGACGATGTGGAGATGACTGCCGACTTGATTCATTATTGTGTGAAAGGAATTGAAGTTCCTTATATTCGAGGCCATATAGGTGCAC
>ERZ826396.1842-NODE-1842-length-20556-cov-4.771670_pt1 | contig 20556 bp, 18 predicted proteins | sample MGYA00519926_ERZ826396 | MGnify/ENA primary metagenome ERZ826396 (study PRJEB31778, sample SAMEA3449230) | human gut metagenome | biome: human gut; feature: human-associated habitat; material: faeces | place: United Kingdom | collected 2010/2012 ... | reverse complement strand
TGTCTTTTCCCGCAAACCTGTGAAAAAATTGCGCTGTTTCGGGGCTTTGCGCGCAGGAAGTTCATCCGCACGTCCTGGCGGCGTTGTCTGACGCCCGGCAGGGCGGAGTTTAGCCGCCATGCGGATGAACTTCCTGTCTGCAAAAGCCCCGAAACAGCCAATTTTTGAAGCGGTTTGCGGGAAAAGAAATCCGGCCGGCCCGGACAGTGCCCCGGGGAAGGGCGAGGGATGCGGCAGCTGCGGTTTGGCCCGGCATGGACGGGGTGCGGCGGCGGCCTGTTTTATCCGAAAACTTATACGATGAAGAAGAGACAGCGTCGGATCCTGTTTGGAAAAGCTAGGATCTTCCTGTGAGATAGTCGATAGAGCATCCGAACGCTTCTGCGATTTTCATGGCATTTTTTAAAGAGGGATTCTGAATTTTTCCGTTGGCCACTTTTTTGATGGTTTCATAGGGAACGCCGGAGTTGTCGGAGAGCATTTTCAGCGACCAATTATGTAAGGAAAGCTGTATGGTAATGCGCTCGGTCAGAATCCGGCCCAGAGTGTCTTCGTCCCATTCTTCTGATATATCCATAGTTACCTCCCAAATATATAATTTTTTGCCTGCGGCGGTTTGGAACGGCTGTAGCCGAACCGTTCCCTCCTATTATCCTAAAAAAATTCCGGAAAGAACAGCAATGATCGATATGAAAAAAGGGGCCTGACCGTTACAGTTGGTTATGAGATGGACGAAAATCCCTCCTATTGTTGACAAAAAGAGAAACAGCCGTATGGACAGCCTGCAGGGCTGGCTCAGGCGGAAGGGGAGTCTGCATCTGCGCCTGCCAGATAATCAATGCTGCATCCGAATGCATCTGCGATGCTGCGCATCGTTCGTAAGGATGGGTTCTGGATTTTGCCGCTGGCAATTTTTTTAATTGTTTCATATGGCACGCCTGAATTGTCAGATAACATTTTCAGGGACCAGTTGTGTCTGGACAGTTGGGCGGCGATCCGCGCCATGAGAATTTCTCCAAGATGATCGATGCTGCGTTCCTTTGTTTCGTTCAAACAGATTTGCATGATGTACCTCCTGATTCATTGGTTTGGTGATTTGGTTTTCTATATCTTTATCCTGGTTTGTGCCATAAAAGGCACAGAAAAAATAAAATATTTCAAAAACAGTGCCATATATTACCTTTACAAATAATAGTTATCTGATAAAATATGCCTGTAAACGGTAATTGTTTACACAAATAAGTAGTAGGGATCTATGGAGGAGATAGTTATGAGTTGTATGTGGGTATCGGTAAATGATTGCAGCCAATCGCATCTTTATCATTTGGCGCAGATGATTATGGAAGATGAGGAATTACAGATTGTGTTGGCATATGGCTTGCCGCATACGGATGGTTCGGACAGGAATGTTCCCGCCAAAAGGGCGGAGCGTCTGCTTTCTGATTTGGGAATGCCATCCCATCTGAAAGGATTTGCTTATCTGAAAACGGCATTTGAACTTTGCATGGAGGATCCGGAAGAAATGGACGGCATTACGAAGCGTCTGTATCCGGATATTGCCAAAGAGCATAAGACCTCGCCTGAAAAGGTTGAGCATGCCATCAGACATGCAATAGAAGCGGCATGGAGAAGAGGGGATGAGAGAAAATTGAGAAAGATCTTTGGATATGGCAATACGGAAGGTAGCCGTCCTACGAATTCAGAATTTATATCCAGATTGACCAAGCATCTTGGGAATGAAAGCGGGAACTATTTTTCTTGAGTGAATGGCTCTTCCATGAATCCGGATCCGGTTGTACAATAGGATAAGGCGTCTGGATTTGGACATGCAGGCGCGGGAACGTTTACCTGACATGGAGGAGAATATGAAGGAAGTTGGAAGAATTCCATTGGAAGGATTGTACAACACGAGGGATTTGGGAGGGATGAAATCTAAGGAGGGACGCCGGATCAGGCCGCGGCGCCTCCTACGCAGCGGTCAGCTGAAGGGAATGACCGAACGGGATAAAGCAGTGCTGCTGAAGGAATATCAGCTGCGGACTGTGGTTGATTTCAGGACGCGGCGGGAAAAGGAAGAGGCGCCGGATCCAGATCTTCCGGGCGTGCAGTTTGTGTGGGATCCGATCCTGTCCGATCTGGCTGTGGGGATCACGCAGGATAAGAAAACGCAGGAAGACATGATGCGTTTTTTGGCGCGGCAGCTTTCTTCCGGAGTGGATGCCGCCAAAGAGTATATGACGGGACTGTACAGAAACATGATAAAAGAAGCTGATTCACGCGCCGGTTACAGGCGTTTCTTTGCAGTACTCATCAATCAGGAAAAAGGCGCTGTGCTCTGGCACTGCAGTGCCGGCAAGGATCGCGTGGGTGTGGGAACAGCTCTTTTATTGGAAGCGCTGGATATTCCGGAGGAAAAGATTTTTCAGGATTATATGTTGGTAAATGAACTCACCGCGCAGGCGGTGGAGGAACAGATGAAGAAGCTGGGAACCAGGATAGAGGATCCCGGCCTTCTTGCGTGCATCCGAAGCCTGCTGCAGGTGCAGTCCGGCTATCTGCAGGGGGTTTTGGACGAAATCCGGGATTCTTACGGATCCATGGAACGGTTCCTGGAACAGGAGATGGATCTTGGAAGCGCCAACCGGAAGCGGCTGAAGGAACTTTATCTGGAAGACTGATGCATGATCTGCATCCCTGGTAAAAAGCGTTCTGCATTGAAGGAAAGGATGGAACGAAAGAGATGGAAGAGAACAGAATTCGGCTCGACGCAAAGAAAAAAGAAGCGCGCCTTCTGCCCATGCAGGGGATGGACAGCGCAGGAAATCTCTATGAAGTGGATAACATCAGCCTTTTGAAAAATAAAAGAAGATTCCTTCCGGTGATGGGGGAGTTTCATTTTTCCAGATATGAACCTGAGGCATGGGAGGAAGAACTTTTGAAAATGCGCGCCGGCGGCGTGAACATCCTGGCCACCTATGTATTCTGGATTCACCATGAGGAGCGGGAAGGGGAATGGAATTTTTCCGGCTGCCGCAACCTGCGCGCTTTCCTGGAAATATGCGGGAAGGTGGGGATGCCCGTATGGCTGCGGATCGGTCCCTGGGCGCATGGGGAATGCCGCAACGGAGGATTTCCGGACTGGCTGGTAAAGGATGAAAAACTGCAGGTAAGGACGGACGATCCTGCCTACCTGGAAAAAGTAAGGCGTTTTTGGGGAAAGCTGGGCGAACAGGCAGAGGGCATGATGTGTAAAGATGGGGGCCCTGTGCTGGGGATCCAGTTGGAGAACGAATACGGGCATTGCGGAGGGCCTTCGGACAGGGAAGAAGGGATGGCCCATCTGCGCACGCTGAAGAGGATGGCGCAGGAAGCCGGTTTTGTGGTCCCCTATTATACGGCAACAGGGTGGGGCGGCGCCTATGTGGTGGACGGCGAGACGCTCCCTGTTCTGGGAGGCTATGTGGATGCACCCTGGGCGGAGCATGTGGAAGCAATGCCTGCCAGCGCTAATTTTATTTTCACCTCCTTTAAACAGGATGAGAATATCGGTTCCGATCTGGGAGCGGGAAAAGATCAGGCGTTCACGTTTGACATGCAGAGCAATCCCTACCTCACGGCGGAACTGGGCGGCGGCCTGCAGGTGACCTCCCACAGGAGAACCTGGCCCTCTCCCGGAGATATAGAAGCTCAGTCTCTGTGCATGCTGGGAGGAGGGGCCAACCTGCTGGGATACTACATGTATCATGGAGGCATCAATCCGGATGGAAAATACAGCACGCTTCAGGAATCCAGGGATACCGGTTATAACAATGACCTTCCGGTAAAGAGCTATGATTTCCAGACCTGCATCAGGCAGTCCGGGCAGCTGGGCGCCAGTTACGGCAGGCTGAAGAAGCTGCACCTGATGCTGGAAGACTTCGGGGAAATCCTGGCAGGGGCGCAGACATTTTTCCCGGATATCCTGCCGGATTCCCCGGAGGATATGCAGACGCTTCGTGTGACGGCCAGGGTGAATCCGGATACTGGGGCAGGGTTTTTGTTCCTCAACAATCATCAGAGAATGCGCAGGATGGCGGTGCATCGGAACGTTTCCGTGAAGCTGTATGAGGAAAAAGGACAGATGGAACTGGAGGATCTGTGCCTGAAGGATGGAGAATGCGCGGTGATTCCTTTCCGATTTCCCGTTGGAGAAGGGGAAAACAGAAGGGTGCTGGAGAGGACGAACGCGTCCCTGCTCTGCCGGCTGAAAAACCGCCTTTTTCTCTATACGGATGAAAAGGCCGTGGTCAGATGGAAAGGAGAAGCGGGGGAGGTGACCATCCTCACCACAAGCCAGGCCAACCGTGCCTTTAAGATTGGAGAACGCCTGTATCTTACGGAACATGAGGACAGCTGCCTGATCTGCCAGGAGGGACAGGTCTGGCTGCTCACAAAGGATGTGAAGGAGCGCCCTGTCGCATATGAGGCGGATGGAAGCGCCCGCAGGCTGAATGTCCGTGCCGCCTGCCCGAATGCTTCGGCCAGAGAGCAGGACAATCGGAACGGTGCCGACACAAAGGCTGCTGCACAAGCAGTAACGGTTCCCGCCTGGGCACGGCTTGTGCATGCGTCGTGGGAAGAAGGAGGGGCGCTGGCGTATCTGGAATACCGCGTGGAGATCGGACAGGTGCCGGAAGAGGCGCTCCATCAGCTGTACCTGGAAGTGGATTATGCAGGGGATCGGGCGGAAGTCTGGTCGGATGGGAAACTCCTGGACGACTGGTTCAGCACAGGTGAGATCTGGTGTTTGAACCTGAGGCGCTTCGGCTACCCTTACGGCCTGACGCTGCGCATCTATCCGAGCGACAAACCCATACAGAATCCGTATGGGAACCAGGTCTATTATGACCTGCCTTCAGAAAAGGGGTGCGCGCTGCGCGGGGTGAGGACAGTCGCAGAGTATAGGCTTTTGGTTGAAGGGTAAAAGAAGGGCAGGGGGAAAGAATTGAGAAGAGGGATTGGGAAGATATCATTTACAATTAGGCAAAGGTTAAACCTTTTTTTGCTATTTGCATTCGGGATCATTTTTGTCGTCGGCTTACTGATTAATTATTGGAGCATGCAGATCATTCAGCATCAGGTCGTGGAATTTCATACATTATCCTTGGAAGAATTTCAGGATGATTTTGAAGAGAATATGGAGCGGATGAGCCGGCTCGCTTCCCGGCTGGCGGTGGATGGGGACATCATTACTCTGAATCTGCGCCCGGAAACGGTTCAGAAAGAATATATCTGGGATTATAAAGATCTGCTGAATCAGCTGACCCTGTTAGATCAGATCAATGACATAGAGGCGGATATAAATGTGATACTTCCTGAGAAAAAGAGAATTTTTTCTTCTGTCAATGGACTGCGGGAAATTGAAAATACAGAAGCATTTCTTAGAAATATGGAAGATGCATCTGTCGGATTATGGGAGATCCGAGAACAGAATGTTTATCTTCCGGTGGATAAGAGCCTGTCATTCATACAAAGTGGAAACGGTTTGGCGGACGGCAGCAGTGTTATGGTGGAAGTGGATATCAGTGAAAAGGCGATTCGTCAGATGCTGGGAGAGTTCCAGAGCCAGGAAAAAGGGATGCCTTTTTGCATCTATGGAATGTCGGATCTGATTTTCTATGAGAATGTATATTCTCTGGATCAAACCGAGCTGATTGAAACGCTGGAGGAGATGACACAAGAAAAGGGAGAGACAACTGTATATCAGGAAGGAAAGCGATACCGGCTGTTATTCTGCACATCCGACCGGGCGGATATGGTCTTAGGATATATCTTTGAAGAAAGCCAGTATTTACAGCCGGTACTCATAGCTCGCCGTTTTCTATTTGTATTCGCGATTCTTGTTATTCTGCTGGGATTTGGATTGACTTCCTCGATCTATAGGATGTTGTTGTCTCCGTTGGAGCAGTTGATTCATGCGATGCTGGAAGTGAAAAATAATAACCTGAAGGTGCGTGTATCGGATAGTCGGCTGCCGGAAATGAAATTTGTCTACGAACAGTTTAACAGCATGGTTGAGCGGTTGGACTATACGATCAATGAAATTTACCGGAAGAATCTTCTGTTGGAAAAGAATCGACTGAAGCTTCTTCAGTCTCAGATTAATCCCCATTTCCTGTATAACAGCCTGAATTTCGTCTATCGGATGATTCTTTCGGAGAATTTGGAAGGCGCATCAAAAATGGTATTGTTTCTCGGTAAGTATTTTCGATATGCGACGAAAAATAACATTGATGTAACGACAGTCGGAGAAGAGATTGAAAATATATGCGCGTATCTTTATATACAGCAAATGCGTTATCCCGATAAGATTACGTTTGAGATTGGGGATGCAGAAGAAATAAAGACGTGTAAGATCCCAAGGCTGCTGATTCAGCCGGTTGTTGAGAATATTTTCGTTCATGGAATCTCCAGCTATGAGGATAGAATAAAGGTGGAACTTACGTTTATGCGCAGGGAAGATGGACAAATCCGCGTTGAGGTATGCAATAATGGGGAACAACTGGATGCTGACAGACTGCGGGAAATCAATGAAAAAATACGCACCGAAACCGATGGGCATGGACTGAATAATGTTTATCAGCGTCTGCATTTGTTTTGGGGGGAGAAAAGCAGCCTTTGGATGGAAAGCCGCGAAAACAGGACGGCTGTGGTGATGATGTTCCCTTCAGGGTATGAAGAGATACGGATTGGAGAAGAAAATGTATAGTCTGTTGGTAGTGGATGATGAAGTAGACGTGGCAAAGAGCATTGCTTTCGACATGAACTGGGAAGAGATGGATATTACGGAGACATGGTGCACATATGATGGGGCTGCAGCGCTGGAATATATCGAAAAGAAAAGGGTGGATATTGTATTGACGGATATTCGCATGCCGAAGATGGATGGAATTCTTCTGGCCAGAAAAATCGTTGAGAAGTGGAAATATGTAAAAGTGATTTTTATGACCGGATATGATGAATTTGAATATGCCAGGCAGGCGATGCGGTATAACGTGATGGAATATCTCCTGAAGCCAGCTTCCAATGAAGAGTTATACGTCGCGGTAGGCCGGGCTCTGCAAAAACTGAAAGAAGAATTGAAGCAGGCGGCTGAAAAAGAGGCGATACAGGCGCAATGGGAAAGGAGCAGGCCGCTTCTGAAGGAAAGACTGCTGCAGCAATGGATCATGAACGGGAGAAAACCGGATAGGGAGGATGAGGAGTTGATCTGGGAAGGAAAACAGCCGGGGCGGTTTGCATCGCTCCTATTGTTCCGGATTGATGCGTGGGATCCGCTCTATGAGAAACAGGAGATGAAGTACAGGCTTGTTGTGTGGAATCTGATCCGTGAAATCCTGCTGAAGGGAAGGGAGTATCCTTTATTTGAAAATCCCGATGGGGATATTTTGGCGGTTGTCGGGGAAGATTCGGTGGAACAGGTCCTGGAAGCGCTTGAGGAAGCGGCTAATATGTGGGAATTGTTCCTTGATTCTGCAAGAACTTTGGCCGGATGTACGCTTTCGCTGTTCTATATGCGTGAAAGTACGGAGAAGATGCAGCCAAAGGAACTGTACCATATACTGAAAAGGCATTCCGGCTGGCATCTATCTCCGGAAAATGGTGAACTGGAAGAAATCGGCGCCCATGATGCACTACAGATCTTTGGCCCAGTGGAAATTTTGAACGAGTATCCGAAATATGAATTGTGCATAGATATGCTCGATCAGGAAAGCGCGCTGCAAAAGGTGGATAAGATATTCGATGCTCTTGATTCCTGCAAAGGGGAGAATTGGTATTTGCTGATTTATCATCATATTGCGGAAGCGCTCCTAAAAGCGTCCTGCTCCAGAGGGATACGGACAGAACAGTGGAGCGGGGAACTGGCAGAGGGGTTTGATAATTATGCGGGTTTCCATTCTGTGGAACAGCTGAAAGACTGGTGCAGGCAAATTACCAAGAGATATGTGAATTACTGCGCGGATGAAAATGAGAAAGAATATGGCTATCTGATTAATAAAGCCAAAAAATGGATTTTGGAACGAATCGATGTGAATATTACGGTTTCACAGCTGGCGGACGAACTGTATGTGAATCCCAGTCATTTGTCGAGAGTTTTTAAGAAGGAAACAGGAAAGACGGTCATTCAATATATACAGCATTATAAAACGGAGCGGGCGAAGGAACTTCTGAAGCAGCCCGGAATCAAATTGTATGAAGTGGCGCAGATATTAGGATATGAAAGTGTGGCTCACTTCAATCGTATTTTCTTAAGAGAAGTTGGAATGTCCGCCAAAGATTATCAAAGGACGGTATGAGATAAAAGAATAATTGGAAGCCAGTCGGGCGGGCTTAGGAGACCGCCCGACTGACTGTACAGAAGGTGTCCCGGAGGCAAGAAATGGCTTAAGGGATACTTTTTTAATCAAAAAAGGAAAGTATATGCAAGAAATGGTCATTTTGCGGGAAGGCATCTTTGCCTATAATAAAAATATGCATAACAGGGAATTCCCAATAACGAAAGGTTTAGATGAGAAAAAGTCAGGAGGGGTATGAATGAGAAAAGGAATCCGCACTATAGCAGGGATTGTGCTGGCCTGTTCTATGTTGCTTACGGCATGTGGGAACAGCAATGCGACGGAGAACGTGAGCGAAGCCGAAACCGAAATCAGTAGCGCGCAGGAAGAAGATCAAGTGGCGGAAGGGTATTGGAAAAAATATGATCCGGTAATCACCCTGACACAGAATTTTCAGGAAGACAGCCTCCAGGTGGAACAGGTGCCGGACGGCATGAGTTTTGATGACAACTACTGGACGGCCTGGAGTAAAGAAACCTACGGGATTGAATGGAAATCAAAATGGATCTCTACATCGGAAGCTGACAATGAACAGAAAATCAATCTGGCTTTGGTGAGTGATGACTTGCCGGATGTGATTGTTGCGAAGGCATCTCAGATGAAAAATCTGATTGATGCGGGAAAGGTTCGCCCTCTGGATGAATTGATTGAACAGTATGGAACACCTCTCGTAAAGTATGTGTTGGAGACGGTCGAATCCACAGGAACGAGCGTGTTCGCACCTTTTTCCAAGGATGGAACCCTATATGCGCTGCCTCCGCTTCAGGACATCTGGGCGACCGTATGGAGCAATAACTGGATCCGCCAGGATATCCTTACAGAACTGGGGATGGAAATACCGGAAACAGTTGAAGATCTGGAAACGATTATAGAGGCGTACAAAAAAGTAAATCCGGAGGGGATCGCGCTTGTGCTCAGCGCGGGCAATGCAACAAATATTTCCGGTATGCAGACCATTACAGATGCATATGGAGCCTATCCCGGACATTGGCTTGTAAATGATGATAATGAATTGGTCTATGGAAGCATTCAGCCTGAAATGAGAGAAGCGCTTCAGAAGTTAAACGAATGGTATCAGAAGGGATGGCTTGACACGGAATTTGTAGTCAAGGATACAGAAAAAGCGAACGAGGCGGTCGTTCAGGGGAACGCCATCAATTTCTATCATTCATGGTCGGCCGTATGGTCTCCGTTACCTGATATGCTCGCAAATAATCCGGAAGCCAAGATGATTGCGTATGGGCCTTTAAAAGGAAATGATAAGAGCGGAAATGTGGTGATGAATAATCTCTATAATAATGACTCCAAATGCTATGCAATCAATGTGAACTGCGAACATCCTGAGGCTGTGATATATATGTTCAATGTTTTCATGGATAACTATTATAGAAACAACGAAGAAATGCGGACGCTCATGAAGGAAGAATATCAGTATGAAATGATGTTTGAACCTTATGAGATCCAGCAGCCGACGAACCTGGATACGGCAGAGACGCCCGCTCAATATACCTATGATTATCCGGAAGATATCGGAGGAGGCGTATTGAACGGTTATGGAATGCAGTTTGGACTGAAAATGAATCAGGGCCCGACGGAACTTTTGGATCAGTATTATAAGATGAGCGAAGTGGAAGAGGGAATTCGGGATGAATCGGAACTGACGGAACTGGATATCACCGAGAAGGAGAAATATACGCAGCCGACGGACAGATGGGACAGCCTTCTCAGCTCAGTCAGACTGTATAAGGAAATGGAAGAAAACGGTCAGGTTCTCTTTGACGGATATGCGGGCTCTCTGACGGATACCATGCAGGAAAAGAATGCATATCTCCAAAAGCTGGAACTGGAAACGTTCACGAATATCATCATGGGTCAGGTACCGATCGAAGAATTCGATACGTTTGTTGATAACTGGAAGAAGACTGGCGGAGATGATATTACAGCAGAAGTGAATGAATGGTATCAGTCGGTGAACTGATTGAAGGATGGGAACAGATCATGGTGAAGGCAAAGCAATACGCCACAAAGAAAGTGAAATGGAATTTCAAGGCGAACTGGATGTTGTATCTTATGCTGGCGCCGGCTGTGATAGTAACCGTGCTTTTCATGTATATCCCTATGTACGGTATTGTCATTGCATTTCAGGATTATAATCCTGCATTCGAATTCCTCGGCTCTCCATGGGTGGGGCTCAAATGGTTTGAATTCGTGTTTCAAATGCCGGATTTTAAGTATATCATGCGCAATACCATAATCATAGCAGCAGGTAAATTGATATTGAACCAGGTGATTCCAATCCTGTTCGCGCTGATGCTCAATGAGGTAAGAAACAAATATATAAAAAAGAGTGTACAGACGTTGGTCTATCTTCCGCATTTTTTCTCCTGGGTTATCGTGAGTGGTATCTTTATTGACCTGTTATCAACAGACGGCCTGGTAAACCAGTTTCTGGGATGCTTTGGAATATCGCCAATTTTCTTCTTGGGAAGTAATGAGTATTTCCAGGGAACCATGATCGTGACTGACGTATGGAAAGAATTCGGGTGGAATTCCATTCTGTACCTGGCCGCAATCAGCGGGATTAATCCGGAACTGCACGAAGCTGCATGCTTGGACGGCGCGGGAAGGTTCCAGCGAATCTGGCATGTGACGCTGCCAGGAATGAGAGGAACAATCATTCTGCTTTTGATTTTGAACCTTTCAAATATTTTGAATGCGGGATTTGATCAGATATTCAATCTATATAATCCGGCTGTATATAGAACGGGAGACATCATTGATACCTTTGTCTATAGAATGGGATTGGAACAGGCACAGTTCAGCCTTTCCACCGCGGTTGGGTTATTTAAATCCCTGATAGGATTGGTTCTGATTATCCTGTCCAGGCGGATCGCCTATAAGGCGCTTGATTATCGAATTTTTTAGTAAAAGCATTCTTGGAGGCGGGCGGGTATCTCATGCCGCCCGCACAGAAAGGCTGATAAGTATGAATGTTGTAAATCGTGGAATAAAGAACAGAATGATCGATGCGGTGATCTATATTATCCTGCTGATATTAGCACTCAGCTGTCTGATACCGGTGTACCATATCTTTGTTCTCTCACTCAGTGACAAATATGCGATAGCAGCCAATCGGGTGACGTTTTGGCCGATCGGATTTCAGACCTATGCGTATGAGAGGATTTTTACAGACGGAAGAACGCTTCGGGCGATGATGGTATCGGTGGGACGGACGGTGATCGGAACCGTTCTGAACATGATCATCCTGGTGCTGGCCGCCTATCCGCTGTCTTTGGAGAGAGAGGAATTGAAGGGGCGGGACTTCCTCATGTGGTTTTTATATATTCCTGCTTTCTTTGGAGGAGGATTGATTCCAACCTATTTACAGATGAAGAACCTACATCTTGTGAATAATCCTTTGGTTCTGATTATCAACGGCGGGTTGTTTACAGTGGGAAACAGTATCATACTGCTGAATTTTTTCAGAAATCTGCCAAAAGGGCTTTCGGAATCCGCAAAGATGGACGGAGCGACACATTTTGATATTCTGTTTCGCATATTTATTCCTCTTTCCAAGGCTTCTCTGGCGACACTGACCCTCTTTAATATGGTAGGACTTTGGAATGAATGGTTCAATGGAATGATCTATCTGAATGATATGGACTGGTATCCGCTGCAGACCCTGCTTCAGCAGAAAATCAGCAATCCGATCGATCCGACGAAAATGACCAAAGAGGAACTGGAACTGGCAATGAAACTGTCCGACCGGACTTTGATATCAGCACAGATTTTTGTATCAACGGTGCCGATTATGCTGGTGTATCCATTTCTTCAGAAATACTTTATGACAGGAATTGTTCTGGGATCTGTAAAAGAATAACAAGGAAAGGCGTAAGATATGAGCGAGACGAGAATTGATATAACCCATATTCCATTCAGTAGGTATGGAGCTTATATATCCGTATCTCGGGATGAAGGAAAGAACGAACTGCAGATACATAATGTAAAGCGCAGGTTTGAAGAAGGGCCTATGTTTTCCCTGGAGTTTGGCAGGGATGGGGGAGAAGCCTTTGCCAGTTCGGCGGTTCCGGAGAAGATCGATATCCGCAATGAGAACGGGAACGCAAGAATCTATGTGAGAGACGATCAAACGTTGGTAATTGAAAGCTTCGGGCTGGATTTCCAGCTGCACATGCTAAAGGGGAATGGATACGGTATAGAAGAAGGCGGAGGCGTATTCCGGATGATCTCCGTAGAGCAAAGAACATATTCTACGATGGTGATAGAAGAAGGGGATGCTTTGTTGGATGGTCCTTATGAGCAGCACAGCACTTGCAAGGATCTGAAGAATATGCGCAAAAATTTGCATGTTGGCTGCCAAAATGGGCATATTTTGATGGCACTTACCTTGTCCTTTGTGGAACCAAGGTATGCGCAGCTTCCAATCAGGCCCGATGAGGAAATCCAGGCGGTAAGAAAGGAATGGGAGGTATTCCTGGCTCGAATGCCTAAGGAGGACTCAAAGGAGGAAGACGTCAGGGAATTCGGCAGGGTTACCTGGTATAATCTTTGGTCAAGCTTTGTACATGCGGAAGATGTGTATCAGCATGATACGATGCTGATGTCCAAGAAATATATGAGTTCGGTATGGAGCTGGGATCATTGCTTCAATGCACTGGCTATGGCCCAAATTGGCAAAAAGCAGGCGATGGAACAGTTTGTGGCGCCATTTGTCCTCCAGTCGGAGCATGGTTTGCTTCCGGATATGTGGAACCCCCATAGTGAGATTGTATGGGGAGTGACCAAGCCTCCCATTCATGGATGGTGTTTTGCCAAACTGATGGATCAGTACGAATTCACGGATGAGGAATTCATTCGGGTATATGGATATCTGAAGAAATGGACTGAATGGTGGATGCAATACAGTGATACGGATCATGATGGAATTCCGGAATACCCTCAGGGATGTGACAGCGGCTGGGACAATTCGACCCTTTTTGATATCGGATTTTTCCTGGAAGCGCCGGATCTGTCAGCGTTCCTGGTTCTGCAGATGAGAACGCTTGCACGGATTGCGGAAACATTGGGAAAGAGGGGAGAAGCGAGCAGAGATTGGGAGACGAGTGCCAGTTACTGGCAGGAGGAATCGGATGAACTGCTGAAAAAATTATATGCCCATAGCTGGGATGGAGAACGTTTTATTGCCCGGATGAGCGGAAGCCATGAATATGAGGCCAAGCCAACCTCCCTGCTGGCATTGATGCCTCTTGTGCTTGGAGACATTCTGGATGCGGAGAAAAGAGAAAAACTGGTCAAGATCCTGGAAGACGATTTCCTCACGGAACATGGCCTTGCGACGGAGATGCCGGCGGGGGACAAATATTACTCGGACGGTTACTGGAGAGGGCCGATCTGGGCGCCGACCACCTATCTGCTGGTGGATGGATTAAGAAGAGGCGGTTACGAATCCCTGGCCAAAGAGATTGCGAAGCGTTATTGCCGCATGTCTTGTAAGATAGCCAAGGGAAATTATGAGAATTTCGATGCGCTGACAGGAAAGGGACTCAGGGCGCCCGGATATACCTGGTCGGCGAGCGTGTATATGTTGCTCCATTGGGAGTATGAAGGATAAGTTTATGGTTTTGTTTGGAAAAGGTAAAAAAATGAACGTTCAAGAATGAAAAAGAGAAAAAATGGTCAGTATAGACTGACCACTTTTTCTATCTGATTGTCAATCACATCAAACTGCCAGATGCAGTGCCCAGGGATCCGGTGTTCCGTCAGATAATAATGCCCATCGAAACTTCCCAGATAATAGGGCGTTCCCCCTCCCACAAAGTAGGAATAGATATCTTCATATTCACCGGCAGCCAGCGTATGAAGATCCTGCGTGCGCAGGATGGTGGCATATTCCTGGCTGCCGTTTTGATCCGTGGAAATGGTGATATAATAATAGTCCTGAATCTTTTCCAGCTGGATCATGCCTGCGATTTCCGGAACCACAGGATACTCCTCCAGGATCGAAAGATCGGAAAGCCTGGCGCGGATGATGGAGGAAGCGCCGGAGACGAAATATATTTCATCATCCATGATGGTGAAAGAACGCACATAGACACCATTCAGCTTCTCAATGCTGCGGACCTCCCTCAAAACCATCTGAGAGGAACCTTCCAGACGATCGAAGACATAGAGTTCTCCGGTCATGGAACTGAGCACATAGAATAGATCCGTATTCTCATCATATACCACATAATGCGGGCGGGTTCCGATGTCCGGGAAAGTCTGTGTGAGCTGAAAACATTCCCCCTTCTTTTCAAAGACCAGCACCCGATGGTTTTCTGTATCATCCGCCAGATAGACCACCCCGTCACTGGCAATGGTATGTCCCCGGTTGATCTGATCGGTCATGACCTTCCATTCCGTAAGCGGCGCCTGCAGCGTATCGCTGTACAGGATCTGATTATGATAACAATCCACGATAAAATAAGTGTCCTGCAGCTTGGTGATGCAGGTTGGAACGCTCAGATCAGAATAAGGATTGGAGGCGGCAGGCGAGACGGGCTGGCCGGAAGAAACAGGTTCGGAGGCGCGCAGATAATCTGGCTGCCGGAAAAAGAAGAAGGCTGCCGCAACGGCAATGACGAACAGGACGGCAATAAGCAGGATGGGGACAATGCGTTTTCTTTGATTCATGATGAATGCCTTTCTGATGATTGGATAATTGCTGCGGGCGAAGGAACATGGCCCGATAAAATAATTATATACCACAAATGAGAAAATCACCCCACATATTTGGTGCCTTTTTCGGCAAGAAGGAAAAGACCTTCCCTCTTGTGGAGAAAATGCGGATATGGGATAATGTTTATAGAGAGTAGCGTAATGGATGCTGTATTAAGAAGATATGAAAAGGAGGGGCTTATGGACGAAGAAGTACTCCTCACTGGGGGAAGAGTGACGGCAGAAGTAGTTCGTAAAGGGAACTTGATATACCGGTCTATGTGTAAAAATTCGTTTTTTGTCCATCAGGTTTTACGTTTCTTGGAAAAAAATGAGGTAGCCTGTGCTCCGAAGTACTGGGGAATTGATGAGAAGAACAGAGAAATGCTTGATTATATTGATGGAACGGTACCGGATAATCTGGGGATGTTTTCGACAAAACAATGCTGTCAGGCCGTTCAGATAATAAAAAGACTGCCTGCCTGCATCAGTTTCCGCAGTGTCCGGAGGGGTTGACCGTATGTCACAATGACCTATCCCCTTGCAATTTCGTTTTTCGGGACGAACACCCCATTGCCGTGATCGACTGGGATGCGGCGGCGTTTGGCCATCCGCTGGATGATCTGGCATATGCAGTCTGGATGTGGCTGGATATAGGAAATGAGGCCTACAGCAACACTTTTATTAAGGCACGGATGGAGGCAATGCTGGACGCTTATGGGGTTCCGGCAAAAGAACGTTCTTCTTTTGGACAGCGCATATTTCGGCAGATGGAGCGGGTTGGAAGGGCTGTCTTTCCTACGGAAGAACAGACGAATGCTACACGGTTGTGGACGGAACGCTGCCGGATATGGCTGAAGGCATTTTGGGAGAACTGTTATGGAGGATTTTGAAATAAGGCTGCCGTAATCCCGCTGGCCTGGCTTTAGACGGTGTGGGGAGGTAGCCCAAAATAGCGGTGTATGCTATACTTGCGTTAAGGTCCCCCTTGGCTTTAAAGAATGGGGAGCTTATATGATGCTATAATAGTTAGGACGAAAGCGTAACAGGCCTGATATTGACTGGGTGGGAAGAAAAGAGACCTGGTTTCTGGTGGTCTGGACGAGGATGGCTATGATATATTTTGTGATGATCTGTGTGGTGATTGCCACGCTGCTTTTTTTTGTACGCTCTGAATATCGAATCATGCAGATGGTTTCCATGTTTTTGATTTTGCTCTTTTTCCTGGCATCATTGTGCGCTTTTATCCTGTATTTTTGCAAATCTTCTTTCAACTTAGGAATTTTTCAAAGATAGCAGGTGTGAAGGGCTAAAAGACGTAAAGAAATAGAAAGAGCAATGTTCAGACAGGTCTGAACTGTTCCCATTAAGAATCAAAATACGGCAGAAACCCCATCCGCCGCCTTGGAGAGGCGGCGGATTCATGCTATAATAAATGTATATAAACCGGAATCTGAATTCATTGCAGGGCAAAGCAGCATGCAGATAGGAGCAACAGATGAAAAAATTGATGAAGGAATTTGAAACATTTATTATGCGCGGAAACGTGATCGACATGGCTGTCGGCGTTATTATCGGCGCAGCGTTCCAGGGGATCGTCAATTCACTTGTTAGCGATGTGATTTCTCCCATTCTTGGGTTGTTTGCCAATATGGATCTGAGTTATCTGGTTCTTAAGATAGGAGATGTGGAGATTCGATATGGCTCTTTTATAACAGCAGTGATCAATTTCCTGATCATGGCGTTTGTCATTTTTCTTCTTGTGAAGTTAATTAATAAAATTTCAGAGATCGGCCTGAAAAAGAAAAAACGGGCAGAAGAGACCGTGAAGCCCACGACCAAGATATGTCCTTATTGCAGGAGTGAAATTTCAGCAGAAGCGGTGAGATGTCCTCATTGTACCTCTATTCTGGCGCTGGAAGAGGAGCCGGAGGCACAAGAGGGAGAGGTGCAGAAGGAAAAAAAGGAAGGTCTGTAAAAAAGGAGGGTGCGGTATGAAGAAAAAAGTGACCATCACCATCGGAAGGGAATACGGAAGCGGCGGCAGGGAAGTGGGAGAAAAACTTGCAGAGCGGCTCGGGATCACGTTTCTGGATAAGGAGATCCTCAATGGGCTTTCCAGAAAGAGCGGCATCAGTGTGGAAGAACTGATGGACAATGAAGAAATCAAATCCAGGCCATTCCGTGAAGCCATCATTCCCTATGATTTTGAAGGGGAGACGCTTTCAGAGCGCCTGTTCGATATGCAGGCGGAGCTGATTCTGAATAAGTCCCGGGAAACTTCCTGTGTGGTAGTGGGACGATGTGCGGATGTGATCCTGGCCTATCAGGAGGATGTCATCAACATTTTCATCTATGCGAATATGGAGGATAAGGTCAGGCGCATCAAACGGCTGTATCATCTGGGAGACCGGCAGAAAGCCGCCAAGATGATTAAGAAGACGGAGAAGATCCGCAGGAACTATTATCAGTATTACACGGATGAGATCTGGGGTGACAAGCGGAATAAGGCGCTCCTAATCAACACTTCGGAGACCGGAGTGGACGGGGCGGTGGAGCTGATCATCGCTTATCTGAGGCTGAAGGGATATCTGGAGGAAGAAACAGAGGAAGAACTCAAAGTGGACAACCTGGAAGAATGACAGACTGCATCGAAGCAGAAAGGAAACAAAAAGAATGAATCAGACATATGAACTGCGCAATCCGCTCCTGCCCGGATTCTATCCGGATCCGTCCATCATCCGGGTGGAGGATGACTTCTATATGGTGACCTCGTCCTTTTCCTATTTTCCGGGCGTGCCGATCTTCCACAGCCGGGATCTGGCTCACTGGGAGCAGATTGGGCATGTGTTGGATCGTCCGTCTCAGCTTCCGCTGAATGCGGATGGAATATCGGGAGGTATTTTTGCGCCTACGATCCGTTATCATGACGGGTTATTCTATATGATTACAACCAATGTGGATTACGGCGGCAACTTTATTGTGACCGCCGCTGATCCCGCCGGCCCCTGGTCGGAGCCGCACTGGATCGAAGGCGCGGATGGAATCGACCCGTCCCTGTTTTGGGACGACGATGGAACCGCCTATTATACGGGAACCGGAAGCGGGCCGACCATGCGGGGGAACAAGATCTGGATCAGCCGGATCGACCTGCAGGAATTTAAGCTGGTGGGAGAGAGAAAGCCGCTCTGGGGCGGCGCGCAGGTGGATGCCTGGTGTCCGGAAGCGCCGCATCTGTATAAAAAAGACGGCTGGTACTATCTTCTGATCGCGGAAGGCGGGACGGAGCATTTTCATGCGGTAACCATCGCCAGGAGCAGAGAGGTGATGGGAGAATACACCGGGTATGACGGCAATCCCATCATGACGCACAGACATCTGGGGCAGAATGCGCCCATCACGAATACCGGCCATGCGGATATGGTGGAGCTGCGGGACGGAAGCTGGTATATGGTAATGCTGGCCTCCCGGCCCTATGGAGGCTGTCATAAGAATATGGGAAGGGAAACCTTCATCGCGCCCATGGTATGGGAAGACGGCTGGCCAGTGATCTGCCCGGGGGAAGGAAAGCTGCGCATGTCCTATCCGGTGCCGAACCTGGAAGCTGCGCCCGTGAGGGATATTCCCGATACGGATGATTTTGACGAAGAACGTTTGGGGTATCAGTGGAATTTTCTCGGCACGCCGGAGAAAGGAATGTTCTGGCTGGAGGATTCCTGCCTGAAGATCCGGACCGTCCGCAGAAGCATGGATGCTCCGGATAAAAAGGAGAAGAACGGCCGGACGAAAGATGGGAGGTTTATCACCTCCTGTGCCGGATTCGTGGGCAGGAGGCAGCAGCATATGAGCTATACGGCCCGCGCGGAAATGCGCTTTGCGCCAAAAGGCGGGCAGACGGCCGGCCTGATTTTGCTGCAGAATAATTATCACTGCCTGCGGCTGGAGATGGCGCTGGAGGACGGAAGACGGGTTCTGCGCGCCATCAGGGGATATCTGACCCTGGAGCCGGAACTTGTCTGGCATCAGATTGAACAGCCCTACAAAAAGGACTGCCTTGGAAAGATGGAATGGCCGTCGGATGCGGTGACGCTGGAATTTGTGGCAAAAGGACAGCAGCATTGCCTCGCGGCAATCGATGAGAACGGCGCAAGACACCTGATTGCCGAGGGCGTGGACGGAAGCTTTCTGGGCTCGGAGACGGCAGGAGGGTTTGTGGGAGCCTATATCGGCATGTTCGCCAGCGGCAACGGGGAAGATGCCGAGAATTATGCGGCGTTCGATTCCTTTACATATCTGCCGCAGGAGAATATAGAAGGCTGAAGGATAACGGCAGCAGGATGAGGGCCCCTATTGACAGGCTGCTGTTGGGCTGTCCCTTTGATATGCTGGAGCAGGTTTGCTCCTTGGCCAGTTCGGTCATTGGAGACTTCTAATCTGTTCCAGCATATATGCCGCATATTCACATGCGCAGCCCTCATCCGGCTTCATTGCGGCATCGGAGGAATATTCAGCCAATGCCTGCAGAATCAAATCATGATATTTTTCAGGAACGTTTCCTAGCCCCCAGTCCCCGCCTTCCTGCTTTGACAGAATCAGCCCATCCTTTGCATACGCCAACACTCTGCACAAGTTCAGAATGATATAAGCTGGATTTGCCAAGATATCCGTTTCTGCATTTTCGATATCACTCCAAATGCTGTCAAAATAAAATTTCTGGTCAATTTCTTCAAAAACATCTGTAATTTGTTTTCCCCAAAGACATTTCCCCCTATGATAAATGATCGTAAAATGTGCCGCCAGATCCTTATCGAGGCCATGCATCTTACGGATATAATCCTCCGGGTCTGTTCTGTACCATTGCAAATGCGCGAGGGAAAAATGTAATTCAAAGGGTGTAGGATAAATGAAAGGCTTACAGACCTCTTCTCTGACGACACTCAGTTCGATTCCTTTTTTCGGCGCGTGCGCGTTTAATTCCACAACCATATCCATATATCGACGTTTTATTTCGTCGGGAATGGACGCATTCACTACGACAATGAAATCAATATCGCTCGTTTTTTCATGAAAACATCCCATCACGGCGGAACCGTGGAGATAGATTCCAATCAGAGCGTCTTTCAGGATTTCCCCGCTTTGTGCTACAAAGCGCCGGGTTACAGCATCTAGAATATCCATATATTATTACCCGCCTGTATCTTGTTTCCTTTTACCAAATTGAAGGCCTATTTTCCGGTGACTTACATGTCTGTATTCATTATATTCCGGATGGGGTGTGGGTACAAGGCGCTGTCCGTTTTTGGGAGAAATGGCCGTTACTACCCAGCCCTCCGCATATGCCGTTCCATCTCTCTCGTTTGTGACACCTGGTTCCCCCAGCACGGGCATCCGGCTTCTGCGGCGCGGGGGTCGGCTGCATTCTTTTTCCGCAAACCACTTTAAAAATTGGCTGTTTCTAAGCCTT
>ERZ826396.1841-NODE-1841-length-20568-cov-4.634183_pt1 | contig 20568 bp, 20 predicted proteins | sample MGYA00519926_ERZ826396 | MGnify/ENA primary metagenome ERZ826396 (study PRJEB31778, sample SAMEA3449230) | human gut metagenome | biome: human gut; feature: human-associated habitat; material: faeces | place: United Kingdom | collected 2010/2012 ... | reverse complement strand
CATCATATCATGAGAAGCAAAGGAAAGCAACCTGTATAACCCCATCTACATAAGCCCATCGAGATAAGTTGTCAGAAGACGCCGTATATTTCCCTCAAAATCAGCATCTCCATTCTTCAGGCACCACTCGAATACATTGCCGATTACGATAATACGGATATCCGTGGTGACTTCCTCCAGAGGGTGCTTTAAGTGGAGGATACCAGCGTCGATCGCCCTCTGCAGATAGTGCTGGACAGTAACGATAGGATAGGGACGCTCTGTTCGGATATCAGGATTTAAAGACTGATTTTTTGGTGTGTAATAGTTTGATACAAAATCAAGGCCAAGCTCGCGGCAGTAGTGGGCATAATTTAAATAAACATGGATAATGGCCGTCTTGGCTTCTTCGGCGTTGGCGGGAAGTTCAAGACAATCGGGATCAATACTTGGCTGCTCTTCGATATAGTAGGATAAAAGATCATCCTTTGTTTTAAAATGATGATAGAAGCTTCCATTGGAAACGCCTGCTTCTTCACATATATTTTTTATAGACAAGCCTTCATATCCCTTTTTTCTAAGGATTGTTTTGGCAGCCTGAAAGATTCGGTCTTTTGTTTCTTTTGATTTTAACTGCTGTTTGGATAACTCCTCTGTTTTTACCATAGCGATACATCCCCTTTATCTGTTTATAAAAGCGATTATACCATATTTCCATAGGGGCTTCAAGAAAACAGAGTGAACTCGGTATTTTCCTTTGATGATTCCTTTCATTGCATAACCGGATGTTTTCCAGTATAATAATCCTGCAGATAAGCACCACAAAGAAAGGATTGTAACATATGGATATTAATCAGAGAATTACGGAGGAATTGGGAGTAAAAAGATGGCAGGTAGATGCAGCCATCAAGCTGATTGATGAAGGCAATACCATTCCGTTTATCGCAAGATACAGAAAAGAAGCAACAGGGACGCTGGATGATGAACAGCTTCGCCGGCTGCACGAAAGGCTGCAGTACCTTAGGGGATTGGAAGAGAAAAAGGAGCAGGTGCTCTCCAGTATTGAGGAACAGGGAAAACTGACGGAAGAACTGAAAAAGCAGATTCTTGAGGCAGAGACAATGGTGGTGGTAGAGGATTTATATCGTCCTTACCGCCCTAAGAGAAGGACAAGGGCAACCATTGCCAAAGAAAAAGGCCTGGAAGGCCTGGCTGCCCTTATTACATTTCAGAATCTGAATATGTCTCTTGAGGAGGCGGCGCAGGAATATGTAAATCCGGAAAAGGAAGTAAAGAATGCAGAGGAAGCTATTGCCGGAGCAAAGGATATTATTGCGGAAAATATTTCGGACGAAGCAGATTTCAGAAGTCATATCCGTAAGATCACCATGCAGAAAGGGAAGCTGATTTCCAAGGCAAAGGACGAAAATGCGCAGTCTGTATATGAAATGTATTATGATTTTGAGGAACCTGTAACAAGACTTGCGGGACACCGGATTCTGGCTTTGAACCGGGGAGAAAAAGAAAAGTTCCTGACGGTTCGCATTGAGGCGCCTGTTGATCGGATCCTGCGTTACCTTGAGGGGAAGGTGATTACCCGGGATAACGAGAGGACGCGGCCCGTTCTGGAAGAAGTGGTGCAGGACAGTTATGATAGGCTGATCGCGCCCGCCATTGAACGGGAGATCAGAAGCGAATTGACGGAACGGGCAGAAGATGGGGCGATCCAGGTATTCGGCAAGAATCTGGAACAGTTGCTGATGCAGCCGCCCATTGCCGGCAAAGTGGTGCTCGGCTGGGATCCCGCATTCCGTACGGGCTGCAAGCTGGCCGTTGTGGATGAGACGGGCAAGGTGTTGGATACCAAGGTGATCTATCCCACAGCGCCTCAGAATAAGGTGGAAGAGGCCAAGCGGGAATTGAAGAGGCTGATTCACACCTATCATGTGTCCCTGATTTCTGTAGGCAACGGAACCGCGTCCAGGGAATCAGAGCAGGTGATCGTAGACCTGATCCACGAGTTGGATACCAAGGTGCAGTATGTGATCGTCAATGAAGCGGGCGCTTCCGTGTATTCGGCCAGCAAGCTGGCGACGGAAGAGTTCCCTAACTTTGATGTGGGCCAGCGCAGCGCTGCTTCCATAGCGAGACGGCTTCAGGATCCGTTGGCAGAACTGGTCAAGATCGATCCGAAATCCATCGGCGTGGGGCAGTATCAGCACGACATGAATCAGAAAAAGCTGGGAGAAGCCCTGAACGGCGTGGTGGAAGACTGCGTTAACCGGGTCGGCGTGGATCTGAATACCGCATCCGCGTCCCTTCTGGAATATATCTCCGGCATATCCAAGACGGTGGCAAAGAATATTGTACAGTACCGTGAGGAGAACGGCCAGTTCACGGATCGCAGGCAGCTTTTGAAGGTGGCCAAGCTGGGACCGAAGGCCTATGAACAGTGCGCGGGATTTCTGCGCATTCAGGATGGGGATAATCCCCTGGATGCCACAAGCGTGCATCCGGAATCCTATGAGGCGACGATGAAGCTGCTGGATCGGTTGGATCTGACCTTGGAGGATGTGAAGAGGCTGCAGGTCCAGGCCGCGCAGGCGCGGACACAGCTTGCCCGGGAGGCGGAGCCAAAGCAGAAACCTCAGAAGAAGGCCCCTCAGAAGACGCCCGTGATCCGCAACCCCAATACGGCCATGGGAAGGGCGCTGGCAGCTGCCATGGGAGGAATCACGCTGGAAGAAGAGAAGCCGGAAAGAAGCGTGAAGAAGGAAGAAAAGGCGCAGGGCAGGACGGACGCAGCAGGGGCAGGCAGCCTGAGAAAACGGGTGAAGGACGTGCCCGGTATGGCGAAAGAACTGGGAATCGGAGAGATCACCCTGGAGGATATTCTCAAAGAACTGGAGAAACCGGCCAGGGATCCGAGAGAAGATATGCCTGCTCCGATCCTCAGAAGCGACGTGCTGGATATGAAGGACTTAAAGCCGGGCATGATCTTAAAGGGAACTGTGCGGAATGTGATTGATTTCGGCGTGTTTGTGGATATCGGCGTACATCAGGACGGACTTGTGCATATCTCTCAGATTACGAACCGGTATATTAAACATCCGCTGGAAGCGGTGAGCGTGGGAGATGTCGTGGATGTGAAGGTGCTGGATGTGGATCTTGCGAAGAAGCGGATCTCATTGACCATGCGGCTGGATCAGGAAGCAAAACGGCCGGAAGGGCGTAAAGAAGGAAAACAGCCCGCGGGTAAGTAATGTCACCGCACTTAAAATAGAAAAGGACCGCGGAAAGGCTGCAGGAAATAAAGCAGGCTGCGGACAGGGAAAGAGGGCGTCTCATGCTAGGAGATGCCCTCTCTTATGATGAAGTATTTTGGAAAGCGCCGGCCGCTTTCCGCTTCCTGGAAGCTATTATGATTATAAACGCCGGAAAAGGCGGTTCCTATCCCGCTTCCTGAATTCTCTGTAGTAATCTAGTTCCGTCCGTAAGGCGATATAAGGGAAGGCTGCGGTGAAGCCGGGCAGCTTTTCTTCCCTGCTTCCAGTATGAAATTCCAGACTGCGGATGACTTTCATGTTCCCAATCTCCTCTATGCTTCTGAAATTCTCCCTTGAACCTGATTTTCCCTGTGGTTTGCTCTTCCTTTACGCAGAATGCCGCAGCAGCCGGAGATTATCCTCTCAGTCTTCAGGCAGCGATTTCTGGAAATGCTGATAATCCTTCATGGTTCGCCAATCCCCGCCCCAGGTGAAGCCGTGTTCCATAAAGAGCTGATAACAGAGATCCGCTTCATCGATTTTGTTTGGAAAATCCAGGCTTCTGTCCGCATAAGGAGCGCTGATGGCAGGCGAAACGTGCTGTGTGCCGCCGCGATAGGTTACATAAGGGTTATAGAGCGGATTAATGTCAATGGCGAGACCATATGCATGCTTGGAAAGCGTGCTGGTACCCTCCACCACCCTGTAATTAAAGCAGGAGGTGTTATTGCATTCCATGGAGAGGGTATCGTCCCCGCCGAAGTCATCAATGAGCCGAACGCTTTCCAGGGGATAACCGGCCTGATACAGCTCATAGAAAATTTCCACCAGATCCTGTGCGATATATTCGTTGCAGATCAGTTCGCCCTGCTGGGTCTGGCCATAAAAATCCACATATAAGATCCGCACATATCTGAGTTCTTCCATGGGCACGGTACAGTCCTCGCCATAGGATATGCCCAGGATGCGCTGCTTTACCGCCTCCTGGATAGGCTCATAGAAGAAGCCCTCCTGATACACAACCCTTCCCTCCGGCACGGCCATTTCCCCTTCAGCCGGGCCGGCGGCACTGCCCAAAGCGGACGGCTGGGCATCTTGTGCCTCTTTGGCCGCTCCTTCCAGGGGAAATACGGCGCAAAACAACAGGCATAGAAGAAAGCAAAAGGTGGTGGAGTGCAAAGAAGGACGCTTTTTCATCATATAGTTACCTCCGGTGTTTTCCTTTATTATAGTCTATTGCGCTGCCTGTGTGCAATAGAAATGCCTGCAGAGTCCGGCCGCCTTGTTATTGCTCAGCCCTCTGCATATGCTGTTTCGCCCTCCCGCGCCAGCCCCATCCGTGGCTCCCTCTGTCCCCGCGGTGGGTATGGGGGTTGCTGGTACACGCTCTCGCTTGGCCAAAAACGTAGCGGTACATAACGAACCAAAAGACGGTTCGTAACTGCCGACGTTTTTAGACAGTACCAGCACCCCCATACCCACCGCGGGGACAGAGGGAGGCACGGATGGGGCTGGCGCGGAAGGGCGAAACAGCATATACAGAGGGCTGAGCAGTAACGCCGCCTTTCCATGCAGCGAGGTTCCATGCAGCGACGGCGGAAAAGGATGGCGGAAAAGGCGGAAAGGGTATATAATAAATATGCTTTCATCATGAAAGGGAAAGAGAAAGGGGGAATCAAAAATGAATGAAGAAAAACAGCTGCAGCTGCTGGAACGGCTGCGCAGGCCGGAAGGCAGGGTGGACGTGGTGCTGGATACGGACACCTACAATGAGATTGACGATCAGTTTGCCCTGGCGTATCTGATCAAGTCGGCGGATAAGCTGAATCTGAAGGCTATCTATGCGGCGCCCTTCTTCAATGAGAAATCGGAAGGGCCGGCGGACGGCATGGAGAAGAGCTTTCAGGAGATTCACCATATTCTGAGTCTCATGGGAAAAGAAGAAGAGTATGGAAAAGTGGTCTACAGAGGTTCGACATCTTATCTGCTAAGTGAGACTGAGCCCGTCCGTTCAGACGCCTCTGAGCATCTCGCCGGGCTTGCCATGCAGTATACGCCGGATAAGCCGCTGTATGTGGTGGCGCTGGGAGCGATCACAAATGTGGCGTCCGCCATTTTGATGCAGCCGGAGATCGTGGATCGGATTGTTCTGATCTGGCTTGGGGGAAATTCTTATGAATGGCCGGATAATTATGAATTCAATCTGATGCAGGATGTGGCTGCGGGCAGGGTGGTATTCGGCTGCGGTGCGGCCATGGTACAGCTTCCCTGCATGGGCGTGGTGTCGGCGTTTACCACCTGTGCCGGAGAACTGGAGATGTTCCTGCGGGGGAGGAACAGGCTCTGTGATTATCTGGTGGATCTGGCGGAAATTGAGGGGGCTGCTGGAAGCAAAAACCGCTGCTGGAGCAGGGCGATCTGGGATGTGACTGCGGTCGGCTGGCTGCTGGACGAAAGCTTCATGCAGGATCGGCTGGCTCCGAGCCCGATTCCGCAGTACGACCACCATTACAGCTTTGATCCGCGCAGGCACCTGATCCGTTATGTCTACCATATCGAAAGGGACAACCTTTTTGAAGATCTGTTCCGAAAGCTGGCCGAGTAAGGGGCAAAAGGGGGAAAGGACAGATCTGTTTGAAACGGAAAGAAGATGGGGAAAGGAGAGAACCGGGGATGAAAATATTGAATTTTGGTTCCCTCAATATTGACAAAGTATATCGGGTTTCGCATTTTGTCAGGCCGGGGGAAACGATTTCTTCGCAGGGATATCAGTGTTTTCCCGGAGGAAAGGGCCTGAATCAGTCCATCGCTGTGGCCCGGGCGGGGCAGAAGATCTGCCATGCGGGCACGGTAGGAGAGGACGGGCATTTTTTGACGGAGATTCTTCAGGAAGCGGGGGTGGATACGCGTTATGTGCGGGAAAGCGGAACCATCACCGGCCATGCGCTGATACAGGTATCCGATGCTGGAGAGAACTGCATCATTTTGTTTAACGGAAGCAATTATGAGAATGAAAAGGAATTCATGGATGCGGTTCTGCAGAATTATGAGGCGCAGGATATTCTGATGCTGCAGAATGAGATAAACGGACTGGAATACCTGCTCGCCCGTGGGAAGGAGAAGGGGCTTCAGATCCTGCTGAACCCATCGCCTATGGATGAGACGCTCAAACAAATGGATCTGTCCGGCGTCTCCTGGCTGATGCTGAATGAAACGGAAGGCTGCGAACTGACAGGAGAGACGGAACCGGAACGCATTACGGAGACACTGCTTGGACGCTATCCGGATATGAAGATCATCCTGACGCTCGGAGGAGAAGGGGCGCTTTATCGGGAGCGGGATATGATGCGCAGGCAGCCGTGCTACAGCGTGAAAACGGTGGATACGACGGCGGCCGGGGATACTTTTACGGGATATTATGTGGCGGCCATGGTGGAAGGAAAAGGCCCGGAGGAGGCACTCCGTCTTGCCGCAGTCGCAGCGGGGCTGGCCGTATCCCGGGAAGGGGCGAGTGTTTCCATCCCGCAAAGGGAGGAAGTGGATCGCATCCTGCAGGGATGAGGCGATATGCGGACGGCGGTTGGGCAGCTGCCTGACCGCCGCCGCGTATTGACAAATCTCTAAATTCTGCTATTATGATAGACGTAACATAGATGGCGGATGTGTTCCGCCATATTCATAAAGGTAAAGTTCTTCAGGGTCGGGTGCAATTCCCTACCGGCGGTGAAGCTGTCAGAGGAAGTCTGGCAGATGAGTCCGCGACCCGCGTTGGCGGCTGATCCGGTTAGAATCCGGAACCGACAGTACAGTCTGGATGAAAGAAGAAACATGCCATAGGATCGTTCGTTTCCTTTCTGTCAGTTTGGAAGCGAGGCGGCTTGAAGGCTGAATTAGAACCCGGAGAAGTTTTCCGGGTTTTTTATTTTGCGGGCAGAAGACTGTTGGCCGGGCCCGCAGATGGTGCCGGATAACAGGTCAGACTTGCCTGAACTGTTGCGGCGTCCGATATCTCCGGAAGGCGGGCCGGGCGAAGAGATGCGCAGGGCATATGGTGTGCAAAAAAGTCAGAAGAATTTTCCTTCTACAGTGCGGATTGACCGCAGAAAGAGAGGAACAACATGAACAGCTTAGCAGCAACAGTTGCGGAAAACATTGTATTTGTCCTGGAATTCATCGGGCTCGTCATTCTGATGGTGGCGGTGGCTTATCTGGTGGAAAAGTGGCAGAAAAAGAAAAAAGGGACAAAAGAGAGGATTCTGAATACGAGAAAGATTGCGGTGATCGGCGTTTTCTCCGCCATCGCAGCCGTTCTTCATATGTTGGATTTTTCGATTCCGTTTGCGCCGTCCTTCTATAAAATGGATTTCAGCGAACTGCCCGCGTTGATCGGAGCATTTGCATTCGGGCCCGTGGCGGCGGTGATGATTGAATTCTGTAAGATCGTCCTCAAGCTGCTGTTTAAGGGGACTTCCACCGCTTTTGTAGGAGATCTCGCCAATTTTATTATTGGATGCAGCTTCCTTCTGCCCGCATCCATCATCTATCTTTTCAAGAAAACGAAAAAAACTGCGGTGATCGGCTGTGTTGTGGGAACATTGGTGATGACTGTATTCGGTTCGCTGTTTAACGGGATTTATTTGCTCCCCAAATTCGCCCAGCTCTATGGCATGCCACTGGATTCCATTATTGAGATGGGAAGCGCGATAAACCCGGCGATCAACAGTGTCAGCACGCTCGTGATTTTTGCGGTGGTTCCCATGAATCTTCTGAAGGGAACGGTTGTATCCGTCATTACGATTCTGGTCTATAAGAAGCTGAGCCCGGTGCTGCATCGGGGGAAATAATGGCAGCAGGCTAGGGCTGCTTAAATTGCTGCAAGAAGTGTGGTATCTGCATCATGCTAAAAAATAAAAAACCGAACAGATTACAGCCCTGCCAAATCTGTTCGGTTTAAAAGCATAACGCTATTTTAATTGAGGGAGGGCCGGCATTCCTTAAGAATGCCGGCAAGTTATGAAAAAGAAATCTATTAAAAAGTGTTGTTGGCTTTGTTTGTATGATATAAAGATATCATTTATCTGTGGAGGATTCGTGATCCTTTTTTGAAGAATTTGTGAAGGTTTTAAGACTAAATAATGAAGCTCAATTTCTGAATCTTACTTTCTCAGACCAGTCTGTCTGCGACGTTGGGCCAAATGCTTGTGTTCCTTCATTACTCATAAGCAGCTGGAACAACGGCTTTCGTTTTTGTTGTATATCTTCAGTGTTTCCGATTTTTTTTCTTTTATACTTCCTAATAAAAGGAATTTCGCCTGTGCGAGTAAAAACCAGGCTGCCGCTTCCGGCCGCTTGCAGACGCACAGGCGAAATTCTTTTTAGGGAAGGGTTGTTTTGGGCTGCCTCAGTTTGTTTTAGAAAAAATTAAGAAAAACTTAATGGAAGTGCCGGGTATTTCTTGCGTGTTTTTAGTGTATGATAAGCAAAGTTGGCAGGAGAAAGAGCCTTGTTGAAGGCAGATGGCAGCATTAGGAGTTTTATCTGTATCATGTCGATGCTTTAGGCTTGACAAATTGTAAAAAAGGTATTACTGTATTATGGAAATAATACAAATGGCGAGGATTTATATGCATGAGGAAGAGGATAGGGTATGGGTGCATTGGTTGAAGTAAGGGATATGTGTAAGATATACAATCCGGGTGAGAACGAGGTTCGGGCACTAGATCATGTGAATGTGACCATTGAGGAGAACGAATTTGTCGCCATTATCGGCCATTCCGGTTCTGGCAAATCCACTCTCATGAATATGCTGGGTTGTCTGGATGTGCCGACCAGCGGTACTTATCTGCTTCACGATCAGGATGTTTCCAATATGAGCGACGATGAATTGTCGGATATCAGAAATAGGGAAATTGGTTTCATTTTTCAGGGATTTAATCTGATTCCCAATCTGACAGCCCTGGAGAATGTGGAACTGCCACTCATTTATAGAGGGGTAGGGAAGCGTGAGCGAACAGAACTTTCCAGAAAAGCGCTGATTAAGGTAGGGTTGGAAGCAAGGATGAGCCATAGACCTTCAGAGATGTCAGGCGGACAGCAGCAAAGGGTGGCGATTGCCCGGGCGATCGCCCAGGCGCCTCCCGTGATTCTTGCGGATGAGCCTACGGGCAACCTGGATTCGGCGTCTACGCAGGAGATTATGGGGATTCTTAAAAGCCTGCATCGGGAAGGCAGGACGGTTATTATTATTACGCATGACAATGATATCGCCGCACAGGCGGAACGAGTGATACGCATTCGGGACGGCCATGTGGAAGAAGATTATACGCAGAGTGTTTGAGCAAAAAGAGTAGACGGAGTATGGAGGAAGCAAGATGAGCGAAGTGGAAAAGAACACCCAAATTGCGGCCGAAGCAAAGGAAGATACGTTGGTTCAGGAAGGTGAGAAGACGGTTAAGGCCAGCCGCAGGGAGAAAAAGGCGGAGCGTAAGGCTGGATGCAGGGGGAAGAAAAAGAAGAGAGTTGGGCTCGTGGTAGCCCTGGCGCTGGTTGTAGTTTTTGTAGGATACAATGTGGTGTCCAGCGTGATTGCAAAGAATACTCCGATGCAGGTGAACACAGTTACCGCTTCTCTGGGTGATGTAGAAGAGACCATGTCCACCAGCGGAACGGTGAGCAGCGAGGAGAGCAAAACCTATTATGCGCCGGTGGGAGCCATGATTGAAACGATGGATATCTCACTTGGAGACGAAGTGGAAGAAGGGCAGCAGCTAGTTACCTTCAATACGGAAGATTTGGAAAATCAGCAGGCGAAAGCGGCCCTGGATGCGTCGGCTACTGCAAACGGGTATAAGAGCACTCAGTATCAGAGCGATAAAAACCAGTCTGAGTACAATGAAGCGACCATCGGCTTGGAGGAACTTAAAACCCTGGCTGAGGCGCAGGAACAGTATGTTCAGGGGCTAAAATATGAATTGGAAGATTCCATGCAGAAAGAAAAGGAAAAGCTTCAGGATTGGCTGGGAAAACTGAATCTGGAACTGGAAATTCAGAACAATAAGCTTTCAGAACAGGGAGATCCGGAAGCGAGGGACGGCATTCAGGAAGTGATTCAGAACCTGAATAACAGTATCCGTGATACGACAAATCAGCTAAATGACCTGAGTATGTCGGAAGGGATGAAAGAGAAGCAGCGGCTCATCGACGCAGAACAGAAGAAACTGGATGACATGAACGAGGAGATCAATAGAAGAGAGAGTAAAGAATCTTCTGCAGAAGCCGGCATAACGGATGCGTATGCCAAGCAGCAGCAGGCAGATACGATGCAGAGCGCTCAGATTACGGCGGATGAAGCCGCAAATGAGCTGGCAAAAGCACAGCAGGGGGTAGTCGCTGAGTTTTCCGGTATCGTAACCAAGATTGCTACAGTATCTTCTTCCAAAGACGCCACAAACGGAGGCGGGCTTCTGGAGGGAGCGACGGTTTCTGCCGGAACGGAATTGTTTACGATCGAAAGCAATGAACAGGTCAAGGTCGGAATTGAAGTGACCAGATATGATCTGCCCAAAATAGCGATCGGTCAGAAAGCGGAACTGACGATTGCGGATAAAACCTATGAAGGGGAAGTATCCAAGATCAATAAGGTGGCTGCTACGAATTCCCAAGGAAGCGCTGTGGTAGGGGCAGAGATACATATTAATAATCCGGATGATTCCATCTACCTGGGCGTGGAAGCAAAGGTGATTATTCATACGAATTCCGCCAAGAACGTGATCACGTTGCCCATAGAAATTGTCAATGCGGACAAACAGGGAGATTTCTGCTATGTGGTGGAAAATGGTGTGGTTGTGATGCGGCGCATTGTGACGGGCATTTCGTCGGACACCATGGTGGAAGTCAAAGAGGGACTGAAAGAAGGAGATCAGGTAGTCTATGATATGACGGGAGCGGTGACGGAAGGTATGAACGTGGTGGCAGTTCCGATGGATACGAGCGCTGGTGGCATGAACCCTGTGGAAACGGATACCCAGCCAGTAGAAAACCAAGTAACCGAGACTTCTGTTCAGGATGAAACCCAGCAAGAAACGTCTGCACAAGGCACATCCGCAGAAGAAATCCCTGCCACTGAAACGACTGAGGAAGGAATGGACACGAGCGCCTCACCTTCCTCAGAAGAGGCGGAAGGTGGAGAATCCGCATAAGGAGGATGAGACAGTGGCACAGGCTTGGGAATATATTAAGATTGCCCTGATGAATATAAAGAGTAATAAAGGTCGTTCGGTTCTGACAATGCTCGGTATCATTATCGGAATCACTTCTGTGATTATGATTATGTCTATTGGCGATGGAGTGAAAGGCCAGGTGAACGATGAACTGAATGCTATGGCCGGAGGATTGATCAGCATTTATGTGAACAATGAGCACAGCGACGAAGAAGTCTATTTTAACACGGATGATTTTGAAGCTGTTCAGGACAGGGTAGCAGGAGTAAAAGGGGTAACGCCCGTTTATACGCTTTATGGTTCGTCCATTGCAAAGAAGGGAGAATTTACTGCATATGTCTCCGGCGGCACGGAAAGTATGGAATTCTATCAGAGTGAGCCTATTGTAGCAGGAAGATATTTTACGGCGAGTGATTATTACTCTGCGAATAAAGTATGCGTAATTACGGAACAGGCGGCAAAAAAGATGTTCGGGACTACGGATGTGATTGGGCTGTCCATCGAGGTAACGCTTTATGGAGTTACTCAGGATTTGAGAATTGTAGGCATCCGTCAGGACAGTGCATCCGCTCTGTTTAGCATGTATGGAGATATGATTAACGTGGAGGTTCCGCTCTCCGTGCTGAGCGCCTCTTATGGAGTGTATTTCGGCAATTTTACAGATTTCATGATTATTTGCGAAGATCCTACACAGTCTGTGCAGGTGGCGAGCAATGCCATCAATCTATTGGAAGCATTGCATGATGTGAGGGGTAAAAGCGTTATCCAGGTACAGAACATGCAGGATCAGATTTCACAGATCAATTCCGTCATGGGCAGTATCTCTATCTTTGTTGTGATCGTGGCGGCCATTTCCCTTCTGGTGGGAGGCATCGGCGTAATGAATATCATGTTGGTGTCCGTGACGGAGAGAACCAGGGAAATCGGCATCCGTAAATCTTTAGGCGCAAGAACCGGATCCATTCTGCTTCAGTTCCTTTCTGAATCGGCGATCATCACGCTGCTTGGAGGAATCATCGGGATCATCCTGGGAATTGCAGGAGCATCTGTGATCGGAGGTGCGATTGGTTTCGCCGCAAGAGTGCAGATCCCTACCGTGCTGGGAGCTTCCTTGTTTTCAGCGGCTGTCGGAATCTTCTTCGGGATCTATCCGGCCCGAAAGGCTGCCAAACTGAGCCCCATTGAGGCGCTGCGGCACGAATAAGGAAGACAGGAACCTAGTCCGTGCGCCCTGATGCCCCGCGGCAGCTTCAGGGACAGCGGGATGCACAGATGGCGTTGGAGGGCGGAACGGCATGTGCAAAGGATTGAGCAGCCCCAACAGGACTTTTCAGAAATTGTTGCGTTCTTGCGAAGTTTCGGTATAATATAGGGGTAAGTGGAAAAGCACCTGCATTGTAGGTGCTTTTTCGGATACCGAAGAACAGGCCCGTGTGAGAATGGGCCGGCGGGACGCGGCGGTCTGCGGACATGTAATTATGGAGAGAACGGATGGAAATAGAATTTGATGTAAAGATTGATGCGGGAAGTCTGTATGACTATATGCTTCATCATACGTTTACCAGTTTTTCAGGAGTGCTTGGAGCTGCGGTCGGCGCCTTCCTGCTGGTGGGAGGGGTGATGTCCGGCGGTTGGGCGTATTTGGCAGCCGGGCTGATTATCCTTGCGTATCAGCCGGTGAGCCTGTATTTGAGGGCCAGGAAACAGGCGCTGAATCCGGTTTTTAAAGAACCCCTTCATTACCGTTTGACGGAGGAAGGAGTGGAAGTTTCCCAGAAGGAGGCGAAGGAATTTCAGAAATGGGAAGATATGTTCAAGGCTGTTTCCACAAATAAGAGCATTATCCTGTATACCGGCCGCATGAATGCGAGCATCTTTCCCAAGCGAGATCTGAAGGATGATCTGGAAGGTGCGGTCGAGATGATCTCCACGCATATGCCGGCTAAAAAGGTGAATATCAGGCTGTAGGCTGTGGTTGGCGATAAGCCGTCTGACCGTTTAGAGGCGGGCTTTGCGTTTGGAAATGGAGGAAAATATGCTGGAAATAGAAAGCTTTTGTGCCAATGACACCTTTGCACTGGGTGAGAAAATAGGAAAAAATGCCAAGCCGGGACAGGTGTATACCTTGATCGGAGATCTCGGCGTGGGAAAAACGGTTTTTACACAGGGAGTGGCGAAGGGGCTGGGGATTGAAGAAGCGGTCAGCAGCCCCACGTTTACGATTCTGCACAGCTATGAAGAAGGAAGGCTGCCATTTTACCATTTTGATGTCTATCGGATAGGCGATGTGGAGGAGATGGAAGAGATCGGATATGAGGACTGCTTCTACGGTGAAGGGGTCTGTCTGGTGGAATGGGCCAATCTGGTGGAAGAGATACTGCCTTCCCTATATACGGAAGTGCGCATTGAAAAGGACCTGTCCAAAGGATTCGACTACCGCAGGATCACGCTGACCCAAAAGGGAAAAGATGCAGAGGCGGAAACGGGAAATTGTGGGAAAGGAGTATACGGGGATGAAAATACTGGCGATTGATAGTTCCGGACTGGTGGCCGGAGTGGCCGTTGCAGAGGGGGATACGCTGATTGCGGAATACACCACGAACTATAAGAAAACCCATTCCCAAACACTGCTTCCGATGATCGACGAAGTGACAAAGATGATTGAACTGGATCTGACGACGGTGGACGCTATCGCGGTATCGGCGGGCCCTGGTTCGTTCACCGGCCTGCGCATCGGTTCGGCGACAGCCAAGGGACTGGGACTTGCGCTGGACAAGCCTCTGATAGCGGTTCCCACCGTGGATGCGCTGGCCATGAACCTTTACGGAATGGATGCGTATGTCTGTCCCCTGATGGATGCCAGACGCAGCCAGGCATATACGGGAATCTATACCTTTGTACCTGAAAAACCGCAGGAAGAGTCCGGTTCTTCTGCGTTGGAATGTGCCTTTCGCATGCAGGTTCTGCTTCCCCAGTGTGCACTGTCCATCGAAGAGATCACAGAACGGCTCAACCAGTTGGATGAAGATAAGCGGATCATCTTTCTGGGGGACGGCGTGCCCGTGTTTCGGGAGCGCATCGCGCAGCAGCTGAATCGGCCCTTTGCTTTTGCTCCTCTGACCTGCAACAGGCAGAGAGCGGCATCGGTGGCCCTGCTCGCGCAGCGTTTTGCCATGGAAGGGAAACTGGAGAACGCCCGCGATCATGCGCCGGAATATCTGCGTCCCTCTCAGGCGGAGCGGCAGAGGAAGGAAGCGGGAGAGAAAGCTCCGGCCAAGGCGACATGCTGATCCGCAGAATGCTGCCGGAGGATCTTGACCAGGCGGCGGAACTGGAACGGCTCTGTTTCGGCAAAGCGGCCTGGTCGAGGCAGGCGCTGGAGGATGCCCTCCAAGATCCCAATGCGCTGTATCTGGCAGGGGTGGAAGAGATGGAGGGTAAAGAAGGAGCGAATGGCGAAAGCGGCAGGCTGAACGGCTACTGCGGCGTTTGGCAGTCCTTTGACGAGGGAGAGATCATGAATGTGGCTGTGCGGCCGGACTGCAGAGGCCGGGGATTCGGCAAAAGATTGCTGAAAGAACTTCTGTCCCAGGCCAAAGAACGGGGGATGGACACCTTTGTCCTGGAGGTGCGCAAAGGGAATGTTCCGGCCATCCGTCTGTATACCTCTTTGGGATTTCAAACGGTGGGCGTGCGGAAAGGCTTTTATGAAGCGCCCCGTGAAGATGCCTTGATTATGAAAATTTGATACCCGCTTTTTGCGGCGGGGTGTTGATTACGATACAGATTTAGAAATGGAGTAAAATAAGAAGATGTTGGACGTTTGTTTGCTTGGAACCGGAGGAATGATGCCCCTGCCCAACAGGTGGTTGACTTCCCTGATGGCCCGTTATAATGGGAAGAGCATCCTGATTGATTGCGGTGAAGGGACGCAGATCGCCATGAAGGAGAAGGGATGGAGCCCTAAACCGGTGGATATCATGTGCTTTACCCATTACCATGCCGATCATATCAGCGGCCTGCCCGGCATGCTTCTGACCATGGGAAATGCAGAGCGCACGGAACCGCTGCTCATGATCGGGCCCAAGGGGCTGACAAGGGTAGTGAATGCGCTGCGCGTGATCGCTCCGGAACTTCCCTTTCCGATTGTATATCAGGAGATTACGGAGATGGAGCAGACGTTTTCCTTTGAAGGGTTCCGCATTGAAGCCTTTCGCGTGAACCACAACGTCACCTGTTATGGCTACAGCATTCTGGTGGAACGGGCGGGAAAGTTTCAGCTGGAGAAGGCGCAGGAACTGGAAATTCCCCGTCAGTATTGGAGCCGGCTGCAGAAGGGAGAGCGCATTGAAACGCCGGATGGGACGTTTACTCCGGATATGGTGATGGGAGCGCCCAGAAAGGGCATCAAACTCACCTACTGCACGGATACCAGGCCCACGGATGGAATTGTAAGGAATGCGGCGGGCGCCGACCTTTTCATCTGTGAAGGAATGTATGGGGAGCCGGAAAAAAAGGAAAAGGCGAAGGAATATAAACATATGACCTTTCTGGAAGCGGCGGATATGGCGAAACGCGCTGGTGTGAAGCAGCTGTGGCTGACCCATTACAGCCCGTCTCTGATCCGTCCGGAGGATTATATGGACGGGGTGCGCAGAATCTTCCCGGCAGCAGTGGCAGCCAGGGACGGAAGAAGTGTGGATCTGCTCTTTGAGGAAGAATGAGGAAGCCGCGGCACGAAGGAGAAGGCGGCAGCCGGAAGCCATCCGGCCCTGCAGGCCTGGATGACGGCGGATAAAGAGAATGGAAAGAAGAAAGAGGCTTCATGATGATGGAAAAAGAAGAGATTTATATCCTTGCGGTGGAAACCTCCTGTGATGAGACAGCGGCCGCAGTGGTAAAAAACGGACGCCAGGTGCTTTCCAATGTGATCTATTCCCAGATAGATCTGCATACCGTCTACGGCGGAGTGGTGCCGGAGATCGCATCCAGAAAGCATATCGAGAAAATCAATCAGGTGATTGAAAAAGCGCTTGCAGATGCCGGAATGACCCTTTCAGAAATGACAGCGGTGGCAGTTACCTACGGCCCCGGATTGGTTGGGGCGCTGCTGGTGGGCGTATCAGAGGCCAAAGCCATCGCGTTCGCCGCAGGAAAGCCGCTGGTGGGCGTGCATCACATAGAAGGCCACATTTGTGCCAATTATATTGAAAACAAGGAACTGGAGCCTCCCTTTATCTGCCTGGTGGCCTCCGGCGGCCATTCCCATCTGGTGGTGGTAAAAGGCTATGGGGAATACGAGGTGATCGGAAGGACCAGGGATGATGCGGCCGGAGAGGCCTTTGACAAGGTGGCGCGGGCCATCGGCCTGGGATATCCGGGAGGGCCCAAGATCGACCGGCTTTCCCGCGAAGGAAACGCGGATGCGATTCCTTTTCCCAGGGCAAAGGTGGAGAACAGCAGCTATGACTTCAGTTTCAGCGGCCTGAAATCCGCTGTGCTGAACTATTTGAATTCCTGTGAGATGAAGGGGATTCCTGTGAACCGCGCGGATGTGGCGGCATCGTTCCAGAAAGCGGTAATAGATGTGCTGGTGGAACATTCTATGGAGGCGGCTGCCAATTATGGAATGGATAAATTCGCAATTGCGGGGGGCGTAGCGTCCAATTCAGCCCTCCGTGAGGCGCTGGATTCGGCCTGCAAAAGAAGAGGGATCCATTTTTATCACCCGTCCCCGATCTTCTGTACGGATAACGCTGCGATGATAGGCGCGGCCGGTTACTATGAGTATCTTAAGGGTGTAAGACACGGCTGGGATCTGAATGCGGTTCCTTCCTTGAAGCTGGGAGAACGTATCTGAGTCAAAAAGAGAAAACAAAAACGGGGGATAATCTGTGGAGAGAGAAAAAACAGCGGCGGTGGTGCTGGCTGCCGGGAAGGGAACGAGAATGCAAAGCGACGTCCCAAAGCAGTATCTGCTTTTGGGGGGCAGACCGGTTATCTATTATGCTCTGAAAGCGTTTCAGGACAGTTTTGTGGATGAGCTGATCCTTGTCGTGGAGCCGGGAGAAGAGGATAAGTGCAGAAGGCAGATCGTGGAGCGATATGGATTTACCAAAGTGAAGGCCGTGACAGCGGGAGGCACAGAACGATATGATTCCGTCATGAACGGCCTGAAGCAGGTATCGGAGGACTGCGCCTATGTTTTCATCCATGATGGGGCGAGACCGTTTTTGAATCAGGATATCCTGAAGAGGGCGTTGGAGACGGTGCGCATCCATAAGGCCTGTGTGGCTGCGATGCCGGTGAAGGATACCATCAAAATTGCGGATGAGCAGGACTTTGCCGTTTCCACGCCCCCCAGGGATAGGGTATGGCAGATGCAGACGCCGCAGGTATTTGAAACGGCGCTGATTAAGGAAGCCTATGCGCGCCTTGAAGAGCAGGCAGAGCGGTTGGCGGATTCCGGCATTCGGATAACGGACGACGCCATGGTCGTGGAAACGCTGATGTCACATCCGGTCAAGCTGTTCCGGGCTTCCTATGAAAATATGAAGATCACGACTCCCGAGGATTTGATTACAGCGGAAGGATTCCTCAGGAAATACGGCTATGTGTCCGAATGAGCGGGCGGAAAGCGTTGTTTTTGGACGCTTTAAATCACGGAAAACAGCGATAAATAGGGCCTTTGCGGGCTGTTGTCGAGGCCGATAGAAAAATATTTTAATTTTTCTATAAAAAGTTGTTGACACTGAAAACCTTTTTCGCTATAATAACTTTTGCACTGCTGAGGAACACGAAATTCTGAACAGACAGGAACCTTTCCAAATGCAATGCACAGCGGAATATGATAGAGGGCGGACAGAGACATAGTAATGGGATTTGTCGGCGGCGATAAAGAATGAACCGCTGTTTTTGTTTGTAAAAAACATGGAGAGGTATCGAAGTGGTCATAACGAGGCGGTCTTGAAAACCGTTTGTCCGCAAGGGCGCGTGGGTTCGAATCCCACCCTCTCCGTTTCAGGAGTTTCGCAGATGCGGAACTCCTTTTTGCATAACGGGGGACGGAAAAAATGAAACAAAAAATAAAACATTACATTTGTGAAAAAGACGGAAGAATCAAGTGGCAGTTCCGCCTGATTTTATCAGCAGCTATATTATCAATAATGCTTGCTGAAAGCCGATTTTTATATTATCATAGTCCTAAAGATACAAAATGGTTGATATGTATTATTTACGCTCTGACTGGTTATTATTGTCCGGGGTGTGGAGCAGGCCGCGCGTGCTATTGCATTTTGCACGGTCAGATTTATCAGGCATTTCGCTATAACCCGTTGCTTGTACTTTTGTTGCCGTGGATAGGCGCATACCTGGCATTATGCGCGTGCCAGTGGCTATTTACAGGCAGAGAAAGCATAAGCCGCCAGATACCGATGTGGATATTATGGACAATATTGGCAGTTATACTGATATACGGAGTTTTGAGAAATGTAAATGCATATCCATTTGTGTTACTATCCCCGACAAGGGTCAGATAAAAGGAGGAATGAGTATGAAGTGTAAATTTTGCGGAAATGATTTGCCGGAAGAATCAAAGTTCTGTCCGTCATGTGGCGCACCGGTAGAGCCGGAGGAGAAGCAGGAACAGTCAGAACAATCAGCAGAAGCGAAGCAGCCGGAAAACCAGAATCCTTATGAATATGGCGTGCCAGGAACAGATAATGGAAGTGGAGCACAGAATGAGAATCCATATCAGTATGGAAGTGCGGAACAGAATAACGAGAACCCGTACCAGTATGGAAGTACAGGACAGAACACGTCTGCAGATTATAATGCTAATAATGGGACTTATGGTCAGCCGCAGAAGCCGATCAATGGAACAACCTATTTAATATTCGCTATCATTTCAACATTACTGTGCTGTCTGCCACTGGGCATTGTGGCAATTGTATATGCCTGCAAAATCAATTCTCTACAGAGAAGTGGAGATTATGCCGGAGCGCAGAATGCAGCGAAGAAAGCGAAGATGTTTACGATTATCGGAACAGTAGCTGCGCTTGTAGTATCTATTTTTTATATTATATTTGCAGTTGTGATTGGAATTGGAAGCAGCGATTTCGACGATGATCCGGTATCTAATGTTGTGGAAAATGTAATCGAAGATAAGGACGATTCTAAAAAAGCAGATGACAGTGATAAGTCAGATAAAGCAGCAAAGAGTACAGAACCGGCAGTAGCCAGCGGTGAACTTGGCACAAGCTGGGACAGTTATACAGTACAGATCAATGATAAAGTCCTGACATTTCCATGCACAAAAGCCGATATTGAGGCAGCAGGTCTGAGTATGGATACGGATTATACAGCGGAAAATTATATGGTGAATGCTAACGAATATGAGTTGGTTTATTTCGAGGATGCCAATGATAATGAGATTATGGCATATGCAATCAACAATACAGATACAGCGATGGAAGTAAAAGACTGCCTGATCGGTGGCGTTTCTGTAGATGACTATGATCTGGAAAATGGCGGACTCACTGTGATATTCCCAGGCGGGCTTCAGATGGGCGCTTCAAAAGATGCAGTAACTGGAGCTTATGGAGAAGCAGATGACACATATGACGGAGACAGTCTGTCTATGTATAGCTGGTATTCAGGTGACAGTTACTACAAGAGTTGCGAGATTGACTTTGACGCAGAGTCTGGACTTGTATGCACAATGACTATGCAAAACTTTGGTCAATAAGAGCTATAAACTAAAAAGTAAAGTATAAAGATCATAATAAATGTCTGGTATGTGAGGGCGAGAGATTCTTTGCATGTCAGACATTTTTTGCTTTCTTAAGAAAGAACTTGTCAGGAGGCATATTCATTGTTCAGCGGAGTGCATACAAAAAGTTACAAAAAAATTAAAAAAAGGACTAGACAAATGTGACGAGATATTGTATAGTAATCAACGGACTGATTTGAAAGTAAATTTTAAAGAAATTGAAAGTAAATTTTTAAATCGAATTTAAAAATGAATTTTTGAGAAGTCAATTTGGAGAAATACCCAAGCTGGCCGAAGGGGCTCCCCTGGAAAGGGAGTAGGTCGTTAATAGCGG
>ERZ826396.1838-NODE-1838-length-20589-cov-8.319032_pt1 | contig 20589 bp, 16 predicted proteins | sample MGYA00519926_ERZ826396 | MGnify/ENA primary metagenome ERZ826396 (study PRJEB31778, sample SAMEA3449230) | human gut metagenome | biome: human gut; feature: human-associated habitat; material: faeces | place: United Kingdom | collected 2010/2012 ... | reverse complement strand
CGCTGGTGGTTTTCTGGTTCTCTTTTGACATCAAAAGAGAACATTAGCCTTAATGCGAACGCGCTCTGCCCCGCGCACAGGCGCGCAACGATACTGTCCTTACTTTCCCACACAGAACCGTTCAAATACTTCGTTAATGACCGCCTCCGAGGCGTTCTCCCCTGTCAGCTCGCAAAGTGCATCCAGCGCGTCGTCCACGCAGACCGACACAGCGTCCAGCCCGAGCCCCTGCGCGGCGTCCAGCGCTCCGGCCACGGCATCCCGAGCGCGGGTGGCGGCAGAAAGCTGCCGCTGTCCCGAGAGGCTGGCGGCGTGGGGGTCGATTTGGTTGGTCCCCAGCAGGCGGGCTACCGCCGCCGCGATGACCTTTCGCGCCCCCTCTTCCTGACAGCAGACCGGCAGCACCATCGCAAAATAGGGTGCGATGAGCTCGGCGTCAAACCGGGTGGGCTTGTCCTCTTTATTGACCAGCGCGATGGCCGGACGACCCGCGCAGCGCTGAGCCAGCTCCAGGTCCTCCCGGGTCGGGCGCTCCGAGCCGTCGAAGACGGCAAGGATAAGCCCCGCCTCGTCCAGCTTCTTCCAGCTGCGGCGGATACCTTCGGCTTCGATCTCGTCTTCCGTCTGACGCAGACCGGCGGTATCGAAGAGATTCAGCCGGACGTCGCCCAGCTGAACAGCCTGCTCCACCACGTCACGGGTGGTTCCGGCCACCGGCGTGACGATGGCCCGGTCGAACCCGGCCAACAGGTTGAGCAGGGTGGATTTGCCCGCATTGGGCTTGCCCACGATGGCACAGTCCACGCCCTCGCGGAGGACAGCGCCCACATCGTAGCTCTGGATGAGGGCGTCCAGCTCCTGCTCTACCCCGCCTAAAACGTCGCAGAGATGGCTTTGGCTCAGTTCCGGGACATCTTCCTCAGGGAAATCCACCCAGGCGGCCAGATGGGCCTGCAAGGCCGTCAGAGCATCTTTCTGAGCCGCTATCTTCCGGGCCAGCGCACCGTTCAGGGAGGCATTTGCCAGCGCGGCCCCCTGTCGGCCATCGGCGGAGATGATGTCCATGACGGCTTCGGCCTGGGTCAGACTGAGCTTGCCGTTCAGGAAAGCGCGGCGGGTGTACTCGCCGGGAGCGGCAGGCGACGCGCCCGCCGCAATGCAGGCTTCCACCAGCCGCCGGGCGACAGCACTGCCGCCGTGGCAGGAAAGCTCCACCACATCCTCGCCGGTGTAGCTGTGGGGCGCGCGGAAAAACAGCGCCACGCCCTCATCGAAAGCCTCTTCCCCCTCCACGAATGCACCGAACATGGCGGTATAGCCTTTGGCGTCCGCGACTTTTTTGGCCGGGTTGGCCGGTCGGAACACCTTCGCCGCCACTTCATAGCTTTCCGGGCCGGACAGCCGCACGATGGCGATGCCGCCCGCACCCGGAGCGGTAGCAATGGCCGCAATGGTCGAATGCTGCATCTTCTCCCCTCCTTATGCGCAGATGAATACAGTATATTCTACCACGAACCGCCAAAAAAAGAAATATGCTGCGCAAAAAAGGGTGTGCAGCCCCTAAGAGACTGCACACCCCGTTGCGTGTGAAAGAAAAATCAGAATGCGGCAATATCGGCCGTGGTGATGGCCTTGCCGGGCAGGGTGCGGCTGTCGGCGTTCTCCGACAGAGCCAGCTTGCCCTCGCGCAGCAGCTTGACGGCCTTCTCGTGGTCAGCAGCGTTCCAGTTGTCGCCCACGATCTTCCAGTTGTTGTCCACGTGCGGCTCGATGGTGCCGCCCTTGACGGTGCGGATGTACTCGCCCAGCAGTTCGCGGATGCCGCCCACATCGCCGCGCACGTCGATCTCCAGCAGCTTGGGCAGCTCGTCGCCCTCCTTGAAGATGTCAGCATAAGCCAGCAGCTGGGTGGTGGCACGGTAGTTGTTGACGGCCACCACGAAGCTGTCATCGTCCTGCACCGGACGGCCATCCATCCAGGTCAGGTTCTGGATGCGGTTGCCGGGCTGCTTGGAGATGTCGAGGTCATACTTGACGCCTGCAAAGGCATCGTACAGGTAATAGCGGACGGAAGAGTCGAATGCGATGGTCACATCGCCCGGCTCCCAGGTCTTGAAGAAGGCAGCAGACCACTCCATGAACTGACGCAGCTGCCAACCGTTCATCTGCAGCTTGTACAGGGTGTTCTGGTAGGTGTAGATGCTTGCCATGTCGCACTTGCGGATGGTGCCCTCGCGCATCTGGGAGGTCATGGAGGTCAGAGCTGTTGCGGCCACCTGAGCGTCGGTGTAGTACATCTGCACCTCGTTGATGAAGTCCAGCAGAGCGGTATCCTGCACCATGGCCTGCGGCAGGCAGTCGATCTCGTTTTCGGGGGCCAGATCACCGCCGACCAGCTGGCCGATGGGGGTCACGGCGTCGTCCTTGGCGCGCTGGTCGTACTCTGCCAGCAGAGCGGTCAGCTCGGGGTCGGGAGCGTAGTCCTTGATGATCAGGTTCTCAGAGGTGCGGTCCTTCACCTTCCACTTGCCGTTCAGGCCGCGCTCCAGATAGACATGGATGTCGGAGACGGTGGCACCGGCATTCTTGTTCTCGACCACCAGCACGCCGTTGATCATCTTGTTGGGGATGCTCTTGTGGCCGTGAGCGGCGACGATGACGTCGAACTCGGGGCAGGCATTTGCCAGGTCGGTGACGCCGGAGCCATAGACGCCGTACTCATTGTCAACGTCCATATGCATAACGCCGATGATGACATCCACATCGTTCTTGATCTTATCAATGATCTTGCGGCTCTCGTCCACCGGGTTGGTGACAGTCCAGCCCTCGAGGTTCTTGGCGTCCCAGCGGGTGATGTTGGGAGTGACCATACCGATGACGCCGATCTTGACGCCGCCCTTTTTGATGATGGTGTAGCCGTCCGCCAGAGGCTTGCCTTCGGGGCTGTAGACGTTGCCGGTCAGCACCTTGGCCTTCTGCTGGGAGAGCACCTTTTCCAGCGTGGCCATGCCATAGTTGTACTCATGGTTGCCGGTGACGTAGACATCGTAGCCGATGGCGTTCTGAGCAGCGATCATGGGGTGGACATCGTCGTTCAGGAACAGCTCAGCGGAGTTTGCCTGAATGGTGTCGCCTGCATCCACGACCAGCGTGGTCTTGGTGCGGTTCTCCTTGATGGCAGTTGCCTGCTGGGCCACGCTGCCGGAGGCGTCGGCCTTGTTGGCGGCGTAATCCCAGGGGTCAAACTTACCGTGGGTATCGCTGGTGGCAAGGATCTGCAGGTCCATGCTCCACAGGTCTTTGATGCCGGCAGCGGAAGCAGCCGGGACCAGACCGCTCATTGCGGCGGCGGTAGCCGATGCACCGGCCACGCGCAGGAAATTACGGCGGGAGATCTTATTCTGTTCCATAATAATTCCTCTCTTTTTTGCTTGGTATACACTCCGAAGCATTTGTAGCTCTAGTATAAGGCTTGCCGATATTGTTTTACAATGTACAAATAGGAGAAAAATTTCTTCCGGAATTGGACATGTTCTCCAATTTTTCGATAAGAACGACTTTTCTTTCGAAATTATTCTTTCAGATTCACTTTTCATCGTAAACCATCTTCCTGCAAAAGACGTGTAAATTTATAGTGTTCCTCGTACAAAAAAAGACCCTCCCCTGCACGGCTTCCGCCATGCGGGAGAGGGTCTTATCCTTCAGCTTTTACAGCTCGATCTTGCCGAAGCTCAGATCCGCGAAGTCATCCACACGCTCGGTGCGCTTGGGTGCCACAGGGGCAGCATTCTCGGCATCGCGCGGGGTGTAGGTGCGCTCAGGCACATTGGAGCGGTAGCCGCCACGGCCGCCGCCATTGCGCGGGCCGCGGCCATTCCGGTCACCACGGCGCTCGCCGCCGCGATGATAGCCGCCATTGCGGCCATTGCCGTTGCGGTCACGGCCGCCGCGGGGTCCGCGGGGACGTGCATTTGCGCTCTCAGCCACAGCGTTGGGGTCGGTGGAGTAGATGACCACACGGCGGTCACGGCCCTCGCCCTTGCTCTCGCTGCGGACGCCCTCCATCTTGCCGATGGCAGAGTGGATGATGCGGCGCTCGTAGGGGTTCATGGGCTCCATGGCAAAGCTGCGGCCGGTGCGGCGCACCTTGGCACCGATGCGCTGTGCCAGTGCGGTCAGGTCGCTCTCGCGCTTGTCGCGGTAGCCGGCCACGTCGAGGCCCAGCTTGATGTAGTCGCCCTCGAGGCGGTTTGCCACGAGGCTTGCCAGATAGGACAGGCTCTCCATCGTCTCGCCGCGGCGGCCGATGAGGGCACCCATCTTCTCGCCGTCCAGACGGATGATGGTAGCCTCACCCTTCTGCACAGCGCTGAACTTGACGTCCTGTACGCCCATCTTCTCGATGACTTCCTGCAGGTAGTCCACAGCGGCCTTGACCTTGGCGTTCTCCTCGATGTTGAGGGGGACCTCCACCTCTTCGCCCTCTGCGGCGGAAGCAGCCTGCTCTTCGGCAGGGGCAGCTTCCTCAGCGGGTGCGGCAGGCTCTTCCACAGCAGCGGGAGCTTCAGGGGCAGTCTCTTCGACGACAGGCTCAGCCGCAGGAGCAGACTTCTCCTCCACAACGGGAGCGGGCTCCTCAACGGGGGCAGCAGGAGCTGCCGCAGGCTCGTCCGGCAGCTCGACGCTGACGCGGACCTTGGCGGGAGTGAGCTTCAGGCCCAGAAAACCGGTCTTCTGGGGCATTTCCAGCACTTCGTAGCTGACGTTGATGTCGTCCTTTTCCACGCCCAGCAGAGCGCAGGCATTGGTGCGTGCTTCATCGACCGTCTTGCCGGTCGCTTCCTGCGTACGGATCATAACCGTCAATCCTCCTTTTTGTTCTGCAGCTCGCTCAGCGGGACAGTGCGCTCGTCCTTGTAGCGCTCAGCATCCTGCTGGCGGGCATACTCGAGGCGGCGCTTATTCATCTCGCTGGCGGAGATGTTCTTTTCCACGACCTCACCGGTCTTCTCGTCCTTGACCTTGATGGTGGTGCTCTTCACGCCGCGCTTCTCTTCCTTCCTGCGGGAAGCGATCTCGGCCTTGACCTGCTCCTTCATCTTCTCGGGGTCATAGATCTTGCGCATGACCTGGGTCTGGACGGTCATCACGATGTTGGAAATGACGTAGTACAGAGAGAATGCGCAGGGAACGGTAAAGCAGAAGAAGACGTACATCAGAGGCATCATATACATGGTCAGCTTCATGCTGCCCTGCATCTCCTGGCCGGAGGCCTTCATGCTGATGTGGGTGGAGATGAACATGGTGACGACAGCCAGGATGGGGAAGATCAGCAGGGGCAGGTTGTCTGCTGCCAGGCTGTACTGCGGCACACGGGTCAGGTCGATGCCGAAGAAGTCCATGTGCTGGCCGAACTCGGTGATGGTGTTCAGCTGGTCTGCGGTGAACACAGAGGTGACGGTGGACTCACCGGCCAGCACCTGTGCGATGATATTGGTGTCGCGGGTCACCTGAGTGAAGCTGATGCCCAGAGCGGTCATGGCATCGCCTGCGGCGGTGATGGCGTCGGCGCCGATGTGGAAGATGCGCTGCAGCGGGCGGTACACGACCTCGATGACGCCGAACATAACGAGGAAGTTGACCAGCATGGGCATACAGCCGGCGGTGGGCTTATAGCCGAACTCCTGCTGGAGCTTGATCAGCTCTTCCTGCTGCTTTTCGGGCTTGTCCTTGTACTTTTTCTGGATGTCGGCGATCATCGGCTGGAAAGCGGACATCTTGGCCATGCTCTTCTGCTGGTTGAGCTGCAGAGGGATGCTGAGCAGGCGGATGACGATGGTGAAGATGATGATGTCCCAGCCGTAGTTCGGGATGAGGTTGTAGATCCACTCCATCACATAGCCGAGAGGTACACCGAGGATGTACAAAATATTCATGTCTCTGTCCATTCTGCCCCGCCTGTGGTGCGGGACGGTTATTTTTATCGTAGGACGCGCCGCCCACAGTTCAGCACGTCACAAGAAGCAATGATAATAGCATTTCCTCTCAGCCTCTCCTATCAGGAGAGGTGTCACGCCGCAGGCGTGACGGAGAGGTTTTCCTCCCCTCTGCCGCCCTTTTTCAAAGGGCATTGACGGAGAGGTCTTCCCCGCTTCAGCGCCCTTCCAAAGAGCATCGACGAAGAGGTTTTCCACTTATTTTTCGTGTCTGGTGGAAAACAGAGCCGAGGCCGAGAGATGCCGGGCCGGATTTTTCCAGCGGCCCTTTTCCGGCACAGGGTCGTAGCCCCAGCGGCCCAGCGGATTGCACCGGGCGATGCGCCACGCCGTCAGCAGCAGCCCTTTGACGCAGCCGTGGGTGCGGATGGCCTCGATGCCGTACTGGCTGCAGGAGGGCGAAAAGCGGCAGTTCCGACCCAGCCCCGGGCTGATGAACTTCTGGTAGAGCCGGATGAGCCCGCAGAGGGCTTTCTGAAAGATGCTCACGCCTCGGGCTTCCGGACCGGCGGCAGGGTGGCAGGGGGCTTTGCGCCCGGCTGCTTTGCCTTATCCGGCAGGCCGGCCTGGGCAAAGAGCTTTGCCACGATGGAGCTGAGCTGCCAGCTCTTGAGCCGGGGGGTCATGCCCCGGGCCACGAAAACGAGGTCGTAGCCGCCGATGTTGTAGTCGAGGTGTTCGTCGATGGCAGCCTTCATGACGCGGCGGGCGCGGTTGCGCTGCACGGCGTGGCCGATCTTTTTGGTGGCCGTCAGGCCCACCCGGGTGCGCTTGCTCCGCGTTTTGAGCACGTAGAGCACCAGCGCCTGGTTGACATAGGACTTGCCGCGGGCATACACGCGGCCAAACTCGCCGTTGCGGCGGATGGGACGATAGCGCATCCTGTGCGCCTCCCTTCAGGTGATGTGGGAGCACCGCCCGGAAAAAAGCAATGCTCAGTGTTCAGTATAGCAAAAAAACGCCGACATGAAAAGCTCATCCGGGCGTTTTCTCTGCCAAATCTTTGACAGTTTTTTTAGGCAATGCGACTATTCACCGCAGCTTTCCGGCCTTTTTTCCCGAATGCCGGGTAAAAAAATAAGACCGCCAATCCAATATCAGCGGCCTTTTTGCGCATATTCCATTCTGCGCCGGACCTGATGCATACTGCTCAGGATCAGACGGTCAGGCTCTTGCGGCCCTTAGCACGGCGTGCGTTGATGACCTTGCGGCCGTTCTTGGTGCTCATGCGGGTCAGGAAGCCATGAACTTCCTTGCGCTGACGCTTCTTGGGCTGAAAAGTTCTCTTCATGGTGTATTTCCTCCGTAAAAACTCGTCCCCGGTATGGGGTCTATTCTGGTCCCAAAATGGGGACAGGCTTGCAATTCAACAGTATATCGCACACTATGGCCTTCTGTCAAGCATTTTTTTCGCTTTCCTTCAAACTTTTTTGAAAAACCTCTGTGGAGAAACTTTCAACTTTTTCACCCATTTCCCGTGGAAAACTTTTTATCCACAATATCTTGTGGCTTTTCTCCGCCTTGGACACAAGGCCGTTTCCCAGACGCAGGTATGTCTTTTTTATGTATTATAAATTACCTTATATAATATAGACGCAGGGGGATTTTTGTGGTATACTAACCTGGTATCAGCAGCATTGTTGAAAACTTCAATGGAGTGGATGTACTATGGATTCTTTCAAGGACGTTTTAGAGGCTGCCCAGAGCTACTGCAAGGCGCAGATGGCGGAGCCGACGTATAATCTCTATATCGACGGGTTGGAGCCTATCAGCTTTGAGGACTCCAGCCATATCACCCTCTCGGTGCGCAACGACTTCATCTGCAAGATCATGACGGACCGTTATCTCGGCCTGCTCAAAGAGGCCTTCAAAACAGTGCTGGGCTTTGACGTGGACATCACCCTCGTCGTCCCCAGCACACCGCCCCACGAAGTGGTGCTGGCCCAGCAGTACGAGGCGAACCCCGCCTCCCCGCAGGGCAACTATGAATTCACCTTCGAGAACTTCATCAAAGGCCCATCCAACCAGTTTGCGTTTGCTGCGGCGCAGGCTGTTGCGGCCAACCCCTCCGGTGCCTACAACCCGCTGTTCATCTACGGCGGCTCGGGCCTCGGCAAGACCCATCTGCTGACGGCCATCCAGACCGAGATCAAGCGCACCCACCCCGACTTCGTCATCATGTATGTCACCTGTGAGCAGTTCACCAACGAGCTGATCGCGGCCATCCGCGCCGGCAGCACCGAGGACTTCCGGATGAAGTACCGCGTGGCCGACCTGCTGCTGGTGGACGACATCCAGTTCATCGCGGGCAAGGAGTCCACCCAGGAAGAATTCTTCCACACCTTCAACTCCCTCCACGATGCCCACAAGCAGATCGTCATCGCATCTGACCGCCCGGCCAAGGAGATCAAGAGCCTGGAAGAGCGGCTGCGCACCCGCTTCGAGTGGGGCCTGACCGCCGACGTCCAGCCGCCGGATTTCGAGACCCGCGTGGCCATCGTCAAGCGCAAGGCGGAGCTTCTTCACCTCGACCTGCCCGAGGATGTGGCCGAGTTCATCGCCAACCATCTGAAAAATAACATCCGCCAGCTGGAAGGCGCGGTCAAAAAGCTCAACGCCTACTATATGCTCGAGGGCATCCAGCCGGTCATCAGCGTGGCACAGAATGCCATCAAGGACATCCTCAACGAGACCCAGCCCGTGCCTGTCACCATCGAGAAGATCGTGGGCGAGGTATCCCGCACCTTCAACGTCTCCCCTGCCGACATCCGCGGCACCAAGCGGAACGCCAATGTGGCCTCCGCCCGCCGTGTGGCCATCTACATCCTGCGCGAGGTCACCGGCATGAGCATGGAGGAGATCGGCCGGGAGTTCTCGGGCCGTGACCATTCCACCATCGTCTACTCCCTCAAGACCATGGAGCGGGACATGAAGAATGACCAGCACCTGCGGGAGACGGTGAGCGACATCATCAAGAATGTGAAGGCTTAACACACCAGAGCCGGTGCAAAAGTCATACTCATTCAGGGGTCAAACCCCAAAATATGGGGAGAAAGCGGAACAAAAAGGGGAAAATAGACCTAGATATTGTGGTGAAAGGCCGAAACTTTCCACTCTTTCCACATGGTTTTCAACATTCAACTTCCGTTTTTCACAGCGGATGTGGAAAGAACCACTACTCTCCCCGATTCAACATTCCATTCACAGTTCCTCAACATCTCCGTGGAAAACCAAATCCCCGCATCCCGGCAAGGGTTTGCAGAGTTTTCCACATCTTCCCCACCCCCTACTACGATTACTACAACAAGTTCAATAAAGAAAACAGATTTTTGCATCGGGTCCCATGAGGAACGACAGCAAAACTGACGCAAAAAAGGAGAGAAGAAGATTTGAACATCATCTGCGACAAAACTCTTCTGAGTGCAGCCATTGACGGCGTATCCAAAGCAGTCACTCTGCGCTCTACCATCCCGGTACTGGAGGGCATTTTACTGAAGGCAGAAGGCTTCCAGCTGACCCTTACTGGCTACGATCTCGAAATGGGCATCGTGACCACCATCGAAGCCAATGTCAAAGAACCCGGTGAGATCGTGCTGAATGCCAAGCTGCTCAGCAGCATGATCAGCCGGATGCCGGCAGGCCAGATCACCATCCAATCTGCCGATAATGGCAAAACCACCATCCAGAGCGGGGTGGCGCAGTTCGAGATCCAGTCCATGTCGGCCACCGATTTCCCCGAGCTGCCCAACACCGGCGCCGAGGAGACCCTGACCATCAAGACCGGCGTGCTCCGCGATATGATCGACCGCACCCTCTACGCTGTCAGCCAGGACGAGAAAAAACCTGCGCATACCGGTGAACTTTTTGAGATAGAGCCGGATAAAATGACCATCGTTGCCCTGGACGGCTACCGTCTGGCCATCGTGGAACGGCCCGTCACTGCCGTCAAGGACATCCGCATCATCGTCCCCAGCAAGACCATGACCGAAGTGTCTCATCTGCTGCCCAACGACGACGAAGAGCCGGTCCACATCTGTGCCAACCGCCGCTACGTCGTGTTCATGACCGCCGGCTACACCATCATGAGCCGCCTCATTGAGGGCGAGTTCCTCAACTATCACAATGTCATTCCGGCAGGCAGCCGCACCCGTGTGACCATCGACACCAAGGAGTTCATCGAGACCATCGAGCGCGCTTCTCTGATTATTACAGAGCGTTTAAAAAATCCCCTCCGCATCACTTTTACAGAGGGTAAAGTCGTCGTCCGCTGCCAGACCAATCTGGGCCGCGTCGTCGATGAGTTCAACGCCGAGTGCGAGGGCGACGAGGTGGAGATCGGCTTTAATAACCGCTACCTGTTGGACGCGCTGCGCAATGCCCGCACCGAGAAAGTGCGGATGGAGATCAGCGGCCCGCTGAGCCCGGTGAAAGTGCTGCCGGTGGAGGGCAATGACTTCCTGTATCTGGTCCTGCCCGTCCGCTTCAAAAACGACTGAGAGGCGTAATAAAATGCAAAAGATCCTCATCCATACCGAATTCATCAAGCTGGACGCCCTGCTGAAATATGCGGGCCTGTGCGAGACCGGCGGCGAAGCCAAGGAGCTCGTTCAGGGCGGGGCCGTGAAGGTCAACGGCGAAGTCTGCACCATGCGCGGCAAGAAGTGCCGCCCGGGCGATACCGTGGAGCTGGACGGCCAGACCATCGAGATCGGGATGGGCGGCTGATGCGGCTGCTCTCTCTCGAAGTCGAAAATTACCGGAACATCGCCTCGGCCAGCCTGACGCCGGGCCGGGAGCTGACTGTCATCTGCGGCAACAACGGCCAGGGCAAGACGAACCTCTTGGAAGCCATCTGGCTGCTCACCGGCGGCAAGAGCTTCCGGGGCGGCAAGGACGCAGAGCTGGTGCGCCGGGGCGAACCCTTCGCCGTACTCAAAGCGTCCACCCTCCGCGCACAACAGGAAGAGCAGGAAACGGAAGAGCCGAACCGCGTCCGCCTGACGGTGGGCGCGCCGGACTCTCCCCGCCCGGGCCGGACAGTCTCGGTGAACGGGGGCGCAGTCAAGCGGGCGGCCAGCCTTGCGGGCAGCTTTCCGGCGGTAGTTTTCGACCCCGGACACCTGAGCCTCGTGAAGGGCGCGCCGGAAGGGCGGCGGAAATTTCTGGACGCTGCCCTCTGCCAGCTCTACCCCGGCTACCTGACCCTCTACCGCCGCTATGTCCGGGCTTTGCAGCAGAAAAACGCGCTGCTTCGACGCTCTTCCAATGGCATTGAGCGGCCTTATGCCGAAAAGCGGGCCTTGTTAGAGGTGCTGAATGTGGAGCTTGCCCAGCAGGGCGAGGCCATCCAGCAGCGGCGCAGAGCCTATCTCGCCGCTCTCTCCCCGCTGGCCTGTGCCAACTATGAGGAGCTTTCCCGCGGGGCGGAAACACTGAGTCTGCGGTATGCGGCCCAGTTCGAGCCGGGCGGTCTGGCCCAGCTTCTGCGGCAGAAAATGCCCGAAGAGCTGCGGGCCGGGCAGAGCCTCTGCGGCCCTCACCGGGAAGATCTGGACCTTCTTCTGGATGGTCAGCCTGCAAAAGTGTATGCGAGTCAGGGACAGCAGCGGAGCGTCGTGCTCAGCCTGAAAATGGCCGAAGCCGCCGCAGCTGCCTCCATCACGGGCGAACACCCGGTGATGCTGCTGGACGACGTACTCAGCGAGCTGGACGATGGCCGCAAGCAGTATCTGCTCACCCGGATGCGGGAAAAGCAGACCTTCGTGACCAGCTGCGACGACACCGCTTTCCTCAAAACGGACGGCGAGGTCTACCGGATGAACGGCGGCGTGCTGACGAAAGTGTGATGCAATGTATGTACACCTTGGCCGCGATTATGTCCTGAACGACCGGGACATCATCGGCATCTTCAATCTGGAAACGACGACCATCTCACCCCGGGGGCGGGAGTTTCTGAACTACGCCCAGAAAAACGGGGCGGTGGTGAGCCTGTCCGATGAGCTGCCCCAGAGCTATGTGCTGGCAGATTCCCCGGTGGATACGATCTATCTCTCGGAGCTGTCGCCGGCTGCGCTCAAACGGCGCACGGAGATGAAACTGGAATAAGCCAACCAGCGATTGATCGCTTTTACAAATAGTAACGAAAAAACGAAACAAAACAAAAGGGAGAAAGGAAATGGCAGAGGAAATCATTACCAGTACCAACGCAGAAACTGCGACGGACCATGAATACAACGCCAGCGAGATCCAGGTCCTGAAAGGTCTGGAGGCAGTGCGCAAGCGCCCCGGTATGTATATCGGCTCCACCGGCGAGCGCGGCCTGCACCATCTGGTGTACGAGATCGTGGACAACGCCATCGACGAGGCTCTGGCCGGTTACTGCGACCACATCGAGGTCAAGATCCTGAAGGGCGACATCATTCAGGTCACGGACAATGGCCGCGGCATCCCCGTGGACATCCAGGCTGATACCGGTCTGCCTGCCGTCACCGTCGTCTATACCATCCTCCACGCCGGCGGCAAGTTCGGCGGCGAGAACTCCGGCTACAAGGTGGCCGGCGGCCTGCACGGCGTCGGCGCGTCCGTCGTCAACGCCTGCTCGGAGTGGCTGACCGTCAACGTCCGCCGCGACGGCCACGAGTACGAGCAGACCTTCCGCCGCGGCGACCCGGACGGCCCGCTGAAGTGCATCGGCACCGTGGACCCCAGTGTCACCGGCACCCGCGTCACCTTCAAGCCCGACCCGGAGATGTTCAAGGACACCACCGTCTACAACTTCGAAACGCTGGAAAAGCGCCTGCGGGAAGAGAGCTTCCTGAACGCCGGTGTCAAGATCACCTTGACCGACGAGCGCGAACTCTACACCCCCGTCCTCGAGGACGGCAAGGAGGGCGAGCCCACCTACCGCACCGAGGTCATGTGCTACGAGGGCGGCATCAAGAGCTTCGTCACCTATCTGGGCGAGAAGCGCGACCTCGAGGTGCTCCATCCCAACGTCATCTACCTCAAGGGCCAGACCGACCGGGGCATGGCAGAAATCGCCTTGCAGTATAATTCCAGCTACAACGAGCTGCTGCTGAGCTTCGCCAACAACGTCAACACCCCCGACGGCGGCACCCACGAAGAGGGCTTCCGCAGCAGCCTCACCCGCGTCTTCAACGATTATGGCCGCAGCCACGGTCTGCTGAAGGACAAGGACGAGAACCTTTCCGGCGCTGACGTCCGCGAGGGCCTTATCTGCGTGATCTCCGTCAAGCTGCAGGAGGCCGAGTTCGAGGGCCAGACCAAGGCTAAGCTGGGCAATACGGAAATTCGCACCCTCGTCTCCAACATGGTCTACTCCAAGCTGATGGAGTTCTTCGAGGAGAACCCCGGCGTGGCCAAGGCCATCTTCGAAAAGGCCACCCAGGCCGCCCGCGCCCGCGCTGCCGCCAAGAAGGCCCGCGAGCTGGTGCGCCGCAAGAGCGCCCTCGAAACCAGCCGGATGCCCGGCAAGCTGGCAGACTGCCGCGAAAAAGACCCCACCCGCACCGAGATCTTCATCGTCGAGGGTGATTCTGCAGGCGGCTCGGCCAAGATGGGCCGTGACTCGGCCATTCAGGCCATCCTCCCCCTGTGGGGCAAGATGCTCAACGTCGAAAAGGCCCGCGCCGACCGCATCTACGGCAACGACAAGCTGATGCCTGTCGTGCTGGCACTGGGCTGCGGCATCGGCGACGAGTTCGATATTTCCAAGCTGCGGTATGACAAAGTGTTCATCATGGCCGATGCCGATGTCGACGGTTCTCACATCTGCACCCTGATGCTCACCTTCTTCTTCCGCTATATGCGCCCCCTCATCGAGCAGGGCCATGTCTATGTGGCACAGCCCCCGCTGTTCAAGGTGCAGAAGGGCAGCACCATCAAATACGCTTACAACGACGCCGAAATGGCCCTGCTCTCGCAGGAGATGCCCGGCGCAAAGATCAACCGCTATAAGGGCCTTGGTGAGATGAACCCGGAGCAGCTCTGGGAGACCACCATGAACCCCGAGAACCGCGTCATCGTCCGCATCACCATCGAGGATGCCGAGAAGGCCGATGAGGCCTTCACCATCCTGATGGGCGATCAGGTGGAGCCCCGCCGCCGCTTTATCGAGACCAACGCCCAGTACGCAAAGCTCGACGTGTAATTGGAGGAAACAATGGAAGAAGATTATGTGATGATACCGGGCAGCGGTACCAAGATGATCATCCGGGACGTCAAGAAGGAGATCGAAACGGCGTTTCTGGATTACTCCATGTCGGTCATCGTGGCCCGCGCCCTGCCGGATGTGCGTGACGGCCTGAAGCCTGTCCACCGCCGCATCCTCTACACCATGCACGAACGCGGCAACGACCCCAGTCATCCCTACCGCAAGTCGGCGGATACCGTCGGTGCGGTGCTGGGCTCTTACCACCCCCACGGCGACGCCTCCGTTTACGACGCCATGGTCCGTCTGGCACAGGATTTCTCCCTGCGCTACCCGCTGGTGGATGGTCAGGGTAACTTCGGCTCGGTCGATGGCGACCCCCCGGCTGCTTACCGTTACACCGAGGCCCGCATGAGCCGCATGGCGGTCGAGATGCTGACCGACATCGACAAGGACACCATCAACTGGGACCCCAACTTTGACGAGACGAAGAAAGAGCCCAGCGTCCTGCCCTGCCGCTTCCCCAACCTGCTGGTCAACGGCAGTCAGGGCATTGCCGTCGGTATGGCCACCAACATCCCGCCCCACAACCTCAGTGAGGTCATCGACGGCTGCGTGGCCTATATCGAGAACCCCGACATCGACCTGCCCGGCCTGATGGAGCACATCAAGGGACCGGACTTCCCCACTGCCGGCATCATCATGGGCCGAAGCGGCATCCGCGCCGCCTACGCCACCGGCCGCGGCAAAATCACCCTGCGGGGCCGTGCTACCATCGAAGAGACCAAGAATGGCCGCACCCAGATCATCATCACGGAAATTCCGTATATGGTCAACAAGGCCCGCCTCATCGAGAACATGGCAGAGCTGGTCAAGGACAAGCGCATCGAGGGCATCACCGGCCTGAACGATGAGACCAACCGCAAGGGGATGCGCATCGTGGTGGACATCCGCAAGGATGCCAACGCGCAGGTCATCCTGAACCAGCTGTACCAGTACACCCAGCTGCAGGATACCGTGGGCGTCATCATGCTGGCCATCGACCACAAGGTGCCGAAGGTCATGACCCTGAAACAGATGATACAGAAGTACGTCGAGTTCCAGGATGAAGTCGTCCGCCGCCGCACGCAGTATGATTTGAAGAAGGCCAAGGAGCGCGCCCACATCCTCGAGGGTCTGAAGAAGGCCACCGACATCGTGGACGAGCTCATCGCTACCATCCGCGCCTGCAAGGGCGGCATGGCCGAGGCAAAGGCCGCGATCATGGAGCAGTTCGGCTTCGACGACCCGCAGGCCGACGCTATCGTGAAATTGCAGCTGGGCCGTCTGGCTGGTCTTGAGATCCTCAAGATCGAGGAAGAGCTGTCCGGCTTGCAGGCAAAGATCAAGGATTGGGAGGACATCCTCGCCAACGACGCCCGTGTTCTGGAGATCGTCAAGAACGAGCTGCTGGACATGAAGAAGCGCTTCGGCGACGAGCGCCGCACCGAGATCCAGTCCGTCACCGGTGAAGTGGACATCGAAGACCTCATCGCCGAGGAGCAGTGCGTCTACACCCTCACCGAGGCCGGCTATATCAAGCGCCAGCTCAAGGCCACCTATCAGGCCCAGAAGCGCGGCGGCCGCGGCATCTCCGGCATGACCCGGAAGGAAGAGGACATCGTGCAGGAGATGTTCGTGGGCTCTACCCATGATTATGTCCTGTTCGTCACCGACAAGGGCCGCCTCTTCCGCATCAAGGGTTACACCATCGCCGAAGGCAGCCGCACCAGCAAGGGCAGCAACATCGTCAACCTGCTGCAGCTGGCCGAGGGCGAAAAGGTCACCAATATGCTCTGCTACCCCAAGGACGGGGACAACAAGGGCGGTTTCGTCACCATGGTCACCAAGCAGGGCCTCATCAAGCGCACTCCGCTGGAGCAGTACGCCAACATCCGCAAGACGGGCCTCATCGGCATCGCACTCAACGAGGGCGACGCGCTGGCATGGACCCGCCTGACCACCGGCAATGATATGCTCATCGTGGCTACCCGCAACGGTCAGGCCATCCGCTTCAACGAGGCCGATGCCCGCCCGATGGGCCGCAGCGGCCACGGCGTCCGCGCCATCAAGCTGGCCGAGGGCGACGAGGTCGTCGGCGTCTGCATCTGCCGCGAGGGCGGCACGGTGCTCACCGTCACCGAAAACGGCAAGGGCCGGCGCTCTGACATCGACACCTACCGCATCACCGCCCGCGGCGGCAAGGGCATCCGCAACTACGATGCCTCCAAGGACAAGGTGGCAGCCGTCAAGATCGTGGACGACATCGACGATGTGCTGCTGAGCAGTCAGGAGGGCATCATCATCCGCCTGCACGCCAACGAGATCCCCGTCCAGAGCCGCTACGGCTCCGGTGTCCGGGTCATGCGTCTGGGCGAGAACGATAAGGTGATGGTGCTGGCCCGCACCGACCACGACGACGAGGCACAGACCGAGAGCATCGAGGCCGACACCGAGGATGAGCCCACTGCCGAGCAGCTGGCGGAGATGGAAGCAGCCGATGAGGCATCGGCCGCCGAAGCTCCCGAGGCTGACACCGGCGACGAGGAATAAACCTCATTTCCACACATAAACTGACCCTGCGGGGGAGTACACGCTTTCTGCGGTGCTCTCCCGCAGGTTTTTTGCAAAAGATCACGGTTATACTGGACAAATCCGCTGTTTGTGTGGTACGATAGCCAGACAACAAGAAAGATCCTCATGGGGGAGTAGCAGGCGCTGTTTTGCAGGCAGCGCAGCAAGTCAACACAATGACGGCCCGGGCGGCTGTCTGGCTTGCTTTCATTTGCGAGACTCATGTGCTTTGGTGCGAGTACCACGCCCATTCCACATGGAGTCAGTTTGTAAAAATCCGACCCGGAATTGGCGAAATGCGCGCCGATCCCGGGTCTTTTGTCTGCCCACCAATTCCGGTCAAATCAGGAGGCATCGTTATGGAATGGAGTTTTTTGTTTTTCTTCAACAGCGCCCTGCTGGGTGTGGGCCTTGCCATGGATGCGTTTTCCGTCTCGATGGCAAACGGTCTGCATGACCCTCAGATGTCCCGCCGCCGGGGCGTCCAGATCGCAGGCACCTTCGCCATCTTTCAGGCCGTCATGCCCATGACGGGCTGGGTCTGCGTCCACACCATCGTGGAGCTGTTCTCTTCGTTTGAAAAGTTCATCCCCTGGATCGCCCTCATCCTGCTGGGCTACATCGGCGGTAAAATGCTCATCGAGGGCATCAAGGGCGAAGAGGCTGAGGAAGCCGCTGAGCTGAGCGCGGGCGCACTCTTCATGCAGGGCGTCGCCACCAGCATCGACGCGCTGTCGGTGGGCTTCACCATCTCGGAGTACGGCTGGTTCATGGCGCTGGTCTGCTCCCTCATGGTGGCGATCGTCACCTTCTTCATCTGTGAAGCTGGCCTTGCCATCGGCAAAAAGTTCGGCACCAAGCTCTCCGGCAAAGCCTCTGCCCTCGGCGGCGTCATCCTCATCGGCATCGGTCTGGAGATCTTCATCTCCGGCATCATGGGCTGAGAAAAACAGCAGCGCCCCTGCACATTTGTGCAGAGGCGCTTTTTTTATGCCCGGGGGAAGCACCCGCCGGGGCAGGGAGGGGGTTTGTTGTATTTTGTTGCATATTACTGCAAAAATGAGGATTTTGAGTAAAAATTTTGTTATTTTCCCCTATTGCAAATAAGGGGGGGGGGTACAATTTAAAAAAATGCGCCCTCCACAAAAAAGAGCGCAAAAAGCACAAGAAAGTGTAGAAAAAGAAAGGAAACCACCATGAAAAAGAACGGCGCATTCCGCCGGGTAGCAGCTTTGATGGCGGCGCTGAGCATCACGGTGTCGCTGGCGGCTCCGGCCTTTGCAGAGACCTACTATTATATCGACGACGGCGACATTACCATCACCAAAGATGAGTATGGCAAACAGACCGTCCAACAGGGCAGCAATGCGGCAGAGAAGATTGGGGACGATGAGGAAATCATCATCACCACCCATAAAAAGGCCATCACCTCGCTGGAGAGCGACCTGGAAGGCCCCGCAGCAGAGGATTCCGGCTTTGGCCCTGTGGTAGAGGACAACTACCAGCCTGCTCCCCCGGCCCAGCCGGAGGACGCTGAGGAGCCGAAGGACGCCGAGCAGCCGGAAGGCGCAGACCAGCCGGAGGACGCTGAGGAACCGAAAGATGCCGACCAGCCGGAGAACACTGACCGGAAGGAGAGCGACGAGGAGCAGAAAGACGCTGACCAGCCGGAGAACACTGACCGGCAGGAAAGCGCCGGGCAGCAGCCCCAGCCCCAGCAGGCAGCCCCGGCTGATGCTGCTGCAGCCCCTGCCCCGGGCTTTTGTGACCACATCATTACGGTGATCAACAACGCTGCCACGGCGCTGAAACTCACCCTGAAAGACGTAAAGATCGATGTGAGCGACACCGGAAAGAACACCGGATACCCATGGACTAGTGACGAAGGAAAAGCCGCCCTGAGCGTTCAGGGAAATGGCAATGTGGAGATCGAGCTGGACGGCAATAACGAGCTGAAAAGCGGCCCTCACAGGGCGGGCCTTGAAAAAAACACCTCCACCTCCACAGGCACGCTGACCCTGAAGGATGATAACCAAGAAGCCGGCAGCCTGACGGCCACCGGTGGAGACTGGGGTGCTGGCATCGGCAACGGCGGCTACTACTGCAACAGCGACAACCGCAGCGGCGAAAACATCACCATCACCGGCGGCACGGTGAATGCTACCGGTGGTTGGGGTGGTGCCGGCATCGGCGGCGGCTACTACGGCAGCGGCAAAAACATCACCATCAAAGGCGGCACGGTGACTGCTACCGGTGGCGAGGATGGTGCCGGCATCGGCGGCGGCTACTACTACGGCGGCGGCTATTACGGCAACGGCTACTACGGCAACGGCGAAAACATCAAGATCACCGACGGCACGGTGAACGCTACCGGTGGTTGGGGTGGTGCCGGCATCGGCGGCGGCGGCGGCGGCGGCGGCGGCGCCGGCGGCAACGGCAAAAACATCACCATCATCGGCGGCACAGTGACTGCTGGCGGAGGTTACCGAGGTGCCGGCATCGGCGGCGGCATCAGCGGCAGCGGAAAAAACATCACCATCACCGGCGGCACGGTGAACGCTGACGGTGGCGACGAGGGTGCCGGCATCGGCGGCGGTGCCACGGGCAGCGGCAGCAATGTCACCGTGAGCGGAGCCGCTCAGGTGACAGCGACCGCCGGCAAGAGCAATGGCTACTACGGTGCCGGTGCTACCATCGGTAACGGCGGCAATTACACGAATGGTGAAAATGTCGACGGCGAGGAGATCCAGGCGGACATCAGCGGCCTGATTACCGGCTACATTCACCACATCATCTACGAGCAGGACGGCACCACCATAAAGAAGGAGTGGTGGGAGCCGGAGCGCACCCAGCCCAAGCCGGAGAGTCCTCAGCCCAACCCGGAGGACCCGAATGCCCCGGCGGAGGAGAGCAATGAGGTGGACCTGGGCACCCCCGGCCTCCATGTGGAGACGCTGGAGGGCAGCCCCCTGCCCTTTGACGCCCGGCAGCAGGGCAGCACCCTGCGGGTGACGTCCAACAATCTGGCCGCCCGGCTCCACGGCACCCGGCAGGCGCTGGAGGCCCTGCGGGAGCAGGGGGTGGAGCAGATCCAGTTTGTCACCAGCTTCAAAACGACCACCCTGTCGGTGGAAGAGCTGCTGGCAGAGGGTGGCAGCTGGTTTGCTCTGGAGCACAACGGCCTTGTGAGCCGGCAGCTGAGCGCAGCTCAGGCCGAGAGCCTGAAGTGCCGGATGCGCTAAAAAATACAGACCCCTTACAGGGGCCGTCTTGGGAAACCACCCAGGGCGGCCTCTTTTTGTTATATAACAGGTATAAGGCCCGGCCTCCGGGGGCATACTGGTGTCGGCGGGGTTTTCCACAGAAAAAACTGCCACCCGATTGTGCATTCTGCACAGAAAATATCCCGGGAGATGAAACAGAGCAAATAAAAAAGAAAATCTGCGTTTTTTCGAAAAAACACTTGCCAAATGCACGAAGATGTGATAGAATATCTCTCGGCTGCAAAGGGCTTGTGCGATACAAGTCGTGCAGGCCAGCGATATGCGTAGATGCGGGAGGTTGTCATCCGGCGATAGCTGAGATGGGTTATTTCCGCGGAGTATGTCCGATCTTAGAACCGGGCGAAAGAATTACTGACAGCGATGGAATACGTTCCCTCGGCAGGGCGACCTGCGAAACGGGCGGAACCAATGTTCGGATTTGATTTGCTAATATATTTCCGGGAGAACTGCCGAGCGGTTCACCGGTTTTTCTAGTGCCAAATCGAGGAACACCCGGAACTGTGTAGAGCAATTTATCGGCTCGCCT
>ERZ826396.1830-NODE-1830-length-20683-cov-7.037182_pt1 | contig 20683 bp, 20 predicted proteins | sample MGYA00519926_ERZ826396 | MGnify/ENA primary metagenome ERZ826396 (study PRJEB31778, sample SAMEA3449230) | human gut metagenome | biome: human gut; feature: human-associated habitat; material: faeces | place: United Kingdom | collected 2010/2012 ... | reverse complement strand
TTCAGGACATCTGCGCCACCTGCAACTGCAAGATCGACGTGCAGGAGGACGGCCACGTCTTCGTCTCCGCTGTGGATCAGGAGGACGCAAAGCGCGCCATCTTCACCATCAGGACCATCGTGGAAGACCCCGAGATCGGTGCCATCTACAAGGGCAAGGTCACCCGTCTGATGAACTTCGGTGCCTTCGTCGAGATCGCTCCGGGCAAGGAGGGCCTCGTCCACATCTCCAAGCTGGACACCAAGCGTGTCGAGCGCGTGGAAGATGTTGTCGCTGTGGGTGATGCCATCGTCGTCAAGGTGACGGACATCGACCAGCAGGGCCGCATCAATCTGAGCCGCCGCGACGCCATCCTGGCTCTCGAAGCCAAGAAGGCACAGCAGGAACAGGGCTGATAGATAGCTTCTGAATATGCCCCCGCGCGCACAGCGCGGGGGCATATTTTGTCTCATGGGCGAAGGATCTTCAATTCCCTACTGAAAAAGTTTGTTTTAGGGGGGTTGACAAATCCCGTCGAGGCGAGTACAATAAACGCAATATCACTAAAATGGCTGTGAAGAGAAGAGTAAGCTTTCGCATGAGCCTTACCAGAGAGCCCGGCAGGTGGAAAAGGGCAGGAAACAGGGAGCCGAAAATGGTCTCGGAGCTGCGCGGACGAAGAGCAAGAGCACTAGTCCGCGACGGGTGCGCCCGTTAAAGCGTCCGGCTGTAAGCAGAAAAAATTCTGCCGCAGTTTTGAGGCAGTGTCCGCGAGGATGCTGTGAACCAAGGTGGTACCACGGAAGTTTCAGGCCTCCGTCCTTGTGCAGCGCATGGCTGGCAGGGACGGAGGCTTTTTTGATGCTTCCGTTCAAGGCGGGCGCGGACTGTGCCGCGCCGCCGCTGTACATTCTATTTATCCAATAATAGAGAGGGAAAAAACTATGATTACTCGTCGTGATTTTCTGAAAGTTACCGGTGTCGCAGCCGCTGCTGCTGCCCTGACCGCCTGCGGCGGCTCTTCTTCCACCGCAAGCTCTGCTGCTTCCAGCACTGCCGCTTCTTCTGAGGCTGCTTCCGCTGCAGCAAAGCTGGACAAGGTGAAGGTCGCTGTCCCCAACGACACCACCAACGAGGCCCGCGCTCTGACCCTGCTGGAGAAGAACGGCTTCTTCAAGCTGAAGGCTGACGCCGGTCTGACCGCCACCAAGAACGACATCGAGGAGAACCCCCTGAATGTCACCGTCGATGAGGTCGAGGCTGCTCAGGTCCCCAATGTCCTGCAGGACGAGGACTACGCTGTCATCAACTCCAACTACGCCATCTCCGCTGGTCTGGACCCCATGACCGACGCTCTGGCAATGGAGGACGGCTCTTCTGCTTACGTCAATGTTCTGGTCTGCAAGGAGGGCAACGAGAACGAGCCCAAGATCAAGGCCCTCGTCGCCGCTCTGCAGAGCCAGCAGGTCAAGGACTTCATGGATGAGAACTACAAGGGCGCTGTCGTCTCCGTCGTCGAGACCCCGACCGATGGCTATGACGCTTCCATCGACTACGAGGCACTGAACGGCGAGACCGTCAGCTGCGCTGCTACTCCCGCTCCCCACTGCGAGGTCCTGGAGGTCTGCAAGGACATTCTGGCCGCTAAGGGCATCACTCTGGACATCCAGGAGTACGACGACTATGTGATCCCCAACACCATCGTCGAGGACGGCCAGTGCGACACCAACTACTTCCAGCATCAGCCGTATCTGGATAACTTCAATGAGGAGAAGGGCACCCATCTGGTGACCGTCGCCGGCATCCACGTCGAGCCCATGGGCATCTACGGCGGCAAGCAGGACAGCCTGGCACCCATCGTGGGCTGAGCTTTACCAACTAAGGAGTAAATCGTGATCGAGATCAAACACCTTTCCAAGACCTTCCAGATGAAGGACGGCGCGGTGAATGCGCTGAAGAACATCGACCTGACCATCCCCGATGGCTCCATCTACGGCATCATCGGTATGTCGGGCGCGGGCAAATCCACGCTGGTGCGCTGCATCAATCTGCTGGAGCGCCCCACCGAGGGCAGTGTCGTCATCGACGGCACCGCGATGGAGACCCTGTCTCCCGCAGCCCTGCGTGAGCGCCGCCGCGACATCACCATGATCTTCCAGCAGTTCAATCTGCTGATGCAGCGCAGCTGCCTGAAGAACATCTGCTTCCCGATGGAGCTTGCGGGCGTGAAGAAGGCCGATGCCGAAAAGCGCGCCAGGGAGCTGCTGGAAATGGTGGGCCTGCCCGATAAGGCAAATGCCTACCCGGCCCAGCTTTCCGGCGGCCAGAAGCAGCGCATTGCCATTGCCCGTGCGCTGGCCACCAACCCCAAAGTCCTGCTCTGCGATGAGGCCACCAGTGCGCTGGACCCCAACACGACCCACGCCATCCTGACCCTCATCAAGGACATCAACAAGAAACTGGGCATCACCGTGGTGGTCATCACCCACCAGATGAGCGTTGTGGAAGAGATCTGCGACTCCGTCGCCATTCTGGACGGCGGCGTGGTCGTGGAGCGGGGTGAGGTGCGCGAGATCTTTGCAAATCCCAAGACGGCTGCGGCCAGGCGCCTCGTCGCCCCCAACGGCGGCAGCGCAGCCCGCGACCTCTCGAGCTTTGCGCCCGACGATCATGTGGTCCGTGTTACGTTCAATGGTTCGTCCGCCGCAAAGCCGCTGGTGGCGAGCCTCGCTGCGGAGAAGGGCATCCTCGTGTCTGTGCTCAGCGCCGACACCCGCGATCTGAGCGGCCAGTGCTACGGCTCCATGCTGCTCAAACTTCCCCGCGATACCGAACAGGCAAAGCAGGCTGCGGCCTATATGCGCAGCCAGAATGGTGTGACCGTTGAGGAGGTGACCGGAGAATGAGCTTTGCAGATTATGGCTTTGCCATTTGGGAGACGTTCTACGTGACCGTCCTCTCCACGGCATTTTCTCTGGTCCTGGGCCTGCCGCTGGGCGTTCTGCTGGTGGCTGGCGATAAGGACGGCGTCCTGCCCCTGCCGGGCTGGCTGATGCACATCCTGAACATCATCATCAACATCCTGCGCAGCGTGCCGTTCCTGATTTTGATGATCTGCGTCTTCCCGCTGACCCGTGCCATTGTGGGCACCACCGTCGGCACCAAGGCCACCATCGTTCCGCTGGTGGTCGCGGCCTTCCCCTTCGTGGCCCGTCTGGTGGAGACCAGTCTGCGTGAGCTGGACGAGGGCGTCGTGGAAGCTGCCCAGAGCATGGGCGCGACTCCCTTCCAGATCATCACCAAGGTCATGATCCCCGAGTGCCTGCCCGGCCTCATTTCCAGCATGACCACTGCCCTGACGACCATCCTCGGCTACTCGGCCATGTCCGGCGTCATCGGCGGCGGCGGTCTGGGCAAGATCGCTCTGTCCTACGGCTACTACCGCTACCAGACCAACATCATGATCGTCTGCGTCGTGCTGCTGGTGCTCATGGTGCAGGTGTTCCAGACTGTCGGTACCTTCTGGGCGACCAGGAGTGATAAGCGGCTGAGAAAGTAAGTTTCTGCTTCCTGCAGGGAATAAAATTTAACGAATCAATTCCCCGCAGGAGGCTCATGCTCCTGCGGGGAATTGTGCTATACAGACAAACCCAGTAAAGGAGTATGTTGCAATGAACCGTGATACCATCTGCGTGCAGGGCGGCTACACCCCCGGCAACGGCGAACCCCGCCAGATCCCCATCATCCAGTCCACTACGTTCAAGTACGCTACCAGCGAGGACATGGGCAAGCTGTTCGACCTCGAGGCCGACGGCTACTTCTACTCCCGCCTGCAGAACCCCACCTGCGATATGGTGGCGAAAAAGATCTGTGAGCTGGAAGGCGGCACCGCCGCCATGCTGACGTCCAGCGGTCAGGCCGCCAACTTCTTTGCGCTGTTCAATCTCTGCGAGGCAGGCGACCACATCGTGGCGTCCAGCACCATCTACGGCGGCACCTTTAACCTCATCTCCGTCACCATGAAGAAGATGGGCATTACCGCCACCTTCGTGGACCCGCTGTGCAGCGAGGAAGAGCTGGATGCCGCGTTCCAGCCCAACACCAAGGTCGTGTTTGGCGAGACCATCGCCAACCCTGCCCTCACCGTGCTGGACATCGAAAAGTTCGCCAAGGCCGCACACGCCCACGGCGTACCGCTCATCGTGGACAACACCTTCCCCACGCCGGTCAACTGCCGCCCCTTCGAGTGGGGCGCTGACATCGTGACCCACTCCACCACCAAGTACATGGACGGCCATGGCGCTGTGCTGGGCGGTGCCATCGTGGACGGCGGCAAGTTCGACTGGATGGCCCACGCCGACAAGTTCCCCGGCCTGTGTACTCCCGATGAGAGCTATCATGGCATCACCTACGCGGAGCGCTTCGGCAAAGAGGGTGCTTTCATCACCAAGGCCACCGCACAGCTCATGCGCGACTTCGGCTCGATGCAGTCCCCCATGAACGCCTATATGCTGAACCTCGGCCTTGAGAGCCTCCACGTCCGGATGCAGCGCCACTGCGCCAACGGCATGGCCGTTGCAAAGTTCCTTGAGGCTCACCCGAAAGTGGCTTACGTCAACTACTGCGGCCTCGAGTCCAGCCCCTACCATGCACTGGCCGAGAAGTATCTGCCGAACGGCAGCTGCGGCGTCGTTTCCTTCGGCCTGGCCGGCGGCCGCGAAGCCGCCAGCACCTTTATGAAGGAGCTGAAGCTTGCCGCCATTGAGACCCACGTTGCCGATGCCCGCACCTGCTGCCTGAACCCGGCTTCCAGCACCCATCGCCAGATGAACGACGAGCAGCTGGCCGCTGCCGGTGTGCCTGCTGAGCTGGTGCGGATGAGCTGCGGCCTCGAGAGCAGCGAAGACCTCATCGCCGATATTGCACAGGCGCTGGATAAGATTTAAGAAACACGGTCAGCGCCATCTGCCGGTTTCGGCCCCTTCCCGTGAAAAAAGCGTCTCCGGATGCAGATAAAAACTTCCCGCTAAAACCGTCAAAAGGAGCAACGATGCTATGCCGCTGATCATCCCCAAGACTCTTCCCGCCTACGATGCCCTCTACGAGGAAAACGTCTTCGTCATGCACCGGGAACGGGCGCTTTCCCAGCACATCCGTCCGCTGGAGATCCTCATCCTGAACCTCATGCCGACCAAGATCGCCACCGAGACCCAGATCGCCCGCCTGCTGGCCAATACGCCCATTCAGGTCCACATGACCCTGCTGCAGACGGCCAGCCATGCGGCGACCCATGTCTCTGCGGCCCACCTCGAGGCGTTTTATAAGACCTTTGACGAGGTGAAGAACAACCGCTACGACGGCATGATCATCACCGGTGCGCCTGTGGAGAAGATCGACTTCGAACAGGTGGACTACTGGCAGGAGCTGTGCGAGATCATGGACTTCAGTGAGACGAACGTCTACTCCACCCTTCATGTCTGCTGGGGCGCACAGGCGGGGCTTTATTATCACTATGGCATCCGCAAGCAGCTTCTCGACCAGAAGATGTTCGGCGTCTTCGAGCATAAAGTCACCCGTCCCTCGAACCCGCTGGTGCGCGGCTTCGATGAGGTGTTCTACGCCCCTCACAGCCGCCACACCGGCATCAGCCGGGAGGACGTGCTGAACTGCAAGGCTCTGCGCATCCTCGCCGAGAGCGACGAGGCCGGCCCCTTCCTGATGAGCACCGAGAATGGACGGCAGATCTTCGTCACCGGCCACCCGGAGTACGACAAGTACACGCTGGACGCCGAGTACAAGCGGGATGTCGGCAAGGGCCTGCCCATCGCGGTGCCAAAGAACTATTACCCCAACGACGACCCCGAGCAGCCGCCTCTCTTCCGCTGGCGTGCTCACGCACACCTGCTGTATGAGAACTGGCTGAACTACTACGTCTACCAGAATACGCCCTACGACCTGGGCGCGATCAGCAAGGTGGAGCACGAGGAAGAATAAAATCAGCCCTCTCCGTCTGGTGAGGAGGGGGCATTTTTGCAAGGAGAATACTTATGGGAATCGAAGCAAAATGGAAGAGCCGGGGCATCCGGGTGGGCAAACTGCCCTGCGGGCCGCTGGACAAGATAAGCGATGTGCCGGGCGTGACGGTGGGCCACTGCACACTGGCGGACGGCGACGTCCAGACCGGCGTGACCGCGCTGCTGCCCCATCAGGGCGATATTTTCCACGATAAAGTGATGGCGGCCAGCCATGTCATCAACGGCTTCGGCAAGACCACCGGCCTTGTCCAGATCGACGAGCTGGGGACGCTGGAAACGCCCATCCTCTTCACCAATACCCTCAGCGTAGGTACTGTGGAGACAGCGCTGGTGAAGTATATGCTGGATAAGAACCCCGACATCTGCGAGACTACCGGCAGCGTCAACCCGGTGGTCTGCGAGTGCAACGACAGCGGCCTCAACGACATCCGGGGCCTCCACGTCACAGAAGAAAACGTGAGGGCCGCGCTGGCCGACTGCCGCGCCGATTTCGCCGAGGGCGCTGTGGGCGCGGGCCGGGGAATGCGCTGCCACGGCCTGAAGGGCGGCATTGGCTCGGCCTCCCGTGTGGTGGAGCTGGACGGGAAACAGTACACCATTGGTGCGCTGGTGCTCTCCAACCATGCCGTCTTCGATGACCTCGTAGTGGCAGGCACCCCCATCCAGAGTCTGCTGGACGCCCACATCCCGCCCCACGAGGACAAAGGCTCCATCATCACAGTGCTGGCGACGGACATCCCCTTGAGTGAGCGCCAGCTGCGGCGGCTCTGCCACCGGGCGCTGGTGGGCCTGTCCCGCACCGGCTCTTTCTGCGGCAACGGCTCCGGTGAGATCGTCATTGCCTTCACCACCGCCAACCGGGTGCCGCACTACTCCGAAAAGGCCATCCTGCCGATGGGCATGGTCCACGACGACGCCATCAATCCGCTGTTCCGGGCGGTGGCTGAGTGCGTGGAGGAAAGTGTGCTGAGCAGTCTGCTCCATGCCGAGACGGTCACGGGCTATCATGGCCGGACGGTCAGATGTCTGAGTGATCTGCTCGACGAGAAATAAAAAAATGGGAAGCGCTTTTGTGCTTCCCATTTTTCATAGTATTATCTGCGGGGCTTCCGCGTCGGCTTTTTCTTCCGCACGCTGTAGCCGAAGGTCCCCAGCTTTTTGCCCAGAGCCAGATATTCGCCGTGGCTGTAGACGATGAGTTTGGCCTTGTCGAGGCAGAGCTTACCGTTCTCGTCCAGCAGGCTCTCGTCCACGTCGCAGGCCACCACTTCGGCGAGGAAGAGGTCGTGGCTGCCCAGCGGGATGACCTGCGTGACCCTGCACTCGAGGTTGACGGGGCTTTCTTCGAGGATGGGGCAGTCCGTCAGCACCGAGCCGGGGGCAGAATGGAGTTTGCAGGCCGCGAATTTATCGAAGTCCCGGCCGCTCCTGACGCCGCACCAGTCCACCGACTTCACCAGTGCCTCGGTGGGCAGGTTGATGGCAAACTGGCCGCTCTCTTTGATGAGGTGGTGGCTGTATCGCTCGGGGCGGACGCTGATGGATACCATGCTGGGTTGGGTGCAGATGGTGCCGGTCCAGCCGATGGTGATGAGGTTGGGCTTATCCAGCCCGCCGCAGGAGACCAGCACCGGCGGCTCCGGGTTCAGGAGGGTGCTGCCTTTCCAGCTCTGTTTGCTCATCCGTGATACTTCCTTTCGTAGGGAGCCCATGTGCGCTCGCTGATGATGTAGCGGGGGCGGGCCTTGGTCTCCATATAGATCTTGCCGACGTATTCGCCGATGACGCCCAGACACACCAGCTGGACGCCGCCCATGAAGCAGACGATGCAGATGGTGGAGGCCCAGCCCGCCACGGCGCTGCCCAGAACAGCCTGCACGATGGCCCAGATGACACCGATGAAGCTGATGAGGCTGACCGCGATGCCTGCGCCGGTGATGAGGCGGATGGGCTTGTTCGACAGGCTGGTGATGCCGTCGAAGGCGAGGGCCAGCATCTTGCTGAGGGGATAGTGGCTCTCGCCGGCCAGACGCTCGTGGCGCTCGTAGTAGACGGTGTCGCTGGGGTAGCCCACCAGCGGCACCATGCCCCGCAGGAAGATGTTTACCTCGCGGTAGTCGGCGAAGCTCTCCAGCACCCGGGTGCTGATGAGCCGGTAGTCGGCGTGGTTGAAGACGATGTCCGCGCCCAGTGCGTTCATCACATGGTAGAAGCCCTCGGCGGTGAACCGCTTGAAGAAGGTGTCGGTGTCCCGGCGGCTGCGCACGCCGTAGACTACCTCGGCGCCGTCGAGATACTTTTTGACCATCTCATCCATGGCGTTGATGTCGTCCTGACCGTCGCAGTCGATGGAGATGGTGATGTCGCAGCTGCCGCTGTGGAGCGCCTCCATCAGCCCGGCCAGTACGGCGTTCTGGTGGCCGCGGTTCCGGCTCTGGGAGATGCCGATGAAGTGCTCATCCTCAGAGGCGAACTTCTGGATGAGGGACCAGGTGGCGTCGCGGGAGCCATCGTTGACGAAGAGCACCCGGCTCTTCTCGCTGACAAGGCCCGCTGCGGCGAGGTCGTTTATCTTTTTCAGGAACAGGGGGGCTGTGATGGGCAGTACCTGTTCTTCGTTGTAGCAGGGAATGACGATCCATAAAATCGGTTTGGACATGATGAAGTTCTCCTTCTATATAAGGCTCTCCCTCTGGGAGAGGCTGTTACAGCACCATGTGCCGCAGCGCGTCCGGTTCCAGCAGCTTGAAGCTGCTCTTATAGGTCTCGAGCAGGCCGTCCCGCTGCATCAGGCTCAGCTCCCGGGAGAGGGCGCTGCGGTCGCAGTTGAGGTAGTCGGCCAGCTGGATGCGGGAGTAGGGGACGGTGAAGGTGAGGCTGTGATGCGCCTCGGCCTCACTGAGCAGGTAGGCGCACACCTTGGCCCGCAGGCTCTTGAGCAGCAGCAGGTCTACCCGGCGGGAGAGCAGGAAGTATTTGTCGCTGATGGTGCGCACAAGGTTCTGCAGCACCCGCTGGCGGGCCGGGTCGGCCCCGGGCAGCAGAAGCTTCTCGTAAGGCACCAGCAGCACCTCGCAGGGGGCCGAGGCCACCACCGTCACCGGGCTGGAAAGGCTCGAGCCGCCCAGCACGTCGCCGAACACACCGCCCGGCCCCATCTGGCTGATGGGCAGACGCACCCCGCTGGCGGCGGAATGATAGGCCTCGATGGCACCGGAGAGCACCACGCCCACCCGGCGGTTCGGCTGTCCGGCCAGCACGAGGGTCTCGCCCCGGCTGTAGGTGCGCAATACGGCCCCCACTTCGCCCAGCAGGACCCGGAGCGCTTCGGCTTCCAGCCCGGCGAACAGAGAGGTGGATTGTAACAGCGGAAGATAATTTTCCATACCCATTCCGTGAGGTTTTCCCCGGGCCCTCACCGCCCTTCTGCGATTCCGTTGCGTGTGCAACGGTATTTTTTCTCTTATTATAGTAAACTTGAGGGCGTAAAGCAAATGGTTTTGCAAATTTTTTGCGGGAAAATTTCTCCCAATGAAAGTGAGGAGCTGAATCCAATGAAAAAACTGACATCTCTGCTGCTGTCGCTGGTGCTGATGGTCAGTGTGCTGGCCTGCGGCGCATCGGCCAAGACGAGCACAAAAGTGCGCATCGCCGGCCTGAAAGGCCCCACCACCATGGGCCTCGTCAACCTGCTGAGCATGGAGAAGGACGGCACGGCCTCCCTCGACTATGACCTGCAGCTCTACGGTGCTGCCGATGAGATCGTGCCGAAGCTCATCAAGGGCGAACTCGATATGGCCGCTATCCCGGCCAACCTCGCCGCGACCCTCTACCAGAAGACGAACGGCGGCATCCAGGTCATGGCCGTCAACACGCTGGGCGTCCTCTACGTCGTGGAGAAGGGCAATACCGTCCACAGCTTCGCCGACCTCAAGGGCCGCACTATCCTTTCCACCGGCAAAGGCACGACGCCCGAGTACGTCCTGCGCTATCTGCTCAAGAAGAACGGCCTCGACCCCGACAAGGACGTGAAGATCGAATACTACAGCGAGGCTTCCGAGGTCACGGCCCAGATGGCCGCTGCCAGGAAGGATGCCATCGCCGTCCTGCCTCAGCCCTACGTCACCGCTGCCCAGATGAAGGACAGCGGCCTCCGCGTCGTCCTTGACCTGACCAGGGAATGGAACAAGGTCTGTGACACCCAGCTCATCACCGGCGTCACCGTGGTGCGCACCGAGTACGCAAAGCAGAACCCCAATGTCATCGCAGCTTTCCTGACCGACTACCAGAAGAGCGTCAAGGCTGCCAACGAGGACATCGACGGCACCGCCGCCCTCTGTGAGGAAGTCGGCGTGGTGGCCAAGGCTGCCATCGCCAAGAAGGCCCTGCCCAAGTGCAACATCGTTTACCGCAACGGTCAGGAGATGAAGAAAGACATCTCTGCCTACCTGCAGGTGCTCTACGATGCCTCTCCCGCCGCCGTGGGCGGCAAGCTGCCGGACGATAACTTCTACTACACCGAGCCGTCCGTCCTGCGCAAGGTCATGGCGGCGATCCGCAACTCTGCAAAGTAAGCTTTGAAACAAGAAAAACTGCCGCACAGCCGTGCGGCAGTTTTTCTTACATCAGAAGGCCCGCGCCGATGCCGATGAGGGCCGGCAGCAGCCAGCCAAAGCCGAGGCTGCTCAGGGGCAGAGCGTTCATCAAGGTGGAGAGGGGGCCGAAGGGCAGGGCGGCAGGGATGCTCTGGATGGCCGTGAAGAGGATGCTCAGCCGCCAGACCGATGTCCGCTGGAACCGTCCGGGCAGGAACTCCACCACGATGAGGATGATGGCGATGGGGTAGATGGCGTTCAGCACCGGGACGGAAAGGCTCAGGATGCCCGCAAGGCCGATGTTCGCCAGCAGCATGCTCATCAGCGCGAAGAAGGCTGCAATGGTGGGGTAGGACAGCCGGGGCAGAAGCTCGTGGAAGTATTCGCCTACGCTGGCGATGAGGCCGACACAGGTGTTGAAGCAGGCGATGACGAAGATGGCGGCCAGAAGCACCTGTCCCACCCGGCCAAACAGGCCGTCGGCCAGTGCCGTCAGGACGGCGGCACCGGTGCCGCCGCCGGGGAAGGCAGCCCCTGAGATGCCGCCGATGTGGGTCAGCATGGCGTAGACCACCAGCAGCATCCCGCCCGCGATGAACCCGGCCCGGATGGTGCCGCGCCGGACGGCGGACTCCTCCGTGATGCCCACCGCCTGAAGGTTCAGCGCGATGACCGCGCCGAAGTTGAGCGCTGCCAGCGCGTCCATGGTCTGATAGCCGTCCAGCACGCCCTGTGCGGCGGGGAGAGCGGCGTAAGCCTCGGCAGGCGTGCCGTAGCCGGGCGCGGCCGGGCGGAGGATGCAGCCCGCGAACAGCACCACGATGAGCACCAGCAGGGCAGGGCAGAGGATGCGGCCCAGCCGCTGGGTCAGCTTTTCGGGCTTGAGGGCCACGAAGTACGCCGCAGCAAAGAACACGAGGGAGTAGAGGAACTGTCCCGGTGTGCTCCGCCCCACCAGCGGCGTCAGCATCTCAAACGAGGTGCTGGCCGTGCGGGGGATCGCGAGACAGGGACCGATGGACAGATAGACCAGTACAGCGAACACCTGTGCGAAGCAGGGATGGACCCGCCCGGCCAGCGCAGGCAGCCCGCCCGCCCGAGCCACCGCTGCCACGCCCGCGATGGGCAGGCCGATGGCGCTGACGGCAAAGCCCACAAAAGCGAGCCAGAGCGCCGTCCCGGCCTGTGCGCCGAGGAAGGGCGGGAAGATGAGGTTGCCTGCCCCGAAGAACATCGAGAACAGGGTGAACCCCACCAGAAGGAGCTTTTTGCCCCGGAGGGCCTGAGTGGAATCGTGCATGGTCATCTCTCCCAGCTGTGCGCGGAGGCACGTAGAATAAGGATTACTTTATTCCAGTGTAGTGTTTTATGACCTTCATGTCAAGAGAAGAAAAGATGAAGGATTGTATTCTCATACATGATGTGATATTCTGAAAGCGAGAAAACGAACAGGAGCAAAGAAATACATGGATAAAACAAAAAAACGCCGCATTCAAATTTTGGCGGCGTCGGTGTTCTGGCTGGGCGTCTGGCAGGCGGCAGCTGCGGCCATCGGACAGGAAGTCTTTCTTGTCTCGCCGGTGCAGGCCATCGGTACGCTGGTGGAGCTGCTGCCGCAGGCCGAGTTCTGGCAGCGCATCGGTTTCAGCGCCGGGCGCATCCTGCTGGGCTTCGGGCTGGGCGTTCTGTCCAGCGCGGTGCTGGCGGTAGCCGCCGAAAAGTGGGAGTGGGTGGACGCCCTTCTCGCCCCCGTGATGCAGCTGGTCAAGGCTACTCCGGTGGCCAGCTTCATCATTCTGGCGCTGGTGTGGGTCAGCGGCTCGTCGCTGTCCGTCCTCATCAGCTTTCTGATGGTGCTGCCCGTCCTCTACAGCGCAGTGCGCACCGGCATCGGGGGTGCTGACCGCCAGCTTCTCGAAATGGCACAGGTGTTCCGTCTGCCTCTGGGGCGGCGTCTGCGGGCGGTCTGGCTCCCGGCGGTGCTGCCCGCGTTCCGGCAGGGATGCAGCGTGGCGCTGGGCATCTGCTGGAAGAGTGGCGTAGCAGCAGAGGTCATCGGCCTGCCGGACGGCAGCATCGGCGACGCGCTTTACCGGGCAAAAATTACCCTTTCCACCGGAGAGCTGTTTGCCTGGACCTTCGTCATCATCCTGTTGAGCGCCGTATTCGAAAAGCTGTTCCTCGCTCTGCTGGATAAAGCGGTAGCGGCTGTTCTGGGCGAAGAGGGGGCTGAAAAATGAGTGAAACCAACAACAAACTGGAAATAAAGAATCTGTCTAAACGATTCGGAGAGAAGACCCTCTTCGAAAACCTCTCTCTTACTGTGGACGGCCCGGCGGTGCTCTGGGCTCCCAGCGGCTGGGGCAAGACGACCCTGCTCCGCATCCTGATGGGGCTGGAAGCGCCCACCTCCGGCAGCGTGGAGGGCGTGGGCCGGGTCGGCGCGGTCTTTCAGGAAGACAGGCTCTGCCCCCAGCTGACCGCCGAAGAGAATGTGGCGCTGGTGCTGACCGCAGAACAGTACAAGGCTAAAATACAATACAAAAAGCAGATACGAGATGACCTTATACAATTAGGACTGGATGACGAGGCCCTGGCCCTGCCTGCCCGGAAGCTCTCCGGCGGACAGAAGCGCCGCACCGCCTTGCTGCGCGCGCTCTGGGCCGAGAGCGACACCCTTCTGTTGGATGAGCCCTTCACCGGCATGGACCCCGCCGCCATGAAAAAAGCCGCAGCCATGCTCAAGGCACGCTGCGGCAGAAAGCCCACCCTGCTGGCGACCCATGATCAAGAAGCCATCCGGGAGCTGGGGTGGAACGTGATCGAACTGGGCTGAAACGAAAGGAGCCTGACCATGGAGAAAAAGACGAGCTGCCTGCTCTGCGTTCTTACCGCGCTGCTTCTCGCTGTGCTCTATCTCTGGGCGGCACTCCGCCCGGGGGTCTGGCTGCGGGATGCCTTTTTGTACCGGCAGGCCGACGGCAGCTTTTCGGGCAAGGATGCGTATGCCGCCTACACCATGCAGGTTGCTCAGACGGAAAACGGTACGGAAGTGGAGTTCACGATGGACGGAGAGACGCGGCACTATCGGCTCGAATCGAAAGCCGAGGGCATGAGCGACCCGGGCGTAAAAATCGAGCAGGACGGAGTGGTCATTTTTACCGGGACCGCGCTGGGCGACCCCGGCGACGCCATCCTGTGGCGGGAAGACGATGGGGGGCTGGCCGACGAGGTGAACGTCATCGTCAACGGCGAATACCAGAGATCCGACCTCTGGCCCAGCTGTAACTGGCTCTATAATGTGGCCGTCGGCGGGCGGCGGGAGACCCGGGGCAGCGTGGCGTTCCTGCTGCCGATCGGGGCGCTGGTGGTGCTCTTTGTGCTGGATGTCCGGTTCCCGCTGCTGTTCTGGAACCTCCGTCACGGGCTGGAAGTGTACGGCGGTGAGCCCACCGACTGGTATTACGCGATGCAGAGGGTGAGCCGTATTGCCAGCATCATCGGTGTTTTTGTGCTGGCGGCGATGAGCTTTGCTGTTCACTGAGGCTCACAGCAGCTCGGCAAGGATGCTGTTCTGTACGATGAGCCCGGCGGGCGTGAGGGCGAGGGTGTGGCCGTCAAAGTTGGCATAACCGCTCTTCACGCAGTTTTGCACAAAGGCCAGCTGCGCGGTGGAGAACTCCCTGCCATAGCGTTTTTTGTATTCGTCGAGGCTCAGACCTTTGCGCAGACGCAGCTGCAGGATGAGATAATCCTCCGCACCGCAGCCGCCGTCCATGACGGGCGCGGCCTCGTCCCGCAGAAAGGCTTCGGTGTCGGCGGGGTAGTAGAACCGTTTGCCGCCCATGCAGGAGTGGGCGGCGGGGCCGATGCCCAGATAGTCGCCGCAGTCCCAGTAGATGAGATTGTGCTTTCCCTCATAGCCCGGGCGGGCGAAGTTGGAGATCTCATATTGCCGGTAGCCATGATGTTCCAGCTGCTCGACGGCGTAGAGGTAGAAGTCTGCCGCCTCGTCGGAGGTGGGCAGACCCTCGGGGGGCGTCCGGCCAAAGGCGGAGTCGGGCTCGATCTTCAAGAGGTAGGCGGAAATGTGGGTCGCGCCGCCATCCTCGATCAGCTCCAGCGTCTCGTCGAACTCTGCCTGCGTATAGTGGGGCAGGGCCAGCATGATGTCGCCGCTGAGGTTCTCGAACCCGGCACGGCGTGCGGCGGCGAAAGCGGCCCGCGCCTGCTTTGCCGTGTGGGGGCGGCCCAGCGTCTTGAGCTGGCTGTCCCGGGCCGACTGGACGCCGAAGGAGATGCGGTTGACGCCCGCCTCCCGGAATGCCCGGAGGGAGTCTTCGGTCACGGTCTCAGGGTTGGCTTCCAGCGTGATCTCGGCCCCGGGCAGGGGCTGCGCAGCGGCGATGAGCCGGGCGGCGTCTGCCGGGTCCAGCAGGCTGGGCGTTCCGCCGCCGAAATAAAGGGTGTCCGGCCGCAGGGGCGCGTCCGGCGCAAACCGGGAGAGTTCCCGAAGCAAAGCGTCCACATAGGCCCGGGGGACGCCGCGCTGGCCGGGGGCGGAGTAGAAATCACAGTACCGGCATTTGGAAAAACAGTAAGGAATATGCAGATAAAGTCCGAGGGACATCAAATATCACAGCCTTTTTCATGAATCGTTCATTTCTATGCAGTATACTATATTTCGTAGACCGGGGCAAGGCCGAGGTCGATGCCCTGATTTTGAATGGAGGATTCCTTATGGATTACAACAACTATGACCGCGGCTATGCGGAGCCTTCGATGAGCGCATCGGACTATATGACCCGCACCTACCGCTGGATGGCCGGCGGCCTGCTCGTCACCTTCGCAATGGCCTATATCACGGCGACCACGTCCCTTATCTATCTGGTCAATTCGCTTTACTTCCTGCTTACCATCGGTGAGCTGGCACTGGTGTTCATGCTCAGCGCCCGGGTGCAGAAGATGTCCATCGACGGTGCAAGAGCCGCGTTCTTCGGATACGCCATCTTAAACGGCATGGTCCTGAGCTACTACTTCCTGATGTTCTCGGTAGGCACGCTGGTCATGGCTTTCCTCGCCACGGCGGTCTACTTCGGACTGATGGCTGTGTACGGAACCACCACCCATAAGGACCTCACCGGCTGGGGTCCCCGCCTCATGATGGCTCTGGTGGCCATGATCGTCACCAGCCTGGTAGGTGCGCTCTTCGGCTTTGGCTTCGGTGCCTCGGTGCTCTACTGCGGCATCGGCCTGGTGGTGTTCATGCTGCTCACCGCCTACGACACCCAGAAGCTGCGCCAGATCTACGCCTACTACGCAGGCGACGCTGAGCTGGCCGAGAAGGCTTCCATCTACGGCGCACTGACCCTGTATCTGGATTTCATCAACATCTTCCTGTACGTCGTCCGCCTGCTGGGCATGAACAGCCGCAGCCGCAACAACTGATGAACATGACCTGCTTTTTCTGCAAGGGCGAAATGAAGCCTGATACTACCATTCATACCGTACAGCTCAAAAACTGTGTCGTTGTCATCAAAAATGTCCCCTGTATGAAGTGTGAGCAGTGCGGAGAAGTTGTTCTGTCAGCGGATACAATAGAAAAGATAGAGCATATTTTGCAGACTGTGGAAAAGGCGGTGGCGGAAATCACGGTGGTGAATTTCCCGGACTGCGCTGCATAAAAAGAACAATGCAACAGGTAAGGCCCCGGTCATCCGGGGCCTTTTTGTGTCCTTTCTAATAAAAGATGAATAAACCCCGCTCCATCGCTCCAAACTACCACCAAAGAAACGATTCCGTACACAAAATGGATTGGAGTAACGAACGATGGAGCAATTCAGAAAGTTTTTGCGGGACAAAGCCTTTGCGCTGGTGCTCACCGCCTGCCTGCTGGCGGCGGCAGCGGCCGGAGTGTGGGCTGTGCGCACCGTGCGCAATGAGCTCAAACAGAATCTGGACGCGGTGCGAAGCCCGTCCAGCACCGCCCCCGGCATCGACGAGGGCATCCACACATCGCCCGGCGTCGCCGGAGAGGAGGAAGCCGAATGGCAGCAGCAGAACGCACCCGCAGCAAACAGTGTGGCCAATGTGCCAAAAGCCGACAGCTCGTCCGGTGGGGCTGCGTCCTCTTCTGGTGCGCGGTCTGGCTCTGGTTCGGTGCGCGAACCCTCCGCGCTGCAAACCGAGTCCTCGCCTGCCAGCAGTTCGGCTGCGCCTGCCTCCACGCAGCCTGTCTCGGGGCGCGTCTTAAACAGCTACAGCGGCGATGAGCTGGTCTACAGCAAGACGCTGGGTGACTGGCGCACCCACAACGGTGTGGACTACGCCGCCGACAGGGGCGCGGAAGTGACCGCCCCGGCGGCAGGTAAGGTGGTGGAGACCGGCACGGACGACAAGTGGGGGCCTGTGGTCGCCATCGAAGATGCTTCCGGCAGGGTCTGGCGGGTCTGCGGCACGACGGACGCCAAGGTGAAGAAGGGCGACACCGTCTCGTCCGGGCAGACCATCGGCAAGGTGGGCAGCGTGAGCTGCGAGTGTGCCGAGGAGAGCCATATCCACTTGGAAGTCATGGAGGGCGAAAAGTATCTCGACCCCATCAAGGCCATGAAATAAGCAAAATTTTCCGGGCAGGTGCAGCAGAACGCTGTACCTGCTTTTTTCACATTGCTTTTGGCGGTCGATTCTGGTATGATAAACTAGAATAAGTGTGAAGACAGAAGAAAAAGCGGAGGAAACGAAACATGAAGGTCTTAGTGGTAGGCGGCGGTGCTGCCGGCCTGATGGCGGCGGGCGCGGCCCTGCGGCAGGGGCATGAGGTGACGGTGCTGGAACATATGGAAAAGCCGGCTCAGAAAATTCTCGTCACCGGCAAGGGCCGCTGCAATGTGACCAACGACTGCACCGCAGAGGAATTTCTGCACCATGTGCGGACGAACCCCCGCTTTCTGTTCTCGTCGCTGGGGGCTTTCCCACCGGCCAGGACGATGGAGCTGTTTGAGTCTCTCGGTGTGGAGCTGAAAGTGGAGCGCGGACGCCGGGTGTTCCCGGTGTCAGACAAGGCCGAAGAGATCCGGCAGGCTCTTCTGCGGTACGCAGACGGAGCGGACATCGTCCACGACGGGGCAAAAAAGCTGCTGCTGGAGCCGCTGGCCCAGCCGGAAGAAGCGCCTGCCGCGCCGGAAGATCCGCGCCACCCGAAAAAGAAAAAGCCCGGCCCGGCCTATCGCTGCGTAGGAGTGCGGGGAACTTCGGGCCGGGAGTACAAGGCGGACGCCGTTCTGGTGGCAACGGGCGGTCTGAGCTACCCCACCACCGGCTCCACCGGCGACGGCTACAAGCTGGCCCAGCAGGCGGGCCACACCCTCGTGGAGCCTGTCCCCAGCCTCGTCAGCCTCGTGAGCCATGACGCCGACTGCAAGAAGATGATGGGCCTCGCCCTCAAGAACGTGACTCTCACCCTCCACGAGGACGGCAAACCTATCTTCGAGGAGCAGGGCGAGATGCTGTTCACCCACTTCGGCATCAGCGGGCCGCTGACCCTCAGCGCGTCGAGCCATCTGGGCGACATGAAAAAGCACAAGTACGAAGCTTTTATTGATTTGAAGCCTGCCCTCAGCGAGGAACAGCTTTATGACCGCATCACCCGGGACTTTGCCCTTCTGGCGAACCACGCGGCGCAGGGCGCACTGGTGAAGCTGCTGCCGTCCAGTATGCAGCCGGTCATGGTGGCCCGCTGGGGCATCGACCCGGCCACCAGGGCAAACCAGATCACCCGGGAGCAGAAGCGGGAACTGGTACAGCTGATGAAGCACTGGCGGGTCTCCATCGACGCCCGGGGCGATTTGGCACACGCAGTCATCACGTCGGGCGGCGTGTCGGTGCGGGAGGTGGACCCCAAGACCATGCAGAGCAAAAAGGCCCTCGGCCTCTACTTTGCAGGCGAGGTGCTGGATGTGGACGCCTATACCGGCGGCTACAATCTGCAGATCGCATTCTGCACGGCACAGAGTTTTGCGAATCATCTGGAATGACCTCTCAGTCTGCTTCGCAGACGGCCCCCTCGTTGGGGCAACAACAACGACTGCCGCCAGCGGTGGAACGGCGTCAGCCGTGACGGAGAGGTTTAAGCGGCTGGAAATTTCAGATTCATAGAGAAGGAGATATAAAAATGATTTCTGTTGCGATCGACGGGCCTGCGGGCGCAGGCAAATCTACGCTGGCGCGGCGTCTGGCTGCGGACTTCGGCTACATTTATGTGGACACCGGTGCGATGTTCCGCACCATTGGCCTTTACGCCCTCCGCGCGGGCAAGGACCCGAAGGACAACGAGGCGGTCAATGCCCTGCTGCCCAATATCACCCTCGAATTTGCTTTTATCGAGGGCGAACAGCATATCTATCTGAATGGCGAGGACGTCAGCACGGCCATCCGCACCGAAGAGGTGGGGATGGCGGCTTCTGCCGTGGGTGCAAATCCGGCGGTGCGCGCCTTCCTGCTGGAGATGCAGCGGGACATGGCCAGGACGCAGAACATTCTGATGGATGGCCGCGACATCGGCACCGTGGTGCTGCCCAATGCGACTGTAAAGATCTTCCTCACCGCCAGCCCGGAGGCCCGCGCCACCCGCCGCTGGAAGGAGTACCAGCAGAAGGGCATCGACACCCCCTACGAAGATGTGCTGGCCGACGTCAAGCAGCGCGACTATCAGGACACCCACCGCGCCGCAGCCCCCCTCAAGCAGGCAGACGACGCCGTGCTGCTGGACACTTCGGAGCTGAACTTCGAGCAGAGCTTTGAGGCCATGAAGAAAATGATCACGGAGAAGGTCGGATGATACTATATTATATTCTGGTCCCGCTGGCATGGCTGGTGTTCCACATCGGCTTCCGCGTCCGGTGTGAGGGCAGGGAGAACTTGAAAAAAATCGGCACGAAGGGCTGCATCATTGCCCCCAACCACATCTCCGCCATCGACCCGGTGTTCGTCGTCATCACCCGGTTCTGGGGCCAGCGGATGACAGTGTTCGCCAAGAAAGAGCTGTTCGAGATAAACGCATTCCTGTCGTGGTTCTTCCGGTGCGCCGGTGCAGTCTGTGTCCGCGGCACGAAAGAAGAGGTCAGCGTCATCGACGACACCGTGAAAAAGTGTCAGGAGGGCGGCACACTGCTGCTCTTCCCGGAGGGTACGCGGGAGCAGGAGAATAAGTTCCTTCCCCTCAAGAGCGGCCTCTTCGTCATCGCGGCGGCAGCAAATGTGGACGTCGTGCCTTGCCGCATCTACTACGACACCCCCGATGGTAAGATGAAGCTGTTCTGCAAGGTGCGTGTCATCTTCGGCGAGCCCATGCCCGCTGCACAGTTTGCAATGGAAGGCCGCCGCGACATAAAGAAGCTGCGGGAAAATAAACAGGCCGTTCTGGATGCGTGGAGTAAATTGTAAGGCGGCTTGCCCTCTCCGTCATCGCAAGCGATGACGGAGAGGTTGAATTTAGGAGAGCACAATGGAAATCAGACTTGCAAAGACTGCGGGTTTCTGCTTCGGCGTGGACCGCGCGGTCAAGCTGACCTACGGTCTGCTGGATGAGGGCCGCAAGGTGGCCACCCTCGGCCCCCTCATCCACAACCCCCAGACCGTGGAAGACCTCGAGCGCCGGGGCGCACTGGTAGCAGACACCCCCGCTGATGTCCCTACGGGCTACGAGGTGGTCATCCGCAGCCACGGCGTCCCACGCAGCATTTACGATGAGCTGGACGCCCGGGGCTGTACCTATCACGACGCCACCTGCCCTTTCGTGAAGAAGATACAGAAAGTCGCTTCCGAGGCCGAAGCCGCCGGTGCGACACTCGTGGTGGCTGGTGACGTGTCCCATCCGGAGGTGCAGGGCATCGTCGGACATACCCGGGGAGAGGTATTCGTTTTCAGCGATTTGGACCAGTTGAAGGCGTGGAAAGGGCCTTCTGACCCCCAAAAGCCCATTTTTGCAGTTGCACAGACCACATTTCAGGTAACAAAATGGCAAGAAAGTTCGGAGTTTCTCAAAAAAGCCTATACAAACGCCCGAATTTTTGATAC
>ERZ826396.1822-NODE-1822-length-20752-cov-2.905928_pt1 | contig 20752 bp, 29 predicted proteins | sample MGYA00519926_ERZ826396 | MGnify/ENA primary metagenome ERZ826396 (study PRJEB31778, sample SAMEA3449230) | human gut metagenome | biome: human gut; feature: human-associated habitat; material: faeces | place: United Kingdom | collected 2010/2012 ... | reverse complement strand
CAGCATCCATGAATACACCGTTACGTCACTCAAATCCGGTTCTTTCGTTGCCCGATTGGTCGCCGTTCCAATATACTTTTTACCATCTGGAATAAGAGATATCCCTCTGCCAAAAGGATCATCCGCATAAACAATCCAAGTATAAAGTGGTCTTGTCTGTGCCAGATTTTTAAACTGTTCCGCCAAATCCTCTAACCGTTCCGAAACACCGCTATTCCGAATCAGATAATCTCCCAAAGTTGCTTTATGAGTATCATTTGCAACCGAACGCTCCAATTTTAAAATTCTAGCGGATAAATACAAGTCCCCTTCATTATCCACAATGTTTACTGTATCTCCAATTTTTACGTTCTTCGGAAGAATTGAAATATCTACTTCATAGTTCACTTCCACATCGCAGCACTTTTTCAATTCGCTTAATGACCGATTAAACAACTCTGATTGGCTTGTAGTCTCATAGTTGTACGTCTTAACAATATGACCTACGCCGCTGCCTTTTTCCCATTGATACCTGCTCCATTTTTCCAACGCTTTCCTGGAATATAGTCGATTGCCCGACACATAGAAATCGCCATCATCATACTTGTATCCCTCAATCGTAACCGGAACTTCTTTCCCCTCTGGTATAGCCCCTGTTGGAATCAGTGCGGTAGCTAGATTGCTGATTGACTCTTTTGTAATAATACGGTCGATATCTCGATTCAAACGTAATTCAGATTGCACATCTTTTCCACGTTTCTTATAGATATTAATCCGCTTATGCACAACCTCTAATTTTTCAATCACAAAATCATAAGATATCTCTGCATTATCAAACTGAGTTGCCACACTTGCTATTCGTTCCGTTGCTGTCTGCTCACCTTCCCATTTCAACTTCCGTTTTAAAGTACTGATTTCATTTAAGCCGATTTCAAATCCACTATCATTTGAAAACTTTTCGATATAAAATGATGCTGGATAAGCCTTATCAGCCTCATACGCTCCAACAATTTCATTTAACAAATCAAGTCCGGCATCCTCAGCATATATGTATAACTCTTGTGTTTTCGTATCATTTTCAGATTCGATTATTGTATAAAATTCCGTCTCTTCTTCATTCTTACGCAAAATGTAATTTCCTACAGCGGAAAATATTTTTACATCATTCATTTTTTCTGGTTCATATGGCAATGTGCATTCAAAAATTGCCACCCCAGTGTCTACATCCTCGGTCTTCAAGTCATCCACTAACAAAATGCCCTCTGGGAGGTTTGTGCTTGCTTGACCGAGAATGTTCATTTGTCTATCCGCAAAGTAAATGATCACAAATATACCTCCCTATATTTCAATTTAAAATCAGGTCGTATCGACCATGAAGAATATGTACACTGAATTTGATTTTTTCCAGGCCGTAGATAAAACTCTTCCCAATCATTGCCGACCGCTCCAATTCCCGGTACTTCCACTCCGTTTACATGAACACTTCCACTCCTGCAATCTGCAACAATTTCGTCTTTCTTTCCAAATTTATTCGGAACATCCTTCCAAGCATCCACTGAATGCGATACGAAACGTACAGAGTACACACCATTTGAACTCACTGCCGGCACATTCTTATAACATCCTATGTATATACTTACTTCATGTACTTCAATATCAGCTAACTCCGGGCGATTAAATTCATAAATACGTCCTGCAATATTAAATGTAAATTTACCGCCAAATTTAGATATACTGGAACGTCCTCCCTTACTGCCTGTAATCACATTACCCTTTCGCACATCAAATGTCACATCTTTCTGATACTTTCCATCTACATACATATGGGCACGTTCTGTCATCCCAGAGCTCCCGCCCTTTGAAAAATTGATGCCTGCAACATTCTTCTTTTCACCACTTTTTGTTTTCGTAGTCATAAGAAACTGTACAAACCCAATCTCTGCCGGACTACTTGCCTCAAACAGATGGTGCCAGGAAAGCGTACAATTCTTCGCCCCTGCGTGACCACTAGAATCAGCAGGTACGGTCCTTGTAATACTCGGACCATGAAATTCAGAACCAGAACCATAATTTTCAACCTGCAAGATATTTTTCCCATATCCATCATCTGTTATCATCATACTTCCTGATTGAGCAGCCGAAAGAAGTGCTCCGGACGTTGTTGTAAACGGTGTGTTTTTCGCAATATTGTCCAACCACTCTGCTGAATCCATACCAGAGTGTGTATCATCAATCAAAACTTGAGATGCCTCGTATTTATCGGCATCCACTTCTTCTGTATCACCAATCTGAAGAACTCGTCCTTGATCGTTCACATATCCTACAAATCCGAGATCACCATTTGCTGTTGAAATAATCCTTGGATAACATTTATAACTCCCAGCATAATCCAAAACAATTGTTTTTCCATCATCCAGTGTCGGAAGAACCGTCTTCTCATTTACCGCATACTTAAATGGATCTGAACAAAGAAATTCAATCTCTCCCGTTACGACATTTGTCCCGGCAGGCACTTCACTTGCTCCCTGCTTTGTTCCAACAAAATATTTGTCCAGCTCATCATTGAAAATCAATTGCGCATTTTCAGCATCCAAAATTGTATTCAATTTATTATAAGCCGCTCGAAACGAAACACTATCCTCTGATTTTAGGCAATACTTCACCGTTATTACTCTAGGTGGATAGCGCTTTCTTCGTAATCTTGCTCCATCTGCTGTTCCGACTTCGCTTTCTGTCAATTCATTTTCCAAAATCTCCCGGCCGGACACTTGCAATGTCCGGTATCCGGGAATCTCTTTTTCAAGATAGACTCCATTAAACTTCATAGCCTCGGATGGGAGCCGTTCCTCATTATTACGCTCAATAGTATCAATAAATTTATACATATTATCTCCTTCCATGCTTTCTGTCTTCCCGTTTTTCTATCTTGTCAAGTTCCTCTTTTGTATACGGAGCGGTAACTTTTGCAACCTCTCTTCCATCTACATCAAGATGGGATTCAACCCTTACATATACATTCGAATTATAATCATATTCACCACTCAAATCAGGCACATCTCCCGCATAAGCAAGCCTGACATCCCCAATTGATGGTACATCTGGTATGGACACCAACTCCTGTGCCGCACTCCATGCCTCTTTCGTCATTGCCCTTAGGTTATCAACCCATCCTTGTCCGAAATATTTTGCCAGTTTTCCAGATACCCTCGATGGACTGTGGATCTGTGCTTTTGCCCGGATAGCCGCCTCTGCAGCAGATGCCAGTTCGGCCGCAGCCGACCATGCCGCACCAACCATAGATTGCATACCATTAACAAGACCTGCTCCAATGTTCACGCCAGCGCTATATGCGCCACTACTTGCAGAGCTAAGCGCTGATGCCACACTAGCAGATATTGTCGTTGCAGTAACGACTGCTTTGGAACTGCCGGAACGGAGGCCGTTATTAAAATTATTGCCTACTTTCTGACCGGAGGTAGTTGCTTTTCCTGCCGCATTATCAAACGCATTTATTAAAGACTTCATAGCGGATTTTGCCTTATTTCCTATTGCGTCCAATCCGCTGCTTACCACATCTACAGAACCACGCATACTGCTCAAAGAATTTTCAGCAGACTTTGCATTCTTTGAAATTGATTTCATACTGGAATTTGCTGATTTCAAAGCTGTAGCCATTAGGAGTGTACCAGCTGCGCCTGTAATCATTGCCAAAGCAAAGGTTGTGACTCCTGCCGCTCCAACAAGTGCCGCCGCTCCTACCAAGGTCAAGCCTGCGCCTACCACAAGCAGCCCTGCTCCCAATACCACACATCCTGCACCTGCTACCGCCGCTCCTACGCCAAATGCCAACAGCCCTGCTCCAAGCAAAGCAATGGCTGCCGCTCCTTGTATCCCATAGGCGACTACAATCGGTAATACTGCTGCCACAACAGCAAGTGCTGCGCTCGCTAACAATGCCCCTGCTCCGACAAGAAGTATCGCTGCACCGAAAGCGATAAATCCAACTGCACCAGCAGTAAGCGCCGGCCCAAGTGCTGCCGCACCAACCGCAAGTAAAGCGATTGCTGCAACCATACCAACCATAACAGCAATCGCAAGTGGCCCCGCATTTGCCAATTGAATAGCAGTAAAAGCTAACAATCCAAAACTAACACTTACAAGTAAAACCGCTGCTCCTAAAGCAAGCATCGCTGCAGCCACCGGAATCAACTGAGTTCCCATTGGTGCTAAAGATTTCAACAAGAAAGCCATTCCTGCTCCAATTGCAACTACTCCTAATACAAGTCCAGCCATAATTCCTATCGCAAGTGGACCCGCATTTGCCAATTCCACAGCAGCTTGAGCAAGCAAATAAAATCCACCGCTTACCAAAGCAACACCAGCCCCCAGCGCCAAAAAGGCTAACGCTGAATTGAACATCTGTTTCGAAGAGCTCAGACTTGCCTCGCCCACTTCTTTTTGAGATTTTGAAATACCAAACAGTTTACCTGCAATCTTCCCTACCCCTTTACCGGCAAGTAACAATATGCCTTTTGAAAATGTTCCTACAAACGGAGCAACCGCTTTTACAATCTGAAAGCCTTTATATGCAACCAATAGTTTTGGAATCTGCGGAAGTACCTTTGCTATCACATCTGAATGCTCTTTTAAAAATCCTGCAAATTTCTTCAAAGCATCCGCCCCAGTCTCCATTACCTCAGAAAAGCTGGCTATACTTTCAGTAGAGCCAAATGAACCTTCTAATTCTTTCATTTCTTTCCCGATAGCACTAACTGCATCTCCAAATGCATCTTTTACTTCAAGAGCATTCTCTTTGAAAATCTGCCAATACGGCGATATTGTGTCAATTGCTTTCGGAATTACACCGGATATCCAATCAAACCCAGCCCCAACCTTATCTGTCAGTCCATTAATAACATCAATTACTTTCGACTTTGCGAACGTGTCATACAGTTTCATCATTCCACTTTGCGCTGTAGCTTCTAAATTCCCCATCGCTCCTTCAAATGTGGTCACTGATGTAGCTGCATCCTTTGCAAGATCTGTCATGCCAATATTGTTCATAGCCTGTCCTAACAAATCCGCCGTAATCGCGCCATCTTCCATTGCCTGCTTAAAGTCTTCTCCCAGAACCGGATTCAACTTAATTAATTCTTTCTTCAGTCCACCTGCCAACTGCGGACTTGCGTTCAGAATCTGATTCCAGTCCTGTGCATGGAGTGCTCCAGATGCCATTGCCTGTGAATATGCCAATCCAACAGAGCTGAACTCTCTTGCACCACCGCCAAACACTGCAACCGCATTTCCTACCGCTTCCGTCATCTTATCTGCATCTTTAATTCCATTTGCAGATAATGCTCCAAAAGTGCTCATAACATCCTGCAAAGAAAATACGGTCTTATCAGCGTATGTTTTCAATGTTCCTGTGGCTCCTGCAATTCGCTGTATCTCCGCTTCACTTGAACCACTAAACCGCATTGCCTGTTGTAATTTTTGCATAGCATCCGATGTATCCACTGTTTCTCTGCAAAGACTAGAAGCACCACTGGAAAGCGCTGAAAACGCCGCTTGTCCTGCTCCCATCAACATTCCAAAGCCAAGACCTTTCGACAGGGTACTTTTCAAATTATCAACATAACCAGTCGCACTTTTCATGGTCGAAGTAAAATTCTTATCGACCGCTGAAAGTATCGCTTTAACAGAAAAATCTCCCAATTCAAGCACCCCCTTTTCTTAAAGCATCTCCAATTCCTTTGAACTTTTCTGCCTTCTTATTTTTCTTTTTCTGCACTTCTGAAAGTCGCGCCTTATAATCAAAGAACTTCTCAAATTTCGTATACACCGGCCGGCTTTTGTGTTTGCCGACTTTTTTCTTTGCCTGTACTGCAAAATTCAGGAAAGCCTGCCAATGCATATTTTTCTCCTCATCCACCAAACGTAGTTCATACGCTTCGCTCAAAATCTCGTACTGTGGAATTGTAAGTTGGTCCACTTCACGAAAAGAGTGAAATCCAAAATACCGAAAACAATCTACTGCAACACGATGGTACATTTCCTCAATACTTTCTAACTCTGCTGTGCCATCTGTTTCGCTTTCTCTTTCTCCACTGCTTCCAGAATCTCGTTTGTCGTTTTCCTGGTAGCATTTGTCTGCTTTAAAAAATTCAGCACATCCTCAAACAATTTATCGATATCTGTTGTTTCATCATCGATATACGCATCTAATGCTTGTTTTGTAACCCTTGGATTCTGCCCCTTGTTGGCATAGTCCAAGACTTTTTCCAACATATCAATGTCACCATCCACAATATTAGCTACTGCATACCGCAGCCCCAGATTTTTCTTTACCCCCGGAAATCCATCCACAGGAGCAGAGACCTCCTTATTAATTTCTCTCATAAATCCAATTCCAAAATTAAACTGAAATACAGTTCCGTTAATTGTTAATTCATGCATTTTTTCAACCTCCATAAATAAAATATAGAGAGGATATATTCCCCTCTAATTACGATTCCTTTTTTGTATCCTTAAATACCAGTGCTGCAATTTCCTGCTGTTGTTCTGTCACAGTTGCATATCCGTCTGCACCCTTTCCATCAACAGAAAATTCCAGAGATGCTTCTGCATGATCCTCAGATGAAGAAGTAAGTTCAAAACTTGTTACATATGCGTGGAAATACTTTGCAGCAAATTTCCCGGCATTCTCTGTCTCTCCGGGCTTATCCAAATTCACTTCCCACAGTTCAACCATCTCTGAGTTATCCAACGCAGCTTCCAGATCCGTAATCAACGGGTCACTTTCCGTTGAAAAAATTGCCGTTGTTGAAATGTCTGTCTCCGCCGGCTTAGGAACCCTGATCACCCCATCTTTTGTCACAACTGAATCTGCATCAGCAGATTTTGAACGGCTATTTTCCGTTGTAAAAGCCATCGCTTTTGCATCATCTGTTTTTGCTTTTTTCAAAATACGATATAAATAAATAATTCTCTTACCATTAATCGCTCCCACTTTTCTACCTCCTATAAAATATCAAATACTAAAGTTACAATCCCCCTCCAAACAGAAGGGGTCACTGTTCTATCTTCTATAATCTTAATTGATGAATCACCTGTCCTTAATGCCACCCGGTATCCATACGCCCCTTGTAGTTGCGATGCATACAAGAACAGACGATTACACACTGATGAAACATTCTGTCGTTTCTCCTGCATATCCCAAATATTTACATTCGTAGCCACTTGGGAAAGATATCCGTTCTTCGTTCCGGTAAACGTTACATCGGAATCTGCAAAATCTGCAAAGGGATATCCAACGTCATTCATTGGCCGGCTCTCATATACATTTCCTGCTACAAGCCCAGATAACCTTTTCCACAATTCATCATGCACCGCCTGTTCTGCTGTCTTCACGTGTCATACCTCCTACTTCACAAGTTTCTGCATATCTGATTTAAAAACTTTTTCCTGTTCTTTTAAAGACGGCTCACAATACGGCTCCGCCTTCATGAATCGAGTGCCTAGCTCAACATATTCTCCGTACTCGGCAGTCGGACCAACTCCTGCTGTCAATCCACTATCTTCAAATTCTGTTTCTATGGTATTCACCAAATTGGGAACAGAATATCCTTTTACAAAGACCTTTGCTGTTTTTCGTTTCATTCTCTCATTAAGCTCATCTGCATTTAGAGCTACAGTTTCTTTCACGTCTTTCAACGACATATTCTTTTTCAACTGTTTCTCCAGCTTATCCATGCCTACTACCTTAATTCCCGCCATCCGCTGTCACCACCAGACATTGATTATTTACCGGACAATGTTCCTTATCCAAAAAACATTGTTTGCCATTGATTTCAATAAAATCAAATGGAGTTTTATATTCCTGCTGCAAATGCACAATAGTTCTTCCCACTTTCACATCGCCAAATACAACCTGCTGCCGTTCTGCCGGCATACGAATCACTCTGGCAAATCTTTTCGTCCGAACCAGCTGTCCACTAATCCATTCACCAGCATCCGGATCATATTTTTTCTCAGACTGTTTTACAAAATAAATGATCTTGTCATATCTCATAAAAATCTCAGTCCACCTTTCTTTCCACTTTGCTTATAATTAAATGCCTCAATCTCTTCCATGTAATTTGCAAAGTCGTTCTCTGTGAACTGCAGGCTCTCACCTTCCACTGAATGGCTTTTCAATCCTTCTGAGCCAATACGGTTGAAGCGGACAAGCGCCACTTCAACAACAATATAGCTCATATCATCAGGCGGTTCGACTCCGTTTATAAGAATTTTAAGACGTGAGATAATAGACCGTACCATATAATCCAGTTTTTCATCAAGATCCGATTCATCCTTTTCAATTGATAACATGGTTTTTATATCGTTTAAAATCTTCGTCTCATCCATGTTTCTCGCCCTATGATTCTTTCACCGTAGCAACTACATCTCCTGAACGTACAGCTTTATAATTCTGATCACATTCCACTACTGTGATATGATTACCTTTTGTGGCTGTAATCTCAGATGCGCCATCCCATTTCGTCCAAGTCTTCACATCCATTCCCAGTGTGACCGATGTTGCTCCTACAGCAGTCTTATATTTATACTGGTTATTAATTGCACTTAACTGCGGTTCTACAGATACTTTTGTCTTTCCGATTTCTGAACCGGCTTCTGATTTCACTGTCAGCGTACCTAACTTCTGCTTATCTTCACCTCCGACAGCAGTATATGCAATTGCATCCAGATACTCACAAAAGATTCTTAAGCCCATAATGGCAAACATATCAGAGATTGCTCTCTCATAAGTACCCTGTGCATGAAATCCAATAAATCCAGTTGCAGAATCTGTCGTATAAGAAAGACCCGCCTTTACAAATTCAGAATCTGCCGGATCTACATAGTATGCAACCAAGTTATTCAATGGTGTAGCAATAACAATATTCTCCGGAATCTCTGATGTCACAAACACAATATCTGCACCAAGGAAGTTTTTCAAATATTCCATGCCAAATGCCGTCTGCAATGTAATGTCAGCCGCACCGATATATTTATAAACATCCAAAGTATTGACCCAAACTGCAACTCCGGTTACTGTTCTCTTCATTTTCTTAAATTTATCCTTTACCCTTCCAATAGACATTGCTACTGCCATCTGCCATGTAGCATCATGCCCTGTAAGAGTACCAGCTTTCAACTGCGTATAAAGTTTATCCGTAACCTTATTCTGTAAGTCAACTCGGAACTCATCATCTGTCATCTGCACTGCTGCATCGTAGCCTTTTTCTGCAATTGCTTCAATGGATACCCCTTTTCGATACTTTTCAATTTTAATTGTATCGAACGGAATCTCTTCAACCTCATACTGAGACATCGGAATTTCTGCACCTTCCGGTACGTCTCCCGATTTCAACGTTCCTTTCGCCTTTTTAGTCTTGAGAACAGAACCATTCTCTTTTCTGACCGCTCTTGTAATCCCAAGAATATCAAGCAAATCCTGAATATTCTTTCCAAAACTTGTCACGAAATCAATTTCTCGTGCTCTTACATGGATCTGCGCCTGCCCGGTCATGCCGTCCGGCGCTGCAAATACCTGTAAACCTAATTTCCAAATGTTATGCATATCTTTTCTCCCTTTCTTTACTGAAATAATGTAATATTCTCTGCAATCAGTTTCTGTCTCTCAGACGGATTCTTAACTGCCATAATCTGTTCCTTTGTCATCGTTGCCTTGCCACCGTTTCCGGTTCTTGGGGGATTTCCTTTTAAAGCCTCTTTGACTGCTGCCTGCACCGCATCCTTGTACAATTTAACAAATGACTCAACAGCTTTCTTTGTTCCTTCTGCATCTTCTTCTACCAAATGTGAAAGAAGTTCGTCCGAAATATTAATTTCTTCCTCAGCCAACATCTTTCTTGCCGTTTTAGCCATATCAGAAAGAGCATTCTGTCTTTTCATGTCCGCAAGCTCTTTCTCGAGCTTATTCGCCCGATATTCCGCTTTCTCTTCCTTTGTCATCTGCGCCAGCTTTTCGGCCTCCGTCAGCTTATCATCTGTTAAGGCTTTCCATTTTTGCTGCGCATTCGCCACCGCTGTCTGCGTTGCTTTCTGAACCCTTCTGTCAAACTCCGCCTGATTGCCTTCCTGCGCTAAAAATTCCTCAAATGTCAATGGCTTATCACCACTATTCCCTCCTGCATTCGCCCCTGTTCCGTCTCCGTTGCCGTCACCAGCCCCGCCGCCGTCTCCTTCTGCGAATAGCTGTAAGTTCGCCATTGGGATTCTCCAATGACCATAATAATTATTTTTGTGTTTCATTCTCTTCATCCTTTCTGCCCCAGTCCATTCATTTAAGCCCAGACCATTGCATTGAACCATAGTTTTACGTCATTTCGGACACATCATGCTACACAATCCGGACATTCTCCGGAAACTCATCAGCAATCATACAAATGCCAATGAAAAAGGAATCCACCAGAGTTTTTGCTTTCTCTGAAAGATTCCCATACTTTATATCAACCCTTCCGGGTGAGATATTATATTCAATCTTATCATCAGTCAAATCCCGAACTGATTTCACAAGTGTCTGTGTCAGCGCTGTAACTCCGGCACAAACAATATCTTGCCCTACTGGAGCATAGCCTGCATGCCCCTCTGCTGTGATTCTGTCCTTACGGACAGTTACTTCAGTCAAATAGCACCACTCCTTTACTGTTCCGGTCATTCCCTGCCGGTGGGAGATAATTGGATCACCGCCTTTCTATGTGCAACCGCTTACCGTCAAAGCAAATCGTGTCTCCGATTTTCGCTGTTTGGTCATTTATCCTCACCCCTTTCAATGTTTCTGCGCCGTCACGGATGCCGTACAGAAATTTTACTGTTTTATAGTTTATACGGTCTGTCAACCAGTTTGGCGCCAGCATATCCGCATCTTTGGATATTTTATAGCATTGCAATTTCAATCTGCAAACACCCAATCCTCTGCCAGCATATCTGCCTGAGATGCAAGCCACCCCATCTGTACACCGGAAGTTCCAACAAATGCGATTGCACTGTTTCCAATATCGTTATGTTTGCAATTCACAATTTCTCCATCTGCTGTCTTATATGAGATTCCAGTGGCCAACTGAATATACTGTTTCTTACCATTCCAACCTTTTCGAGCTACCTTTATTCCTCTTTTCACATACTTAATTGCTTCCCCAAAAGAAAAAGTCGCTTCTCCACCGAGTACCGGACAATTATTGCCGTCTGCGGGAATCCATTCCTCAGAAAGAACATTCATTAAAGTATATTCAACTCGCTGTGTTTCTCTGATATCTAATCGCTGATTGTCTTTTGTGTACATAATAATTGTCTGTGCTTCTTCATCCCAGCACCAATAACCTCCCCACGAAGGAAGTTTCACAGGGATTCCTTTCTTCATTTCTTTTAGTGCTTCTGTAAATTTCATAACTTTTCACCTTTCCTTTCTTTAAAATGGACATAAGAAAACCACCAATCATACCGACTGGTGGTTGTTATGACTCATACGATATTTTTTCTTTAAATATTCCTTTTCGGAAATTGTCCCTCTGCGCACCATATAATCTCATAATATGCCTTTTGGGAGCATCTTCTGTTTTAGGTACCTTAGTTACTTCAACTGCATCTTCCGTAAAACGGAAAACAACTTCTCCAGTAATATCATTAACAGTTCCGCCGTATGCATACGTTACGGAATCATTTGTATTTTTCACATAGTTACAATAAACCATACGGCTCACCATCCTCTCCTAAATCTTCAATCAACTTCGCTTCCCAATCATATTCTTTCTTCGCCAGTTCATGCGCCTCTGCTATAGTCAAATTATACTTCTTTTCAACTTGACTTTCAAGTAATTCGTGCTTCAAAAGTAAGATATCTCTTTCTTCAGGCGCTCCTTCATATAGCCGTTTCCATGCAACCGCCATATCGTAATCTGGATACAACATACCATATCCATCATATTTTTGATGCTTATTAAAGAATATATGCCGTTTGATCTGCTGTATATCTTCTTTCTTGAATCCAGAATTCTCAGCAATTACACCCACATCATTCCTTCGACTTATTTTCCTGTATTCTTTCGATGCAGCACTATCTTTCTTGTCCTCCACATCATAAGGTTTATACCACTTTCCTCCAGTTATATTCTTCCCTCCAGACTGAAACCCCTTACTTTTCAACTTCTCCCACTCTTCCGTTGTGCCACCATTATCCAGATAATCTATTCTTTCCTCATATTCTTGTCTATTACGCTTAGGGGCTATTGAGCAATGACAGAATGGATGCATCGGAGAAGCGTTCTCCCCAGGCATCATGTCTTTTACCTTGAAGATTTTCCCATCTAATGCTTTGCACACTTCACAAGGTCCTTTCGGATTCAAGGCAAGAAATATATACTCATCATTTCCATTTCTTTCATAGGACTGTTTCTGCGCCTCCGTCTGCACTCTTGCCAATTCTGTAATCATCAGCCGTTCTGCATGATACTTGCTGACACCGAACCGTTTTTCCAGATGCCTTGCAAGTTGCCGAGGATTCTTTCCTTGAATCAGTCCAGATTTAAGTAACTGCGCAAGTTCACTCTTCATCATATCCTGATACATCCATATACGGTCTGAAAACGTGGCATTCTTAAAAGATGCATTCACAATTGCATGAGCTGCCTTCTGATTGTCCAAAACAGACTTTCCAAGAATCCCCGCCTGCCGTTCAAATTCCTCCAGTGTCCTCTCCGTCAATTTCTCATCAAAAAACTTCTGCAACTCATCAAATCCTGATACCAATTCAAGTCCAATGTTCGCCTTCAGCAATTCCAACCGGTTTACCTTCATCGTCATATTATACAAACGCATCTCATCATTGGCTTCCTTGGAAAAATCTTTTTCTTTCACGTATTTCCTTGCCTTACGTGCATATTCTTCTATGTCCAGTTTAGATGCTCTCTTCTTTGCCTCTGCAAGAGTGATACCCTCTTGCTTTGCATATTTAGCATAGAACCCATTAATCTCACGCTGGATCTGATCCATCATATAATCATAGATTTCACGAAGCTCCCTTTCATACTCCGCTTCCGTTTTCTGATTTTTTCTCCGGTTTTCTTCCTCTCTATTTTTCCAATACTCCTGCGAGCTCATTTACAACTCTCCATTCAAAATTTCGCTTGATTGGTAAACATCTGTGTCATCACGCTATCTGCAGCCTTTATTTTCTCCTGTTCCGTTTCAATCTTCTCAATTTCATCCTGTGTATTATCTACAATCGACAACACCTTAAGCTGTGTATCCTGCGATACAATTCCATCCAGATTCCCTGCGATCTGACTCTCTTCCAGAATGTTTGCCGGAAAATTGGGAGTAAAATGTGGATTTATATGCACCCAATCATCTTTCTTCATTCCTGACACAGGATTACTGAAAATAAGCCGATATCTACGATTCATACCGGAAGTAAACTTTCGCTCCTTCGTTTTTGCCAGATTGCTCATTGCAAGCATTTTATATTTGAGTGCAATTCCGGAACTGGTGCCGAAATTTTCATCTGAAATATTTGCCACCATACTAATCTGAAAAATCAATTTCTCTAATCTCTCTATCAAATGTTCCTGCGTAGTGTCTCCGTCAGGTTTCTGCAAAAAATCAACGATCAGATTCTCCGCATCCCCATCAAAATTGATAATTCTATCGTCCCGTATATGCTTAACTTCATCTTCATCCAAATAGACACCAAGAATCTTCAAATATGCATCCGCAAAATAATCCACATCATTTGCCTTTTCAGATATCGCCTTATTGTATGCGTCAATCATTGTGAGAACCGGTTCAAAAATCCCAATTTTCTCCGCATTCTCAACATATTCCGTAACCGGAACACCATCAAAGCCATGAATCTTATCTTTCTCGTCCCAGACAATTTTTCCTCGCATGGTAAACCATCGGACTTTTACATCGTCAGAAACGCTGCCATGTAAAACCTGTTCAGCATCATAGTACAGCCTTACAAAATACCGCTCCTTACAAAGAACAGAATCATCATAAATCATAAATCCATCAAACGGTGACAAATAGGTAATGCCTATATTCCCCTTATCGTCTACATAATACATTTCATAACCTTTACCATAGATGCTGCATATTTTTGATAACTCCGCATTGTTATCATCCTGGTCATTATACTGATCCAGAAATTCTACATACTTCTCTACTGTTTCATGCCCCTCATTAACTGAGAGCTTAATTGGATTTCCTATGAAAAATCCAATCATTGTATCTACAATATATTTTGCAAAATTTACTACAATTCGATTATCCGGTTTCCATTTCGGTTTTTCCGGTTCATAAAGTATGGGGTAATCCGTCTCATATGCATTTTTCAAACGCTCATATCGAAAAACACATTCTCCATTATGTCTCGCAATAAATTCCCCAAGTTTTGCATCCGTCAATTCCTTATCCGATGCTAATCTATACGTCACTCTATATTCCTCCTTTAACACCCTTGTTAAGTTTTATCATTCTTCTTTCCTGCTCAATGGAATACCTTAACATTGCCATTGCATCATCAAAAAACTCAACCGGTTCATCAAGATATGTATTGGTCTTGTCATCCTTTTTCCATTTCCACTGCTGGATTTCCTTTATTGTGTTCACACAGGATGGATGTATATGGATCCTATGTTGTTTTAAATAATCAATCTGTGCATGTACGCTGTTTGGTTCTTTTTTAACCGCTTTTGCTCTATACCCAGCTTTCTGCCACATCTTAATCCGGTCCGGTTCCGCAGAGTCACACCACATCCTACACTTTTTTACAAAAGTTCCTTCTGCCAGCTTAATGATTTCATCAGTATCCATTTCAAACACATACAGTTCTCTGCACAGATATAAATCTCCATCTTTAAATCCAACCTCACCAATACAGTTTGCATGATTGAAACCAAAATCCTGTGCATTCACCATATAATCAAAACGCTCTGGAGTTCTGTCAAATTCTTCGATGACGTAGTTTTTTAGAATCAGCCCAGCAACTTCTCCCCATTCTCCGAGCCCATACACTGCATATCCTTCTGGATCCACTTCCTTGCGCCGTAGCATACGTCTGTGATAAGCTTCGTCAATAAACCGGTTATTCTCATATGTTGACTGATGCGTCAGTACATCCGGATCACTCCTGTCAAAGAACACTTTCTTAATCCAATGATGCGCAGACACCGGATTAAACGTCATCCTTATCTGATAAAATTGTCCCTCCGGAAGTTCTCCTCTGAGTCTGTCATCTATAATTTCAAAATCTGACTGTGTAAGCTCTGTAGCCTCTTCAATCCATACATCTGTCAGTTTCCCTCGCTTGAATGTAATAGACTTCAACTTCTCTCGTTGCTTTTCATCGTTTACGCCTCTAAAAATAATCTGATTATGATTACTTTTACATTCCAAAAGCATATTGGACGAATTGATATACCAATACTTCTTATAGTTATCTCCGAACATACGAAAAATAGCACCCTGCAATTCTGCAAAAGTGCTGTCTCTGTTTGTTACATCCGATTTTCTTACACACAAAAGATTCCGCCCCGGGTCATTCATAAGTCGTAAAATATAGTGCTGCGCTGTATCTACGCTCTTCCCGGACCCCGCCGACCCCTTCATCACAATGTAACGCTTTTTACTTTGGTCAACCTCTTTAAAACATGGATTAGCCTTTACTGTAATCTTCATCCAGTATCATCCTCGCCATAGTCGATTGTAATGTTCAAATCCATGTCTGTTTCCAATTCAACTTTATCCGTAAACAAGGAATATCTTTTCCCAATAAGTTCAGCCGCCTTGATTCTGTCTTTTTCTGACGGGGCTTTTTCCATAGTTCTCGCTTTGGAACAGCCTTCCCCTTGTCCTTCGACGACAATCTCCTCTGACCGGCTTTCACCTCTCATGACAGATGTCAGATATTCCATAACTTCTTTAGCATCAGCAGTTTTTTCATCGTGAATTTCTTCAAGTCGTTCATCAATATATTTTTTGACGTTAGCATTTGTTAGCATTCTGCTTCCATTTGCTCTTGCAGTTTCATCTTTTTTAACCGCTGGATACGCTGCCCGGTAAGCCCGAGTGGCATTCAAATCAATCAAGTATTCATCCGCAAATATCTTCTGTTTTTCCGTCATTCAGACTCACCACCTTCCTCTACTTAAAATTTTGCATTAGAAAAGCACCCCGGAGGGTGCTACCAAATCATTCTTTTTTATTTTGACTTCCAAAATGAATAATATATGTTTTTAACTATAATCAGCATCATTAGCATCACATGAATAAATAATGAAATATCCACTGCCAGCATTATTTCCAAGATAATTTCAGAACATATATATATTAAAAAGCGTTGAGCCAATACCAACGTTAAGAAAAATATTTCAAAAACAAGAGTGTATGTTATCTCAGATGCTAAAACTTGATATAATGTACACGGCTTTTTTCTCAAAAAATATTTTCTTGACTCTGTGTTCTTTAAACCATCAACATTTTTACTGCTACTAGTTATTAAAATGGATAAATATGCCATACTGAAACTTATAAATAATGTCAATATCGTCAATATCTGATTTAGAACATCTACACAAAAATCATATAAAACAAATTCATGCAATGGATGTATATGGTTTCCTACACAAAAACTAATTACTCCACCCAAAAGAGGTATTACTGCGCTTATTATAATCTCTTCTTTTACACGCATTTCATAGAATTCCTTCACCGGATCCCATATTTCCCATAAAAACGATCTCATCAAATCACTCCTAATACTTCTTAACCACTTCTATTAATTTGCTTTTTATGCTTTCCTCTTTTGCCTCACCCGTTAAAGTTTCTTCGATTTCAACTATTTCTTTCTCCTTAATTTTTTCTGTGTCAAAAACAATCGTGCTTTCTGATTTATCATCTGCCTTAACAGTAATTCGTTTTATCTTTCTATTTTTTGCATTATACAATTTATAAAATTCTTTTACTGTATCTCCAGTTATACTTTTTCCTCTAGAAGTTGGTCGAAAATACAAATCCACATCTTCTGATAAATCATTTCTTCCTGCAAATGCTTTAGTCTCAGAAACAGATAAATCTTCTTGACTTACTGTTAATGTAACACCTTTTATACGTTTCACATTATCTAATTCAGCCAAAAACTCCCTTGAAACTATATTCGCATGACTTATATAGTAATAAACATTGTCCCCCATTTTTTCATGATATTTAATTATTCTATCATTTAAATATTCGAATACTTGACTGATACCAGTTCCATCTGAATTTCTTTCAAAAACGCAAACTCCTCCATCAGAAATCCAGTCAAATTTTATCGCAACATGTGTTTTTTCTTCGTCTCCATCTTTTTCTTTTTTCAAAACTCCCCGAGACTCCAATGTATTAGTATCAATTACTTCTCGGCGCTTTGAATATCTTGCGGACTTAAATCGCAAATACAATATACTTTCTATCTTATCATATTCTGCGAAATCTAAATATACTATTTTTTTAGCTTTTTCAAAATCCTTTTTCCTTAATTTCTTATCAAGAGAAATTATATCCTCGCATACTTTGACAAAATCTTCTTCAAAATCTTCCAATGGATTATTCTGTTTCATTCGTACTTTTGATGTACTTAATTCCAATGGCACCAACGTTCTTTTCATACCTTTCCCTCCACACAACCCCACTGTTTAAACACCACATTTTATTTTAATAATATACCAAATTCTGACAATTATCAACATTTTGTGTCATTTTCCGTCATGTGTGGTGGTGCTTATATGATAGAACGTTTGTTCGATATTTGCAATATCGGAAAACTGCACAAGAAAACGCCCTGCAACTTGTGCAGAGCGTCCTCTGTTTGTGTGAGGGGGAAACAATCAGAACCTTGTCCTAATTGCTCTAGAATAATTATACCACACTATTTTTGTGATTTGTGTGCAAATTGAGATAATTCGTAATTCTTTTTGACACAACACTCCGTTCAAGTCCAATCTCATCTGCAACCTCCCTCTGCTTTTTCCCATCTATGTAAATCAACTCGAATATTTGCCGGTCTCTGCTGTCCGGAATCTCCGCAATAAACTGCTCAATCTCCGTAATCAGCTTTTCCACTTGCTCTCTGCGTTTCTCTCGGATCCTTATCTGCTTTTCAATCTCGTCAGCCTCTTTCGGCTCGTCCATCAGGACGCTTGTCCGAACTTCCACGTAAGGAAAATCCTTGCTGGAGCCGGTAACCTTCCCCATCACAACCGGAACATTCTCCTGCCGCTCATACAGCCTATCCAGTTTCCTGTCAATCAGCTCCAGTTCTTTCTTCAATGGACGTAGCTGACTAAGTTTTTTCTTGTCCACCGGCTATCACTCCTCTCCGTTCCAGATACTCCAACACACTTATGCTATTCTCCGGTTCCCACGAACGGGTATCGTTTCCGATCTCTTTCAAATTGCTCTGCCGTCTTGTAAAGCCGGCAGCGCTCAACGCTGCAGTACATCTGCTTAAGCGCACTACACTTGCATCCGCTCCGGTACCCAAAACAATCTTTCTTAACTTCATACTCTTCCATCGTCCTTTTCCTCCATCTGCCGGCTCTGGGCTCTTATCATCTCCGCTACTGCATACGGCTTATGCTGCATATGTCTCTTTGCAGATTCAGACGGCTCATGTTCCGCCATCTCTGTATGCTCTATCTGCCGTATATTGTTTGCTTTCTTCATTCGTTCGCTTTCACTCATTGTTTTTCTCCTTTGGTCTATATGGTTCCATAAGAGGACGCCATGCAACTACATCAGTTAAAAGTGCTTCATCACTCTCACATTCATACCAACCCATATTCTCGTTATAAGAAAAATAACCAATTAGCATATATTCTTGTCTATTCTGTGTAAGGACTTCTCCAATTTCATCACTTGGCAATCGCTCCTCTACCGGAATCCAATCATCATTGCCATTCTTCTTTTTCGAGCTCAAATATTCTTCCAATGCTGTTATGATTGTTTTTAGCACTTCTATGTTTCTAATACATTTTTCATCATTGCTTGTATATTCTTTGCTTCCAATAAAACTCCTTATGTTATCGATTCTGTGTAGACATTCCGCAATATGCTCTCTTATTTTTTCTTCCGTATCATCTGTGTCAGTCGCACCGCCCATGTGTGAATGAATGATTTCTTTTACATATTTCCTATCCACATAATCTTTGTAGTACGGATCTTCTAATCTTTCTATCTCTTCCAAAATCTTCTCTAGTACGTTCATTGCATAACCCCCTTTATCTCTCTTGCTATTTCCCTTGCAAGGTATCCCATATCTAGGTGTTTTCTTGCTTCACCTTTATTGTGTATTCGAATCAAACTTCCTTTTTCTGTGTGATTAACCGCACAGACTTCCTTGTCTAGAAAATACATTATTTTCCCATACGGAATATTTTTAACTTTGTAATAATTTTGTGGTGTAGGTCGTCCTTCAAATTGTCTTTTATATTTTCTTTCAGACCCAATCGGATAACTAATATCCCATATTCCAACATATTCTTCCTTACACATAACTGACAATAATTCTTTAAGAGTCATATCACTCCACCTCCAACAAATCCGCATTATCAAAAATATTTCCGCAAACTTGAAAATGTTCTGCATCCCATTTTTCGAGCGCATCAATGTCCGTTGAGTAATTTTCGTGTACGCAAAATCTGTATTCGTTCCATAAAATTTTTATATAGGTTATGTCTTCTGGGTAGCTTTCGTCTAGATTAGCTTTTAAAATATCATTCTCCCAAATCTTCCGGCCGTTCACGTCGGTAAGTCCGGTGAACTGGCAGATGGTGTCGGGGTCGATTTCATACATTTCAGGAGCTATAATGCCCTTTACCGCTCCATCAAGTTTTATTTTCCCAGTGCAGATAAAATGGTTTATTTTTGTTATGTTTAGATAATACCCTTCCACCCATTCTCCATTATCTTTTCTCTTTGCTTTAAAAAGGATTTCTCTCATTCTCTTCTATTTTCCTTGCGTTTCAACGACATTCAAAATTTTCTCAATCGCTTTATCCCAAAAAATATTTGCAAATTCATCAACTGTGCTAAACTGGTCATCACCATCAAACAGACTGATTTCATTTCCGTAAGGATATTCTGTTCCAATTTCTTTCAATGTTTCAGAAACCAGATCGTTTACAACTTCTTGTGTTCCGGCATAATCACAACCTCTGTCTAAAAATTCTCTTAGCTCTTCCATATCTTTTTTACTTAACTTTCTCATCATTCTTCCACTCTCCTAAAATCCTATATCATCTAATAAAAAATCAATTTCTTCTTCAAATTCTTCTTTTTCAATACCATAATCTTCAAACATTTCTTCTAATGGAAATACTTCAGACAGTTTTTTCATTAAGTATTCTGCTATTCCCTCGGTATCATATTCTTCGACAATAGTATCTTTCCGTAAAGGTTGAATCATTCCATCTTTTAAATGATGGGCGAATTTATCAGCACCAATAATTATTTTATTCCCTTTTGGAATAATGACTTTTTCTCCAAACATTTTTTCTACTTCTACATCACAATTCGATGTTAAAATTTGACCTATTTTATATTTCATTTCTTCCACCTTTTCGTTCCCCACAATTGCTCGCAGGGAACTTGAATGTATTATTCAGACCAGTCAAGTACTTGTGCACAATCACAAACAATCATACTAGCGTCAACAATACCGTTACAACTAGGG
>ERZ826396.1821-NODE-1821-length-20775-cov-11.366795_pt1 | contig 20775 bp, 24 predicted proteins | sample MGYA00519926_ERZ826396 | MGnify/ENA primary metagenome ERZ826396 (study PRJEB31778, sample SAMEA3449230) | human gut metagenome | biome: human gut; feature: human-associated habitat; material: faeces | place: United Kingdom | collected 2010/2012 ... | reverse complement strand
GGCCAAGTGCCGGATAGGAACGGCAAAATTTTTTACACTTCTATTACTTCTTTATAGCACATAAGCAAAAAGCCAGGGCATGAAACAGCTTATGGCCGGGGGCGGCATCATCGTCATCGGCACGACCCTCATCCCGCTGCTGTCGGGGCTGTTTTAAGGGCGGCGGCTTATGGACTTTCTCACCGACTGGCTCACAGACTGGCTGAAAGAGCTGCTGATTGGCGGCATCATGGGGAACCTTGAGGGGCTCTTTGATACCGTCAACGCCCAGGTCGGAGAGATTGCGGTGCAGGTAGGGACGACCCCGGCGGCATGGAACGCCGGGGTTTTCTCCCTTATCCGCCAGCTTTCCGAGACGGTGATTTTACCCATCGCCGGGCTGGTGCTGACCTTTGTTGCCACCTATGAGCTCATCCAGATGCTCCTCGAAAAAAACAATATGCACGAGGTGGACGTGGCGAACCTCTACAAATGGATGTTCAAGACCGCGTGTGCGGTGCTGATACTCTCCAACACGTTCAATATCGTGATGGCGGTTTTCGATGTCTCGCAGACCGTGATTTCCCGCTCTGCCGGGCTTATCCGGGGCTCCACGGCAGTCTCCCCGGATATGTTAAGCAACCTCCAGGCCACGCTGGAGGGGATGGACTTGGGCCCGCTCTTGGGGCTGTGGCTCCAGTCCTCGGTCATCGGGCTCACCATGCAGGCGCTGGGCATCATCATCTTCGTGCTGGTGTACGGCAGGATGATAGAGATATATTTACTGACCAGCCTTGCGCCCATCCCCGTGGCGACCCTCTCCAACCGGGAGGTGGGCGGCATGGGCCAGAACTACCTAAAATCCCTTTTCGCCGTGGGCTTTCAAGGGATGCTGATTTTAGTCTGTGTCGGCATCTATGCGGTGCTGGTACAGGGCATCGCCGCCGGGGGCGACCCCATCGGCGCGATATGGGGAACCGTGGGCTATACGGTGCTCCTTTGTTTCATGCTGTTCAAGACCGGGACAATCGCCCGCAGCATCTTCGGGGCCCATTGATTTAGCGGCACTTCGGGACAATCTGTCCCAAAGGCCCGGAGAGGAGGTGCGCTGTGCCGAGGCGGTACAAGCTGGGCCCGGAGGGTGAAATGCGCCGGGCATGGGGCGGCAAGCTCCCGGAGGAATTTAGCCAGCGGGATATGCTGGCGTTCATGGCGGATACGGACTTGCTTTTGGGCGGGAGCGTATCCGCTGAAACCCTGTCCGCGATACACACGGCAGGCTACGACTATACGGGCGGGGCGGTCATCCCCCGTCCCGGAAAGGAGGATTTTTCTATGGCGAACACACAGACGGCGGTGCAGACCGCCGAGGAGCTGGCGGCGGCCCAGGAGGAAATGCGCCGTCTGATTTTCGAGGCCCCCATCGCGGAGCTGGCACAAAGCCAGGGCATCAGCGTGGACGAGGCCGTGGCCCTCCGGGTGGAGCAGAACCTTGCCGCCGCCACCATCCCCATCGAGGTGTCGGTGCGGCCCATCGAGCCCCAGGGCAAGCTGATTGGCTTTGCCAGCGTCAACTTCGGCGGCGTGGTGGTGGACGATTTCAAGGTGGTGAACGGGCAGAACGGCGTCTTTTTGGGCGCTCCCTCAAAGCCCGACCCCACCAGCAGATCCGGCTACCGGGCCACGGTGCGTATCAACGACCGGGCCACCCAGGAGCGGCTGAACGCGGCGGGGGTGCAGGCTTACAACATGGCGGTGGAGAAACTGCTGGCCCGGGCCGAGGCGGTGCGTCCCGCGCCCATCCGGGAGCAGATGGATAAGGCGGGAAAGGAGGCCGCGCAGAAAAATGCCGCCCGCTCCGCCCCGGCAAAGGGGAAGGAGGGGCGGGATGGCAGATAGCCCGGCTTTGGGACAAAATGTCCCGAACCTAAGACCGGAACCCTCCGGGCTCTACCTTATGGATGGCATCGCGGGCCTGCGCTCCCTCCCGGAGCACTCGGTCGATATGCTCCTGACCGACCCGCCCTACGGCACGACCCGCAACTATTGGGACGTGCCCCTGCCGCTCCCGGAGCTGTGGGAGGCGGTGCGCTGGGCCGTCAAGCCCTCCGGGGCGGTGCTGTTCTTTGCCCAGTGCCCCTATGACAAGGTGCTGGGCGCGTCCAACCTCCCCATGCTCCGCTATGAATGGGTGTGGTATAAAAGCCGCTGTACGGGCTTTCTCAACGCCCGCCGCGCCCCGCTGAAAAAGACGGAGAACATTCTGGTATTTTACCAAAAGCTCCCCCTCTACAACCCACAGTTTGAACAGGGCAAGCCCTATAAGAAAATCGCGTCCCAGCGCGACCAGAGCCCCAACTATGGGAAGTTCGTCCGCTCCGGCAGCGGTTCGGAGGACGGGCGGCGGTTCCCGGGGAACCTGCTTTCATTCCAGACCGTGGCCCATACCGTCCACCCCACCCAAAAGCCCGTGGAGCTGTGCGAATATCTGATAAAGACCTACACCGCCCCCGGCGAGGTGGTGGCGGACATCTGCGCGGGCTCCGGCACGACTGCGGTGGCCGCCGTCAACACGGGGCGGGAGTTCATCTGTTTCGAGACGGCCCCGGCCTTTTTCGGCCCGGCCACGGAGCGCATCACGCAGGCGCGGGCGGCGGTGGCCGCTGGCGGAAAGGGGGTGTGAGTATCGGAAGATACAGCGTGATATACGCCGACCCGCCGTGGCGGTACGCCCAGAAGGGCCTGCAAGGTGCGGCGGAGCGGCACTACCCCACGATGGGGATTGAGGAATTATGCGCGTTGCCCGTGGCGGAATTGGCGGCCCCGGACAGCGTTCTTTTTTTGTGGGCCACGTTCCCCCAGCTCCCGGAGGCCCTGCGGCTTATCAAAGCGTGGGGCTTTTGCTATAAGTCCGTGGGCTTTGTCTGGCTGAAAAAGAACAGAAAGGCGGATAGCTGGTTCTACGGGCTGGGCTTTTGGACGCGGGCCAACGCGGAGGTGTGCCTGCTGGCGACCCGGGGGCATCCCCGGCGCAAGGCCCCCAACGTCCACCAGTTCATCATCTCCCCTATCGAGGGCCACAGCAAAAAGCCGGACGAGGCCCGGGAGAAAATCGTGGCCCTTATGGGGGACGTGCCCCGCGTGGAGCTGTTCGCCCGCCAGACGACCCCCGGCTGGGACGTGTGGGGGAACGAGGTGGAGCCCACGGCGGGACTTCGGGACATTTTGTCCCAAAGGAAAGGAGGCTAAAAATGCCCTATGTGAATGTACCTAACGACCTATCGAAAATCAAGACAAAGATTGCTTTCAATCTGACGAAACGCCAGCTTGTATGCTTTGGCGGCGCGGCCCTTGTGGGAGTCCCCTCCTACCTGCTGGCCCGGGGTGCGCTGGGGAATACGGCGGCGCTCTTTCTGATGCTGGGCATCATGCTCCCGGCGTTTCTGCTGGCGATGTACGAGAAAGACGGCCTGCCGCTGGAAAAGGTGGTGAAGAACATCATCCGGGCCAAGTACCTGCGGCCCGGCGTGAGGCCCTACAAGACCGGGAATATCTACGCGCCCTTTACCGGGCAGGCGGGAAAGGAGGCAGTGAATGAAAGACCGAAAAAGCAGGCGCGGCAATAGGGCGGCCCTCTCCGCCCAGCAATCCATCCCCTATGTGGCGATGCACCCGGACGGCGTGTGCCAGCTCCCCGGCGGGCTCTATACAAAGACCGTGGAATATGAGGACATCAACTATTCCGTGGCATCCACCGAGGATCAGTCCGCGATATTCAGCGGGTGGAGCGCGTTCCTCAACTACTTCGACAGCGCACTCCCCGTCCAGCTCTCCTTTATCAACCGCCGCTCCCACTCCACCAGCCGCTATGAGGTGAACATCCCCGCCCAGCAGGATGACTTTGACAGCATCCGGGGCGAGTTCGTGGGGATGCTCAAACGGCAGATTGCCCGCTCCAACAACGGCATCGAACGCTCCAAATATATCACGTTCGGAGTGCCCGCCGGGGGGATTGCCGAGGCCCGGCCCCGGCTTGACCGGGTGGAGGCGGACGTGATGGGGAACCTCCACCGGCTGGGCGTTCCCTCGTCCTCTCTGGACGGGCGGGAGCGGCTGGCCCTCTTACACGGCCAGATGCACCCCGGACGGCGGGAGCCGTTCCGCTTTTCGTGGGCGGATATTTCCAAAACGGGCATGGGGACAAAGGACTTCATCACCCCAAACGGCGGCTTTGACTTTAGGGGCTCCCGGTTCTTCCGTGTGGGCGGCTTTTGGGGCGCGGCGTCCTATCTCCAGATTTTGGCGTCCGAACTCTCCGACCGCCTTTTGCGGGAAATTCTGGAGCTGGACGCGGAGCTCACCGTCACCATGCACATCCAGACCGTTGACCAGTTAAAGGCGATAAAGACCATCAAGGGGAAAATCTCGGACATCGACAAGATGAAAGTGGAGGAGCAGAAAAAGGCCGTCCGCGCCGGGTATGACATGGATATTCTTCCCCCCGACCTTATCACCTTTTCCAAGGACGCGGCGGAACTTTTGGGGGATTTGCAGTCAAGGAACGAGCGGATGTTCCTTTTGACGTTCACCGTCATCAACCTCGCCCCCACCCGCCAGCGGCTGGAGAATGACGTGTTCACCGTCTCCGGCATCGCGCAGAAATACAACTGCGCCTTAAAGCGGCTGGACTGGCAGCAGGAACAGGGCTTTATGTCCTCGCTGGCCCTCGGCTACAATGACGTGCAGATACAGCGGGGCATGACCACAAGCTCCACGGCGATTTTCATTCCCTTTATGACCCGGGAGCTCCGCATGGGCGGGCAGGCCCTCTACTACGGCATGAACGCGCTTTCCCACAACGTCATCATGGCTGACCGGAAAAAGCTGAAATCCGCGAATGGGATGTACCTCGGCTCCACGGGCTCCGGCAAGAGCTTTGCCGCCAAGCGGGAATTGATAAACGTATTTCTTGCCACCCAAGACCGCATCGTTATCGTTGACCCGATGGGGGAATATTCCCCGCTGGTGCGGCGGCTGGGCGGGCAGGTGATAGAGATTGCCCCGGACAGCCCCCACCATATCAACCCGATGGATATTGAAATGGGCATGAATGACGAGGACAGCCCGCTGTCCATGAAAGCGGATTTTCTTCTTTCGCTGTGTGAGCTGGTGGTGGGCGGCAAGGACGGCCTGCAACCCATAGAGAAAACCGTCATCGACCGCTGTGTGCGGCTGGTGTACCGGGAGCTTGCGCTGGGGCTGGAGGGCGCAAAAATGCCCTTGCTCCAGGACTTGTACGAGGAGCTTTTGAAACAGCCGGAGCCGGAGGCAAAACGTGTGGCGACTGCCCTTGAGCTCTACTGTACGGGCTCCCTTAATCTTTTCAACCACCCGACCAACGTGGACTTGAGCTCCCGGGTGGTGTGCATCGTGCTGAAAGGGCTGGGGGAGAACCTCCGCAAAATTGCGATGCACGTCACCAACGAGTTTGTCACTTCGGCGGTGAACGCCAACTACCAGAACGGCGCGGCGACATGGTGCTACTTTGACGAGTTCCACATCCTGCTCCGCGACCCGCTGACCGCCAGCTACTTTGTGGCGGTGTGGAAGATGCTCCGTAAAAAGGGCTGTGTGCCCTCGGCCCTCACGCAGAACGTGAAAGACCTTTTGGCCAGCCGGGAGATTGAGAACATACTGGATAACACCGACTTCCTCGTTTTGCTCTCCCAGGCCCAAAGCGACCGGGCCATCATCGCAAAACAGCTCGGCATTTCCGAGCACCAGCTTTCCTATATCACCCACAGCAATTCCGGCGAGGGCCTGCTGTTCTATGGGAATGTGACGATACCTTTTGTTGACCGTTTCCCCAAAGGTGAGATTTACAACCTGCTCACCACCCGCCCGGAGGACATAGCCAATGACCAGAGGAACGAATAGCGCCGGGCCCGCCGGGGACAAAGGCACTTCGGGACAAAATGTCCCAAAGCCCCCGAAAGGCTTGAAGAACAAAAAATCCAAGTTCCGCATGGAAAGCGAACACGAGAAAATCAGCAAGTCCAAGCTCCGCATGGAGACGCGGGAGGACAGGCTGAACCGGGCCCGGAAAAAGCTGGAGGGCAAAAAGCCGCCCAAGCCCAGGGGCCCGGTGCGCCGGGCGCTGGGGGCCGCCGGGTGGAGCGCCCACGGCTTTGTGCATGGCAAGATTTACGAGGTGGAGCATGAAAACGTGGGAACCGAGGGGGCCCACCGCTCCGAGCTGGTGGGCGAGGCCGTCCTCCGGCAGGGGACGCGGTACGCGAGAAAGCGCATCCGGGAGCACCCGGCCCGGGCCGTCCACAAGGCGGAGGCGCAGTACATCAGGGCCCGGGCGGACTACCAGTTCCGGGTGGCCGCCCAGGAGAACCCGGAGCTTGCAAAGAACGCCGTCACCCGCTACTGGCACAAGCAAAAGCTGAAAAAGCAGTACGCCAAACAAGCGCGGCAGGCGGCGAAACAGACCGCCAGACAAGGGGCAAAGGCCGCCGAAAAGACTGCCGCCGCCACGGAAAAGCTGGCGGAGCGGGCCGTGGGCTTTGTGAAACGGCATCCCGTGGGGGTGCTTATCGCGCTGGCCTGCGCGGTGCTCGTCCTCTCCCTCCAGTCCTGCGCGTCCTCCCTCGTCTCTCTGGGGAACGCTGCCGCAGGCGCGGTGGGGGCCACCACCTATCCCGCCGAGGACGGGGATATGCTGGGGGCCGAGGCCGCCTACTGTTCGCTGGAGGCGGAGCTCCAGAATTATCTGGATACCTATGAAAGCACCCACGACTATGACGAGTACCATTACGATTTGGACGCCATCGAACACGACCCCTATGTGCTGGTTTCCATTCTGAGCGCATGGCATGAGGGCGAGTGGACGCTGGCCCAGGCCCAGCCCACCTTGCAGATGCTCTTTGACCGCCAGTACACGCTGACCGAAAATGTGGTGCATGAGGTGCGCTACCGGACGGAAACAAGGACGGGGACGCGAACCGTCACCGACCCCGTGACCGGGGAGAGCTCCACCGAGGACTATGAATACACGGTGCAGGTGCCCTACGATTACTACATCTGCTATGTGACGCTGGATAACTTCAACCTGTCCCATCTACCGGTCTACATCATGGGGGAGGACAAGGTTTCCCGGTACTCCCTCTACATGGCAACGCTGGGGAACCGGCCCGACCTCTTTCCCGGCTCGTCCTATGTGGGCAGGTACACCAACCCGCCCACGGACTATGACGTGCCGGAGGCATATCTGGCCGACGCCACCTTTGCGGCGATGCTCTCCGAGGCGGAGAAATACCTCGGCTATCCCTATGTATGGGGTGGGAGCTCCCCGGCCACGTCCTTTGACTGCTCCGGCTTTGTGTCGTGGGTAGTCAATCATTCCGGCTGGAATGTGGGGCGGCTGGGGGCCCAGGGGCTTTACAACATCTGCACCCGGACGGGCTCACCCCGGCCCGGCGACCTTGTTTTCTTCAAGGGAACCTATGCGGCCCCCGACCCTAACGGCGTGACCCACTGTGGCATCTATGTGGGGGACGGGATGATGATACACTGTGGCGACCCTATCAGCTACGCCAACCTAAACAGCAGCTACTGGCAGGCCCACTTCTACGCCTACGGGCGTTTACCATGAAAAAGGAGGTTTTCAATGGCGACAAGCAAGAGCGCAAAAATCATGGCCGAGATGGAAAAGGTCAAGGCCAAAATCAGCGACCAGCAGGCCCGGCTGAAAGAGCTGGAGCAGAAACACAAGGAGGCCGAGAACGAGGAGATTGTGGACATCGTGCGGGGCATGAGCATTTCCCTTGAGGAGCTCCCGCTGGTGCTCCAGCGCATCAAGGCCGGGGACGCTTTGGGACAAAATGTCCCGAAGTCCGCCGGGCCGGAAAAGGAGGACGCGGAATGAAACTGAAAAAATATCGTGTATTGGCGGCGGCTCTGTGCGCCGCTTTTTTGATGTGCGGCATCACGACCACAGCCTACGCCGGGGGCGGCGAGGAATGGGAGGACGGTACGGGCGGGCCGGAATGGGAGGGGCTTGACCCGGTGGAGCCCACCGAGCCCCCGGCCACCCCGGAGCCGGAGCCCAACCCGTTCACCCCGGACGGCCAGGGGACGATGGTGGATAACGCCACCGACCAGGACGGCAAGGAATTTTTCACCATCATGGCGGCGGACGAGTCCGTGTTCTATCTGGTGATTGACCGCCAGCGGGAGACGGAGAATGTCTACTTCTTAAACGCCGTCACCGTGGCCGACCTGATGGCCCTTGCGGAGCCCTCCCCGGAGGCCGTCCCCGAACCGCTCCCGGAGCCAGAACCTACCACCGAGCCGGAGGAACCCGAGCCCGAGCCGGAAAAATCCGGCGGGGCGGGGACGCTCCTGCTGGTGCTGGCGGTGCTGGCCCTCGGCGGCGGGGCCGGGTGGTACTTCAAGATTTACCGCCCGAAACAGCAGGCCGCCGCGCCCGGCGAGGACTTTGACGAGGCGGAGGAATACGGTGAGGACTATGGCGGCGGTGAATATGACGACCTCCCCCCGTGGGATGAGGACGGGGAAGAAACGGAGGGCGGCGAATGAACTTCACAGCGAACCCTTTGGAACGGGAAATGAAACGCCGTCCCCGGCCCCAGGCTCCCCGCCCGGATAAGCCCCCCGAGGGCTCCCGGTGCTGTGGCTGTCCCTACTGGCGCGGCATCCCCTGCGGCTCCTGCTTTCAGTCCCTCTTGGGCAGGCCGGGCGGGAGGTGATGCTTTGCGTGAGCTGACCCGTGAGGAAAAGGCGGCCATCCGCTCCCTTGTGACAAAATGGTGCGCCAACTATGACCGGGAATACGGCTGTCTGCCCCTCGACTGCGAGTGCTATATGCTGGGGAAATGCTGGACGGGGGCCTATTGCAGATACTTCCGGGAGGCGGTGCTCCCCTTAAATCCGGCGCTGGAGGCCGCGCTGACGGACGGCCCGGCCCCCGACCTGCGGCCTTGTGCCGTCTGCGGGCGGCTCTTTGCGCCGGAGGGGAAAAAGGCGTTCTGTTCGGCGGCCTGCGCCGAAAATGCGCGGCGGAAACGCCAGCGCGACTATATGCGGAAAAGGCGGCTGGACTGTTAGCTTTTGCCGCTTGAAAACCCGCTTGTATCAAGGCTTTCCGGGCGCGGTTCATGGGGGCCCGGTATGTTTCTATGCCCGGCCCCCGTTTCCCGGCCCAAAAGCTAACATCTGAGAGGAGGTAACTTTGGAAAAAGCGCAGGAATACAAGTATTATTCTACCCAGCGGCCCGTTGACATCGGCACGTTCCCCAAGGATAAGGACAACCCGCCTATTCGGATCGAAAACTATGAGGGCCGGATTTGGGTGGAGAACGATACCCGGCTTGCGTGGGGCGAGCTGGCCTATGCCCAGCCGCTCTCGGAAAAGGAGCTCTATAACTACGAGCTCAAGCCCTCCCGCGACAACCCCGATATGCGGCGGGTGATGGATGCCCAGGCCCAGGTGGTGGGGAAATGGGAGGACGAGGGCCGCGTCCCCGAGGGAAAGCGGCTGACATGGTTCTACCCGGATTTTGGGTGCTATGTGGTGAAAGAGTTTGTCTCCCCGGAGCGGCTGGCCGAGTGCGCCCGTGGGGTGGAGCTCCAGCGGGCCGCCGCTGAACGCAGGCAGGCCCGGCAGGAAAAGGCCCCGATTGCCGCCCAACTGCGGGAGGCCGGAAGGCTGGCCGGGGAACGGCAGGCCCCCTCTGCACCCAAACGGGACGCACCCGACCGGGGCGGCAGGTAGGCATGGTCGGAAAAAAGCGCCGCCGCCCCGTCCATCTTCATGTGATGGTGTCCGAGGAAGAGCAGGCGCTTATCCGGGAACGCATGGCCCAGGCGGGCATCCGCAACATGGGGGCCTATATGCGGAGGATGGCTCTGTGCGGCTATGTGCTCCAGATTGACCTTGCCCCCGTCCGGGAGCTGGTGTCCCTCCAGCGGCGGTGCTCAAACAACCTCAATCAAGTGGCTATCCACGCCAACACCTACGGGGGCATCTACCCCGAGGAAATATCGGCCCTCCAGCGGGACTACTCCGCATTGTGGGGCCCTCTGTCTGATTTGTTGAAACAGCTTGCCGCGCTGGTGGAGCTGTGATTTGCTGGGGAGCGGTGCTGTGCCGCTCCCCGGCTTTTCGTACTTCGGGACATTTTGTCCCAAAGGTGGGGTGGATTGTTGGGCAGGAATGTGATATACTTAATGCCTATTGACAACTTGGAAATTGGGGAGGCATTGAATATGATAAAACCGAAAGTGTTGGTCTTTATGGCAATACTTATGCTGGCATTAGTTGGATGTGAAAAGGTAGAACAAGAACAGCTAACAGTGTATTCTTTTAGTGGGGAGGATGAACAGCTTTCAATTTCAAATGGCATTATTGTTTTGAATGGCACAGAAGAAATCTTTACTGGCGGTGACTTAAAAGTAACTGATGATTTTTTCAATAACATTACATCGTACTCCACCACATTTTACATTATGGCTGGTGACGAAAAAAATGTTATTCTTTCTAATAGCATGGTAGACATAACGGGAGATACGGTCAATGTTTCTGGTGACTTGGGGCAAATATCGGGGGACAGCGTAATTAGGAGAATAAAAATTGATGATACAAGTGATTTGAAAAACATTCTCTATTTTGAGCTTACTACGAAAGATAGGGATGGTAAAGAAAATGTGTACCAGTTACAACTACCTTTAACAGAAATAACAAAAAGTAATGGTGACTAAATCCAGACAACTTGCAGTCTGCAAAATACAAAAGTTCGGAAATATCAAAGTGACAGCCGCCGCTCGATGTGCTGAAACAGCTTGCCGCGCTGGTGGAGCTGTGACTTGCTGGGGAGCGGTGCTGTGCCGCTCCCCGGCTTTTTTCGTACTTCGGGACATTTTGTCCCAAAGGTGGGGGGATGGACAACAACAAAAGAATGTGCTATACTTGAAAACATCCATTCCAAAAATTAAAGCGAAAGGATAAGAGAAACTTATGCAAAACAATCATATAATTTACATCTTCATAGTAGCCCTAATAGCTCTTTCGGCTTTTGGAGTTTCTAAATTGGTGATATACATGACAAACAAAAATACAGATAAAAATGCGACAAGTAAGAAAAACAATTTGGTTCTGCAAAGTGGTGTCATTGGCCTATGTCTTGGTGTGGGTGTTGGCACAGCATTAAAAGATTTGTTTTCTGAAACCGCTATACTATTTGTTGGGATAATTGGGGCTATCATAGGTGTAACAATAGGAATTATCATCAAGCGACAAAACAAATCTACATGATAATATTCAACTGAAAGAAATTATATAAGAGCCGGGAATTGTGATTGTAACGGTTCTCAGCTCTTGAAAATATGTGACATCAAAGACAGCGGGCGCTTTGCCTGCTGTCTTTTTTCATGGCGAGAGGAGGTGCTACCACGGCCACGACCTACATCCGGCCCTATAAGCAGGCGGCGGGACTGAGCGCCGTCCAGACGATGGGGGAGCGGTGCTGTGCCGCTCCCCGGCTTTTCGTACTTCGGGACATTTTGTCCCAAAGGCGAGGAAAGACGTTTTCGGAGAGGGGGAATATCTATGGCAGTAACCCGGCTTATTACCCACCATATCAGCAAAGGGGAAACAGTCGCTCAATCGCTGAAAGACAGGTTTGACTATGGGCAGAACCCGGACAAGACCCAGGGCGGGGAGCTTATTTCTTCCTATGAGTGCGACCACCAGACCGCCGATGCGGAGTTCCTGCTCTCCAAGGCAAAGTATAGGGCCGTCACGGGCCGGGAACAGAAACGGGAGGCGGACGTGCTCTGCTATCAAATCCGCCAGTCCTTTGCTCCCGGCGAGATTACCCCGGAGGAGGCGAACCGGGTAGGCTATGAAACGGCTATGCGCTGGACAAAGGGGAAACACGCCTTTTTCGTTGCCACCCATACAGACAAAAAGCACATTCACAATCACATTTATTACAATCCCATCACGTTAGACTACACCCGGAAATTCCGGGACTTCTGGAGATCGGCGCGGGCTCTGCGGCGGCTTTCTGACCGGGTATGTCTGGAAAATCATCTGTCTGTCATCCGGCATCCCAAACTGCACAGCCAGGGCCGTTTCCTCCACTATGGCCAGTGGATAGGCGACAAGCCGCCCTCCGCGCAGCAGCGGGTGCGGCTGGCGATTATCGCGGCCCTTGAAAAAAAGCCCGCCGACTTTGCCGCGTTCCTCCGGCTGATGGAGGAGTCCGGCTTTGCCGTCAAGCGCGGGCGGGGCGGCGTGGTGTCGTTCCTTGCTCCGGGGCAGGATAAATATACCCGGCTCCGGGCATCCACCCTCGGCGCGGGCTTTGACCCCGAGGACATCCGGGCGGTGATTGCCGGGGAGCGGCCCCTCCCGGAGCTCCCCAAGGACACGCCGCCCCCGCCCCGGCAGGTGGGCCTTATCATCGACATTCAAAAGCGCATGGCCGAGGGCAAGGGCCCGGCCTATGAACGCTGGGCCAGGGTCTACAACCTAAAGCAGATGGCCGCCGCCCTCCAGTTCCTGCAGGAGAACAATCTGACTGATTATGACGCGCTGGCGGCAAAGACCACGGCGGCGGTTGACCGGGCCCACGCGTTGGCCGGGGAGCTCCAGACCACCGAGGCCGCCCTCTCCAAAGTCTCCGGGCTGATGGGGGCCGTGGTGGACTATGCCAGGGCCCGGCCCGTGTTTGACGGCTACAAGGCGGCCCGGTATTCAAAAAAGTATCTGGCCGAGCACGAGGCGGAGCTTGCCACCTACCGGGCGGCCCGGGCCGCTATGAATGAATTGTTAGGCGGTGAAAAGCTCCCCAAAATGGACGCGCTGAAAAAACAGCGGCGGGAGCTGGCGGACAAGAAAAAGGCCCTCTATGCCGAGTACCGGCAGGCCCAGCGGGATATGCGGGAGGCCGTGGCGGTCAAGGCCAACATCGACCATCTGCTCGGACTGACGGATGGGCGGGACGATAAGGAACAGACGCGGTAGCGGCGGTGACGCAGCCAATCTCTTTGGGACATTTTGTCCCAAAGAGCCGGGTTTGGGGAGGCTCCCCAACAAGCATTTTTGACGGCCCCCGGCCAGTCAAAAATGGCAAGTGTGGCCACACTTGCCCTGCTTGCCGTTTGTGCGCTCCCCTAAAAATAAAGCAAAGCACTATTGACCGTTTCGGTTATTTATGCTATACTGTTCAATGATAACCGAAACGGTTATTCAGAGAGGGGTAATACGATGGAAAAATTTCTTGCTCTATCAATCAAAAAGCAGGATACCATACGCAATGCGGCTCTGGCCTGTTTCGCAAAACATGGATATGAAAAAGCATCAATCAATGATATTGCGGTAGCGGCAGGTATCTCAAAGGCGTCTATCTTTCAGTATTTTGGGAATAAACAGGCACTCTACCAATATTTATTTGATTACTGCGCTGCCCAAATGAAACAAGCATATAACACGAGCGCATTGGAGGAAACCACAGATTTCTTTGACCGTGTATGGGAAGCCAGCGTTATGAAAGTGGAAAACTTGAAAAAGCACCCGCATATTGCATCGTTTATTGCAAGCGTGGCCGCAGAACCAATGCCGGAATTGAAAGGTGCCATATTTTCGGAAACAAACGAAAAATACATTGCATCGCTCGTTCTGCATGAGCAGGATTATAAAAAATTCAGACACCCGGAGGATGCAGAATTAGTGTTTCAGATGCTTATGCTGCTTGCAAAGGGTATGTCCGTTCAGTTGGAAAACGGAGTGGATTATGACGGCATGATGAAAGAGTTTCGAGAAATCCTAAATATGTTGAAGCACAACTTTTACAAGGAGGAATATCTGCTATGAGTGAACCTGTGATTGCCCTAAACAAGCTCACCAAAAGCTATGGAAAGCACCGTGGAATTGAGGAAATCAGCTTTACGGTCGAGCGCGGTGAGATTTTCGGCTTTATCGGCCCTAACGGGGCGGGAAAGTCCACCACCATCCGTACCTTGATGGGACTGTTGAAGCCCACCGGAGGAACCGCTTCTGTCTTTGGACTGGACTGTGGGCGGCAGGCATCTGAGATCGCAAAGGATGTGGGGTATCTCCCCAGCGAAAACTGTTACTACAACAGCATGAAAGTCAAAGAGATGCTTCTTTATACGGCGGAACTCTATGGAGTGGCCGGTCATAACAGGATGGAAGCATTGGCGGAACGGCTGAATTTGGATTTGTCCAGGAGGATCGGCGACCTGTCTTTGGGCAACAAAAAGAAAGTCGGCATCGTTTCGGCTTTGCTACCCTCCCCAAAGTTACTTATCATGGACGAGCCCACCAGCGGTCTTGACCCGCTGATCCAGCAGACCTTTTATGACCTGTTAAAAGAAGAAAATGAACGCGGTACGACGATTTTCCTGTCGTCCCATGTTCTGAGCGAGGTACAGAGGCTTTGTGACCGTGTAGCCATTCTGCGGGAGGGGAAGCTGGTCGGCGTTCAATCCATGAAGGAACTGCGGGGAAACGGCTACAAGAAAATCTCGTTGACAGCAAAAAACGCCATTCCAGAGGATTTATTTTCTATTCCCGGTACGGCTAATTTGGAGTGGGATAAGAGCAAAACTTCTGTATCCTTCATGTTTAGTGGAACCGTTATGACAATTATGAACCAGCTCCATCGGTTGGAGCTGGAGGACATTTTAATCGAGGAACCATCATTGGAAGAAATATTCCTCCACTACTACGAATAGGAGGCTCGTCATGCAGATTTTTCGATTTGAATGGAAACGGTCACAAAAATATATTCTGATTTGGGCCGTTGCTCTTGCGCTATGTATTTTTTCCATGACGCCGGTTTACTATGGCATGGTGGAAACAGCGGGGACGCTGCCGACAGGATTTGCACAGGGAGGATTTTTTGAAACCGTTGGCATTTCCCTGGAGCTTCTTACAAAGCCTATGGGGATGTATTCCTTTCTCACAGGGTTCTTCATGATTGCCGGCGGCATCTTCGGGATGCACCTGGGCCTGTCCTTACATACCAAGGAGTGCACGGAAAACACAGCAGAATATTTGTATACCAAACCTTGTGGACGGCAGGCGATATACAAAGGGAAACTATTGTGCACCCTTGCCGGGGTATGTGTAACAGGAATTTTTTATGTGATGGCCTCCTTTTTTACGATGACGCTGTTTCGCCCCGGATTTCCAACAGGGGAATTTTTTCTGGTGGCAGGCTCCCTTGTCCTTCTCACTCTCTTTTTTGCATTGATGGGGACAATGGTGGGAGTATTCCGGCCCAATAACCGCTCTCCGCTTCTGACATCTGGACTGGTCGTGTTTGTGGAATACTGCATCACCTCTTTTTCAAGGACTGTCGGTATCCGGGCTATTGGCTTTTTATCGCCGTTTTCCTTTTTCAGTCCGGCGGAGATCCATCATTCCGGGTCTTATTCGTGGGACTATATGATCTGGTATCTGTTTCTGATGTTTGTGTTTGCGCTGCTGGCATACTGGAAAATCTTGAAGCGGGATATTGCGATGGCTGTGTAAAGGAGGAAGTAAATGAAAGCGTTAGTGAAAAACGAACTGCGTTTAACAAGAAAGATACTGCTGATATGGATGGGGATCGTCTTGATTTTATGCGGCTTCGCTTACTTTGAGTATTTGTCACTAAAGGACAGCCTCAATGAGCTGACAGGGCTCATATCGGATTTCCCAAAAATTCTGAAAGCTATGTTTGGCGTGAGCGGTGATCTGACCTCTGCTTTGGGCTGGTATGGCTGTATGTATTATTGGGCCACGATGCTGACCAACAGCTATGCGGTCTATCTCGGTGTTTCGTGTATAGCGAAAGAACAGGCGCAGGGAACGGCAGAATATCTATTTACAAAACCAGTGAGCCGTAGCAAAGTTGTCTGTGCCAAAGCCGTTGCCTGTATATGTAATTTGTTTGCACTTGCGGTATTCAGCGGGTTATGTAATTATTTTACCGCCATTTTGCCGCTGGGCGGTTTAGAGCAAAGAGAAGCTGTTTTTACCACCACATTGGGCCTGTTTTTGACAGGGTTGACTTTGTTTGCAATCACGCTTTTGGCCTCCAGCCTGACGAGAACCTATAAAGGGGCTGTTCGGATAGGCGCGGGAATATTATTGCTTTTTTATGGTATCAGTATCACCGCCGAATATCTTGAAGTTCCAATGTTGTACTGTTTAACTCCATTAAAATTCTTTGATGTTTACACAGTGGCAATGAGTGGAATACAGTTTTCGTTCTTACTATTGGCTATGATAATTGCGATTGGTTCTGTTATCACGGCTCAAAGAGTTTGGATGCTCAGAGAAATTTGAAATGAATTATATGGATAGCTTCGAGTGGCTGCTATGTCCAGTCTGTAACAGTAAAACTCGTATCAAGTTGCGGTTAGATACTGAACTGAAAAATTTCCCCTTGTTTTGTCCTAAATGCAAACAAGAAACCTTAATTAGTGTAGAAAAATTTAAGATTTTAGTTATCACAGAGCCAGACGCACAGACGCAGAGCCGATAACCCGTTAGCCCTCAGGCGCGGATTATCGGCTCTTTTGTTTTCGGCGGCTGTCAATTAAAGCCGCCGCGTTATACGACGACTTTATGAGGAACACGGCGGTTTCCGAGGAGGGATCGTCGTGTTCATTTTGCTTTTTCATAGTACGCATGATCTTCACCAGCTAAAAAAAGCGTAGCTCCCCCTCCGGGCAAGTCCGGCATTGGACGCGAAATTTGCCAGTACATTAAGAATAATGTCATTTCACGCGCTTGTGTGGCATCACGCCATGCGAGCGCGTTTTTCTATACCCACCTTGGGACAAGTTGTCCCGAGGTAGGCAGGGGCGGCCCCGGCTGCCGATCCCCGCCATCCCCCGTTCAGATCGTCCACCCACAACAAAAATCTGAACGGAGGAAAATATAATGACTACTATCAATCTGAAGGACTTTTACTCTTGGCACACCCATGATGAATATATCGAAGTTTCCGATGAAGTGGCCGCCGAGCTGCGGGCCGACAAGCTGTATGAGGCTGCCTACCAGCGGCGGATAATCCGCAATAAGGCACAGTATTCCCTCGACTGTGATGATATGGGATCGAATACTCTGCCTGCCTTTCCGAGCCGACCCCGCAGGAGCTGCTGGAGCGCATGGAGCGTTTCTGCGATCTGTGGAACGCGCTGAACACTTTGCCCGAAACGCAGGGGCTTCGCATTGATGCCTGTATCATTGAAGGCAAGAGCATGACTGAGGTTGCCGAGGCCGATGGCGTAAGCGTGGCCGCCGTACATAAATCTATCCAGCAGGGTTTGAAGTCCATGAAAAAATATTTGCAAAATGTTTGATGTAGGGGGTTAAAAAACATCTTCCAAATGTCCTTGGTATATGAGAGGAGTTGATCCTCTCCACAACTGAATAGCGGCGGCTCCGGGCATAGTGCGAGGAGCCGGGCGGCGGGTGCGCCAGGACTTCTCCAACACGGAGGACGAGCGATCCACACCAACGCCGCAAGTGGGGACTTGCCACCCCACGGCCACGATCCGCGAGTGGACAGGCTGGCAGCCTGTCCCCCGGAGCTGCCGCACCACCCCAGCAAGGAGCGTCGCGCCGAGTATAGCTGTCTTATGACGGGCCAAGAAAATGAGCGCGGCGCTCCTTATTCTAACTTCGAGACAAATTGTCCCAATGTGGAGAAAGGCAAAAGGGCGACACCCAATCGCGGGTGCCGCCTTTTCGTGTTTCCCCAACAGACAACGGGGATCAATCAGTTCTACGCCATTTGTGAAGGAGGTCATCTATGGAGCGCACAAGAGAATTAACCACTTTCGCCATTGACGGTTATCAAATATCCGCTACCTTTGCCGATAGCAGAAACACAACGGCCCTCGGCCATGTGAAACAGATTTTGCTATCCTCTTTTGCCAACAATGCCGCCAAGCATACCCACGGCGACATCCTTGCAATCCACCCCAATCGGAGCGATAATAATAGTGGGGGTAGCCCCTATGTACCTTGAAAAGTTCATATCTCCCGCGTATTGATTCGCTCTTTTGGTTTGCCCTTATGACAAATGAAAGGACGGATCAATATGGAAAATAACATTCTTATCGGAACTCGCGTTGACTGTTTGTATAGAGTGTCCACCGACAAGCAAGTGGACTATGACGATAAAAGCCAAGCCGACATCCCCATGCAGCGCAGAGAGTGCCACCGCTTCTGTGAAAAGATGGGCTGGACGATTGTTCACGAAGAACAGGAGGACGGCGTATCCGGCCACAAGGTACGGGCCGAAAACCGCGACAAACTCCAAATCATCAAAGAACGGGCCAAGCAGGGCAAGTTCGATATTCTGCTGGTGTTCATGTTTGACCGCATCGGGCGTATCGCTGACGAAACGCCCTTTGTGGTGGAATGGTTTGTCAAGAACGGCATCCGGGTATGGAGTACCCAAGAGGGTGAGCAGCGTTTTGATACCCACACCGACAAACTCACCAACTATATCCGCTTCTGGCAAGCTGACGGTGAAAGCGAAAAGACTTCTATCCGCACAAAAACCGCCCTCGGCCAGCTTGTCGAGGACGGCGGTTTCAAAGGCGGGCTTGCTCCCTACGGCTACGATCTCGTAAAAAGTGGCCGCTTCAACAAGCGAAAGCATGAGGTTTATGAGCTGGTTGTCAACGAGGCCGAGGCCGCTGTGGTGCGGATTATCTTTGACAAGTATGTGCATGAGGGCTACGGAGCCCAGCGGATCGCCACCTATCTGAATAAGCTCGGGTATCGGGCAAGGTCGGGTAAGATGTGGCACCACGCCAGCATCCGGGGTATCATCTGCAACCTCACCTATACCGGCGTACTCCGCAGCGGCGATAGCCGATCCCAAGTGCTGCTGCACTTGCAGATTATCCCGCCGGAACTCTTTGAGGCCGCACAGCATATCCGCACTTCCCGTGCCAATTCTGCCGAACAGGAGCGCCGTGTTCCTCTCAACACCCGAGGCCAGTCCCTGCTGGCCGGGAATGTGTTTTGTGGTCATTGTGGCTCCCGGCTCTCACTCACCACAAACGGCAAGGCTTATCCCTGCAAGGACGATCCAAACCGCATTGTAAAGCGTGTACGGTATATCTGCTACGGCAAAACCCGCAAGCAAACGGAATGTGACGGTCAGACCGGGTACACGGCACATACCCTTGACGGCATCATTGATAAGGTGGTGCGACAGATCTTTGAGCGTATGAAAGCTGTCCCCAAAAGTGAGATCGTCAATATCCGATACAAAGAAAAGATGGAGGAACGGAAAGCGCTGCTCCGCAGCATCCGGGCCGAACATACAAAAGTATCTGCCGAGCTGAATATGCTGAAGGCCGAGGTCATTAAATCCCTGCGCGGCGAAAGTGCTTTTTCGCAGGACTTGCTCGGCTCTCTGATTTCTGACTGTGAGACAAAATGTCTCGAAGTTCAGCAGCAGCTTGAGGCGGCGCAACTGGCCTATGACGAAGGACAGGCTGTGCTGGAACACTTGAACGCCCAATACGATGACATTATCTCTTGGGCTGATATGTACGACACCGCCAGCATGGAGGCAAAGAAAATGATCGTCAACTGCCTTATCAAGCGGGTGGAGGTCTACCGGGACTACAAGTTGCATATCGACTTTAACATTGACTTTGAGCAGTTCAGCATGGGCATGGACATCGTTGCCATCGCTGCATAAAGCAAAAACCCCACTTCCGAAGAAGTGAGGTTTTCGTTCACAATCTCTTGGTGATGGTGGAGATAAGCGGGATCGAACCGCTGACCTCTTGAATGCCATTCAAGCGCTCTCCCAGCTGAGCTATACCCCCAGATAAGAGAGATTGTGATGTTTAATTTTTATGTTCCCTGTACGGGGGTTGTTTACCGCTTCAACCGGGCTCCCAACTGAGCTATACCCCCATGAGATTAGCGGCTGAGACGTTCTCGCCTCACCGAATTGCATTATAGCATATAATTTGAAGCGCGTCTATAGGAAATTTATATTTTTTTGTGAAACCCGTCTGTAAAAATGAATTTTAAAAACGATACTATTCAACGCAATGATCGATTTTGAAGAAAAAATGCAGAATTGGAATAAAATATTGACGATCAACCACAATAATTCTATAATATACAGTATGGTTTTGAAGAAAAAATGTAAAATGGAGGCGTTCATATGCTCCTTGAATTTAAAATAAAGAATTATAAATCATTCGCAGAAGAAGCTGTTTTCTCCATGGTTGCAGCGCCGAAGCAAAAAGGTCTGGACTATAGCCTGATGAAAACCAGGGTAAAAGGAAAAGAAATAAAGGGGCTGAGCTCCTCTGTAATTTATGGTCCCAATGCGTCTGGAAAAACGAATATTATAGGCGCGATGGATGTGCTGCGCTCGATTGTGCTGCGGGGAAACATCAGAAATTCAGAGGAGAAATCTTCTCCGAATCCCGCGGCCGAGGCGTTAGAGCTGATTCCAAACAGTGATGATACAGAGGGAAAACCGGTTTGTTTTTCCATTGAGTTTTATACCGGAGATGCAGAAAATCAATTTAGGATTTTGTACGAGCTGGAGATCGATCTGGGCGTATTTCTTAACGAGGATTATCCGAGGAGAATTATCTCTGAGAATCTTTTTGTAAATGGGGAGCCGGTTTTTCAACGATCGGGCCGTCTGTATCTCGGAAACATGAAAGTCATTAAAGGATATCTTTCCGGTGTGA
>ERZ826396.1792-NODE-1792-length-21091-cov-15.597404_pt1 | contig 21091 bp, 25 predicted proteins | sample MGYA00519926_ERZ826396 | MGnify/ENA primary metagenome ERZ826396 (study PRJEB31778, sample SAMEA3449230) | human gut metagenome | biome: human gut; feature: human-associated habitat; material: faeces | place: United Kingdom | collected 2010/2012 ... | reverse complement strand
CTTCTTAAACAATTTTAATTTGAAAATATTGTCTAACTTTTTGGGTTCAGTTCATGATACAAAGGATTTCAGCTTCTTTGATTTTACGAAGATTTTATCTGATATGTTTTCTTCTGAAGACAGCCGTCGCAATTCCCCTTAAGAAATTAAGAAAAAACAATGTTTTCTTAAGGGAAATTTGCTGTAAGAATCTCCTCTTTTTTACGCCTCTTGAGGCTGTTGTTTGCCAAGTCTGTGCCAGATGGTAGTGGAAATGATTACGGTCAGTGCGCCGGAGATGGCAGGCGTGATAAAAATCCCCGTAACGCCCAAAATCTGCGGAAAGACTGCCAGAGAAAGGGCAGGGAAAATCAGTGCCCGGAACAGCATGATGGTCAACGAATCCCTTGCCCGGTCCATGGCAGTGAGGAAGGAGCTGATGACCATATTCAGCCACAGGAACAGATAGGCTGGTGCGTATAGCCGCAGAGCGGTGACAGTCATTTCCAGCACTTCTTCGGAATTTTCCTGTAAGAATAGGGACGCCAGTTCTTTGGGGAAGCATACCATAGCCAGCAGACAGACCATAGAAATGGTCGCCGTGACTTTGCAGCTCAAACGGAAAAATTCCCTTGCTTTCTGGTGATTGCCTGCGCCGATGTTGTAGCTGACCGGCGGTTGGAGGGAGTCCAGAATCCCATAAAGTGCCATGAGGAGCAGACTGTCCAAATACATAACGATGCCGTAAGCGGCAACGGCTGTACCGCCACCTAAGTGCAGCAGAAAAGCGTTGACCACCGTGGACATGAAGGAGCCAGAAATGTTGTTGAAAAATTCCGAACTGCCGTTATGGAAAATGCCCAATGTGGTGGAAAGGGAAATCCGCGGGCGGGTGAAGCGCAGTGTCAGTTTCCTAAGGACAATAGGTGTCAGGGCAATGAGTACCCCCAGCGTCATGCTGACAGATGTGGCAAGGGCTGCAAAACGGATGTCCAGCCGCAGATATGCCAAGAAGAACCAGTCCAGAATGATGTTCAGCACTGCCACGGAAATGTTCATCCACATGCTGAAATTGGCTTTGCCACAGATCCGCAGATAGTTGTCAACGGCGAACAGGGGCATGATGGCAGGCATGAAATAAAGGAAGATCCTCGTGTAGTCCCATGCCACTTCCGCCAAGGTTGTATCTTTGATCAAAAGGGTGATAAGTCTTGGTGCCGCAAGAAATCCCACAAGGGAGAACAGGACACCAATGCCCAGTATCATGCAGAAAGCCGCGGAAAATAGTCCGTTGGCTTCTTTATTTTTTCCTTGCCCCAATAAAAGGGCGATTTTCACAGAAGAGCCTACCGCCACCATGTCCCCTACGGCAAAGAGAATCATAATGACAGGAAAGGCTAAGTTTACTGCTGCCAGTGCGTGACTGCCGATGTATCGTCCTACGAAAATACCGTCGATCATCATATAGATGGACGAAACCACCATGGCTAAAAGCCCCGGCAGGGCACAGCGGAAAAATATCTTTCTGGTAGGCAGTGTTGCGAATTGTACTTCGTTCATAAGCGTTCATCAAGACAAATTTCTCCGATATAGGAAAGCATTTCGGAGAATTTCTCGATTTCCTCCTTTGAATAGCGTTGTTCCATGGACTCACTGATTTGTTTGTTGAGTTTTGTGTAAATAAACTGGGTATCCGCGTCAAAAGAATCTGCGTTGAAATACAGGAAGTATTCCCGTTTGTCGGCGGGATTCTGTTTTCGGGTCACATAGCCAGCCTTTTCCAGCACATTGATTTTCTGGGTGACAGAAGGTCTTGCGATGTGGAGCATATCTGCCAGCTTGGAAGGGGTATATTCTCCCTGATGGGCGGATATGATGTCCAGATACAGACTGCTGTTATAGCTCAGTTTGGCGTATGCCGGGTGTTCATTGCGGATGCGTAGCTCTAAAATACCCATGTCGTGAAAAAATTTTGTGATGGCTTCTCCAATGCCCATCAGTTACCGCCTCCTATGATAAAAATTAGTTAAGATTGCCTAATAATTAAGATTCCTAATCATTTTAGCAGGGGCTTTTCCATTTGTCAAGAGGGGCTGCATGCAGATAACTGTTGAGAAAATCATGGTTCTGTGGTATACTATATTACTGCATAAACAGAAAACAGGCAGAAAGGAAGGCGATACTGTGCCGGAAAAATCATTCGATGTGGCAAGAAATATCCGCATGACCCAGGAGCTGCAGTGCCAAATGCTCTCTCAGGTGGCGGATCTGTTTACAGCCATGCACAACAATGCCTCAAAAGCGGAACAGACAGAGCTTCTGGCAAAGCTGGAGATCAGTCTGCGGCTTCTGGCAGGACGGCTGGGCATCTCTCAGGATGGACTGAGCCGGAAAGCGGCGATGACTTTGAAGGCGGCGTTGGTGCAGGAAGATGTATCTGCATGGAAAAGTGATCTGCTGACCGTTTTGCATGAACTGGAAGAAACATAAACAGTCACAGAAAGGCTTTTGAAAAAGCCAAACAGCTTGGAGGCTGCAACATGGAAGAAAAAAAAGAAGAAACAAAGAAAGGAAAGGAAGGACGGCTGCTCATCGGGATGGCAGTGGCTGTGCTGGTGGTGATTCTTTGCTTGATGCTGGATGTACGCATTGGCGTAGGGGCATTGGTGGGGATCGTGGCAGGCAGTTTTCTGCGTCCGCTGCTCAAAGACCTCTTTACGGATGAACCCCAGGAGGAGCCTGAGGAAAACCGTTTTCTGGATACGGCAGTGCTTCGGGAAAATTTCTCCATTCCCCAAAATCTGCCCATTCCTTACGCTGTGCTGGATATTCGTGGCAGGGTCATGATGTATAATGAGCCTTTCGCGGCAGTGTTCCCCAATAGTGAGGACGCAAAATCTGTCATTGAAGTGCTGCGGAAAACCAGCGGCGCCGGAGAACCTCAGAGAGTCACCGTAGGCGACCGTTCTTACAAAGCTGCTCTGAACCACTGCGATGTGGTGGACAAAAGCGGCGCTGTGGGGGCAGTTCTGACCCTCATTATGGTGGACATCACCAAAACCTGTCAGCTGGAGAAAGAATTGGAGGAACAGGAAACCGTTGTAGGTATGATTCTTTTGGATAACTACGACGACGTGCTGGACAGCATCGACGAAAACCGACTGCCCATCCTCTCTGCCCTCATTGACAGAAAGTTCAATCAGCTGGCACAGGCGGCAGATGCCGTTATCAAAAAACTGGAGAAAGACCGCTACATTTTCCTGCTCTCTAAGGGCAGTCTGGAGCGGCTGAAAGAAAAGAAATTCGAGCCTTTTAACGAGATCAAGGAAATCTCCGTAGGGGAACACATTCCTGTAACCCTCAGCATGGGGATCGGTATCGGCGGCGGCTCTCTGGAGGATTCCATGGCAAACGCGAAAGCGGCTATGGACTTGGCTCTGGGGCGCGGCGGCGATCAGGTGCTCATCAAAGACGGGGAAAAATACCTGTTCTTCGGCGGCAAGAGCGGCGAAATCCACCGCAATGCCCGTATTCGTGCCCGTGTCAAAGCGGATGCCCTTATGGAACTTATGGGGGATGCTTCTGACATTCTGGTCATGGGGCATAAGAATGCCGATCTGGACAGCTTAGGCGCTTGTATCGGTATCTGCGCCATGGCAAAGAGCATTGGGAAAAAATGCAACATCGTCATGGACAAAGTCAGCGTAGGCGTCAAACGCCTTTGCGATAAAATGGATGAAAGCGGCAAATTCGGCGGTGTCATTGTGGATGGCGTAGACGCTATGCGTATGATCAATGACAAAACACTGCTGGTTATTGTGGATACCCACAGAGAATCCATGGTAGACAGCAGACAGGTGCTCATGGCGGCGAAGAAAATCGTCGTTTTTGACCACCACCGCAAGAGTACCGATTTCATCGAACAGGCGGTGCTCATTTATCATGAGCCTTACGCTTCGTCCACATCTGAACTCATTACGGAAATGATTCAGCATATGGACAAAAAAGTAAAACTGCATCAGATCGAAGCCGATGCCCTGTTGGCAGGTATCACTGTAGATACCAAAAACTTCTGCGTGAAAACCGGCGCCATGACCTTTGAGTCTGCGGCGTTCCTTCGCAGAAACGGTGCTGACAGTATTCGGGTGCGGCTGCTGTTCCAAAACGACATGGACGCTTACAAGGCGAAAGCCACAGCTGTCCGGGATGCGGAACTGTTCCGGGATCATATTGCCATTTCCGTCTGCCCTTCCGATGTGGAAAATTCCACACTGACAGCGGCACAGGCGGCAGACGATTTGATGAACGTCACAGGCATTCAGGCATCCTTTGTCTGCTGTAAGGTGGAGGATACAGTCTATATTTCCGCCCGCAGCTTTGGGGAGATCAATGTGCAGAGAGTTATGGAAAAACTGGGTGGCGGCGGTCATCTGACGGTTTCCGGTGCGCAGCTTCAGGACTGCACCGTTGAGGAAGCCAAGGAAAAAGTCCGCGCAGCCATTGAAGAATATTTGGAGGAGGAAGCATAATGAAACTGATTTTATTACAGGATGTAAAAAGTGTCGGCAAAAAAGGCGACCTGATCAATGCCAGCGAAGGCTATGCAAAAAATTTCCTGCTGCCCAAAAAACTGGCAGTAGAAGCTACAAAATCCAACCTGAACGACTATGAACTGAAGCAGAAAGCCGAAGCAAAACGCAAACAGGAAGAACTGGAAAAAGCACAGGAAATGAAAAAACAGCTGGATGAAAAAGTGGTTGTGATCAAAGTAAAAACAGGCAGCAACGGCAAACTGTTCGGCTCTGTTACAAACAAAGAAGTTGCAGAAGAAATCATCAAACAGACAGGCATGGATCTGGATAAAAAGAAAGTATCCATTGGCGATTCCATCAAAATGCTGGGCGAAAGAACAGCAGTCATCAAACTGCATCCTAAGGTAACAGCAGAAGTGACTGTAAAAATCGTAGAAGCCTAATTGATGCAAATATAAAAGGAGGCGGGAAATATGGAACAACAAAATACATCCGGTCAGGCGGAAATCTTCCAGAATGTACCGCCCCATGACGATGCGGCAGAGCTGGCAGTGCTTGGTGCCATGTTCTTGGACAGAGAAGCGGCGTCTTTGGCATTGGAAATGCTGACAGGTGAGGATTTCTACCGCCCTGACCATAGACAGGTCTTTGAAGCGGCAGAAGAACTTTACCACAGCGGTGTGCCCATCGACATGATTACCGTGAAGAATAAACTGGAGGAAAAGCAGGTCTTTGAACAGATCGGCGGCCTGCCTTTCCTTGCCAATATCTCCACTTCCGTGGGCAGTTCCGCAAATATGCGCCATTACGCTGCCATTGTGGAGGAAAAATCCGTATTGCGTCGGCTCATCCGTACGGCGAATAATATTTCCCAGATGAGTTATGAAGGCAAAACCGATGTAAACGCCATTATGGATACGGCGGAAAAAGGCATTTTCGATATCATGCAGAACCGCCATTCCGACCAGTTCCACCATATCCGGGACATTGCCGTGGATTCCATCGAGAAAATCGAGGACATCTACCGTTCCAAAGGGAAACTGACTGGCGTACCCACAGGTTTTGTGGACTTCGACCAGAAAACAGCGGGACTTCAGAAATCTGACCTGATTTTGCTGGCAGCCCGTCCTTCCATGGGGAAAACGGCCTTTGCCCTGAACATCATCCAGAATGCTGCCATCCGCAGCAATGTGCCCACAGCGGTATTCTCTCTGGAAATGAGCCGGGAACAGCTGGTAAACCGTATGCTGTGTTCCGAAGCCATGCTGGATGCCCAGAGGCTCCGTACAGGGGAACTGACAGACAGCGACTGGGCAGATTTGATTCAGGCCATGGGTCCTCTTTCTCAGGCACCTATTTACATTGACGATACCCCCGGGGTTACCCCCATGGAGGTCCGTTCCAAATGCCGCCGCCTGAAGGTGGAAAAAGGCCTTGGACTTATCGTTATCGACTACTTGCAGCTTATGAGCGGCAACAGCCGGAACGATTCCAGACAGCAGGAGATTTCCGAAATCTCCCGTTCCCTCAAGGCCATCGCCAGAGAAATGGAAGCGCCGGTCATTGCCCTTTCTCAGCTGTCCCGTGCTTGTGAACAGCGTGCAGACCATAGACCCATGCTCTCTGACCTGAGAGAATCCGGCGCCATCGAGCAGGACGCCGATGTAGTAGCGTTTTTGTATCGTGATGAGTATTATTTCCCCGATACGGAAAAGAAAAATCAGGCGGAACTGATCATTGCCAAACAGCGTAATGGTCCGACGGGCACCGTTGATTTGACCTGGATGGGTCAGTATACCAAATTTGGTAATTTCCTGAAAAAATTCTAAAAATGGAAGCGAAAAACCTCGGTTTGAATGGAAGGAATTTCCAGTCATTCCGGGGTTTTCTCATTGTTTTGTAATTTTTTCCGCCGATTGAATAAGTTGGGGTTGACGTTGATTTTGGGAAAGCATATACTAATGGTGGAGAAAAATGACAGGTAAGAACGTATTCATGGAGGTGAACCGAATGGACGGCAGTAGCGAGAGTATCCCTTTGGGTCCTGAGCGATGGTATTTGAATATCACAGCGGAAATGTCGCATCCTTTTGGTTCCTTTTTTCCTATGGTGAAATAGGGGCTTGCTTTTCTGTGCGCGTTTTTCGGAAAATTGTATGACGACATTTTCTGCTGACACTTTTGCAAAGACAATGGTGTTTTTTTATTGTCTGAAAAACGAGGTGAAAAACAGTGGAGGAAATGCAGACGCTCTTTGACCATTTCAATGAACTCATGGACAAAGGGGCATATATACAGTTAAAACAGGAATTGAACGAGGAAAACGCCGCCGACCTGGCGGAATACTTCGAGGAATTGTCTGCGGAAAAACAGCTTTTTATTTTCCGACTGCTGACCAAGGACATGGCAGCGGAAGTATTTTCCTATATGGACAGCGACACCCAGGAGCATATCGTTCATTCCATTACAGATAAAGAAGTGCGCAACATCGTAGACGAAATGTTCCTGGACGATACGGTGGACTTTCTGGAAGAAGCACCTGCCAATCTGGTAAAAAAGGTGCTGCGCAACACCGACGCGGAAACCCGCGCCCTCATCAACCGCTTTTTGAACTACCCGGAAAATTCCGCCGGAAGTTTGATGACTATTGAGTTTGTGAAACTCAGAGGCGGCATGACCGTAGATGTTGCCATGAAGCAGATCAAGCGGACAGGCATGGATAAAGAAACTATCTATACCTGTTATGTCATCGACGGACAACGAAAGCTTATCGGCGTTGTTCCTCTTAGGACGCTGATTTGCGCCAAAGATGAAGAACTGGTGCAGGACTTGATGGAAGAAGACGTGGTATCTGTACACACCACCGACGACCAGGAAGAAGTTGCCCAGATTTTCAAGAAATATAACTGGATGGCACTGCCTGTGACGGACTTGGAAAACCGTCTGGTAGGCATCATCACCGTGGACGATATCGTGGACGTTATCGAACAGGAAACCACGGAAGATATGGAAAAAATGGCGGCATTGCTGCCTTCCGATGAAGAATATCTGAAAACCCCCGTGCTGAAGCTGGCACGAAACCGTATTGTGTGGCTGTGCGTACTGATGGTATCCGGTACCCTCAGTTCCTTGGTTATCAGCCATTATCAGACGTTGTTGGCAACGGTTATGGCGCTTTCCAGCTTCATCACCATCATCACAGGTACCGGGGGGAACGCAGGCTCTCAGGCTTCCACCATGATCATTCGTGGTATGGCCCTGGGAGAAATCGAAGTGAAAGACGTGCTCCGGGTTGTCTGGAAAGAAGTCCGGGTCGGCGCTCTCTGCGGTATTGCCCTAGGGGCAGTCAATATGGTACGTATGACATTTTTCAGCCCCAGTACGGGCTTTTTGGTAGACTTTACCGTTTCCATCAGTATGGCAGCCGTTGTAGTATTGTCTAAGACCATCGGTTGTACCCTGCCTATTCTGGCAAAGATTTTGAAGGTAGACCCGGCTATGATGGCAGGTCCCCTGATTTCCACACTGGTGGACGCTGTGGCATTGATTTTGTATTTCAGCATTGCGACCGTATTGCTGATGTAAATAAGAATCTGGATTTTGAAGGAGGTGTGACATGGAAGAATGGAATGAAACGGTGGAAAAGTGGCAGGAACTCATGGAAAAAGGACATTATGTGCAGCTCCGTGAAGAACTGAATGAAGAAAACCCTGCCAACGTGGCGGAATTTCTGGAAGAACTGCCGGCAGATAAGCAATTGTTCCTTTTCCGTCTGCTGTCTAAGGATATGGCGGCAGAAGCATTCTCTTTCCTGGATAATGACACCCAGGAAATGCTGGTCACATCCATTACGGATACGGAAGTACGGAACATTGTGGATAATATGTATCTGGACGATACCATCGACTTTCTGGAGGAAGCCCCTGCCAATCTGGTAAGCAAAGTCCTGCGGAACACCGATAGGGAAACCCGCGCCCTTATCAACCGTTTCCTGCATTATCCCGAAAACTCCGCCGGAAGCTTGATGACCGTAGAGTTTGTGCACCTTTCCAAAACCATGACGGCAAAGCGCGCCATGGAAATCATCCGCAAAAACGGTCTGGATAAGGAAACCATTTACACCTGTTATGTCATCGACGACAAAAAACATCTGGTGGGGGTATTGCCCCTTAGAACACTGCTGTTCGCCGATGAAGATAAACTGGTAGAGGAACTTATGGAGGAAGACGTTATCTCCATTGCCACATTGGACGACCAGGAAGAAGCGGCAAATCTTTTCAGAAAATATAACTTCATTTCCCTGCCTGTAGTAGACGGGGAAAACCGTCTGGTGGGCATCATCACCGTAGACGATATCGTGGACGTTATCGACGAAGAAACCACGGAAGATATGGAAAAAATGGCGGCGTTGCTGCCTTCCGATGAAGAATATCTGAAAACACCTGTGACAAAACTGGCACGAAACCGTATTGTGTGGCTGTGTGTACTGATGATTTCCGGTACCCTCAGCAGTGCCATTATTTCCGGCTATGATGCCATCCTCAGTCAGGCGGTGCAGTTGGCAGCATTTATCCCCGTTCTGACAGGTACCGGCGGCAATGCTGGTTCCCAGACCTCTGCCACCATCATTCGTGGGATGTCCTTAGGGGACATTCGCCCCAGAGATATTCTGCGTGTCATGGGAAAAGAAATCCAGGTGGGGATGATTTGCGGTGTCCTTCTGGCGGCACTGAACTTCATCAAACAGACCATTTTCAGCCCTTCCACGGACATTATGGTGGACTTGACCGTTTCTGTCAGCATGGGCTTTGTGGTTGTTGTGGCAAAAGCCATGGGCTGTGTTCTGCCTATTGGCGCAAAAGTTTGTAAATTAGACCCTGCCATCATGGCTGGTCCTTTGATTACCACGGTGGTGGATGCTGTGGCGCTGGTGATTTTCTTCAATGTGGCACAGTGGCTTGTACTGTAAAAAAAGAGAGAACTCCTTTCGTTTCGGAATTCTCTCTTTTTTGTTTACATATGCAGATAAGCACGGATGCGGTTGCCCAGCAGGCAGGCGATGATGATTTTTACAATATCCAAGGGCAGGAACACCAGCGCTCCCATGGGCAGGGATTGTAAAAACGTGGTGTTTGTCAGGTATGCCATCCATGCGGTACCCAGCATATAATTGATGATGGTTGCCAAAAATAGTCCGCCCATCTGTGCCGGAATATTCTTGGGAAAACGGGAAATAAACAGGCTGCTGATGCCTGTCAGGAACAGAAATCCAATGAGATACCCGCCGCCGGGAGCGGCAAAACGGGAAAGTCCTGCCGTATAGCCGGAAAAAACAGGCAGCCCCGCAGCACCTAAAAGCAGATACAGTCCAATGGCAGCCAGTGCTTGTCTGGGCGGCAGCACATAGGCTGTCAGATACATGGCAAATGTACCCAATGTCAGTGCCACAGGGCTGACGGGGATGGGAATGGATATGGGTGCGAATATGCAAATGACAGCTGTCATCAGGGCAGTCATGGTCAGTGTGCGTGTTTTGGTCATGGCAGATGCCTCCTTTTCTTTCTGTAAGGAGGATACGCTTTTTGTTTTTGAAAGTCAACTGATTATAAATAAAATGGTTTACAATTGAAAATAAAAAAAGTTTTGTAAGAAAAAATGAAAGATTGCGGCTGTAAAATGTGATATACTATAAAAAAATCCGGGAAAAGGGAAGGGGGAGAAGCATATGTCAAAATTTTGCAACCATTGCGGCGCGTCTGTAGGCGAGGAAGACCGGTTCTGTACGGTCTGCGGCAAGCCCATCACAGCAGAGGGTGGGGCAGAACAGCCCAAAGCACCCCATGCGGAAAGTCAAAAGAAAGAAGAATTGGATAGGGAACCCATTACCGTGGGCGGTTACCTGATTATGTTTCTGGTTATGTGTATTCCAGTGGTGAATCTGGTGGTACTGCTTTTGTGGGCATTCGGGAAAAACGGCAATGTGAACCGCCGGAATTTCTCACGGGCAGCTCTCGTTTATATTGCCATCGGCATTGTCCTGTCCATCAGTGCGGTGCTGTTTTTCGTTGGTATTTTCGCCAATGCGGTGCAGTATCAGCAATATCACACATATGAGCATTATGGCAATCCGTATAGGAACGACTGGGAATACTATGATGAGTATGTATATACGCCGGACAGCACAAACGATTTTATGTATTCCATCACCGAAGGCGACGCACCTGTGGAAGATCTGGAACTGTACGATATTACCATTTCAAACGTATGAAAGAAAACCATTCGGCACATACTACCTCTATAAAAAGGAGGCGTGGATGTGAGCGGATGGTTTTTATTTTTTGCACAGATATTGTTTTTCCTGTTGGGGGCGTGGTATTTCCTGCGGAGCGGTTCCCGGCGGAAAGGCGGACGGGATAGCATTTCCATGGAGGAGAACGAGCGGGAAATGGAAAAGCTGGATGCTATGCGGCAGGTGGGACTGACAGAACCCTTGACAGAGCAGACCCGTCCCAAGTCCTTGGGAGAAATTGTGGGGCAGGAGCGGGGCATTCGTGCCCTTCGTGCGGCTCTTTGCGGTCCCAATCCCCAGCATATCATCATTTACGGTCCCCCCGGCGTAGGCAAAACGGCAGCGGCAAGGCTGGTGCTGGAGGAAGCCAAAGGACGGCGAAATTCCCCTTTTTCCATCAATGCGAAATTTGTGGAGGTGGACGCTACCACATTGCAGTTTGACGAGCGGAGCATTGCAGACCCTTTGCTTGGTTCTGTCCATGACCCTATTTATCAGGGGGCAGGGGCTTTCGGGCAGATGGGGATTCCTCGTCCTCAGCCCGGCGCTGTCAGCGAAGCCAATGGGGGCGTGCTGTTTATCGACGAAATCGGGGAACTGCACCCAATCCAGATGAACCGTCTGCTGAAGGTGCTGGAAGACCGTGTGGCAAAGTTCCAGAGCAGTTATTACAGTCGGGAAAATAAGCGGATTCCCCCTTATATCCACGAAATTTTCCAGAAAGGTCTGCCGGCGGATTTTCGGCTCATTGGTGCCACCACCCGCAGCCCTTCGGAATTGCCGGCAGCACTGCGTTCCAGATGTACAGAGATTTTCTTTGACGGTCTGCGTCCCGAAGCCGTGGAGCAGATTGCTGCGGATAGTATGGAACGAGTAGGACTTCAGTACGAAGATGGTCTTTGTGGAAAAATTGCCCTTTATGCCGGCGGCGGCAGGGATACGGTGCGTCTGGTGCAGTCTTTAGCCTCTCTGGCGGAAATGAAGGGGCGCAACTGGGTCGGCAGTGCGGACTTGGAATGGGTGGCGGAAGCAGGCCATTATCAGCCTTATCCCCGTCAGAAGGTGACGGCTGTGCCCCGTGTGGGCGTGGTGAACGGTCTGGCTGTTACAGGCGGTATGGGCGGCGCTGTGCTGACAGTGGAAGTGAAGATGCAAAAAAGCACAGCACCTCATTTGCAGGTGACGGGCATTGTGGAAGAAGAAGAAATCCGCAGCCCCCATGGCGTCAGCAAGAGAAAAAGCAATGCCCGCAGTTCCGCGGAAAATGTGCTGACGGTGCTGGAAGGATTCGGCTTTGACCGAAGCCAGTATGCCGTCCATATCAATTTCCCCGGCGGCATGCCTGTAGATGGTCCCTCGGCAGGCACAGCCATGTTTCTGGCGGCATATTCCGCTTTTACGGGAGCGGCAGTGCCGGGAGATGTGGCACTGACAGGAGAAATTTCCTTGACAGGAAACATATTGCCTGTGGGCGGTGTCACGGAGAAATTGCAGGCGGCAGAAGAAGCCGGCGTAACCCGTGCTTATATTCCCAAGGCAAATTGGCAGGGAAGATATGAGCGGCTGGGACTGGAAGTGGTTTCTGTGGAGGAAATAGAGGAACTCTTGGAAATGGTTTTTGCCAAGAAAGAAGAAAAGCAGGCAGGCATGCCCCAAAGAGGCATTTTGACTGCGGAAGGGCTGCAAAAATAGAAAAAGGCGTGAAATCTTAGATTTCACGCCTTTTATATGTTCTGTTATGCCCCAAAAGGAAGCAGTGCCCAAATGACTGCAATGACGATGGTGGGAAGCATATTGGCAACTTTGAACTTTTTCTCCCAGATCAGATTGACACCTACACAGAAAATGAGCATGGAGCCGGTAAGGGACAGGTTGGTCAATGCCTGTTCTGTCATCCAAGGCTCGATGAAACGGGATAGTATGGTGATGCATCCCTGAAAGAGTGCCACAGGAATGACAGAGAAAATACAGCCTTTCCCCATGGATGTGGTCATGATGATGACGATGATCATGTCTAAGACTGCTTTTGCCGCCAGTATGGAGTAATCCCCGGCAATGCCGTCCTGAATGGCGCCGACCACTGCCATGGCGCCGATACATACCGTCAGAGAAGTGCTTACAAAGCCGTCTACAAATTTGGTGTCACGGTCGTTTTTGGTCTTTTCCTTCAGCCATTCGCCGAAGTGTTCCAGATGCTTTTCAATGTTCCATATTTCCCCAATGAGGGAGCCAATGGCAAAGGAACCAATGATCATCATGGTGCCGCCGCTGGTGAGTCCTGTTTCTGTAACTGTCATCATTTTTTCAATGGCGCCGCCAATGCCCAGGAAAATGACGCAAAGCCCAGTGGCTTTCATGAGGGTTTCCTGTATTCTGACGTTTATGGCTCTGCCGAAAAGGGCACCCAGAAGACCGCCCAATAATATGCCGCCGACATTGATGAGTGTTCCTAGTCCAATCATTTGTACTTCCTCCCTAAATGCATTTTTTTCTTTTGTGATGAATTGGTTTTATTTTAGATGGAATAAAAAGGATTGTCAATGTATGGAAGGTCAAAGAAAGGTTATATTTTTCAGAAAAAATATAACCTTGCACGTTGGTAGGAATTGACCGAAAGCCAGTTCTGTTGTATAATAGCTTAATTAGGCAATAAGCCTATGAGATAGAGGTGAAATAGATGATAGAAACAAAAGAGAGAATACAATTACCTATGATGGCCCTCAGAGGTCTGACGGTATTTCCCAATATGGCAATCAGCTTCCCCGTAGGCAGACAGAAATCTCTGGATGCGCTGGAAGCGGCAGATGAAGGCGACAAGCGTATTTTTCTGGTGGCACAGCGTGACCCGGAAGACGCAAGTCCCGAACAGATGGGGCTCTACGAATTCGGTACGGTGGCTACCATCAAACAGATTTTGAAACTTCCCGGCAATATGACCCATGTCATTGTGGAAGGTGTCATCCGCGGCAGATTGGCAACCATACAGCATAAGCGCAAATGCGAGTATGCGGAAATCACCACCATTGCCCAGGACTTCCCGGAACTGCCGGAGGTACATACAGCGGCGGAAATGCGCATTGCTCAGGATTTGTATGAAGAATATGCAAAGTTTGTGCCCAATACCACAGCAGTGGATTTGCTGCCCAATGTGCTGGCAGCAGGCAAGCCCGGCAAACTGGCAGACGTCATTGGGGCAGGGCTGGAAATTTCCTTTGACCGGAAGCAGAAGATTCTGGAAATCCTGAATCCTTATGACCGTTTGCAGGCAGTCATGGACATTATGTGCTATGAACAGCAGGTGCTGCGGGTAAAACGGGAAATCGAAGCCAAAACAAAGGATGCCATCGACAAAAACCAGCGGGAATATTTCCTTAGAGAAGAACTGAAAGTCATTCAGGAAGAACTGGGGGACAAAGACGGCATCGGCGCTGACGCTGCGGAATTTCGTCGTCGTCTGGAGGAAAAGAACCCTCCCGAAGAAGTACGGAAAACCGTAGAAAAGGAAATCGACCGTATGATGAAGATTCCCGTAACTTCTCCCGAATCCAACGTGTCCCGCAGTTATATTGATACATTGCTGAACCTGCCCTGGAATGAAATGACCGAAGAAACCTTCGATTTGAAACAGGCAGCGGAGATTTTGGACGAAGACCATTACGGTCTGGAAAAAGTAAAAGAACGTATTTTGGAATATCTGGCGGTGCGGAAAAACGCTCCCGAGGAAAAAGCCACCATCCTTTGTCTGGTGGGTCCTCCCGGCGTCGGCAAAACATCCATTGCCCGTTCTGTGGCAAAGGCACTGAACCGGAAATATGTGCGCATGTCTTTGGGCGGCGTGAAGGATGAAGCAGAAATCCGCGGTCACCGCAGAACATACATCGGCGCCATGCCCGGCCGTATCATGAATGCCATGAAACAGGTGGGCACCATCAATCCTTTGATGCTGCTGGATGAAGTGGACAAGCTGGGGGTATCCTATAACGGCGACCCTGCGGCGGCGCTGCTGGAAGTGCTGGACGGAGAACAGAATTTTACATTCCGTGACCACTATGTGGAAATGCCCTATGACCTGTCTAAGGTACTGTTCATGTGTACTGCAAACAGTCTGGAACCCATTCCCGGTCCCCTCCGTGACAGAATGGAAATCATTGAACTGGGCAGCTACACCGCAACAGAAAAACAGCATATTGCCATGGAACATCTGGTGAAAAAACAGATGAAACGCCATGGGCTCAAAGGCAGTCAGCTGAAGATTCGCCCGGAAGCTGTGGAAATGATCATTGACGGCTACACAAGAGAAGCGGGCGTTCGTCAGCTGGAACGCACCATTGGTCAGGTATGCCGGAAGGCGGTGAAAGCCATCATCAGCGGCGAAAAGAAATCCATGACTGTCACAGCGAAAAATCTGGAAGAAATTCTGGGCAAACCCAGATTTACAGAAGACCGCATTTACGAAGAACCGCAGGTGGGTATCGTTCGTGGACTGGCGTGGACAGCCGTAGGCGGCACCACCCTTTCCGTGGAAGTGAATACCATGCCCGGTGACGGCAAATTCCGCCTGACTGGCAATCTGGGGAAGGTCATGAAGGAATCCGCAGAAGCGGCTATCAGCTACATCCGCTCCCAGAGCGACCGTTTCAAAGTGGAACCGGATTTCTATAAAAAACAGGACCTGCATATCCATATTCCCGAAGGGGCAACGCCGAAAGACGGACCCTCCGCCGGTGTCACTATGACCACCGCTATGCTTTCCGCTCTGACAGGTGCGAAAGTGCGGAACGATGTGGCAATGACCGGTGAAGTGACCATTCGCGGTCGTGTCCTTGCCATCGGCGGTTTGCGGGAAAAAGTGCTGGCGGCGAAAAAAGCCGGCGTAAAAACCGTGATCCTGCCGAAACAGAACGAAAAAGATTTGCAGGAAATTTCTGATGAAATCAAAGAAGGATTGGAATTTGTTCTGGCAAAAGAAATGGACGATGTGCTGAAACACGCACTGGCGAAAGGGGAAAGCGTATGGAAGTAAAACAGTCATCGCTGGCGGCAGTGGGAACGAAATTCTCCCAGTATCCCACTGACGGCAAAGTGGAAATTGCCTTTGCGGGCAAATCCAACGTAGGCAAATCTACGCTCATCAATGCCATGCTGGGCAGAAAAGCTTTGGCCCGTACCAGCTCCCAGCCCGGCAAAACAAGAACCATCAATTTTTATGACGTCAACGACTGCATGTATGTGGTAGACTTGCCCGGCTACGGCTATGCAAAGGCACCTAAGACGGAAATCGCCAAATGGGGCATGATGATTGAGGAATATCTCCAGAAACGAGAAGAACTCCGCGCCATCATCCTCTTGATTGACATCCGCCATGAGCCCGGCAAAAACGACATTATGATGTATGACTGGCTGAAACACTATGGCTATGACATCATCATTGCTGCCACCAAATCCGATAAGATCAACCGCAGCCAGATTCAGAAGCATCTGTCTGTCATCCGCAAAACATTGGGTCTGGGACCTGACGATGTGCTGATTCCTTTCAGCGGCGAAAAGAAAACAGGCGTGCAGGAACTTTGGGCGGAAATCGAACGGTTTTTAGACTAAATCATAAATGGAAAAGGACGACCATTCTTAAGAGGATAGGTTCGTCCTTTTTTTCAGGCAATTTTCACCAGTCTTTTAAGATTTCTTTAAGGAATTATCGAAATGAACTTGCCGGAAAATCAGGCTTTCTACGACATATAATCATGTAATACTAGATATTGCCACCAATTTGCCACCATATATTTTATCTTGGTGGCATGGGACCAGCGCATATTTTTTCAAACGCCTCCACCGCTGCTTTTTCCATATCTTCGGTACAGTGGGCATAAGTGTTAAGAGTTGTTGTGATGTTTCTATGCCCTAGGCGCTGTTGAATAGCTTTAATATTCACACCGGCGCTTACCAATAATGTAGCGTGTGTATGCCGCAGAGAATGATAATCAAACTCGGGGGATATAAGCTTTCTAATTTTTTGAGAAAGTCTTCGGACGCTATCTTTGGTAACTAAAGTTCCATTATCTTGAATACATACAAATGAGATGCGGTTTTGAGATTGGTTAGATTTATTTATTCCACGGAGCAGCTTTTCATTTTTGTTATCCACTGAATCAGTTTCATAGATAGTGTAATGCTCTCCGTAAAACACTTCATTTTCAGACTGCCTTCGTTTCTCAGCCTTTAGTTCAGCACATAGAGATTCACTAATTTGCAATATTCGAGTTGATTCATATTTTGGCGGCTTTAGAACATAGCCATTTTTACTTAAAATACGCTGTTTATCGATGCGTATTGTTTTTGAATCAAAATCTATACAATCCCAGCTTAATCCAAGGCTTTCACCAATGCGCAATCCACAGTTCCATCCAAGCAGAAGGATGATATAACCGTAGGTTCCAAATGGATAAAGACTAAGCATATCAGCATAATCTGCCTGAGAAATGATAGATCTGGTTTTTTGCTCGGCAGAAAATTTCCCAAGCCTAGCCATTTTACATGGATTTGTCTGCAAATAATGTAATGGCTCTACTGCGTAATCAAAAGCACCTGATAATATGCATTTGATAGAAGATACAGTGGATTTTGAATATCCTTTTTCTTTTAAGTCATTGATCATTGTCTGAATGGTTGCTGTCTGAATGGTTGATAGACGATAATGCCCAATGACTGGGATGATATGCGTCCGGATAAGCTGTGTATAGTTATCCAGTGTATTAGTCGTAAGATTTGACTTGACGTATTGTTCTATCCATTCGTCTAGATAATCTCCAACGCTGATATTTGATGGCTCAAAGACTGTTCCGGCTCTATTGTATTCTGATAGGGCTTTTGCAAGCGCGGCTTCGGCTTCTTTTTTGGTGCGAAATCCTCCTTTCTCGATTTTTTTCCGTTTGCCGCCGACTGCAGCCGCATCAAAATAATATGACCATGTTTTACCACGTTTTCTCGTTCCGCCTTTCATAGGCATACCTCCTTTTTGATTTTAGGTATGGCAAATAAAGCGGTCTTGTGGTATAATTTGCTTGTCTAGGGCTGTTATACCACGGTATGACCGCTTATATGAAATCCTCTTTCCTGTTGGCGCAGGAAGGGGGATTTTTTTAATTATCTGTTGATATGGAAAAAGTAGTGTCATGGAAAGTAATTGTTTTACCGTTTTTATGATAAAACAGTCCATACTTTCTTTTGAAGGTTTCCAATATTTCTTGTAGAAATTCTTCGGTTACGCCAAGTGCTTCTGCTATATCGTAAGATGTATTACAGCAATTCAGGTTAATACTGAATAAATCATCAATATGTATCATTTTGTTTACTGCCCATGTACGAGCAATTTTTTCTTGTTTTTTATTCCCAATAATACTTTGGTCTAAGATGTTGCCTACAGTTTTTTTGAAATGCCCGATTTCTTCAGCTAAAATACAGGCTTTTTCATTTGAGGTCATGTCTTTTTTTTATTCCGATTTTTTTGCCACAGCAAAGACCTTTCGCATCCGATTCAAAATTCAACTCAAAAACTTTTAGACCTATCATATTTGCATCATTTAGAAGTTTTTCATAATCACACATATAATAGCCCCCTTTTTGGGATTAACGGTTTTTCAGTTTATCTATGTCATTGTGCATAAGCGGTTGCTGGTTATCAGATGAATTATCATTGTGTGCTGCCACTGGTATTAAGTGGCTGTCTTTAGAGCTAATACCAAGAAGGCGATCAACAGCAGGTTGCATGTCCGCATGATTACGATATGCAGTGATAACAGATTTCTCATGATTGGTCAAATCTGTAAATTCATAAGACGTTGCAGCTTGATCCTGCACAAGAGCTTGCTCAAACATATAACTCGCATTGTAATCACCCTGAAATTCCGGTCTAGCTTCATAACTAAGAATGTTATGTTCATCTTCAAAGTCAAGTTGTGTTATTTCATAGGTTTTGAGAATTTTTCTAAATATGTTTGATTTAACTTCTGCTTCTCCGTTCTCGCATGCAGCTAATACTTTTTCAGAAATACCCGTTTCTTCACTTAGCTTTTTCAGGGAATAGCCTCTGCTTTCTCTTGACTCTTTAAGATATTCTCCTATGTGGTTTATTCCATAATATTCATCCTCATATTTCACATCATAGATTTCGTCTGTACTTTTTCCTAAAAGGTAGTCTGTAGAAACTGCAAAAAAATCTGCCAGTTTTTGGAGTTTATTTGCACTTGGCTCATTTATATCAATCTTACAGAGAGAGCCTTTTGAAATTTCTAAGCTGTCCTCAAGTTTATTTACTGAAATTCCGTTTTCCTTACAAAGTTTTTTTATACGTTCATAAATCATCAAATCAACCTCTCTAAAAAATTCTGAAAATTTTACGCAGATTAGTATTGACATTCTGAAAATATTGCGTATAATTTAATTATGAATTCTGAAAATTTTACGCAATAAATGAAATGACTACTGAATATTTTCAATTATGTGGACAGTTTAATTATAGAATATTTTCAGAGATATGTCAATGATTTTGTGATATTTTCAGGGAATTCGAGTTTATACAAGAAAGAGGTGAGAGTATGCTTTACGAAAAAGTGAAAGCGGTGGCGAAAGAAAAAAGCATTTCAATTTCCCAAATTGAGAGAACATGTAAATTATCTCAGGGAAGTATTTGCAAGTGGAATGAGGTAAGTCCGGCGTTTGATAAAGTTATAAGCGTAGCAAAATGCTTGGATATTCCGCTTTCTGAATTAGTTGAAACAAAGGAGGGAAATGAATGAAAACATCCAACAACACAATCGTACTGGAAACAAAATTTTCTACAGATCGTTCCATTGGAGCCGTATGGCTTACACCAGAGGCTGAATTGATTTTACGCAGACTTCGTGCACAGACTGGGCTTCCATATAAGCAGATTGTTTCTGAAATCATCATCCAGGCAGAGCCGAATATTGAAATCCGGGAAGTAGAATAAGGGGTGATACAAATGGAACAGGAAGAAAATAGGAATGAGGTAAGAGAATGAAAATTACTATAGAAGGAAAAATGGAGGAAATCCACGATCTTATAAATGAAATACAAGACCGTGGACAGATAGAAGCGGTACAAAGTCGTAAGCGTATAGCACTTGAACCGTCACAATCAAGCAAAGAAGAAAAGGAACAGCTGGTAAAGGCTATCCAAGAGGTAATAGTTCCGGAGCAGGACCCAAGGCGACAACACGATCAAGAAGAACATACACCGAACCAAGAGTAATTATTTCATCTGGTAAACATTGTGCTTTTATGGGTATGACAGTAGCGTTTGACAGCCATATTCCGACATACCCGGGTATTGTTTCTTGATGCTCCATAACTCCCATATAGATATGATTATGAGTATAAAGAGCAATTTTTTGACCTTCTTTGAACCCAGGAAATTGCAATATATCCGCCATGTAAGCAACACCTCCCTTCTCAAGTACCCGGCTGCTACAACAGCCTGTACTTTCAGAATAGGAGTGGAAAGAAAAATTGTCAAGAAAAGAAAGGGGTGAATTTATAATGGAAAAACTTTTGTACACAGTGCCGGAGGTAGCCAAAATACTCCGGTGTAATCCTAACAGGGTTTATGACTTGAACAAAGCCGGCTTGCTGCCATTTATGAAGCTTGGTCAGCTGAAATGCCGCAGAGAAGCTTTAATTGCTTTTCTGGAAAAATATGAGGGCTATGATGTGTCTGATCCATACCATATTACACCTTTGCAAACAGATACATTTGATGATGGCGTATGAGAGCGGGTCATCGATATGTGGTTTGCGGCGACTGCGGTGAAATCTGGAACATTGCGAAAGAGCAGGACACCAGATACGGCTATCTTTGCCCGCAATGTACATATAAGCGACGCATGGAGAGGAGGAAAAAAGATGGACAAGCTCATCATTACACTGTTTGTGGTAATCGGGGTGTTAGTTCTTTTTCTGGGAATTGCGCTGGAAGAAATCAAAGCCCTGCAACAGGACAAGCGTGACTGGAAAAACCGCTATTACGCAGCGGCGCAGATCAAGGCAAAAGGTGGTGTCAGTGAAAAATGAATCCAATCTGTAACCGTGACTGCTTCCACTGCCCATACGAGGATTGCATCAATGATGAACTGCTGCTGGAAGATTATCAAGTAGAAAAGGAAATAGATTTACTTTCTGGTGCAAGAGAATACAAGACTCCAAAAGCCATTCGAGCCAGCAACAAGAAGTACCGCGAGGAAAACAAAGAAAAGGTAGCTGCTGCCCAGAAGAAGTACC
>ERZ826396.1788-NODE-1788-length-21115-cov-5.806410_pt1 | contig 21115 bp, 23 predicted proteins | sample MGYA00519926_ERZ826396 | MGnify/ENA primary metagenome ERZ826396 (study PRJEB31778, sample SAMEA3449230) | human gut metagenome | biome: human gut; feature: human-associated habitat; material: faeces | place: United Kingdom | collected 2010/2012 ... | reverse complement strand
AGACCGCAATTTCACCGGAACGGTGTATAATTGCGCCCTTTATTCTAAAGGGTTTGAAACGCTGCGGCGTTCCTGCAAGTCGTGAATCATCTTTGCAAGTGCCAGCGCAACTTCTGGTTGACGGAACGCAATTTTCAGCAGCTCCATCACCTGATCGTTGGTGAGTTCTTCCGGCGCAATCAGAAAACTTTCCAGCATTCCGGCACGGGTACACAGACGATGCACACGCTCTCTCCGGTTCAGCTCTGACATCCGGCGTTCAAGAATTTTCTCTCGGTGCTTGTAGTAGCGTAGCTGCTGCTCCGCTTTGGCTTTTTCGCTGCGGAGATAGGCAAGGTCGGTTTTCGGTTGGGTCATGGCATCACGCTCCTTATTATTATGAATTAAAAGAACGGTAAAGCGACCTCTGCTTTACCGTTCCTGCTGAAGTGTATTTAGTTCTTTTTGGAACTGGGGAGTTCCTTGATGGAAACATCGTACAGTGCTATTGCTAATCGAACATCTCTTCCAGTGTCCTCACGATATTTCACACAATCCCAAATATTAGAGTTCCATTGCTTATAGCTTTTGCAATTTTCCTTAATCCAATTCTGTACTTGCTGCTGAATACCCGCAAAATTCTTGTTATCCTTATTAAAAACAACAAGAGAAAGTTTAGTATCCTTCCATGTTGCGTAGCAAAACAGTTGATCAATAGCATCGCTGAAAAGTTTTATTCCATGCCAAACTTTACACTCGGCGATAAATGCGGCTTTATCATCACGCTGGATTTGAATGTCGGTCTTGCCCACACGTCTAAAAGTTTCACCTGTTACAGCATTTTCATAATGCGAGGTTAGCATTCCCTTGATATAATCGCGTAGTTCTTCTTCATTAAAACGGTTGAATGTTCTGGCACTTTCTTCCAAGGCCGTTCCACATATATGAATAATCCTGACAATGTTCTCAAAGTCAGCATCATCAATATAGTATTGCTTTTCGGGTGCGTGCTGCTTAGGTTCGTTCAGGTTTGCCCGATGTGGTTTCTTTAAGGGAATAGGAGTCAAATTAGGTGCAGACGAGTTTAGATTGAGTGGAATTTTCAATGCCTTGCTAATTGAAAAGAAGTCTGATGCTTTATTTTTCCGTTCATTTAACAGTTGCCGAACTGTTGATTCCAACTGCTCATTATAGCTGCGAACTTCGTTGTTTACATAGCCACTCGTTTCTTCAAAATTTTTGAATCGGTTTTTGAAAGCGGTGTCAATCTTTTCTTCTAGCTGCTCACCAAAAGATTTTATTTCTTGGTTTGTATAAGACAAGCGAATTGTGATATAGCCATAGCTACTCTCTGTCGAGCGTTGAAAGTCTACGATTTCATAACTTGTGAATGTATAAGTGGACGGTTGGCATTTAAGAAGAATCGAATCACCAACAAAGGGAATTTTGAAGTCAATGTTATAGCCATCCAAGTTGTAATATTCAGGCTCTCCATAGGCACTTCCCATCCTGCTCCATGGATTGTACTGTTGAATGGTTGTTTCATGCAAACTTCTTGTAGTTGCATTAACGAAAAAGGTAATAGGTTCAACCTGATACTTTTTCGTAAGATATTCAACCCATTCATCAAAATCGCTGTTCATTATCTGTTCGTCAGTGTATGAAGCGATTTTATCTTTTAATGAACTGATATTGCTTCTTAAGTAATCCGATACGCTTCCATTTCCGATTGCAAATAGTTTCAATGTTTGCTCCTTTGGTCAGAGGTTGGTTGTACGAATAGGGGGAGTTCATTATACCACACCTCTTGGAAATGTTCAATTAAACGTGTTTTTTGATAAAAAAGCGGAAGTCCTCTGCTTTATGTTGCAATATCGTTGGGGATGCGATATACTAATATTGTATGTCATTTTATCTTGGAGGATGGTTGAGAGATGCGTAGTCAGGTGCAACAGAATAGGTCAATCGAGCTTTTCTGCGGAACAGGTGGCTTGGCACTTGGCTTGCAGAAAGCAGGATTCCACCACACTGCTTTGTATGAGTGGGATAAAGATTCCTGTGATAATATTAGGGCGAACATTCAGGCTGGATACAAAGGCATTGAATCGTGGAATGTCCATCAAGCGGATGTTCGTGCGGTTTGCTATGATGGGTTATCTGGAAAAATCAATATGGTATCTGGTGGCCCACCCTGCCAGCCGTTCTCTATGGGAGGAAAGGCTCAAGCCTATAATGACAAGCGTGATATGTTTCCTGAAGCTGTTCGGGCTGTCAGAGAAATCATGCCCGAAGTCTTTATCTTTGAAAATGTCAAGGGACTGTTAAGAAAATCATTCAGCCTATACTTCAGTTATATTATTTTGCAGTTGACATATCCGAGCATCCAAAAGCCAGCTGGAATGACTTGGGAAGAGCATCGTGAACTATTGGAAAAGCATCACACATCTAGCAGTCACGATGATTGCGAGTATAATGTTGTATTTAGGCTGTTGAATGCTGCCGATTATGGCGTTCCCCAGCTCAGGCACAGGGTGGTTATTGTTGGCTTTAGAAAAGATATAGATGCAAAATGGTCTTTTCCGAAAGCTACACACTCTAAAGAAGCGTTGCTTTATTCCAAATGGATTACCGGTGATTACTGGGAGCAGCACAAGTTGTTGAAACCATCTGAATCGCCATTGTCAAAAAACATGGAGCGGTCTGTTCGCACAGCTATTGAATGTACCGATAAAAAGCTGTTTCCTTGGCAAACCGTCAGAGATGCGCTACATGATTTACCCGACCCTCGAAGCAACGATGCGCAAAAATTTGATAATCACATCTTCCGTGCAGGAGCTAAAAGCTATCCCGGTCACTCTGGCTCGGTGCTAGATGAGCCTTCAAAAACCATCAAGGCTGGCGCACACGGTGTTCCCGGTGGAGAAAATATGCTGGTTTTGGATTCTGGTGAAGTGCGGTATTATACGGTTCGTGAAAGTGCAAGAATCCAGACTTTCCCCGATGATTATAAGTTTGTTGCATCGTGGACGGAGAGTATGCGCCAAATTGGTAATGCAGTTCCAGTAAAGCTGGCCAACGCGGTTGGCGTATCTGTTTTAACCCAACTAGAGGAGGTTCATCATGCCAAGAAGTGATATTCCTGTTATTACTCCCTACAATCCTCTTGATAAGCGAAATTTGGCAGAGAGTGTAGCATCAGCTATGCTGCACACTCCTGTCCAGAAATTGCCGCCAGAGCCTTTTATTGGTGCAGGTGTGTATGCAATCTACTATAAGGGTGATTTTGAACCTTATCGCAAATTAGTTGAATTAAATCAAGATGGTTGGAATGTCCCGATTTATGTAGGTAAAGCTGTTCCAGCGGGTGCAAGAAAAGGTGGTTTTGGTGTAAATGTAGACCACGGTCAAGCTCTTGCAAATCGTCTTTCAGAACATTTCACTTCTGTTTCAAAAGCATCCAATCTTGATGAAAATGACTTTGTATGCCGCTTTCTGGTAGTTGATGATATTTGGATTCCGCTTGCAGAATCCATGATGATCGAGCGATTTAAGCCGCTATGGAACAGATGTATAGATGGCTTTGGAAACCACGACCCCGGCAGTGGACGTTATCAGCAGCAACGTTCACCGTGGGATTGTATTCATCCCGGTCGTGAATGGGCCGAAAAACTCAAGCCGAATGCGATTTCAAGAGAAGATTGGTTATTGCGTGTTGAGAATTATCTAAGTACATATCAGGCTCCGTAAAAAGAGATAGCCGCCTGTGTTTTGGCACATGGCGGCTATCTCTTTTTATACTTTCAGGGATTCAAGGGATACAAAGAAACGAAGATATTGCTTTGGCGAAAGGCGTTCAATCGCTACCCGTGCATTTATAGCAGCATAAGGATTGGAAATCTGGCAGCGGTCTACTAACAGCTTTAGAGCCATACAAGTTTCAAGTTGATCCGATGTTCCGTATTCTTTTAGAATATGAAGTTCGGTGAGCGACAAAGGAAGGAGCAGTTTTGCATTCAAAATTTTCGCTGTTTTATTTCTCACTTCCGATAATTGAATTTCATAATAAAGCCCGCTATTGTCAGTAGCATACATTGAAAAGTGTTTTTCTGCATCTGACTTGCGAATGTAATTGTATTCTTCATCTGGATAGTCATCAAGCCGCATAAACCGTACAATATATAATGGGATTGCTTCTGACGATTTCATAAAGAACCTCCTAGCTGATTATTTGTAAACAATCTCGTTATAAACAATTTCTTCGGCCCGGTTGCGAATATTGTTCATCCGGCGCACCCATTCCAGTTGATCGGCGGCTTTCAGGGCTTCGGTCACGCCCTCGGCTTCCTGCATTTGCCGGATGGTCAGCGCAAGCTGTTCCTCGGTCTGCTTGTCCAGCTTGGCAAGGTAGCCGCCCAGTTCGCCGGACAGGAGCAGTTGGTTGTACCGGATGGGATGTTGCTCCTTCAGATACATCTTATGTAAGCGGCCCCACCGCCCGGTGGGGTGCTCTGCCGGGGCTGCTACGGTCAGGTTCGGCAGATAGTGGTCGTTGACAAGGGTGTAATCCAGACCATTGGCACTATCATGGATGTGTTTTTTCAAATCAATCATAACCATTCTCCTTTTGTTTCGGCGGGTAGATTCTCTGGTAGGATGGTGCCAGCTTTTTTCATTTCTTTAAGGCGTTTTCGATACTTTGCCATATACTTTCGGCTGGCTATCCGATGCTTCTCTAGCTTTTCTTCACGGATTTTTTGAGTCGCAAGTTCTTCTTCGGATAAAATCATAGGCTCCTCTGGCACATCAAACTTTCCGATATAATTCAGATAAACTTCAACTTGAACTGCTCGCGTTCCATTCAACTCAAATGGACGATGGACAATGATTTTTGAAACAAATTCGTTTACCATTGCTGGGGTCAGTTCTGAAAAGTCGGTATATTTCTTTGCCAATTCAATAAAGTGGTTCGTGTTGTCCGCTTGCTTTTCAGCACTATCTAACTGTTGCTGACAGTCTTTTTGTTCTTCTTCCAGTTCATTTTTTTCTTTTTCATATCCTTCCAGAAGATTTTCCAGCATTTTGTCTGAAAGCCGCCCTGCAATATTATCCTCGTAAATTTTACGAATTAAGGCATCAATGTCTTTTGTACGATGCTCGGCCTTGGTAATCCGGCTGCGCAGTTCTTGTAAATGGCTTTGATTTTGCGATTCTGAAATCTGATTGTACAGTTCCAGAAATTCTTCCGGATTGCTTTGGACGTAAGAACACGTTTTGCGGATACATTCGAGAACGATGCTTCTTAAAGCTGAAGTTCTGATATGATGACCGGAACAAGCAGCTTTATACGTTTGACGAGTGAGAATGTGTTTTGAACAGGCATAGCAATCTTCAGGTTTAGAATAACTTTCCCTGCGTTCACCTTTTGATGTGTAGTAAACACGCACCCGGCCATTCTTTCGACGATGGTTGTACATTAAAGAACCGCACTCACCACAGAAAACCTTGCCCGTAAGGGGATTGGCTTCACCTAGTGAATCTGTACGGCGGGTATGCTTGCGCAGGTTTTGGACGATGCTCCATGTCTCTTTATCAATGATAGGTTCTTGAGTGCCTTCAAAAATCACCCAATCAGATTTATCCGCCTTTTTGATTTTCTTGTCTTTATAGGAATTTTTATAGGTGCGAAAGTTCACGGTGCAGCCAGTATATTCAGGTCTTTCCAGTATTGTGGCAACGGTGTGCCCTCGCCAAGTATAGGGATTACTATAATCGCAATCAGACTGATGATTTCCCAAACCTCTTTTGGCAAGGTAATAAGATGGTCGCTCAACTTTTCTTTCTGCAAGGCAGCGGGCGATTTCATAAGGGCCTTTTCCGTCCACACACATCTGAAAGATTTCGCGGACAACGGAAGCGGCTTCTTCGTCTATAACCCACTTGTCTGGATTCTCCGGGTCTTTTTTGTACCCATAACAAGCGCAGTTGCTTGTATGCGCGCTTCCTGACATTCCTCTTGCCTTTAAGACGGACTTGATTTTTTTACTGGTATCCCGGACGTACCATTCGTTCATAATGTTCAGGAACGGCGCAAATTCGCTGCTCTGCTGATCGTTGCTGTCAATGCCGTTCCCAATGGCGATAAAATGAACTTCCTTTTCTCGAAAGAGAATGTCTGTGAAAAAGCCAACTTGAAGGTGGTCGCGTCCGACACGGCTAAGGTCTTTTACAATGACAGTCGTGATTTCTTCGGCCTTTACCCCTGCAACGAGTTCGTTCCACGCAGGACGGTCAAAGGAAGCACCAGACCAACCATCGTCCGTATAATGTCGCAGATTCACAAAGCCATGTTCTTTGGCGTAGGCTTCCAGCATTTGCTTCTGATGGACGATGCTGTTGCTGTCGCCATCTCCATCATCGTCACGAGAAAGGCGTTCATATAACGCTGTAATGCCAATTTCTTTGACTTTTTTCTTTTTCATGGGTCGTTTCTCACCTCCAATTCTGCATATCAACTACCCACGATGATAACATATCACATCCGTAAAGTGCTTCGGTGCAGAGGTCTGACCCTCTTTCAGTTCGGCACCGGCAATGCTGCATTGGCTCTGCTCCTGCACATCCGGCAGAACCGCCGGTTCTTTTTGCTTGCCCAGCAGTTCGCCCAGCATTTTCCGCTCCATGGTTTTCCATCCCTCGGACAGCACAACTTTGCCTTTGGTGGTAAATTCTTCGCCTGCGCAGATGGTAGTCAAGGCGGTTTCTGCATAGCAGTAAGGCCCACCCACGGCGCAGAGCAGCCGTGCAGCAATCAGCCGTAGGATATTCCGCTCCCCGGCAGGGAGGGCAGTAAGGTCTGCTTTTGCCATGCTTTTCGTAGGCAGCAGCGCATGGTGGTCGGTGACTTTGCTGCCGTTGATGACCTGCTGCACATGGATGGAAAACGGTTCCTCCATGGCAAACGCCCTGCCCGTGTCCGTCACCAGCCCCGGCAGGGATGCTGCCATGTCTTCCGTCAGAAAGCGGCTGTCTGTTCGGGGATAAGTGATGAGTTTCTTTTCGTAAAGGCTCTGCGCATAGTTCAAGGTCTGCTGTGCAGTAAACCCCAGCAAACGGTTGGCATCCCGCTGGAGCGTCGTCAGATCATAGAGCTGCGGCGGCTTTTCGTTTTTTTCTTTGCGTTCTACTTTTTGCACCACCGTGCTGACCTCCTTTCGGCAGTTGGCAAGCAGAGTTTCCGCATCCTCTTTCTGCGAGAATCGCTTGCTGGACGCTGTGCCGTCGCCCTCAAATGCCAGCGAAACCGTGTAAAACTTCTCCGGGGTGAATGCAGCAATAGCTGCTTCTCGCTGCACGGCCATCGCCAGTGTAGGGGTCATAACACGCCCAACCGCCAAAGACCGACCATACAGGCATGAAAAGAGCCGGGAACAGTTGATGCCGACCATCCAATCGGCACGTTCCCGGCAGAGTGCAGCCTGATACAGTGCATCATATTCTGTTGACGGTTTCAGATTTGCAAAGCCCTCCCGGATGGCATTGTCCTCCATGCTGGACAGCCACAGTCGGGAAACAGGCTTTTTACACCCAGCCTGTTCGTAAACCAGCCGGAAAATCAGTTCGCCTTCACGCCCTGCGTCCGTTGCGCAGATAATGCTCTCCACATCGGCGCGGTGCATGAGCTTTTTCAGGATTCCGAACTGCTTTTTTGTGCTGGCAGACACAAGGTACTGCCACCTTTGAGGCAGGATAGGCAGATCGGCTACATTCCATTTGACGTACTTTTCATCGTAGGTGCTGGGCGGAGCCAGTTCTACCAGATGGCCGATACACCAACTCACGATATAGCCGCTGCCCTCAAGGTAGCCATCCTGCCGCCCCTGCACCCCCAAAACCTTGGCGTAAGACATGGCAACGGACGGCTTTTCGGTCACGATCAAAATTGCGATAAGCGTTCCCTCCAATCTATTTCAGATTATGGTATGTAGGCGGCAACCGCCGCCCTAAAATCAGATAGGAGTTACATCCTGTTCCTCGGAAGTATCCTCATCTTCCGAATCATCCTCCGGGGGAATCTCAAAGTCACCCGTATCCTCGGTGTAGTCCGCGTCCGGGTCAATAGCTTCTTTTTCTGCCTGTTTCTTGTTCTTCTGCTGGATGAAGAAATAGAAACCGCCGCCAGCCGCCAGCGCGATCAGTGCCACGACACCGAGAAAAGCCGCAGCATATTTTGTCATTTTGTTTTCTTTCGGAACGTCTGCCGCTTTTTCCGCTTCCTCTGCGGCTTTCTTGGCTTCTTCCTCGGCTTTCAGCTTGTCCAGTTCAGCCTGCTTCACCGCTTCTTTTTCAGCATTGTAGGCTTCTGCATCTTCTTCCTCCATTAAAGCCAGCAAGTCTGCTTCATCCACCAGATTCATGAAGTGGACGGTCTGCTGGCCTTTGGCATTGCGGTCAATGACCAGATAAAAAGTCGCACCCGACTTGCTGACGAGTGTGATGAACTGCTGGCCGCTACCATCGGAATAGTTTGTGTGATAATCGTCCACCAGCGTCAGATTGCCCTCCGGGGTCAGTGCGCCGGATTCCTCATCCGTGATAGTGACGGTATCCTCCTCCACGACTTCCGGCAGAACAGGTTCTTCTACCGGGGTGGTATCGCCCTCATAGGCGAAAGCAGGAGCGGCCATGCCGATGCACAGCACTGCCGATACCAGCAGTGCGCCGAATTTCTTAATCTTCATCATTGGTATCTTCCTCCTTTGCAAATACAGCACCGACCACGGCCAGCGCAGCCGGGTTCGGGGTGGCGTTGGCCGACTGCCGCAGCAGAGCAGCAAGCTGTTCCGGGCTGACCTTTGCACTACGCACCATTTCGTTTACCTCGGCGGCTTCGGCCTCCTGAATCCGCCGTTCCAGAATTTCGATGCGGTTGTTCAGCTTGATGCGCCGCTCTTTCTCTTTTTCGAGCATCGCTCGCAGTTTTTCCAGTTTTTCGCTCATAATAGAACCCTCCAATCATTTTGAAAGCCGTCCGAATCCGGCAAGATACTGTTGCCAGTAGGACGAGTGGATGTCAGCATATTTGATGGGGTCGCCAGCACTGACCATTTTTCCGTTACCGAGATATATTCCAACGTGGCTCATCCCCGGCGTATCATACGTTCCTTTGAAGAAAACTAAGTCACCGGGCTTTGCTTCGGCTTCGGAAATATGCTGGCTCTTCTGCCATAATCCGTTAGCGGTGGTGCGCCCAACATCATAACCAGCTTGATTGTAGACCCAGCAGACATAGCCGGAGCAGTCGAAGCCTGTTTCCGGGGTGGAGCCACCCCAAACATAGGGAGTGCCAACATATTTTTTGGCTTCCTCATAGATATCGGCAAACTCCGTGTCAGTTAGAGCTTCCGCAGGAACCGTGTAGTCGATGCCGGGTGCGCCGGAGCCATCCGAGCCACCGGGCGGCAGACCACCGTTGAACAGGTAAGGCCGACCGCCCAGTGTGTCCTGAAAAATCTCGTACCGTTTCCACTGATCTTCGGTCAGCTCTTCCCGGATAACAACTTCCAGACCACGGTTTTCCAGTTTGGTGTGGAAAATCTTGTACTCATACGGCACCTGCGTAGGAACTGGGATGCCCGCAGGACTAATGATCCATACGGTCTTGTACCGAATCTGCACCTCGACCCACGTTGTCAGCTTGTACTGCTTTTTGAAAATCTCCTGCAACTTACCCTGCACTTCCGACCGGGTGTAATCGTCATACAGGGTAGTCAAGAAGGAAGTGAGCTGCCACGGGTCATGTTCGATGGGGTCAAGATGGTACTGATACTCGTTGTAGCCCGGATGGTCTTGCGGAGTGCGCTTGATTTTTTTGTCCAGTTCCTTTTCTAGCTTCTTGTAATCCTGTTCTGCACCGCGAATGTCCCTGTCCTCGGCAGAATAAATCGTCTGCCCGGATACTTGGGTACTGCCCGAAAAGAGGATGCCGCAGGAGGAAAAACCAGACATCACCATCAGGATGAGCAAAACAAAAACGCCCACGATCACAAGAACGTGCGCGTTACTCTTTGCGGCATTCGCCAGCCCTTTCACGGCAGTGCTGACGGCAGTTTTGCCCTTTTCTACCGCCTGTTCCATGCTGGACCGGGCGGCAGATGCACCGTTGGATGCCGCTTTGCCGCCTGCGGTCTGCGCCGCCGTGCCCGAACGGGCGGCGGCATAGTAGCTTTTGTGGATTTCTTGCCGCTGTTTCCAGCGTGAAAGCCAGTTGGAGCCTCCCTCTCCGGTGCCGGATGCGCCTGCATCTTGTACCGCAGTCGGCTCCGATGCAGAAGATTTAGCGGCTTTGGAGCCTTTCTTGCCCTGCATCTTGGCTTTCTTCTTGAGCTTCCGGGCATAGCGGCTCTTGGAAATATCGCGGACATTTCCAGCGGCCTTTTCACCCTCGCTCAACGCCTGCACACCGACATTATCTTCCTCATACTGGTCGATTTCCCGATGCACCGCAGTCCGGGCGGCATTGGCAGCGTACATCTCGCGCTTTTGCGCTTTGCTCAAACGGCTCAGTTCGTCCGGGGTCAGTTCTGCCTTGCCAAATCGCAAATGCTGGTTTTTTTCTGCGGCCTTGTCCGCATCGAGTTTCAGCTTCTTCTTTTTGGGCGTGGACTGCTCGACCCTCGCTTTCTTCGGGGGAGAGCGTGTCTTTTGGGCTGACGTTTCCTCTTTGAAGTTCAGCTTCGGATTGCTCATTCCTTTTTGCCCTCCGAAACCTCACCCAGCTTCGTGGTCATGATGCGATACAGTTCCAAATCGGTGGGGAATCTGTCCACGAACGGGAGAATAACATTGCCGAAGAAAAGCAGACCTTCGCCCTCGCCGGAGTGGGTCACATACGAGAGCTGATGGGGCGAAATATTGAGCTGTTTTGCGAGGATTTGTCTATCGCCCGCCGCCTGTTTCAGCATTGACAGGATGTTCACGTCCACCGTGATCTCCGGAGCGTGAGTTGCGGAGTGAAAAGGAATCGTATTGTTCATAGGCGTCACCTCCAAATTTTTGCAAACAAAAAAGACCCAATCGGGTCTTGCGTTACGAATCAGCGTTCGTTGTGGCGCTGCTGCTTTTTCTGCCACGCATCCAAAAGCTGAATGATTTTTTCTTCCATTTGCCGAGGCGTATAGCTGCGTGGAAAGTATTTTCGCAGGATGTCGTTTTTGATAGTTACGGTGTCCTGCTCACTCTTCTTTTCCTGCCCCAAAATATCAAACGCCTTTTCATAGGTGAACTCACCACACTGCGCCATCTTCTTTAGTTGCTGAGCCTGCGATACAGATAGGGCATTTTGGGTACCATCCATGGCTTCTAAAAATCCCGCTGTTGGCTTTCGTCCAGATAGGACAGCTCCACAGCGGGATTGAAGGCAATTTTCTTTTCGTCCACCATGTCCAGCAGTTCGGGAACGAGGTTTGTCAGGCGGATATAGCGTCGAACAGTATCGCCACTTATGCCTTGGCCTTTTGCGACCGCATCATCGTTGCGGAACTTCGCCGCAACTTGCGGCGAAGTTAAATCTGACCTAGCACCTTGATTTTTAGAGCTTCCAGCTTCATTTTGTAGGCGAAAGCCCTTTCACTTGGCAGGATGTGTTCACGTTGGAGATTGCTGTCCACCATCAATATCACAGCAGCATCGTCCGACATCTGCCGCACAATGACCGGCAGGGTATCCAGCCCGGCAAGTTTAGCCGCATACTGACGGCGATGCCCGGAGATGATCTCGTAGCCACCCTCTGGTCTGGGGCGGGCGATCAGCGGAGCCAGCACCCCGTACTGTGCGATGTTCTCTACCGTCCGGGTCATGGCTTCATCGTCCAACACCTTGAAGGGGTGGTTGGTGAAGGGGTGCAGTTCGTCGATGGGAATTTGCTGTACCTGTTCCCGTTGCTCCTCCTGTCGGTTTTCCTCGGTGGAAAACAGGTCATCTAGCCCTTTCAGAGCTAAGTTTCCGCTGTCGATTGGCATCCGCCAGCACCTCCTTTGCAAGAGATTTGTAGGCTTCTGCCACCTTGCCTTTGGGGTCATAGGCAAAGATGCTTTTGCCTGCCGCACTGGTTTCTGCCGCACGGACGGAACGGGGAATGGTCTGCTCGAACACCTTCAGGTGTTTTCCGTATGCCTGCCGAATCAGGTTGCTGATCTGCTTTCCGTAGTTGGTGCGGCTGTCGGTCATGGTCAGTAGGATACCCTCGATTTTCAGCTTCGGGTTGATCTGCCGCCGGACCTTCTGCACGGTCTGCAAAAGCTGTTCCAAGCCTTTTGCAGACAGGTACTGCGCCTGCACAGGAATCAGGGCAGCGTCTGCCGCCGCCAGTGCGTTGATGGTGAGCATCCCCAGCGAGGGCATACAGTCCAGCAGGATATAATCATACTCCCGCTTTGCCCCCTCTAACACCTGTTTCAGCATCTTTTCACGGTTCATGCTGTTCACCAGAGCCACTTCCAGCCCTGCCAGTTCGATGTTCGCCGGAATCAAATCAACGCCCTCTGCGTGGTGCAGAATGCCCTCACCGGGCTGGATGGGCTGATCGTTCATGGCTTTTGCCATCAGGGTAGAAAGGGTGGTGGGCAGTTCATCGGGCTGCTTCCAGCCCATGCTGATGGTCAGGCTGCCCTGTGGGTCAGTGTCCACCAGCAGAACTTTTTTGCCCTCCATCGCCAGCCCGATGCTCAGATTTTCACAGGTAGTGCTTTTCCCCACACCGCCTTTTTGATTGGTGACTGCAATAATCGTAGCTTTCTTTGCGATAACATCACCCCGCTTTCGGAGAACCGCGTGCAAAGTCGTGGTTCGTCTTGTTCTGATAGTGCACGGCTTTCAGATCGGACATGAGAGCCTTCAGGTTTTTGTAAGAAACGTATTTGCTGGAATTTCGCAGCTGGTGGATAATGCAGTTCTGGATCTCCGTTTCCGGGAACACTGCATGGATGGCTGTATCGAAACCAGTCAAATTGTCTGTACATGCGATAAAAATATCCTCTACGCCCCGATTCCTCAGACCATTCAGTACGGTCGCCCAGAACTTTGCGCTCTCATTCTCGCCGACCCACATGCCCAGAACATCTTTGCGGCCGTCCAGATCAAGGCCGATGGCAATGTACACTGCTTTCTTTACGATCTGCCCTTCACTACGGACATGGTAGTGGATTGCATCCAGAAAAACTACGGCATAGATCGATTCCAGAGGCCGCTGCTGCCATTCCTTCGCCCGCCACAGGCAGGATCTTATCCGTGATCCGGCTTACCGTAGTGTCAGACACAGACAGCCCATAAATATCCTGAATATGCTCCTCGATGTCGCCGGTCGTCATGCCTTTCGCATACATGGACAGGATTTTCTCTTCGATATCCTGACTGATGCTGGTCTGGTTCTTTTTCAGAAGCTGCGGTTCAAACTCGCCTTTCCGGTCACGGGGAACAGAAACCTCGACATCGCCGAAACTGGTCCGCAGATTTTTGCTGCTGTGGCCGTTCCGGCTGTTGTCCGTAGCCTTGTTCTTATAGTCGTATTTGCTGTAACCAAGATCCTCATCCAGTTCAGCCTCCAGACCATTCTCCATGAATTCGGCAATAGTTTCCTTGAACAAGTCCTGGATGTCGTCCATGCTGTCGTTGTTTGCCATCTGCAGCAGTTCACGGATCTTTGCTCTACGGGCTTCGATTCTTTCGGGACATATCTTTTTCCTCCATTCTGACGCTTCTATTTTGCACCTCTTCGGAGGTTTACACAATTATTGGGATGGTCTCTTCACTACATTATATCCCATAGCAAGAAATGTTACAGCATAAATTTTAAAACCTGTTGCAACCATATCAGCCACTTCATTATTACATCCAAACAAACCTGCGTACTGCTTTCCTGCCACAAAAAATGCTATAGCTACGATGGCGATTGTGGCTGCTTTCTTTGCGATAATATCACTCCGCTTTCCGTGAGCCACGCGCAAAGTCGTGGTTCGTCTTATTCAGATAATAAAGATTTATAAATCAGCAGTTTGACTGCTATTCTTGTTTCCAATAAATGCCGATCTATGCGAACGAATATACGTTGATTTTTTCTTTCTATTGCAGCATATTATGGCCATTTCCTCCCAAAAGAAACATACCACATGCCGGCTACTAATGTACATAATACTAACATTCTCAATATGGTGTGTCATGCATGCTTTGCTATAACAACTAATGTGGCGTGTTATCCACCAAAAAAGCAAGTAATCACACCGACTCCTTACTTTTTTGAATTTTCGGCATTCTTTATAGATTCACTGTGGCTTTTTTAGAAAGAGTGCCGATTTTCCTGTAGATTCCTTGTGTTTCGTTCTGTTTCGTATTATAATACAGTCGGTTTTAAGAGTTTGATCGTTTTTACGTTTCTTTTTTGCATACATTATTCCATACATCTCCATTCGACTTGTTCCATCGCATCGAAGTCACGCTCCCTTTATCCACGAAACGTAGGAGGCATTTCCCATGAAAAAGAACTCCAGCGCCACTTACCCTCTGCTTTTGCATAACAATAATATCCTGTACCGTACTGCGATTATTATCCGTAACTCCAACGGTGAAGTAAATACGCAAACCCAGATCGTTTTGTCTTTGCACAACAACCTGAAGAAAAAAATGAACAATCGCATCAACGAACTGAATCAGTTCAGCTTTACCTCTATTCCGCAGATTCGTGTCAAACTGACGCCCAATCCTACCGAGATTGATCAAGCGGAGGATCTGCGCATTATTATTTCTACCAATGTCAAGGCTCCTTATAATATCACCACTGAATTTTTTAATAAAGCCGAACTCTCGCACATTGTAGAAGTAGACTTTTCTCTTGATGCATCATCGGCACATAACAAGCCGAATGTCAACGCCATCTATGCTGCAGCCAGCATTGAAGCCATTGAAGATTTTTGTGTAGATGTCTTGACCGACATCGCAATGTATCATTCCTGGAGCGGTTTTACTTCCTCGACTAATGACCTTTCCTTTCGTCGAAATCTCTCCGGTGAAAAGTTAGACTACGCTTATGAACACCATCTGCCCATTCCGGAGAGTGTGAAACAGACCGCCCATGGTAATCCAAACTATTATTCATTCGCTTTTTCCTGCCATGATTCCGAATCCGGCAGCTTTAACTGTCAGAAGTACGAGGCTCTTTGGGTCGATTTTTTGAAACCGTATATTTTGGATGATTCCTTGGTTAGTCTTTCCTTGGAAGAACAACTGAATCACTTTACAAAAGACAAGCAACTTGCACGCCGAAAAATTGAGCGAGAGTATGCGAAGAATCCGATGCCGGGTCCCTATATTATGTTGATGATGCAACGCTGCCCAAAGCGAAATCTGGAAACCGAACGGATTCTAACTCTTTTCGGACGTGACAAGTGGAAGAATGGCACGGTAAAAATTGTTCCACTTGCAGCATATAATAAGGTAGCACGTTATTACCCCTATCTTGCTTTTTTCAAAATTATTCGTCCTAAGTGCTAATTCGAGCATTGGGTTTGGTGCGAAGCAGTCATCATACTATTTAGGGGTGATTTTATGGGTTACATCGCCTATCTGGATTTGCTTGGAACGAAAGATCTGTCCACACATGATGCCGATGCGTACCGCGACAGCATCAAGGTTTTTTCAGAATGTTTGGAACGCAGTCTTGCTGATGGCTGTGAGGCTTACGCTTTTAGCGATTGCGCTTACCTTGAATCCAAATCTCTTACACAAATTATTTCTACTCTAGATATCCTGCGTTCCGAACTGCTTATGCAACAGCGTTTTTTGACTGCAGCCGTAACATCTGGCACGCTTGGGGCTTCCGTTTTAAATAAAGGCGCGTTGCATTGCCAGAATTTTTCCGGTGCAGCAATCAGTCGTGTGTATGTGGCTCAAAGTAGTCTCAAAGGAATTGGAATCTTAATTGACCCCGCCCTCATTAATATGCGTAATCCGGCACAAAACAAATTCCCCAAAGTAAACTGCTTTTGGATTCACAACTTTTATGTGTCCAATATCAATAAGCTTTCCGAATTAACTCCATTTTATGATTTGCAAATCAATCCTGATGAAAATCAGCTTTCTGCTTATTTGGACTACACACTCCGTGAATACCGCAAGGCCAACATCAAATCCAAACGGTATGGCAGGTATTATATATCGCTACTTATTAATATCTTGTCGGCGGCCTCGTTGCGTATACCTGTTTCTGATGAACCTTTTTCCTCCCCGCTTTTGTGCCGTGTCTATAATGTATGTCGCCATGATGCATATTTCAGTCAGAACGCCCCCGGGTTTAGCTATATCTTCCTTTATCTACTTAACCGCCTCTATACAGAAAACGAATGTAGCAACTTCACGAAGGACTTTTTGAAAAAAATTCTCTCTCTCAATATTGTCAATTCTTACATTTCCGATTTTTCAAAGATTCCAATGGGGATTATGTCGCAACACGCCTTGGATAAGCTTGCAGAGGATTATTACTTGATTATTTCTGCAGACGACACCTATTGATCGTGCCATGTTGCTTGGATACGAGATTGCCATACAATTTCTGTCAGTTTATAAAATCACGAATAGCGTAGTAGCCTTATATTTTACGGATGATCTTTCCATAAAATATGAGGCTGTTCTCTTAAGTCGCTTGAGTGAACGATAAAGAACTTTTGCAAGAGCTCCTTTTGACCTGGCGCAGCAGAGAGATTCCTGTACTTGCCGGACAGTGTAAATGATATACACGCGTTTCTGCTCATCGTTCAGCATCCGAAAGAACTCTCGTACGATTGCGTCATGCTACATGCTATATGCTGCCGGTTGGTAGCGCGGTGTTTTCAGCAACTCCGTCCACGTTGGACGTATCTTTTTGTCGTGGTAGATCAGCATAAAGTCTTTATCCATAGACATTCCTTCTTAATATTTATTGATTTCAGGACGACAGTGTGATAAACATTATTATAAAATGTTGTATAAATAAGGCAGGTGTCACACTTGATTCGGAAAATAAATGTGGTGCGATATCGGAAACTGCAAAATTTAGAATTTTCATTCTCAAAGAAAATCAATGTTTTATCGGGAACAAATGGCACTTGTAAAACATCCTTGTTGCATATGGTGAGCAACTCGTTTCAAGCGGTCACTCAAAAATGTGATTGGACACAAGATAAATCTTGCTTGGAAGTTATAAAGCAAGTTAATAGCTTGGTTAATCCTAAAATTGAATCATTAACAAAAGGTGATAAAACACATAATGATCCCGCAAATGGAGTTAAAGGTACCATTTTCACGGTGGACTATTATGGACACACACCAATTGAATTTAGAAAACACAACTCCAAATTGAATAACCGTTATGTTGTTAAGCCATGGTATCGCCCTGGAACAACTGAAAAATTGCCTTTCTGCCCCGTTATTTAGGACTAGTTCGTTTATACCCATTTGGCGAATATTTGAATGATGCAGCAGTGCAAAAGATAAAGAAAAATTTACCAAGTGAGTATCAACAGTTGATTACAAAACTTTATAGTAATTTGTCTGGCATTAACATATCCGCTGTGAGCTCACAGAAAATGGGCGACATAAAAACTCGTGCAGATTTTGAAAGCGACAAAGAAGGTATTGATTCTAATACAATTTCTGCCGGGGAAGACAATCTGTTTATTATTATTTGTGCATTAGTATCTCTTAGATATTACTTTGAAAATATTGCAAGTCATAATGACGTTGAAAGTATTCTGTTAATTGACGAATTTGATGCAACACTGCATCCCTCTTTACAAAATCGTTTGTTGAAAATATTTAGAGAGTATGCAGAAGCTTACAAAATTCAGATTATTTTTACAACGCAACAAATTGGAAAATATAAGTTAGATGCACGTTTTAATCGACAGAGGACATCGTTTTGCTTAATCTGGATGCAAAAGAATTGCTTGAGTCTCAACAGCTTCGTAGATTTTATAAGGCTTTTATCAATCTTGATCCTCCGTATGTAAATAAAGGTGCACAACTTTATAAAAATGCTTTTTGTGAGGCGGACCATAGAACACTTAGCGAGTTGGTAAAACAGTGTCACCGTAAATGGATTGTCACGTATAATATTTGTCCATTAGTCGCTGAATTGTATAAACCGTATCGTAGTAGTTATCTTGATGTGACGTATAGTATTCAGTCCAGCAAAAAAGCACAAGAATATATATATTTTTTTTTTTTTTTTTAGTAATAATCTTGTGCTACCCGATGCCATAGATCTACGTCCCAAAGAACAACTTAATCAAGTGAAATTATACGGAATTTATGTAAGCATCCCTATCTGAAGTTTAAATAAGAAAATCTGCTATTTCACAAAAAAGGAGAACCTCCCAACTATGAACAGGAGGTTCTCCTTTCACTTGATAGACGAACCTGTTAGGATAAAACAAATTCACTGGATATTTGCATTTATGATGTAGAAGTGTTAGCTTTGACTGTCTTTCTTTTCGATGCACTGCTTAAGGACATCGCAGAATGCCATATCATCATCTACGGCGGCGATTGCGGCGTTGATCAAAGTTTCACGGTCAGTATTGCCCCAGTTGATGTGCAGTCCATATTCTAATGCCATGCAGCGAATCAATTCACGGGTGCTGCGGCCATTTCCCTCGCGGAAGGGATGAATGATGTTCAGTTCTGCCATCGTTTGCGACAGATTTTGAATCTGCTTTTCTTCATCTTGTTCGGCAAGCAGCTTCTGGGAGTGAATGGTTTTGAACACCCGCTCTAATTCTCGGTCAATCAGGTCTGGCGGGTAGAACATCGTGTCGCCCTTGCTGATTTGTTCTTTGCGGATGTGCCCTGCAAAGGGGTACACATCTTCAAAAAGGAAGCGGTGAATCCGAAATAGGTGAGTTTTGGTAAAACGTCCCTTGATTGGCTCCTGCAACAGAGCCATCTGCTTGACTGCAGTAAATTCTTCTTCGGCCTGTTTGAGTTCGGCTTTATCATGAATGTTCAACTTGTTGATCAGAACATCCGTATCCGGGTAGCAGTACATGGACTGCACTGTGGTGCAGACATCATACTTCGTGAACATAATCAGCCCTTCTTCGCGTACTTTGCGCGCAGTTCATTCACGACCTGCTGATAGCTGGCCTGACCGCTGCCAATGCGGTCAAGGTTGCTGCGTGTATCTTTGCTGATGGTCATGCCCTCAATGGCAAAGGTTCCATACACATTGCGGAGGTTGCTCTTGTGCTGGGCAGGAGTAATGTATTTAATGCTCATAGGTAAATCCCTCGTTATTACAAATGCATAACCTTGTCGTATAATTCTTTAAGTGCCCAATCAGAAATATCAATCAATGGTTCAAACATAAATGCGTTCAAGTGAATGTTTTCTGGTGTTATTAAATTCACTTCATCTATTGTGGCCTTTTGCTCTGGGGTTAAGAATTGTGCAGCTCTTTTAGACCACACTCTTGTTTGATTACTAGTCGCATCTTGGCAATCTTGCCCATTTTCAGTTAGCACTTGCTTCAAGAATTTTTCCGCACACAAGCGGATAGCTAACGACATAACAAGCTTATTATCTAACAGAACCTCGTCATTGGTATCGTTTGCACACTGAAAGGCAATTCTGCACAAGGCGATATAGTAGTTTTCATCTAGGCCACTAAATGGTGTGTTGCCAAGAAATGGATTAACCTTATTCCACAAATCAGAAATCATTAAAGATTCTGTATCCAAAGGATCAGTCTTTAAGTGGATAAAGCAAGTGAGTTCTTTATAGTCAACCTCTTTTCCGCTATACTCACAAAGGTTTCTATAAAATGGAATGCTTGCAAACAAAAACTTTTTCTTAGCATCATTGGAAATATTACCATCCTTGATGTTATCCATAATGACATTTTTGAAAAAATCTTTTTGATACTTAAATTCAGACACTGATATTGTGCCTTCTTCATCTCTCTGTGCAATGAGACAGTTATGGCGAGATATATTCAGTCTTGATTTAACTGTACGATAAAAATCAAAATTGTGTGTAAGAATCAAAAGATCTATTCCAGTTGTCTTTTTTAAATCATCGAGGTACTCGATAATAGCATATTTGTTCTTGTAATCAAAGGAATCTGCAATATCGTCTACTACAATCAAAAATTGACCGCCGCCAACACTCGCTTGTTTGCGAATACGTTCAAGGTTAAAAAGTATGTACAAAAGATAAAGGGCTCTTTTTTCTCCGGTGCTTAAAGATACCATTAAGTCATCTTTTTTAAGTGTCGCCGTTTGCGGAGTTGTGCTTCCTCTAGTATACTTGAAAGATAAGTTGGGGGCCTCATCCTTTAATAAGAAATTGGCCTTGTTTTCAATTTGAACTTTGAACGGCACACGAAAGCGTCTATTAAATTCATCAACAACTGCTTGCCATCGCTCAGACTGTGTAGCCGCCTGCTCATATAATGCTTTAATTCGAGTAGTATACTGCGAAATTCTCTCGTAACAATCAGTAAATGGTATATCCAGTTTTGAAAAGCAGTCGAGCCATACTTGAATTTTTAAGTCTGGAATATTATGTAGCACAGGTATAATCTCACGGTGAGCCACAATAATATCTCTTAATCGCGATACATCGTTATTTGCAGTTAGCATCTTTTTTAGCTTTAAAAATGCCGTGCTTAATTCAGGTGTGGCATAAAGTCTATCCAGTTGAGTTTTAACAATAGAGTTCCATTCCTCAAGAGAGTGAATCTCGGTAACTCCATCTTTTAGACGGATTGTATGTTGTGCTGCAAAAAGATTATTCTTCTCAAAATCTTTGCCTAGTGTTTCCGCATTTTTCTCGGTAAAATGAGTATTCAAAATCGGATTGTTTTCCAGCAACTGATTGAGATTGTCCACATATTCGGCTAGTGATGTATTGAACTCTCTTTTCGCATAAACTGCCATGACTTTATCATTAAACAGTTCCGAGTATTTACAATCGTTCAGAAAAGCGTACGGCTGTCGAGTTGCAATCAAATCATGAACTTTCTCTATAATATCGGTCCAATCTGTCGTTGTATGTAGTCTTAGGTCCTCAATTAGTTTTCCCTTGATTTGATTTTTTGTCAAGCCAGTCAAGA
>ERZ826396.1785-NODE-1785-length-21132-cov-3.333918_pt1 | contig 21132 bp, 15 predicted proteins | sample MGYA00519926_ERZ826396 | MGnify/ENA primary metagenome ERZ826396 (study PRJEB31778, sample SAMEA3449230) | human gut metagenome | biome: human gut; feature: human-associated habitat; material: faeces | place: United Kingdom | collected 2010/2012 ... | reverse complement strand
TAATCTGTGGCATATCAGCCACGAAGGACTGGAGCTGGAAGACCCTGCATGTGAGCCAAACTACGATGACCTTCTTGTTCTTGGTGTTTCTCCTGAAAAAGCACCGGATGAAGGAGAATATGTCACTATGACATTTGAAGCGGGTGTTCCGAAAAGTCTGAACGGAAAAGAAATGAAAGTATCTGAGATTATCACAGAACTCAACAAACTTGGCGGAAAACACGGAATCGGAATCGTTGACATTGTAGAAAATCGTGTTGTCGGAATGAAATCCCGCGGTGTTTATGAAACTCCTGGCGGAACGATCCTGATGGAAGCACATGACCAGCTAGAAGAACTTGTACTCGACCGTGCAACCTATGAAGTAAAAAAGGACATGGGAAATAAAATGGCACAGATCGTATACGAAGGAAAATGGTTCACACCGCTTCGCGAAGCAGTCCAGGCATTTGTGGATGTCACACAGCAGTATGTGACTGGAGAAGTAAAATTCAAGCTTTACAAAGGAAACATCATCAAAGCGGGAACAACTTCCCCTTACTCATTATACAGTGAATCCCTTGCAAGCTTCACAACCGGAGAGCTCTATGACCACCACGATGCAGAAGGATTTATCAACCTGTTCGGACTTCCTCTGAAAGTGCGTGCAATGAAAATGCAGGAATTAGAAAAATAAGATAAAATAAAAAGATGGCGAAAGCTCATACACGAACTTTCGCCATCTTTTTATTTGGAAGCAGCTGTTTATTCTGCCTCTCTGTCATTTGTCAGTTTTAATTGATCCAGTACAAAGAACAGAAGTCCCATCAGCATTCCTGTCACACAGGCAAGTACCATTCCGGAAAGCTGGATCCCGCCAAATTCTACGGAAATTCCGGACAATCCTGTCACAAAGATCACGGATGTCATTGCCATATTTCTGGAACGACCGTAATCCACCTGCTCTTCTACCAGGATACGGATACCGGAAGTTCCGATCATTCCGTAAAGCAGGAACGAAATTCCACCGATCACCGGTCCAGGAATGGAATTGATCAGCAGTTTTCCAATAAAGGAACAAATGATAGAAAGAACAGCTGCTCCTCCGATCACGTATACACTGTATACCTTTGTCATTGCCATCACTCCGATATTTTCCCCGTAAGTCGTTGTCGGTACAGAACCGATAAATCCGGAGATCATAGTGGAAAAGTTATCTGCAAAAAGAGAACGGTGAAGTCCCGGTTCCTTCAGCAAGTCTCTGCCGATGATCTTACTCGTCACGATCTGATGTCCGATATGCTCGGAAGCGATCACAAGAAGAACCGGCAGCACGATGACGATTGCCTCCCACTTGAATTTCGGTGCAGAAAAATTCGGAACTGCCACCCAGGACGCTGCACTCACACTTGAGAAATCAACAATTCCACAGATAACAGCAGCCACGTATCCGGCAATGATCGCGATCAGAATCGGAATCACCGCAAAAAACTTGCGGAACAACACCGAACCTAGCACTGCCACTCCTAAAGTCACAAGAAATACGATCACATTTTTCGGATCGATCACCTCGTCTTTTAATCCTGCATTAGATGCCGCAGTACCTGCCAGCTCCAGACCGATCAGCGCAACAACCGGTCCCATGGCTGCCGGCGGCAGTACCACATGGATCCAGTCAGATCCGAACTTATAGATGATCAGCGCCAGAATGCAGCCTAAAAATCCGACTGCAACGAATCCACCCAGCGCATACTCGTATCCCCATTTACTGATCACAACTCCTGCCGGAGCAAGAAATGCAAAACTGGAACCTAAATATGCCGGAGCTTTTCCCTTTGTGATCAAGATAAATAGCAGTGTTCCGATTCCGTTCATAAACAGTACAACTGCCGGGTTGATCCCGAACACAAACGGAACAAGCACGGATGCCCCGAACATGGCAAACATGTGCTGAATGCTCAGTGGAAGCAGCATCTTAAAGGGCACTTTTTCTTCCACCTGAATAATTTTCTGATTTTCCATTGAAAAATCCTCCCTATCCTTTTCCTTTGTAGTTTCAATCTTTCCTATTGTACCAGATTCTCCTGCCGATAACCAGACTTTGTTTTGAGAAATATTTAAAGCACTTCCTCAAGCACTCTTTTGACGTTCTGATACGAAAGCTTATCCAACTGACGTTCCGTCATTCCTGCCTTTTTCAAAGCATCCCATACACACTCGATCTCTTCAATCCCGCGAAGCCAGTTCTGCCCTGCCTCAAATCCATCGAAATCTGTTCCCAGTGCCACAGAATCCTCTCCGGCTTTTTGCAGGATATGCATCCCATGCTTTGCAATATCCAAAACCTCCGCTGACCGATCGCTTTGTAAAAACTGCGGATAAAAATTAAGTCCCACAACACCTCCGCATTCCCCGAGTGCACAAAGCATCTCATCCGAAAGATTTCGCGGGTGTGCACAAAGTGCTCGGGCATTAGAATGAGACGCTATGATCGGTTTTTTGCTCAGCCGGATACAATCCCAAAAGCCGCCATCTGACAAGTGAGAAACATCCACCAGCATTCCTCTTTCGTTCATTTCTTCTACCACCTGTTTTCCAAAAGATTTCAATCCCTTTTGCATCTCCTGTGCATTTCTGCTATTCGGATATCCGATGCAATTTTCATAATTCCATGTCAGTGTGATCAGGCGGACACCTCTCTGATACAGTTCTTCAAGGCGGTTTCTGTTTCCATTTAAAACGCCGCCTTCTTCCACGGTCAGCAGTGCCAGATTGAGTTCCTCCCGTTCTGCATATTCTAACTCTTTTGCTGTTTTTATAAGCTTTAATTTCTTATTTTCTTTTGTCTCACGCTCCATACGGGCAATCATCTCGATCACCTTCTGGTATGCTTCTTCCCACTTTCCATCTGGTACACATACAAAACATGCAAAAAATTCCGCCAGCATTTTGGTCTGTTCCATTCTCTTTCGATCCACACAAAGACTGTTCTCCTCCAGCGTTTCTGCCGACAGCAGCTCACTCAATGTATCACAGTGCATATCGATCCATTTTCTCATTTTCTTCTCCTTTTTTGTTTCGGATTTACGTATAAGCGCTTCTTTTTTTACATATGCTAAAACCACCACTATTATATGACAGGAGACGCAAAAATGAAATCTGAATCTGCAAAACCTTTGATCGGCATTGTTGTCTGCGGATTGTCGGACAACCGCCAGTTTGTATCCAATCCTTATATTCAGTCTGTCCGGTATTCCGGCGGTATCCCCATCCTGCTTCCGCTCATCCGCTCAGATTCCATGCTTGAACAATATCTAAGGCTGTGCGATGGCTTTCTCTTCTGCGGCGGAAATGACATCACACCTTTGTTATTTGGCCAGGAACCCAGAGAAGGCATCAGAGACACCAATATCACACTGGATCTGTTTCAGATCCGCCTGATGAAGCTGATTCTGTCTTCTGCAAAACCGGTATTTTCCATCTGCCGTGGAATGCAGATTTTCAATACTGCCTGCCAGGGAACCATATTTCAGGATATCCGCTATCAACCCGGAGAATCTCTTGATCATATGCAGAGATCTGACTCCCGCAGTGATGTCAGCCATCCTGTCCGGATTGAAAGGTCCTCCAGACTCTTTTCCTGTCTTGGCCGCTCTGTTTACGTCAACAGCTTTCACCATCAGGCGATCGACAGGCCGGGAGTTGATCTGAAAGTCAGCGCTCTTGCCCCGGATCAGACGATAGAAGCCATCGAGCATTCTTCTCATCCTTTTGCCATTGGAGTTCAGTGGCATCCGGAATGTATGTTTCGAAGCAGCGAAAAGATGCGGCGACTTTTCCGCGGCTTTATTACAGCCGCAAAAAAAGCGGAAGCCTGACTGTCTGCTTCCGCTTTTTACATGTTATCTTTTTTACTGAGCTTTCCTTCCCAATGTCACATCAACTGTCTGCTCCTGATATTCTCCGCCCTCTCCCGGAACCTGAAGCGTCAGAGTTACCTTTTCGCCTTTCTTATAGTACTGCAGCTGCTCCTGCAATGACTCCATACTGTCAATTGTAATTCCGTTGAATCCTACAATGATACTTCCTTTTGTAATTCCTGCATCAGCTGCTCCACCTCCGCGTGATACTTCGGAAATATAAACACCTGTCGGCATTCCATAACGCTGAGAATCAGAATCTTCTACATCCAGTCCTGTAATTCCGAGATATCCTCTCTCTGCCTCAGATACTTTTGTCTTTGTCTCCTGATTCATCAGATTTGTAATAATGTCTGTGACATCTGAAATTGGAATTGCATAGCCGATTCCTTCTACGTCCTCTCCGATCAGTTTTGCAGAGTTGATTCCAATGACTTCTCCATTTGCATTCACAAGAGCTCCGCCACTGTTTCCGGGATTGATCGCTGCATCTGTCTGAATCAGTTTTACATCAGAAGATCCTGTTGTTTCTCCTGTTTCACTGTCTGTTGTCTGGCTCTCTCTGTCTGTTGCACTGATCACTCCTGTTGTCACGGACTGTCCGTATCCCAGCGCGTTTCCGATTGCAATGGCAGGTTCTCCTACTTTCAATTTTGTAGAATCTCCAAGTGTCGCTACTGAAATTTTGTCCAGTGTATCATCTGAAATCTTATCCAGCTGAACTGCGATCACAGCCAGATCATGTGCGGAATCTGTTCCTTTGATATCTGCTTCCACACTGCTCTGATCGTCAAATGTCACTGTCAGCTGATTGCTGTCTGCAACGACATGATTATTTGTAACGATCAAAAGCTCTGAATCTGTCTGTTCGATGATGATTCCTGTTCCCGCACTGGTCACTTCCTGCTGGGAAGTTCCTCCGAAGAAGCTCTGCACCTGCTGAACACTCATATTTGTGATGGATACAATCGATGGCATCACAGATTCCACAACACTGGAAACATCAGATGTAACTACACTGGACGTCTTCGTCAGTGACGCTTTATTCTGTGTTGTATTAGATACTTCTTTTGCAGCCTTCTGATCCAATCCCAGCACTTTGTTTCCGACTACATTTGTTGTTAAAAATGTGGCACTTGAAACCACTCCGAACAGCAACGCGCATCCTGTCACCACAACGGCCTTTGGCATCTTCTTTTTTGGTTTTTCATGATGCTCCGGGTTCGGCTGACTGCTATAAGATGAATCATTCTGCGGTTCCTCAGAATGGTAATAATTGTATTGATTTTCCATATCAATTCCTTCTTTCTCTTGTATTTTATACTGCTATCATACCGTCCTTTTGTGATGAAACTGTGTTCAATCCTTTAACAATTCTTGAAACCAGCTTTATTTATTCTACTGTTACAGATTTTGCCAGGTTTCTCGGTTTATCCACATCGCATCCTCTTCCGACGGAAATGTAATATCCGAACAGCTGAAGCGGAATGATCGCCAGAGAATTTGCAAAATATCGATTGGTCTGCGGAATGTATACAACGTAATCTGCCGCTTTTTCAATCTCATGATTTCCTTCATTTGTAATGGCAAGAACAAACGCTCCTCTGGTCCTTACTTCTACGATATTACTGATGCTCTTTTTGTACAGCTCTTTCTGTGTAAGAATCGCTGTTACCAGTGTTCCCTCTTCGATCAGAGAAATGGTTCCGTGTTTCAATTCTCCCGCAGCATATGCCTCTGAATGGATATAAGAAATCTCTTTTAATTTCAGAGATCCTTCCATGGAAATCGCATAATCGATTCCTCTTCCGATAAAGAATACTTCTCTCGCTGCCAGATAACGGTTGGCAAACTTCTGGATGCGATTCTTGTTATTTAATAACAGCTCCACCTGCTCCGGAAGTTTCTGAAGATCTTCAATATATCCCCGCATTTCCGAATCTGTGATTTTCCCTCTCACAAATGCAAATTTCATGGCCAGCAGATACAATGCGATCAACTGACTGGAGTATGCTTTTGTTGTCGCAACCGCAATCTCCGGTCCCGCCCATGTATACATGACATTATCTGCCTCTCTTGCGATAGAACTTCCGACAACATTGACAATTCCAAGTACCTTTGCCCCTCTCTGCTTTGCTTCACGCAGTGCCGCCAGAGAATCTGCAGTCTCTCCTGACTGGCTGATAATCACAACCAGTGTTCCGTCCTCCATGATCGGATCACGGTATCTGAACTCAGAAGCCAGATCTGTTTCCACCGGAATCCGAGCCATTCCTTCCATCACATATTTTGCAGTAACTCCCGCATGATATGCAGATCCACAGGCCACGATCATGATTTTTCGGATTGCCTTGATTTCCTCATCAGACATCCCAAGCTCTTCGATCACGATATCATTCCCTTTGATGCGCGGTGAAAACGTATCCAGGATTGCTTTTGGCTGCTCATACATCTCTTTCAGCATAAAATGCTCATATCCGCCTTTTTCTGCTGCATTGGCATCCCACTCAATATGCTCAGGAGTTTTCTCGATTTCTTCTTCATCTACATTGAAAAACTGCATCGAATCTTTTTCCATACGTACAATCTCTTCGTTTTCAATAAAATATACATCTCTTGTATATTTCAGCACTGCCGGAACATCGGATGCGATCACACATCCGTTTTCTGTCTCTCCCACGATCAACGGACTGTCTTTTCGCACTGCATAAAGTTCATCCGGATGATCCTGGAACATGATCCCAAGTGCATAGGACCCTTCTACTCGATGCATTACCTTTGTAATCGCCTGCAGAGGGTTTCCCTGATAATAGTAATCCAGAAGATGTGCCAGTACTTCGGTATCTGTCTCCGACACAAACTCATACCCTTTTTTCTCCAGCTTCTGTTTGAGTTTCAAATAGTTTTCAATAATTCCATTGTGCACAACAACAATATTTTTATTTTTGTTATAATGTGGATGTGCATTTACATCTGACGGTTCACCATGTGTTGCCCATCTGGTATGACCGATCCCGATTGTTCCCGGCATTGTCTGTCCGTCATGTGTCAGTTCACTGAGCACCTTTAAACGACCTTTTGATTTTTCTGTCTGAATCTCTGCTCCGTCATAGACTGCAATTCCGGCTGAGTCATATCCTCTGTATTCCAGCTTTGATAATCCATCCAGCAAAATCGGCGCTGCCTGCTTTTCTCCTACATATCCTACAATTCCACACATATCTTTCTCCTCCTTATACTCTCCTTAAAGTGACTATTTATAAATAAAATCGGGGCATACCACAGACTTTCTCTGTTGTTTGCCCCAATTTCTTATAAATCTATAAAATCTACATCATAACTGTCTTTTTCTTCACGAGCAGACGATCTTCGTTTTGGCTGATACTCCGGAACATCATCCTCTTCTTCGTCATCATCATAGTCCTCATACTCATCGTATTCGTCGTCATAATCATCGTCTTCATACTCGTCATCGTCGTACTCTTCAAAATCATCCTCATATTCATCCGAATCGTCCTCATATGTGTCGTAATCATCTTCCCCATATTCGTCATCATCTTCGTACTCTTCGTATTCATCAGGATCTTCGTCCTGATATCCTTTGAACTGTTTACGAGATTTTTTCTCAACAACTGCACGACTTCCTTTTGAATTCCCGATGGATTCATGCTCATCGTAGAATTCATCAAGTTCTTCATTTCTTCTGCGTAATTTCACGCCGACTACAATAATAATGATGATCAAAATTAAAATAACCGCCCAGGCTGCTGCTACAACGATCAGCACCTGATCCTGAAGAAAATTTTTTACTTTATTTATCAGTGTTGTCGAAGAACTTGTACTCTTTTCTTTTACATCTGTGACCGGATATCTCTGGTACGTTTCATCCTTTGTATCATACTGGTAGAACGATTCCTCTCCTGATTCGTTCATCGCATACATCAGATAAAAGTCGTCACTCTCTGAATTCTGCCATACCGGGAAAGTCAGTGTGCCGACTGTCAGTTTTGTTTTCTTAAACTGAGACGGCAGTCCTTTTCCATCATTTGTTCCCAACAAAAAGATATAACTGGAATCTGTGATCGACACCATCTCTGTAATCGCAAATGAGTTATCTTTTTCATTGTAAAGTGCCATCACCGGGTCTTTGTCTCCCTCAACCAGATACACAAAATACTTTCCGGAGGTTTCCTGCAAAATCGCGTTTACAGTTTCTCCGTTATACTCCATCGTCGTTCTGCTGCATCCGTCCGGAACAAGCGCGTCGGAAAAATCATTGTAAATTGTGTATGTGACTCCGTCGATCTCTACACTTCCAGTTCCTGTCGCCACCGCAGTGGTCCCTGCCAAGCTCTCTGACGATGTTCCATCCCCTGCCTCCACAGTAACTGTGGAATCACCTGTTGTCAGATTTAAGGTTTCATCAGAATACAGATAAGAGGTATAATCTGACACCTCCAGCTTTGTTGCTCCTTCTTTCAGCGCTTTAAAGACCATGGTATACTCCAGCTCTGAAACAGTTCCATCCCCGGTAGCTTCCAGCTTCACTGTTCCGTCCCCACCGGTTGCATTGGTTCCACTGACAAACTCCAGTGCTGCTTTGTCATATGTTACTGTAACAAAACCATCCCCGATTGCTTCTCCACCAGTACTGATCTTAGCTTTGACTGTAACATCCTCTCCTACTTTTGCTGTAGGATCCGAAAACTGAAGCGTTCCTTCTGCCGCATGTACAGACACTGAAGGATACAACATCAGAAAGCACACTGCAAACAAAAGAATCCCTATCTTTTTCAACGACTTCATGTACATCTCCTCTTTCCTGTCTCTCGACTTTTCTTCGTATAAATAAAAACTGTTTTCCCCTTATTCTAAGCTCTCTCCACCGGTATCACCACTGTCGCCGGTTCCGGTATCCGGTATCTGGGAATTACTGTCGCTGCTTCCACTGTCTGTACCGCCGCCATCTGACGGAGGTACATAATCACCGCCGGTATCTTCTGTATACCCATTACCAGAGCTGCCATCTCCGTAGCCGCTGTCCTGATATCCGCCAGTTCCATAACTGTTATCTGTGTAGCCGCTGTCATATCCCGAATAATCCTGAGAATATCCATACTCATTATATTCTGTATCGTAAGATACTCCCGTATCATACGTGGAGTTGGCAATATCCTCACTGATACTTTGTACCGTAGAAGACGGTGTATAATCGTTCTCTCCAAATAAGAACTGGTGCAGCTTCGTCACATCGGATGCCAGATCTGTCGCTACAACAGAGTCTCCAACATCAAGATTAGCCGTTGTACTTTCATACGGAAATCCCTGTGTCTCCCCAAATTTATAAGACTTCACGTCTTTTGCATAAGCAATCGTCTCCGTCAGTGTAAAATTCGTCTTCACGTTGTCAAACACTTTATCAATGATCTTGTTGATCGTGGAAAGTTTTGCTTTCTGCGCTTTTATCGCGATCTGCTCCAGTACTTCCCGCTGTCTCTCTGTCCGCTTATAATCGTCACCGCCGCCGTATCTGAGACGGGCATAAGCCGTTGCCTGTACTCCATTCAAATGCTGCTGTCCTAACTGCGTAAACGGAGCTGAATCCACTCCTGTATTTTTAATAACTTCTACAACATAGTTGTTCAGATACGGAATGATGTCTATGCCATTTTCCGCTTCTTCTACATTAATATCAATTCCGCCAAGGGCATCTATCACATGAACTAAAACAGAAAAATCCACTGACACATAATGCTCAATATTCAAATCCAGATTCTTATTGAGCATAGCAACTGCTTCTTCTTCACCGCCGTAAGCATAGGCTGCATTCGCTTTATTGTAAGTTCCATCTGAAAGCTGCAGAAGCGTATCTCTGTAAACAGAAACCAACTTGATTTCCTTTGTCTCACGGTTCAGAGACGCCACCATGATCGTATCACTTCGGGCCCCCATCTCTTCATCTGTCGCACGCGTATCCAGGCCAAACAGAGCAACAGTCAGGTAACCGGTACCGCTGATCTCCGCTTCCTCCGAAATCGCAAGCTTATCCGGATTTAATGCAACACCGCCAATTTTTCCCCATTTTGCCGCAACCACTGCAACGGTTGCTGTAATCAGCAAGATCAGAACTCCCATCAGAATCGCCACTGCTTTTTTCCCTGGAGACCAAGATGCAAATCCTCTCTTTGCCCTCTTTCTCGAACGCCCCTTCTGTGAAGGTCTTCCATTCACAGACCGCCTCCCATTTGCAGAAGTGCTGCCGGACGGTCGTTTTCTCTGGGCGGATTGCTGCCTCTGCGTTTTGTCCCTGTCGTCTCCCATCTGGTTTCTTTGCTCCGGACGGCGGCGCGGCTGCCCCGACCTCTGAGAACTTCTTCTGTCCGCTCCGGACATTACTGCTCTCGAACGCCTTCTTGTATCTCCCATAATTCTATCCTTTCTCATGGCATACATCATAGATTGCCTAAAATATGCACTTTAACATCATACAATATTTTCCTTCAAACATCAATGAAAAAACTGTGAATTTCAAGTTTCTCTCCAGTATCGTGGATTCATCGTACATTTCAAAATCAGCCACCGGGGCAGTTTCTTATAATTTTTCCCCAGTTTATATCCCATGTACTTCCACCCGCTCTTGCATACAAGAGATACCAGAAGCCATGGTCTGCCCGACTTCAGCAGATATTTTGCTGTATCCTTCACCAGGCGCATCCCTTCTCCTTCAGAAGGTACTCCTTCAAAAATCTCCGGATGATCTGCCTGTGAGACCGCCAGATCAAAATTCCGGTGAAACTGCTGTCTGCAGCTATAATTGTGAGAATGTATTACTTTTGCATCTGCCGCATAATAAATCTTCCACCCCTCCTGAATCATCCTGCCTGCCAGGATCATGTCTTCATTGAAAATCGTTTTTCGTACAAATCCTCCAAGCCTTTCGTATACATCCTTTTGGTATGCTGCACAGACATTGGAGCAGAAATAGGTTTTGATTCCAAGTTTGGAAAGATCTTCTTTGGATTTCAATCTGCTGGTTTTCGGATAATTAAATTCTCTTGTATAGCGCTCAATAAACTGACAATCCGCTGCCGGCAGCTGTCTTGCATAAACTGCTGCTACGTTTTCATACGAAAATCCGTAAAGCAGACGCTCGATCAGAAATTGATCCGCCGGCATAGCATCCTGGGTCATGTAGACAAGAATCTCCGCATCTGACATCTCAGCTCCCAGATTTCTCGTACCACCGTGATCAAACTCTTCCGGCAGAATCCGGTGGATCTTGACTCTGTCAGAAATCGTATACAACTCTTTTGGAAAGATCCCGCTCTCTGTATCGATCAAATAGATCCGATTGACCTGAACACTCTGGTTTAACAGACGTTTTACCAGCTGTACGCATCTCTGATCCGGCTTATACGTAGGGATCAGCACATCCACTGTTCTATTTTCTTCCATGTGATCCTATTCCTTTCCTGCGATATCCGACAAACCAGTACATCATCAAAGTCAGTGCCAGCCAGAACCAGGTCGTCGGATTACTGAACCAGGTCGTAAAAAAGGCAAGCCCCAGATAAATCGCAATCTGTCCATAAAACATATACGTCATCGGATTTTTCTTCTGACGCACCAGAATTGAAACTGCTGCTGCAGTCAAACCGATTATAAACGCAAACAAAGAGGTTCCGATGATTCCAAAATCATAGTAGGCATCATAAAACATCGTTAACGTCGTAAGCTCTGTTTTTGTGACAAAATCCGGAATTGTCACCAACTGCGGAAATACAAATTTCAACCCCGTCAGTGCAAAAAACGGAAACAGCATCTGCAGTCCCCATGTGTGCGCTGTCAACTGCTCTACCATACAGTTAAAATTTTCAAAATTATTGGCTACATAAATATACGGCTGTGTAATAAAAATTGGCATTTTGGAATTTTTCATCTCAAAAATTCCATTTAAATAAGTCACATTATGCCTTCTTGCAACTGTCAGAAGCACATACACGGGAATCATGATCAATACCCCTGTGACGATCATCTTCCATGTGATTTTTTTATACAACATCAAGTACATCACTGCCGCAAAGCCAACCGCAAACAACAGCTGAAATCTGGAGACACATAAAATTGGAATCGCCACTGCCGTCAGGTTTCCTGCAATTAAAAGGATCCATGTCCTGCCCGAAATTTTTTCTGTAACCTTGGTATACAATACAGTCAGCGCCGGAATCAAAATGCAGCTGATTGTAAAATAGTGCACTCCTGAAATATGAAAATAAGAATATGCATGAGGCGCTGAATTGAACAATGGAATATAATCTACCACCACTGCCTCCAACGTAAAACATGCAATGGAAACTGCCATCAGTCCGAAGATGCAGATCAGAATCCGCTTTGCCGAGATCTCATCTCTTTTTACTTCCTGCCCCTGTTCTTTCGAAAAACGGCCAATCCAGAGATCATATCCCAGATTGAAACACACATAGATCAGAAAAAAGGTCAGCCATGTCACATTGCTCCAGTCACTCTGCAGCCTGCTGAGCTTCAGGCATGCGATACCTTCTCCGCCTACCCATGCCAGCGTAAAAAGCCCCCGCATATCCACAAGATTTTTTGTCTTTCTAAAATTCCATATAAACAAAAACATTGCCTCTGCCATCAGAAGTACTGCTGTCACATAATCCAGATGTGCCTTTGCAGCCAATACCGCTGCCGCATAAACTAAAGTATAAGAACTATATTCGATTTTTCTGTCTGCGATCATTTTTCGTAACATTTTTTTCCTCTTTCGCTACTGTGCATAATTTTCCGGATAAACACCCGTCAGATAAGCCACATCCTGACTGATCTGCTGTACTTCGTCCGAAGGCTGGTATCCAGTCTCTCCAAAAAGCTGCTCATGGAGCTGTCTTACATTATCCGCATGTCCGATCGCAACCGCATAAGAACCTTCCAGTCCAATGACATTTTCACTGGTCGTAATATCAAACGGAAAGCCTTTTGTCTCTCCAATTTTATATCGGAATATATTCAGTCCCAGTTTCATGATATCCGGTGTCGTCATATTCGTTGATATTTCCGGCAGTACCTGATCCAGAATCTTATTCCATTTTACCGGTCCTGCTGTCTTCAGCTTCTGAATCATCTTCTGCAATATAATTCTCTGACGCTCTGCACGCTTAAAGTCATCTCCGGCTGTATAACGGATCCGGGTATAGGAAACTGCCTGTATTCCATCCAGATTGTGAACTCCCGGAGAATTCTCATCCAGTGTATGTGTCTGCCGTCCTACCACCTGTGAGGTTTCTGCCGTATATCCATTCAGCCAGAATATTTCCTCACTGGTCAGCTCTACTTCCACCCCACCCAGGATATCTATGATATCTGCAAGCGAATTGAAATTTACAGAAGCATATTTTGTAATATCCAGATCCAGGTTCCGGTTGAGCATTGCCACTGCCTCCTGTGGACCTCCAAAGGAATACGCCGCATTTGCTTTCTCATAAGTACCATCCTGCTGCTTTAGCAGCGTATCCCGATATACGGAAATGATCTTTACATCTCCGGTCTTATTGTTGATGCTGACAATCATAATACTGTCACTTCTCACGCCGCCACTTAGCTCTCCGTCTCTGGAATCCAACCCGAACAATGCCACATTCGTATATCCCTTCGGTGTCTCATGTAGTTCCAGGCTGCTCTCATCCAGTGTATTATGGTTGAGATGATCCAGCTTGTACATCATAAATGCCGCCAAAACAAGAACTGCAAGTATCAGAAATTCCAGAACCAAAAACAGGATTCCCCGCCTTTGTCTTTTTTTATTCAATCGTTTTCTCTGCTGCAGCGATATTCGCTCTCTTCTGCGAAACATAGATCCGCCTCCGTTTTAGTATGCGTTTTTGTTGATAAATCCTTTCAGGAACGTCAGCAGGATAATCTTAAAATCCAGTCCCAACGTCCAGTTTTCAATATAATACAGGTCGCACTCAATCCGCTTCCGGATTGAAGTATCTCCACGATAGCCATTCACCTGTGCCCATCCGGTCAGTCCCGGACGCACCTGATGCTTGATCATATATCTTGGGATCTCTTCCTTAAACTTTTCTACAAACAATGGTCTCTCTGGTCTCGGACCCACCAGGCTCATATCTCCTTTGAGCACATTGAATAGCTGTGGAAGCTCATCAATGCTGGTCTTCCGGATAAATTTTCCTATCGGAGTCACTCTCGGATCATCTTTTGTCGTCCAGCCCTTCTTCTCTTCGCTCTCTTTCTGTACGATCATGGAACGGAACTTATACATGTAGAACGGCTTGTTCTGCAGCCCGATTCGCTCCTGTTTAAAAATCAGCGGTCCCGGTGCAGTCAGCTTGATCAGCACAGATACAACCAGCATCACAGGTGAAAAAAGAATGATCGCAACGATCGCACCAAAAATGTCCACTGCCCGCTTCACAAACTTATTCAAAGCATTATTAAGCGGTACATGACGGATATTGATCACAGGAAGTCCCTGAATATCTTCTGTATATGGTTTTGTCGGAATGATATTGTTATAATCCGGAATAAACTTTGTATGCACACCTGATTTTTCACACATATTTACAATATATTCCAGCTTGTGATACTCATCCAGTCCCAGTGTGATCGCAATCTCATCGATCTGATTCTGCGGAAGAATGACCAGCAGATTGTCGATACTCCCAATCACCTTGACCCCTTTATACTCCATTCCTCTCGGCTGGTGGTCATCCAGAATTCCCCGCACGGCATATCCCCACTCCGGGTTTGCAAGAATCCGGTCAATATACTGCTCTGCCGCGCGGCTGTAGCCAACCAGAATCATATGTTTCTGATTATATCCGTTCTTTCTCGCCTTGCGCAAAACCATCCTCACCATATTTCTGGCAAATACTTCCATGGTAATATTGACAAAGCAGAAAATAAATACTACCCATCTGGAATATCTGTCTGAAAGCTTTGCAAGGAAAAATACCATGGTCACACCCATCAGGCCGATCACATTCGCCTGTACTACATGCCAGGCTTCCAGCCTTCTTCCCTGTACCCGCTTCGGCGTATAGAGCTGAAATGCGTAATACAGGATCAAATAGGACGGCACCAGAAAGAACAGTACCTTCATATACTCTCTCAGCGACAGATACCATGGATCCAGGTCAAATAATCCGCTCCGAAAACGGATATACCAGGACAGCACATATGCTACAATGATCACTCCTGCATCCAGCACAACCTGAATGCGGTTTAATAATTTCTGATTTTCTTTTATCATAATACGACCTTCCGTTATCTTACTTATAAAAACACATTATCTATGATATAATACAATACTTTATTTCAATGGACAAGCACAAACTTGATTTTAACAGTATTTTATTCATTTTTCCGTAATATTTTCGTAATTTTTAATAAACATATGTTTGTATAGAAAAACAGAACCGAATTTGATATAATACATTCGCGAAATAAATTACAGCAGTAATAGAAATGAGGAGCACATGAAAGTTACTATCATTATTCCCAATTATAACGGAAAACATTTTATGGAGCCCTGTCTGGCTTCTTTAAATGAACAGACTTGCCGGGATTTCAAGATCCTGATCGTGGACAATGCCTCCACGGACGGAAGTCTGGAATATATGGAACAGACTTACCCTGATATCGAAGTACTGGCTCTGGATTCGAACTATGGATTCAGCCGTGCGGTCAATGAAGGGATACGTCACGCAGATACCCCGTACGTCATTCTTTTAAACAATGATACAACCGTGGATTCTCGTTATGTCGAAGAGATGATCCGGGCGATCGAGGTCTCTGACCGGATTTTTTCTGTAAGCAGCAAGATGATCCAGATGTATCACCCCGATCTGATCGACAGCGCAGGAGATCTCTATACCTTGATGGGCTGGGGGGTATGCCGGGGAGCCGGACGACCGGTTTCGAATTACACCGAAGATGATACGGTATTTACGGCCTGTGCCGGAGCTGCGATCTACAGACGAAGCGTGTTTGATGAAATCGGCTTCTTCGACGAAAGCCATTTTGCCTATCTGGAAGATATCGATGTTGGTTACCGTGCCATGATCTACGGCTATAAAAACCGGTTCTGCGCTTCTGCGCTTGTGTACCACGTCGGAAGTGGAACGAGCGGTTCCAAATATAACACTTTTAAAGTGAAACTATCTGCCCGCAACAGTGTCTGGCTGAATTACAAAAATATGCCGCTTTTGCAGCTGATCCTGAATTTCATTCCATTACTTTTGGGATATCTGGTGAAATATTTATTTTTCTGCAAAATCGGATTTGGAACAGATTACAAAAACGGAATCAAAGAAGGAATCCATGGTCTGTCCAAATGCCGCAAGGTTCCGTTTCGGATGGAACATCTAGGCAGCTATATCCGGATCGAATTTGCTCTGATACGCCACACATTCGGTTATGCGGCCGACTGGCTGAAAAGAAAATTATTGCATAAATAGAAAACACCCTGTAAGGGAAGCCTGCACATACTGCCGGATCCCCTTACAGGGTGCTTTTTATTCTTTTTTAAGAAAATCTTGTCATATAGCCCGGATACTCCGCGTGTCCTGTGGCAAGCATTTCTCCGTTTACTGTAATGTGAATTTTTGCACAATGGTAAACGTCCAAATACGTATTGCAGATGCTTCCGATCACCAGATATTCTGCAGAAGATCCCATCTCTTTAATGTAAGTTCCAAACTTTTCGGAGAGATCCAGATCAATGACTTGTTCTCCATCCTTTTCTTTCTTTGTAAAACTTAGAACTGTGGTATCCGATGGAAGAACTCCGGCTGCTGCCAACTGAGAAAGAACAGTTTCCGGTGTGATCGCCTCAAGTGAAACCTCTTTTTTATCAAAGCCGGACACATCCTTGTTCTGGGCATACACAGTAATTGTTCCTGCTCCCAGATTATTTGCATCCTGTGTGTTTTCTGTCTGCTCCTGCTGTGTCTTGTCTTGTTCATTCTGTCCGTCCTGATTGACATCCTGATCAGATGTGTCATTGTCCTGATCCTCTTTCTGCTCTTCCTGTGTTGCATTTTGTTCCGGAGTTGATTCTGTTGTTTTTCCACAGGCTGTAATTCCAAACATCAGCACAACCGCTGTCAAAATTCCCAATACATATTTTTTCTTCATACTCCCATTCCCCCCTTAACGGATTTCTGACAAATATCTTTTCAATGCATCCTGCCAGGTCGGAAGCGGCGTGAAGCCGTTTTTCTTAAGTTTAGATTTGTCCATTCTGCTGTTGTGAGGGCGTTTTGCCTTTGCCGGAAATTTGTCGCTTGTCACCGGAACTACATTGACATCCATTCCTGCCTGCGCAAAAATCTCTTTTGCAAATTCATACCAGGTGATATATCCCCCTTCATTTGTCACATGATATTTTCCATAAGCATCTTTTTCCAGCATATCCACAAGCAGTCTGGCAAGATCATAAGTATACGTCGGAGTTCCTACCTGATCGTCCACAACTGTCAGAGTATCATGTGTCTCTCCCAGATTCAGCATGGTCTTGATAAAATTCTTTCCATTCACACCAAAAACCCAAGCGATGCGGACAATATAATATTTGTCCAGGAGACGTTCCACAGCCTGTTCTCCCTCATATTTGGTCTGTCCGTAAATATTCAGCGGCTGTGTTACTTTATCATCCGGCTCCCACGGACGTGTTCCTTCTCCCTCAAACACGTAATCTGTACTGATATAGATCATCGGGATATCAAGTGCCTTACATACTTTTGCAATATTCTCAGTACCTTCAGCATTGACTTTTCTGCACATTTCTTCATTGTCTTCCGCTGCATCCACTGCCGTCCATGCTGCGCAGTGAACAACGCTGTCTACTTTTGCCTCACGAATGACAGAATCTACTGCTGCTGCATCTGTGATATCCATTTCCTCAACATCTACACCAACACCTTCATATCCCCGCTTTGCGAGTTCATTCATAACATCATGGCCAAGCTGACCTTTTACTCCTGTTACTAATGCTTTCATACAATTGCCCTCCTGTTCTCCTGCAATTTTCACATATCTTTTTTGATCTGGTTTAACATCAGTTCATACAACTGCCTATGCTTCTTCGTAATTACCTGAAGAATCAATCCGCACACCCAAAGCAAAATCCCAATCATTGCCAATACACCGGATACGATCAGTGTTGGAAAACGCTCTACTAATCCTGTCTCAAAATACTCCATTAAAACTGTAATAAACAGCCCAAGCGCTGTAAGATCAAAAATCGCTGAAAAGAATCCGAAAAATGTCATTGGACGATAATCTCTAAATAAATTTGCAATTGTTTTTAATACTTTAAATCCATCACTAAATGTATTTAATTTTGATTCACTGCCTTCTGGTCTGTCACGATATGTTACTGGAATTTCTTCTAAAAGGAAGTTCTTATCCAGTGCATGTATCGTCATTTCTGTCTCAATCTCAAATCCTTTTGATAATACTGGAAAGCTTTTCACAAATACTCTGCTAAACGCACGGTAGCCAGTCATAATATCTTTTACATTACTTTTGAAAAATTTGTTAATCAGACCTCTCACCATTCTATTTCCCAGATTGTGAAACGGGCGCTTATTTTCTGTAAAGTAGGTAGAGGAAAGCCTGTCACCAATTACCATGTCTACCCCTTTGTTTAATACAAGATCCACCATATGCCGAGCGTTTTCTGCCGGATATGTATCATCTCCATCAATCATAAGATAACAGTCTGCATCAATATCCCGAAACATACTACGTATTACATTGCCTTTTCCCTGCCGGTATTCATACCTGACCTCTGCTCCTGCTTTCCTTGCTATTTCATCTGTACCATCCGATGAATTATTATCATATACATAAATCGTAGCTTCCGGCAATGCTTTTTTATAATCTTCAATTACTTTTTTAATTGTTACACTTTCATTGTAACAGGGTATTAAAACTGCAATACTGCTCATTTCATCCTCCTCATTTTTCGGTAATTTCATATATTTTATAGGAATCTATCTCAGATACCAACCGAACTTTATGATCTTGTGTTTCTATTTTCTCCAGATCATTTCGTGTAAAAATATACTTTGCTCCCAATTTTTTCATATCGTCTAACGTTAAATCAATTCTCAACCGATCAGGAATTTTTTTCGATATTTTAAATTCTGTACTTCCACTCTCTTTAATATACATCCCGATATGTGCATATCGGTTATAGTATTTTTCATATTTTCCGCTTTTATCCAATATTCTCCATCGTTCTAAATCCGGATAAGTATTTGTGCTGTTAATCGTAGGTGCACCTACCATAATCGGTGCATTTAAAAATGGAAGCTCCATCCCTTCAACAATCCACAAAGCCTGTTCATCACTCTCATGAATCTTACTGATCTCCTGTAATACAGGGACTTTTTCCACTGCATCAACACCGCTTCTGATCGGATTAACAAGAAATCCTGAAAAAAATACGGAACAACAAAATACCGTACACCAGATTCTTGCGGTCCATTTCTTTGGATACCTTAATAAACCAAAGCTCAAGACTACGCTTATGATCATCAACACTGCTAACGTCCATTTCGGAAAATAGTCCGGATTAACCCGATAGCATCCTCCCGCAAGAAGACCTCCTGCAGCCACTGACAGTATAACTGCTGTCCACAGCGGCACTGATTTTTCTAATTTAGAAATTGCCCGAAACATCATCAGCATTCCTACAAACTCCAGTATCACCATTGTTCTTTTATCAAAGGAAAATGACAAAAGTGTTATTTTAGCTAAAACTGATGGAAATCCTATAAAACAATAAATTCCAAATACGATACTGATCACACCTAAGATTCCCAGAAGTTTGTCTTTCTGCTTTTCTCTGAACCTCAATAAAAATGCCGGTATATAACAAACTGGAAACAATGCAAAAAATCCTGCATCTTCCACTACAGTCTCTCTGATTCCACCCTCTCCGAACATAGGGTAAAACAGATTACCAAGCCATAAAACGATATTTTCCCAGCCAGACTCTCCGCCTACCCCGATTCTTTTTCCAGGATAAGCTGCATTCATAATTGCTTCTACTGTTTCTCTGGAACGATAAAAAATAACTGCCATAGCTGCACAAAAGACAGTGGCTGCAATTCCGATCATTATCCAGTCCCGCTTTTGCATTCTGCATTCTTGATAATTCTCCAGAATTGCCCAAATTCCAACACCGGCTATCAAATATGCCATTGGAATCTGCCATGCAGGATATATTGTCAATATAAAACCGCCTGCTGAAATCATAATACCTGCCAGACATAAAATTCTCTGCCATTGCTTTTCTGTTTTCATGTAACAACAAAGCAGCAAAATGGATAATTGAAAATATATCAGCATTTCCACAAATCCATTGATTGCAAACCACCATTGAACAGCCGGCGCAAATAACATCATAAAAGCATATGTAACCGAAAGCCCTTTTTTCTTTTCTGTCAATAACATTCCAAACTCAAAAGATACTAAAAAAAGAGCAATATATCTTCCACACCAAAAAAAAGCCATTCCTTTCCCAATTGAAAGAAACAAGTATCCCCAGTAAAACGGTCGAAATAAAATCGCCCAGTCTGCCACAGGTTGTCCATAGATCAAAAAAACATCGGTCAGAGTTCCTCTCACCGTTTCGCTGAAATACGGAAACTTCCCGGATGCATTATGATATTGTGAAAACAGCATCGGTGTCAATACTTCCCACTCATCACTTCGTATCCCTCTGGATGTTCCCAACAGCACACCTGTATCATGTCCGCCTAAAAATCCCATCATATGTTGTATAGATGAACCACTTAATTCAAAGACAATCCCAACTATAAGTAGGATACCTGCACAAACAAAACGATACCGATATACAAAATTTCCTACTGCTTTTCCTTTCCAGTACAGACACAGACCAATAATAGAAAGAATCACTCCCATTTTTATACAGTTTTTATCAAGGAACTGCTGAGACATAACCACTGACAACTCCGTATCTAAATAAGAGCTTCCGACATTTTCTACATAATATATGTATGTAAAAATCATAACAGCAAGAATCATACCTGCCGTGATGATTCCTGCCATTTCAATCCCCTTCCTGATTCCTTTTTTCTTCATATATATTTATTTCCTTTAATCATCCCAAACGGAATGGACCGTATTCAATCGGGAAGTTTTTATTGTAATATGG
>ERZ826396.1776-NODE-1776-length-21205-cov-3.466147_pt1 | contig 21205 bp, 14 predicted proteins | sample MGYA00519926_ERZ826396 | MGnify/ENA primary metagenome ERZ826396 (study PRJEB31778, sample SAMEA3449230) | human gut metagenome | biome: human gut; feature: human-associated habitat; material: faeces | place: United Kingdom | collected 2010/2012 ... | reverse complement strand
TATGGGTTCCATTAATACACTATTGCTTCCTTGCCGCAACAATCAGCATCATCGGCCTGCGCATTTCATCCCGCATCCCTTCGAGCTCCATCATATGCGCCGGCGGTTGTGGCTCCACAACGCGCTGAATTTCGAAGCCGTTAGTCAATAGGCTATCGAGATAGGTCGTCAGTGTTTTATGATATTTGACCACCTCTTCCCCCAGAAAATGCGCCGTACGCTTACCCTCGTAAAAATAATTGTCCACAGGGAAATGCAGAATCTTGCCGTCCGCGTCGTAATACCAGTCCTGCGTACCGTATGCGGTAAAAATGGGATGCTCTGCGGAGAAAACAAACGAACCGCCCGCAACAAGACAGCGATTGACTCGTTTTGCCACCGCATCAAACGACGCGACGTAGTGCAGGGCTAACGAGCTGAGCACAATATCAAAGCTATTTTCTGCAAAGTTGATTTCCTCAATTGGCATACGGAGGTATCGCGCCTGCGGGAAGTGCGTTTTCTCACGGGCCACCTCGAGCATTTTTTCAGAGAGGTCGACCCCCGTGACGCTCATCGCGCCCTGCTCCATGGCATAGATGCAGTGCCAGCCGTAGCCGCAGCCGAGGTCGAGCACGCGCTTGCCGGCAAAGTCGGGCAGCAAGTCTTTTAACGTCTCCCATTCGCCGGCGCCGCTTAATCCTTCCCTAGAGCGGGACATTTGGCTGTATTTTTCAAAAAAAACTGGGTTGTCATATTTGTTTTCTTGCATAAAGAATCTCCGTTGTATCAATTTTAGCAACAAGGGGCCTGCCGCGCGGCAGGCCCCTTTGTGGTTTATAGATCAGCATTCTCCGTTTAAGCGTGGAGCTCCTTGTATTTCCGACCAATCGCATCCGCGCCGAGGATCGCGTCATAAACAGCGTCCGGTGTGACAGCAAAGGGCATGTTGCCAAGCGTATCGCTGGGCGCACATGCGAGCTCCGCCACGGCGTGAATCTGCTCCGGCTTAATTTCCGCAATGCCGAGGTCGGCGAGTGTGGTGGGCAGGCCGACGTCTGTGCAGAAGCGTACGACCTCCTGAATCTGCTCAAAATGCTCGTCCTCCAGCACAAGCTGGACGAGCGTGCCGAAGGCGACCTTCTCCCCGTGATAAAAGGCATGGGTTTCGGGGATGGCGGTCAGGCCATTGTGGATGGCGTGCGCGCCTGCAAGGCCGCCGCTCTCGAAACCAATGCCGGAGAGATAGGTGTTTGCTTCCACAATGTTTTCAAGCGCTTTGGTGCAGGCGCCCGCCTTGGCGGCGACGGCGGCCTTGCGCCCATCCGCCATCAGGGTATCATAACAGAGCCGTGCCAGCGCCATGGCGGCGAGCGTCGTTTTGCCGCCTACACAGTTGGTTGCGTTAGAGCGCTGGCAGGCGCGCGCTTCAAAATAGGTTGCCAGCGCGTCGCCCATGCCGGAAACCAGCAGGCGCGCCGGTGCTTTGCTGACGATTTCCGTATCAACCAGCACAACATTCGGGCTGGCAGGCAGGAAAAGATAGCGGTCAAAAACGCCGCCGTCCGTGTAAATCACGGAGAGGGCGCTGCAAGGCGCGTCTGTGGAGGCGATTGTCGGCACGATCACAACGGGGCAGCCCGCGTAATGTGCGGCAGCCTTGGCGGTGTCGTGTGTTTTGCCGCCGCCGACGCCGACGATCAGATCACAGCCGGACGCCTGAAAATCGGCCACCACACGGTCAATTTCACTTTGGCTGCATTCGCCGTGGAAGGGCTCATAAACCGCGGTGCAGTCGGAGCCTGCAACGCTTGCATTGATCGCGGGTGCAACGCGTGCCTGCCCGGAGGCAGTGGTGAGGATAAACAGCTTTTTGCCGAGCATTTCCACATGCTGGCGCAGGTTTTGCAGTTCGCCTTTGCCTTGGATATAGCGGGTGGGGCTTGCAATGATGTTTGCCATAAGAAAACCATCCTTTCTGAAAAAGCCGGAGCTCCGGCTTTCATTGTTTATTGTTGTGAGGAATCAGAGTAGAGGTGCACTGTGTGGAGCGACCGCAGGGTGTTAGCTCAAATCCGTGTTTTCATAAGCTCACCAATGCATCAAACGCTATTGTTTAGGGCTATTATACTGCATGTCCGGCCCACCCGCAAGCGAAAAACGGCACAAAAAAGCAGGCGGCTGAAACGCACTTTTTGCGCTGGCCGCCCGCCTGTTTTCTCACTGATTCGCTTTCTTTTTTTTCACAGCCCGTCGGATCAGATAAACCACAACCCCAACCGGGATGGCGATCACGCAGGCGGTGATGACAAAACGCATGGGAATCAGGTCGTAAATCTGGTCGCCTAGGATCGTAAAGGCGATCACACGGGGCGCCAGCCCTAAGAGGGACATTAGAAGATAGAGCGGAAAAATCCGTGGCTTTGTAAATGCGCCGAAGAATAGGCTGGTAAAATCAATCGGGAAGGCAGGCACAAACCGGACGAGGAAGATAAAGCCCGGTTTATCCTGCAAATCAAGGTTTAATAACTTTTCACTGCCCTTCTTTTTGCGCAGGAGCTGTTCCACTCGGTTCCCACCGAGAAAACGGCCCAGCAGATAGGTGGTGAAAACCTCCAGCAGGATGCCGCCCATATTGATCAGGCAGGCCGTGGGCCAATCAAAGGCCATGCCGATGGACACGTAGATCAGGGAAGCGGGGATGACGAACAAAACGGATTTGACGAAATAGACGCCCAGAAGCATGAACACGGCCGCCGCAAAATTCGGTGCCAGATCCACCAGGGCGCGCATATCAATGTGCGTCAGCCGGTCGTAATTGAGGATAATGAGCAGCAGGATCATGAGCGCAACGCACACGCGCGCCGCAACGGAAAGGTTCTCCTTGGTTTTAGCAGTCATCAAAGCACTCTTCTCTCTCCGCAGGGGCGCTGCGGTGTTTTTGCCATACAAATATACTATTATACCGGGCAGCGGAGGAGAATGCAAGGATGAACGAAATGAAATCGTCAACACCGAATTAATCCCTCAGCCACTTTCAGTTGTTCTTTTATTCATGAAAATGTAGGGCCGGATATCCCCATAATGCAACCGCAGAGCCTTAATTTTTGGAACCGATTTCCTCTCTTTTGAATAGAATGCTTTCAGGAGGTGATGGGTTTATGCAAATTCACGTTGTACAATCCGGCCAGACGCTTTATGGCATTGCGAGGACTTATGGCATTTCCGTTGCTGATCTTTCAGCAGCGAATCAGATCAATCCGATTCAAACGTTGGTGATTGGCCAAGCGCTTGTGATTCCTATTTCGGGTATGTATTATTTTGTGCAGCCGGGGGATACTCTTTACAAAATCGGCCGACGATTCGGCGTCAACCATTTAAGGCTTGCCCAAATGAATGCAATCAATCCAATCGATCCGCTGCAAATTGGTTTTCGCCTGTATATTCCGCCCGCGCCGAAAACGCCTGTGGAATCCAATGCCTATGTGGAGGCTGTAAACGGGCGCTTTACAGATGCAGCCACTTCTGCCGTGGTTGAGCATGCGCCTTTGCTTACTTATTTGGCCCCTTTCAGCTTTGAAGCGAGGCCTGACGGAAGCCTCGCCACGTTTGATGTTTCCCCGATCAAGGGCGCGTCAGCGGGCAGCGGGGCAGTGCTGATGATGGCGGTCACCAATCTTGAAAACGGGCAGTTCAGCGATGCGGTGGGCGAAGCGATCCTGAATGATACGTCCGTCCAGGATGTTTTGCTGGATCATATCATTGAGGCAGCAGGGGAATATGGCTTTCAGGATATTCATTTTGACTTTGAGTATCTGCGGCCGGAAGACAGGGAGCCTTATAACGCTTTTCTGAAAAAGGCGGCGCAACGGCTCCATGCGGAGCGGCTTTTAATATCCACTGCGCTGGCCCCCAAGACCAGCGCTTCCCAAACAGGCCAATGGTATACGGCGCATGACTATCGAGCCCACGGAGAAATTGTGGATTTTGTGGTGATTATGACTTATGAGTGGGGGTATAGTGCCGGGCCGCCTATGGCAGTATCGCCTATTGGGCCGGTGCGTCAGGTGTTGGAATACGCCAAAACAGAAATACCTGCCAATAAAATAATGATGGGCCAAAACCTCTATGGCTATGATTGGACGCTGCCCTTTGTGAAAGGCGGAGCCTATGCGCGCGCGATCAGCCCTCAAACCGCGATTTCCCTTGCCAGGGAAAATCATGCCTTTATCGAATATGACTATACGGCCCAGGCGCCCTTTTTCTATTACCGCGACGCCTCACAAAAACAGCATGTCGTCTGGTTTGAAGATGCAAGATCCATCCAGGCAAAGTTCGATTTGCTCAAGGAGCTGAGCCTGCGAGGCGTCAGCTATTGGAAACTGGGGTGGGATTTTCCGCAGAATTGGCTGTTGCTGGAGGACCGGTTCCAGATTATTAAAAAATAAGCGCCATCCAGTTCTATGGCAAAATGCTTTCGCTCCGAATGCCCGAATGTCAGGGCGTCCGGAGCGTTTTTTATATTTCGTTTGCGCCTGTCAGCGGCATTCAATCTCCTTGCCCAAATGAAAGGAATACAGAAGCGTTTGCCCTACGGGCAGGCCGATGCATTCCGCCAATGCCCTGCGGTAAACCGAGAGCTGTGCCCGGTAGCGCCCGGCAAGCGCCGCCTCATCGCTCACCCGGTCGGTTTTGTAATCGACGATAACAAGCCGCCCGTTCTCCACAAAAACGCAGTCCGCAATGCCCTGCACAAGCACCTGCTCGTTGGCGACTTCAGCCGGCAGCCCTTCGTCGCATTCGCCCGCCGGGAGGAAAAAGGTAAATTTATATTCCCGCAGCAGCGTTTCGCTTTGCAGCATCCGCCTTGCAAGTGCGCTCTGGAAGAAGGCGGAAACACGTTTTTGATCCACAGCCTTGCCCTCTGCTTCGGAGAGGAAGCCATGCTGCACAAGCCGCTCCACCTCCGCACCTGGGTTTTCATGCGCCCGATCGTAATCAGAGAACTGCATGAATTTGTGCAGCGCCGTGCCGCGTTCGGCAGGGGAAAGACCCTCTTTCTCCAAAAAGGAGGGGCGGGATACGCCGATCATAGAAAAGGAAAGCTCCCGTTCCCCCAATGAGGAGGCGGCGCGTTTTGCCACGCTGCGGGATAGGGCGGCATAAGGGTAAACATATGTTATCCGGCGGCGGATTTCTTCCTCCAGAGCCAGGTCGGGCGACAGCTCCTGTGTGGGGAGCGCTGCGGTTTCTTCTATTGCCGGCGGGGCGGGGCAAACGGATGTGCGCAGTGGGAAATCAGCCTCCAGAAGGGGAATTTCCCGCTCTGGGATGAGAGCGCGCAGGGCTGCGGCGTCCGGGTGGCGCAGGGCTGCGGCGAGCAGCCAATCCGCATAGCTTTTTGCACTGCGCACGGCGAAGGGCGAAACCGCCGCTTGCTCGCCAAGAGAGACGGCGAGAGAGGATAGCTTTTGCGCCGGGTTCTTGATGGTCATCACAAGCAGCAGCTTTTCCCGCGCGCGAGTCAGGGCAACATATAAAACGCGCAGCTCTTCGCTGAGCTCGCTGCGCTCTGAGGCGAGGCGGACGGCTGTGTGCGGCAGGGTGGAAAAGAGCCGCAGCGTGCCCTCGTCTCGCCGCATCAGCCCTGCGCCGAGCTTTGCGTGCAGTAGCAGCCGCTGATTACGGCCGGATGGGTTGAACGCGCCTGCGCAGTTCGCCAGGATGCAGATAGGGAATTCAAGCCCCTTGCTCTTGTGGATGCTCATCACGCGCACCACGTCTGCTGATTCAGAAACGGCGGAGGCTGCGGAGAGCTGCGCCTGCTGCTCTTCCAGCCGATCAATGAAACGGATAAAGCCGGTCAATCCCTGATGGCCTGCCGCTTCATATTTCGCAGCGTAGGAGAGCAGCAGCTGGAGGTTGGCTGCGCGCTGCTGCGCGCCATCCATCGCCTGGATAAGGGCAGGGTAACCGGTTTCTTCATAGATACGGCGCAGGAGCGCTTCAGCCGGCAGCGTGGCGCTCAGCCGCCGCAGGAAGGAGAGCTGCGAAAGGAAGGCGGCGCATTTTTGGTTGCCCTGCTTTGCTGCCTGCGTCAGGCAGCGGTAGAGCGGCATGTGCCGCTGTGTTTCCCGCAGGGCCGCCGCTTCGTCCGGCGTGAATCCATAGATAGGGGAAAAGAGCACGCCGAGCACAGGCACATCCTGCAAGGGGTTATCTAGAATACGCAGCAGAGAGAGCATTGTGCGAATTTCTGTAGTATCAAAAAATCCGCCGGAAAGCTCCGCCCATGCGGGCACGCCGCAGCGCGCAAGCTCCTGCACATAGGTATTCGCCCGGCCCTTTACGCCGCGCAGCAGAATGCAGAAATCCTTTCGGCGAGCGGGGCGAGCCTTGCCGCCATCCTGTACGGTCAGCCCTTCGCGCAGCAGGCGATTGATGTGGGCGGCGATATAGCGCGCTTCATACACGGCGGCGCTATCGTCGCCCTTATCGCCTGCATCGAGCAGGTGGATTTCGCAATCCGGATCTTGGCGCTCAGGGTAGGGAGCGGCGGGTACGAGCGCTTCCTCCTGCGTATATTCCATCTCGCCGAGCTGCCTGCTCATGAGCTGGCGAAATAGGAAGTTTACCATCCCCGTCACGCCTTTGCGGGAGCGAAAATTGCGCCCGAGCGTGATGCGGGCGGGATAATTTCCGCGCACATAGGGCGGAAGCCTATCCCGCCGGTGCAGAAAGATTTCCGGCATCGCCTGGCGGAAACGGTAGATGCTCTGCTTTACATCCCCCACTAGGAAGAGGTTGCTTTCCTCGCGGGACAGCATGCGAAAGAGCAGATCCTGCGCCTCGTTGGTATCCTGGTATTCATCCACAAGGATTTCCTCATACCGGGCGGAAAGCTCCTGCGCGAGCGGGGAGCGGCAGAGTGTCCCGCCTTTTCGTTCCACGAGCAGGGAGAGCGCCATGTGCTCAATGTCGGAAAAATCGGCGGCATGCCTGCCCCGCTTGAGGCGTGTGAATTCCTCTGAAAAACGCAGGGTCAGATCAAAGAGCTGATTCAGCAGCGGGGCAAGATAGGCCATATCCTCCGCGTTTTCCGCCGCATTGGCGCAGAGCGATTCCTGCATTTTTTTAACCGTATCCTTCACGCGGTCGCGGCTCTCCTTCGCAGCGGCCTTGATGGGGGAATTTGCATATTCCCGCGGCGCGTTCGGCATGCGCACAAATGAAATGGCATTTAACGCGTCGCAGAGCGCATCCCATCCGCCGGTCAGGGCCGCTTGCACGCGGGTAAGGGCGTTAAGGTCGCTATCAAAGGCTGGGGCATATTTTTCACACAGGGCAGGCTCTGTTTCCAACAAGGCGCACGCGCTTTGCGCCGTGTGTTGGGCAAATGCGAGCGCTTGCGCGAGATAGGCACGGATTTCCGCCATCCAAGGGTTTTCCTGCTCTGGAAGATCCGCCCGGCAAAGCGCGCGGGCGTGCTGGATCCATTCCTCCGGGAAAGGATAAGCCTGCGTATAGTCGTAAAGGCGGCTTACTGTTTCCGTCAATTCTGCGTCGTCTCGCCCCTTGCGCACCAGCTCCAAAAGCTCCGTAAAGGCGGGATCGCCTTTTTGATAAAACTCTTCCATCGCGATGTCCATCGCCTCGCTGCGTAGGAGCGTGAGTTCCCCCGCATCAAGAATTTTATAATCCGGCGCAAGGTCGAGCCGATGAAAATTTTCGCGCACGAGATCATTACAGAAGCTGTCGATCGTGCAGATGGCGGCGCAGGGCAGCAGCATCTGCTGGCGCAATAGCCGCGCGTCGTCCGGCCTAGCGGCAAGCCGTGCGGAAAGCGCGGCGGAAATGCGCTCGCGCATCTCAGCCGCCGCGGCCTTTGTGAAGGTCACGACGAGCAGACGATCAGCATCGCATCCGTTTATCGGATCGAGCAGGCGCTGGACGACGCGCTCGACGAGCACCGCCGTTTTGCCGGAGCCTGCCGCCGCGCTGACAAGCAGCGTGCCGCCGCGCGCTTCAATCGCATTTTTTTGATCCGGCGTCCATTCGCGTTCAGCCATGGCGCGTTTCCTCCTTTTCCAGGCGTTCGAGCGACTGGGCGTGCGTTAGCTTTTCAATGGGCCGCACAGGCGCGCCCGGCTCATATCCGCACACGCTTTTATAGTCGCACCAGTCGCACACGCGGTCGTATCCTGCTCCAAAGCTTGGCACAGCGCCAATTTCGCCCCGATGTAGGCTTTCGCCCATTTCCGTTAAAATGCCATCCATCTTTTTTTGCAGGCGGGAGAGCTGTGTGAGGTTGATGAGCGTGCCTTTCACGCCGCCGTCCTTTTCCCGGCGGACGGGGATAAAGATGCCTTTACCATCGTCCTCCATGCCGTCAATCACCAGGGAGTGGTCAAGCACCATCCCGCTCATGCGGCATGCTTTGGCGCGTGCCTTGTCAATTTCAGCCTGTGTCGCATTCCGCCCGAGCGTGGCGGGCGTGCTTTTCACCGGCATGTAGAGGATGCCTGCGGGGACAACCTCGCCATAGCGCTGCGCACCATTTTGCCACAGGCACATCAGATAGATCAGCATTTGCATATTGAGCCCATTGAGCACGTCGGAGAGCAAAAATTCCTTGCCGCCGGATTTATAATCGACCACACGCAGGTAAGCCTTTCCATCCCGCTCCATGCGGTCTACCCGGTCGATGGAGCCTTTGATTTGCAGTGTGCCGCCATCCGGCAAGGGGAGCGAGTAAGGAGCGACAAGCCCGTCTTTATCGATTCTCAGTTCAAAGTCAATGGGCTCGAAGCTGCTATGCAAAAATTCCGCGCACAGCCGGCCGACAACCTCTTCCAGCACCACGGAAAGCCTTGCAAACTGGTAGGAGAATCGCTTTGGCTTCTCCTGCGCGCCGCCCATTTTTTCCTCCAGGTAGGAGAGGAGAAGCGCTTCGATTTCCTCCGCGCGCTTTTTCGGCCCCATCTCATGGAGCGCCCGTGGCGAGTGCTCCCGCAGCAGCCGCTCAAGCACATCATGCACCACAGTGCCGCTGCTCAAAGGGTCGAGCTTTGCAATCTTGCGCGGCCGCGCATTGAGGCCGTAGCGGCAAAAATATTGAAACCGGCATTTATGATATACCTCCACACGGGAAGCGGAGAGATAAAGCTGATCGCCAAATAGCCTACGGGAATTTTCGGGGTTTTCAAAACGCGCAGGCGTATGGCAGGCGGCGCGGCCAACCCCGGCAAGCCTGCCGGCATAATCCGGGCGAGAGGCAAAATAGCGCTTGAGCGCGGCGGAGAGCGGATCGCTCTTTCCCCATCGGGAGGCGGTGAGTAAAAAGGCGGGCGATTCTCCCTCCACGCGGGCAAGCGCATCCTCTTCGTCCGCATCGAAGCGGATACAATGTGGAAATAGCCGATTGAGCTCTGACACGATGACGGAACCGGTTTGGGAGCCTCCTTCTCCATTCGACCGCGTATGGCAGACATAGAGCCGCTCCCGCGCGGCGGAAAGCGATTGATAGGCGAGCAGACGCTCCTCTACGGCCTGCTGGTCGTATGGATCCGTCATCTCCAGGCCAAGCTCGATGAGCCTGCGGCGCTCCGCATCCGAAAAAACGCCGCTGGAGGCGGGGGTACGTGGAAATTCCCCTTCGTTTGCACCCAATAGAAAAACGATGCGCGGAGAGGATGCACGCATTCGGTCAGCGCTGCCAAGGGGAATTTCATCGAGCCCCTGCGGAATCGTGCCGATTTCTTGTGAGGAGAGCACCGCGTCAAACAGCTGTGCAAAACGTGAGAGAGGCATGGGGTGCCCTTCCAGCGCAATAGCGCACTGGCTGAGCAGCGCCATCAGCAGATCCCAAATCCGGCCCTGCTCCAGGGCAAGGGCTTCTTCTCCAGCACTGCTGAGGGATTGGGCAAAGGCGCGCAGATGCTTTGCAGCGTTTGTTTCCTCCAAAAAAGCGTATGCGGCATGGGCAATCTGTGCGCCATCCACTCCCTGGCAAGCATCCCGCAGGTGAACGAGCGGTTGGGTGGCGCGCTCGCGCAAGCCGTTTAAGCACGCGAGCTTTTGCCGGTCCTGCTCCTGAAAAACGTTCCCATAGCCTTCGGGGTGCTGGGTAAAAGCGCTTAGCAGGCGGGAGCCGCTTATATTCCATTCGATCATATAATTTTCCAACTCTGAAATTTCTTCTAGAGCAAAATCTGTTAGCCCTGTTTTCAGATAGCGCAGCACAGGCTCTGTGCCGAAGCTCTGCGCCGCCTCCATCCCTGCGCGGACAAAGGCGATCAGTGGCTGGGAATCAATCGGCTGGCGGCTATCCTCAAACGCGGGCACGCCATAGCGGCGCAGGGCAGCTGTCATCTCCTCCCGGTAAGCATCTGCATCACGGGCGATAATCGCCATATCCCGGCAGCGAAGGCCTTCTTCCCGGATCAGGCGCTTTGCCGTGCGCGCCACAAAATCACACTGCGCGGCTTTGTCCTGCGCCGTACATAGAAATAGATCCTCTGTTTCATCGGGAAACGGGCCTGCTTCCGGATGAAACACCGTCTGCTCCAGATAACCGAGCGCCTTTGAGCGGAACCGGCGTTGCTCGGCCAATATGACTGGAGCAGCCACCGGCACATTCTGCTGTTTAGCCAGGCTGATCACACGCCGCGCGGTGCGCTGGACAGGGGAGAAAAGCCCCATCCCGCTTTGTGTATCCGCCAAAGTATCCGTGCAGAGCGTTAGATACACCTCCTGTGCCTGCGCGAGGATGCGCGAGAGAATCCGCTGTTCCTGCACGGTAAAGCTTTTAAACGCATCAATTGCCACAATGCGGCCGTGGAAAAACGGGTGGTCAAGCAGCGTGTCGTTTAGGCGGGTCAGGTCATCCTGATCATCGATAAAAGAGCGGGCAACCAGCGTATCATAGAGATCGAGGATCAGGGCGAGCTCGCGCGATTTGCGCCGCAGGACGCTGTCTGGCAGCTTGTCTGCTGCGGCCTGAAGCTCTGCCGGCGTCACAGCGCATTGGCGGCATTCCGCCACGAGGTCTAAAAGCTTGGCGGCGAGCGCGGGGCTTTCCCTGTGTTTGAAATAGATGTCCAAATGCTCCTGCGCCGCTTCGAGCGCAAGGCTCATCAGGAGCATTCGGCCGCCGTCGTCAATATGAGTGCCGCTCACGCCGCCATACACACGAAACACAGCGTCCACCAGGCGTGAAAAACTCAAAATCTCTACCCGCTGTGCATCTCGCGGGCCGAGCAGCTCCAGCATGGAACGTTCGCTCTCAAAGGAAAATTGTTCCGGCACGAGCAGGATCATATCGCGTGCTCCCTGCTTTGCCAGATCGCGAAGCAGGGAGCGGATATATTGTGTTTTACCGCTGCCAGAGCGGCCGAGGATTAAATGGAGCATAAGCGCCCTCCGTTTTTGATTTTCTCTGCTGTAGCAATCAGCAGTGGACAGATAAAGTTTAACCTTCTGCGAAAAAAAGGCGCTGCTGCGCAGGCATTTTTCTGACGCTGTCAACTTTGCTTCAAGCTTATTATAGCATGCCGGGCAAGGAGATCCAATGCTTCCAAGTTTCAAAGCTTGAAACTTTGCGATCCGTTTGAAGCTATTTTACCATAACGCATATAGGCTAACCTCTCCGAAAAATGACGTTGCCGTTTCGCGGCAGGAGGCGTTTCACGCCGACAGGCATTTTTCCAATGCTTCAAACGATCCGTTTGAAGCTATTTTACCATATGCAATCTTTTAAACAAACCATTGCACGTAATAAAACACTATGTTACAATGCAAAAGAGATAAAATTTTCATATGCTATCCGCTAATTTTATCATAATATTCCAAGGAGGAATCGAACTGTATGGTATATGATGTGGCCGTGATCGGCGCAGGCGTATCCGGTGCGTTGATTGCGCGGGAGCTGAGCCGATATGACCTGAAAATTGCCTTGCTGGAGAAAAATAACGATGTAGCAACGGAAACCTCCAAGGCCAACAGCGCCATTGTTCATGCGGGCTACGATGCAAAGGAGGGCACTCTAAAGGCAAAGCTCAATGTGCGCGGCGCCAAAATGATGGGCTCCCTATGCGCGGATTTGTCCGTTCCCTTTCAGAATATTGGGTCCCTTGTGCTCGCCTTTAGCGAGGAGGAAATGGAAACGCTGCGTGGGCTATTAGAGCGCGGTCAGCATAACCATGTGCCGAAGCTGGAGATCATCAGCCAAGCGCGGCTGCATGAGATGGAGCCGAACGTATCCAAGCGGGCGCGTGGGGCGCTTTGGGCGCCGACCGCCGCAATCGTCTGCCCTTATGAGCTGACGATTGCAGCAGTGGAGAATGCGGTAGAAAACGGCGTCGATTTTTACCGCAACTGCGAAGCGGAGCGAATCGTGTTCCGGGAAGATCTGTTTTCGATCGGAACGCCGCATGATACGCATTTTGCCCGCTATATTGTGAATGCCGCCGGCGTGCATGCAGATGAGGTGGCCGAGATGATCGGGGACCGCACCTTCCGCATCACGCCGCGGCGCGGTGAGTATCTGGTGCTCGATAAGAATATGGGCACGCTTGTGTCGCATGTGATTTTCCAATGCCCCACCAAGATGGGCAAGGGCGTGCTGGTTTCCCCCACAGTGGATGGAAATTTGCTCACAGGGCCGAACGCTGTGGATGTAGAGGATAAATTTGATGCATCCACCACATCAAAGGGGCTCCAGGATGTGCAGGAATATGTGCGCTATTCAATCCCTACGATGACGATGGGCGATGTAATTACTTCATTTGCGGGCCTGCGTGCGCACGGCGACCGGGGTGATTTTATCATCGGCCCAAGCGAGGCGAATGCCCGCTTCATCCATGTGGCGGGTATTGAATCGCCGGGGTTGACAGCCTCTCCCGCCACGGCGGAATATGTTGTGGAGCTCCTGCGGGAGCAGGGGCTTTTGCTTACGGAGAGCCAATCCTTTTCGCCAGTGCGCAAGGGTCCCGTCCGGTTTCATCAGCTCACCCGCACGCAGCAAAGGGAGCTTATTGCAAAGGACCCAGCCTATGGGCATATCATTTGCCGTTGTGAAACCGTTACAGAGGGTGAAATCCGCGATGCGATCCGCGCGCCCGCCGGCGCGCGCGATGTGGATGGCGTCAAGCGGCGCACCCGTGCGGGCATGGGCCGCTGCCAGGGAGGCTTCTGCGGCGCGAAGGTGCTGGAAATCCTTTCGCGCGAGCTGGGCATCCCGGAGGAAGAAGTGACCAAGTTCGGCGGCAAGTCGAATATCCTATATGAAAAAACAAAGTAACCGGCTTAGCCGCGATTGGGAAAGGATGAACCCTACATATGTTGCAATATGATCTTGCAGTGATCGGCGGAGGTCCCGCCGGCATGGCGGCGGCTCTGCGCGCAAGAGAATGCGGCGTGGAGCGCATCGTTATTTTTGAGCGCGCCGAGTGTCTAGGCGGTATTCTGGAGCAGTGCATCCACACGGGCTTCGGCCTGCATTATTTTAAGGAGGAGCTGTCCGGGCCGGAATACGCCCAGCGGTTTATCGATGAGGTGGAGCAAAGCGAAATTGATGTGCTGACCGACACCATGGTGATCGATCTCTCCACCAACAATGTGGTCACGGCCATCAGCCGGAGTGAGGGGCTCATTGAGGTCGACGCGACGGCGGTGATCCTCGCCATGGGCTGCCGGGAGAGGCCGCGCGGTGCGCTGAATATCGCGGGCACGCGCCCGGCCGGTGTGATGACGGCCGGCACAGCGCAGCGCTATGTCAACATCGACGGCCACCTCCCAGGGCACGAAGTGGTTATTTTAGGCTCTGGCGATATCGGCCTGATTATGGCGCGGCGCATGACGCTGGAGGGCGCGCATGTAAAAATGGTGTGCGAATTGCAGCCCTATTCGAGCGGGCTGAAGCGCAATATTGTGCAGTGCCTGGAGGATTTTGATATCCCACTGCGCCTTTCCTGCACGGTAGTCAAGGTGCACGGGCAGGAGCGCGTGGAGGGCGTAACGGTGGCAAAGGTCGATCAAAACCGCCGCCCGGTGCCGGGCACGGAGGAATTCATCCCATGCGACACGCTGCTTTTATCTGTAGGCCTGATTCCAGAAAATGAATTATCCCGCAACGTGGGAATTAAGATGGATAAGATTACACGCGGGCCGGTGGTGGATGAATCGCGCGAAACCAGCCGGGAGGGTGTGTTTGCCTGCGGGAATGTGTTGCAGGTGCATGACCTGGTGGATTATGTGACGAAGGAGAGCCAGACGGCTGGCGAGGGTGCGGCCCGGTACATTCTCAACCAGAAGGATTATAACACCGCCTACGTTCGCACAAGGGGCATCAACGGCGTGCGGTATGTTGTGCCACAGAAGGTCAACCTTAACGCGGGGCGAGATGTAAAGCTCTATTTCCGCGTCGGCGACGTTTACCGCGATGCGACAATCCGTGTCACCTGTGATGGCCAGGCGCTCTATACCCGCAAGAAGAGCCAGCTTACGCCGGGCGAGATGGAGCATGTGACGATTCGCAGCGATGTGCTAAGCTCCCTGCGGGAGAGAAGCGAAGTCCTTATCCAAATTGAGTGTTGAACCGGGCAGAGCAATATGGTATGATAATTCGGATTTGCGGAGGTTATGTGAAAGGAAGGATCCCTTATGGTGAAAACTTTGACCTGCGTCGCCTGCCCAATCGGGTGCGCGCTTTCCGCGCAGATCGAGGCGGGGGAGGTCACCGGCGTGAGCGGGAATGCCTGCAAGCGCGGTGAAGCTTACGCGAAAACGGAATGTATCGCCCCCGTGCGCAGCCTGACAACGACAGTGCGCGTAAACGGCGGGGCATATCCGCTTGTCAGCGTCAAAAGCGCCGCCCCTCTCCCGAAAGAGAAGCTGTTCGACTGCATGGCGGCCATCAACGAAGCACGGATCGACGCGCCGGTGGAAATTGGCGACGTTGTGATCCCAAATATTTTGGGCACGGGCGTGGATATCATTGCAACCAATAAACTCTCGAGAGGAGCTACAACATAACATGGCAAATGAGGATCTCATCAAGCGCGCCGCAGCGGTCGTACCGTCTGATCGGCAGCTGAAGTGGCAGGAGATGGAATTTTATGCCTTTGCGCACTTTGGCATTAACACCTTCAGCGGGAAAAATGGGCACGAGTGGGGCGTGGGCTCAGAGGATCCCAAGCTCTTCAATCCCACGGATTTTGACGCGGATCAATGGGTCGCGGCAATCAAATCCGCCGGGATGACCGGCCTGCTGCTCACGGCAAAGCATCACGACGGCTTTTGCCTCTGGCCGAGCGAATTCACCGATCACTGCGTGAAAAACAGCCCGTGGCGCGGCGGGAAGGGCGACGTGGTGCGCGAAGTATCCGATGCGTGCAGGCGCGGCGGGATCAAATTCGGCGTTTACCTATCCCCTTGGGATAGGCATGAGAAGGCTTATGGCACTGGCAAAGCCTATGACGATTATTACTGCAACCAGCTACGTGAACTGCTGACGAACTACGGTGAGCTGTTCTGCGTGTGGTTCGACGGCGCGTGCGGTGAGGGGCCGAACGGCAAAAAGCAGGTGTATGACTGGGAGCGCTATTACGCGCTCATCCGTGAGTTGCAGCCTGAGGCGGTCATTAGCGTGTGCGGGCCTGATGTACGCTGGTGCGGCAATGAAGCGGGTAAGTGCCGCGAATCCGAATGGAGCGTTGTGCCCTCCACGCTGATGGACGTGGAACGCATCGCGGCGGATTCCCAGCAGGAGGACGACTCGAATTTTGCAAAAAAAGACTCTACGGACAGTGACCTCGGCAGCCGTGAGGCAATCGCTGGCGCAAAGAAGCTCATTTGGTTCCCTGCGGAAGTGGATACCTCGATTCGTCCGGGCTGGTTTTATCATAAAAACCAGGATCGGAAGGTGCGTTCCCTGAAAAAACTGTTGAAGATTTATTACAACTCCGTGGGAGCGAACGCGACCCTTCTGCTCAATATCCCGCCGGATCAACGCGGCCGCTTTGCAGACCCGGATGTGAAACGGCTGCGGGAAATAGGCGATGCGCTGCGCAGCGCCTTCCGTGAGAATCTTGCTGCGAATGCAAAGGCCTCGGCCTCTTCTGAAGCGGATGAGGCGCACGCCGCGCAGAAGGCCCTGAGCACGGATAAGGATGAATACTGGCGCGCGGTTGACGATGCAGAACAGGCGGAGTTGATCGTGGATCTCGGCAGGCCCGTGACCTTTTCCAAGGTTGTGCTGGGAGAATATCTGCCCTGCGGGCAGCATATTGAGCGATTCACCGTTTCTATAGAAAAACATGGCAAGTGGAAAAAGGTATATGCGGCGACGGTGGTCGGCCATAAACGCATCTGCCTGCTGAAAAAGACAACGGCTCAGCGCATTAAGATCACGATCGACGAATGCAGAACATTTCCAACCCTGCGCAAGCTGGAGGTTTATTGAGCGGATTGTAAAAAATGTGATTTATATTATCAGAAACCGCCTTATGCTGATTGCAAGCATAAGGCGGTTTCTTCGTATGCGGGCGGGTAAGTCCAGATATTTTTCTATCCTTCCCAGGCAATCAGCGCCGCGCCCAGTGCCCCACAAATCTGCGGCTCTTCCGGCAGAATAAGCGGTTCGCCGATTTTTTCTTCAATCGCCCGGCGCACGCCTTCGTTTTTTGCCACGCCCCCGGTCATCATATAAGAGCTCGTCGCCTTTGTCCGCGCGAGCAGCGCGCTGATCTTAGTGGCGACGGATTGATGGAGCCCGTGCACAATATCCGCCGTGCGCTTATTTTGCGCGATCAGGGAGACCACCTCTGATTCTGCAAAAACGGTGCACATGCTGGAGATCGTAACTGTTTCCTTCCACCCGCGATCCATTTCGCCCATGCGGGATACATCCAACTCCAGCGTGCGCGCCATCATGTCGAGGAAGCGCCCCGTCCCAGCCGCACACTTATCGTTCATCACGAAATCTGTCACGCGCCCCGTTTCGTCGAGGCGGATTACCTTGCTATCCTGCCCGCCGATATCAATCACGGTGCGTACCTGCGGATTGAGGAAAAAGGCGCCTTTTGCGTGGCAGGTAATCTCCGTCACGCCCTGCCCGCCGGCCCCAATGTGGGAGCGGCCATAGCCGGTTGCAACGGTGCAGGCGATCTCCTCTTTTCTTCTGCCGGCCTGTTGGAGAGCGACCGCGAGCGCTTTCTGCGCGCTCTCCCCGGCACGTGCGCCGGTTGGAATAACGGAATAGGCGATGATATGCTTGTCGGCGTTAAGCAGCACGGCGTTTGTTGAGGTGGAGCCGCTGTCGATGCCGGCAAAAATCGCGTTTTGATTCATATTGGCCGCTTCTCCTTTCCTTTTTTGAAGGCTTGTGTTTGGCAGCGTTTCTAGAAATGCTTCGATGCGCGTTGTCAACTGGCCTGGTGCCGGCGGGGTATAGTCGGTTTCTATTTTGGTCATCGGGATTTGGCCTTGCTTCAGGCGGCTGTATTCATAGTCATAATAATCACAGAATTTTACCGTGTGGTAAATCACGCCGCGCAGGCGGGGGCTTTCCGTGAGGCGCCTGCGTCCGGTAGGATCTGTCATGCGCATGCAGGGCGTTTGGCCCAAAAGGGCGGAGGCATATGCCTCCCATAGGTTGTCCGGCATCCAATCGGCCGGGAGAGAAACGCTGCGTTTGCCCGTGCAGGTGTCGTTTTGCACAGGTAGGGAGACGCAGTTCTGCAATGCCTCCAGCAAGGCTTGCGAGGCACGTGCTCCGAGCAGGCTGAGATAGGGCCGTGCGGGCGGGGCGGGCAGAGGGGCGAAGGCTGCCTGAAACCGTGCGGCGGAGAAGGCGCGCCCACTGTATGCGGCATAGGCGTTCGCCAGCCGCTTCAGCTCCAGCGCAAACCGTTTGCGTGCACAGGCGGTATCGCAGCGCGGAAGATCGAGCAAATAAAGAAAAGGGGAATCTCCTTTTTCTTGTAAAATATCATACACACGGCGGATCGAATCACAGCAATTAACAAGGATTAGTTCCCCCGTGCCGTTTTGCAGGCAGTCCTCCAGCAGTGCACGGCTAAAGGCGCAGAGATTTTGATGGGAAGCGCCGTCGGCCAACTCAAAGCCGCTCACCAAAGGCTCCCGCCGGATGCATTCCGCTCCAAAGCCTGCAAAGAGCTCAATGGGCGTGTATTTGCAGATATAGTGGATCATCGCGCGCGTCTCCTCTCCTCCAATAGCTCCAGGAAAGCCTCCAATCGGGTGCGCATTTGGCCATCGTTGATGTTGCGGCGGTCGCAGCCATCCCCATCGAGGGTAAGCATGGGGATGCCCTCCTGTTCCAGTCTGTCCCTCACGAGCCCAGCGCCGCCGATGGTGTTTTTACAGCCCCAATGGCAGAAGAAAACCACGCCGTTAGCGTGCAGCTTTAGGGCCATTTCAGCAATTTTGTCCGCACGGCGGCTCATCGGGCCGTTGAAGGTGTTGCCCAGAAGGCGGCGTGCCATGGATTCATAAGGGTGCTCCGGATCCGGCTCAAAAAGCGCATCAAAGCTCATATCAGAGCACAAAAGCTGGTTTTCTTCACTGAAATTGAGGATCGTGCGCAGGGAGTTTTGCCAGTATGGCAGGGAATGCACCCAGAGGATGCGGTTGCCGCCTTGGAAGACCGGCGCGTTTTTTGCGTCCTCACACAGCTGCTCAAAATACTGTTCAATCTCAGGCTTACCCAGCAGGATGTGCGTTGCAAAGAGCGTATACATTTCGGAAGTCATCTCATTGGGCAGATACCGGTCGGCCAGCAGGTCGTAGTAGCTCCGGCAGGCCTGCATAGAGCGCTGCTCGCAAGCGAGCACGGCCCGAAGGGCATCCTCGCTGAAACGCTCGTGCATGGCTTCCTCAGTGAAGCGGGCGAGCTCCCGCAGCTGATCCGCCACGGCCCGGGGATCTCCGCCCAGAAGGTGGAGGGTATGGGTGATGTCCAGCCAACTCTCGTCGATGCCGAAGGGCTCCACCAGGTCGGTATAGGTGTCGTAGATGGCGTTGACCCGCCGGGAGTACTGGCGGTAGAGATCGTGATGGGGCGGCAGCAGCACCAGATCCGGGCACTTTTTCTTGGCTTGCCAGATGGTCTCTGCCGTCTGGACGCCGAACTTTTTGGCAGGTTCGTTTTTGGCCAAGATGATGCCGTGTCGGGAGGCGGGGTCCCCGCAGACGGCCATAGGGACCGTCCGCAGCTCCGGGCGGCTCAGCAGCTCCACCGAGGCGTAAAAGGCGTTCAGGTCACAGTGCAGAATTACACGGTCCATGGCGCGCCTCCTTTCGTTCTCTATCGTAGCACATCTGTTCGCTGTTGAAAAGAGGAAGGGCTTGGCAGGGAATACCGCATGGGCAGCACGGGGAACCGGCGCGGTCCAAAAAACAAAACCGGGGAGACGCAGCACGTCTCCCCGGTCGGTTATGCACGGAAAAATGATTTACAGAATGCCCATCATCACCAGCGCGATGGTCACGAAGGTAGCCAGCAGCGCGATGGAGAAAAGCAGGAACCCGGCGTTGACCTTGCCCTTGTTTTGAAGGATGGTCTGGCTCTCCGGCACCAGACGGGCCTTGCGCAGCGCGGTGACCACAGGCTTGTAAAGCACCAGGATCAGCGCCATGTTGAGGCCGCCCTTGACCACGTTGAAGGGCAGGAAGACGGTGGGCAGCATGGCGACGATGGCGTCCCGGGGGATCCCCTGATAGATGGGGGTGATGAGGTAGTTCCACAGGATCATCACAGCGGTCAGGCAGATCGTACCCAGCGTCAGACCGATGACAGCGCCCTTCTTGGTGTGCATCTTCTTGTAGACGAAGGCGGCGGTGCAGCTGAACGCGCAGGTGGCCAGCACGTTCATGAGAAAGCCGATGGGACCGGTGTCACTGACGGTGAACATCTCCACCAGGGCCACCACAATGGAGATCATGGCGGCGGCCAGCGCCACGGCGACCAGCTTGTTGCAGCCGAACTTGGTGGCGGTGGTAAAGGCGACCAGCACCGGCAGGTAGTACAGCGGCGCCGTGTTGCCCAGCGTCAGCACAGCTGCGGCCACCTGGCCGCAGTTGTGGGCCGCTGCTCCGCCCACAGACACTCCGTAGACGGAGAGGCGCTTCAGCCGGGAGAGGGCGATCATCACCCCCATGGCCGTCACGCCCCCCAGCAGGGAAAAAATCAGCGCGTTCATGTTTCCTGCAAAGACCGCCCCCAGCAGGCACCGGGCCAGCAGGATCAGCAGCGCCTGCCCCGGTCCCAGGGCGTACAGGGCGAACAGCGTCACGATGTTGGCCAGTCCCAGCTTGATCCCCGGAATGGGGATGGCCAGGGACAAGGGGAAGAAGTTCTCCAGATAGCTGAGCGCCAGCGCCATGGCCGTCAGCACCGCGCACAGCGTCAACTGTCTCGTCGTCAGTTTCATGGCGCCTCCTTATCCGATCACCAGATCCACGCCGTCATCCGCCGCCGCGCCGCCCTCCAGCTGCACGACGATCCGGGCGGGCAGGCACACGATGCTCTGTCCCCCGCGGGTGATCTCCCCCATGTGGACGCAGTCCTGGGTGGGGCAGTCGGACACCGTCACCTGGGCAGACTCTGGCCCAAAGGCCACCCGGAGGGTGTAGCCGTTGGACGTATAGGTCCGCTCCTCCGGTCCCGACAGGTCCGCCAGCACCACCCGATCCACCGGCTCGCCGTTCGCAGACACTACCGCCGTCAGCGGGCCTATTTCCTCTCCCCCAGTCCAGAACAGAGCCGCGCAGGCCACCGCCAGCGCCAGCACAGCGGCCGCCGCCAACGCATCCCAGCCGTTTGGCCGCAGCTTAGGAGACGATTTCATACGCATACCCCGCCGAATCGTCCGGACGGAACCGGTCCGCGATGCCCGCAGTCGCCAGCAGCCGGCCGTCCTCTGTCACCAAGATCAGGTCAAAGTCATAGACGCCGCTGCGCCAGAGCTCCAGCGCCCGGTCCTCCCCCATGACGAACAGGGCCGTGGAGAGGGCGTCGCACATCGTGCCGTTGCCCGCGGCCCCATCCGCCACCACGGTGACGGAGGTAAGTCCGCTCTCCGCCGGGCGGCCGGTGGCAGGATCAATGATATGGTGATAGAGCTGTCCATTTTCCTCAAAATACCGCTGATAGCCGCCGGAGGTGACGGCAAAGGCGTCCGACGCCTCCAGGATCCCCGCCAAA
>ERZ826396.1775-NODE-1775-length-21219-cov-14.690701_pt1 | contig 21219 bp, 20 predicted proteins | sample MGYA00519926_ERZ826396 | MGnify/ENA primary metagenome ERZ826396 (study PRJEB31778, sample SAMEA3449230) | human gut metagenome | biome: human gut; feature: human-associated habitat; material: faeces | place: United Kingdom | collected 2010/2012 ... | reverse complement strand
TGATCTTGTGCGTCTGCAAGAACTCCTCACAAAACAGGGCTTCGTTGATGCTTTTTCCATCAAACCAGACGGGCATCCCGTCAAGCTGCGCTTTGTTTTTCATGGGCGTTGTCCTCCTTTTTCAGCCTGTTTAGCCGTTCCTCCAAACCGGCGATCAGGCCATCTTTGTTCAGCATTTTTACGATTTTTACCCGCTGTTCCAGCTCGGCGGCAATCAGCAAATCCGCCAGATACTCCACATAATCCAGCATCTGGCAGGCTTCCACAAACCGATCATCCAGAGTATCTGCCGCTGTCTTGGGTGCGTACTGCACCTTCCAGCGTTCCAGAAGATGCAGATAGTCGCACAGCACCCGTAAGCAGCGCACTTCCTCCTGCCGATATGCTTTTAGCAGGGGACGCTCCGGTTTGGGCAGTGCAACTGCCGAAGGGGGCTTGTCCGGGCCAATTCCGAAGTCATGAGCCAGCTTTTTAGCCGCCTCGTAGCTGCTCAGATCAAACAATTTCGCCACCAGGTCGATCACATCTCCAGTGGCCCCGCAGCCGAAGCAGTAAAAATACCGTTCGTTCAGCTTCATGCTGGGGTGCCGGTCATCGTGAAAGGGACAGCAAGTCATACCGTTTCGATTGACTTGCAGCCCATAGTGTTCAGCGGCTTGACTTACGGTAACTGCCGCCTTTACAGTTACAAAAATATCCATGCCATGTTCCTCCTTCATCTTTGTACAGGTTTCTCCTGTCACCTCTTTGTACAGGTTTCTCCTGTCACCTCAATGTACGGAGAAAAAGGGCATGGCTCAAAAAATCCGTCAGTCTTGCAAGAAAATAAAATACCGCCTCCCAAACTTGCAGAATTGCAAGATAGAAGGCGGCTGGATTCTTAAAATATGGATTGAGATTATTCCTGTTATGGAATATAATAAAAAGTAGAATTATAAACAATGAGGGCTGGTTATGAAATATCTTTCTACGTTTGAAATTGCAGAGAAATGGGGGATTTCTCCCCGACGGGTCGGCATCCTCTGCAACCAAGACCGGATTTCCGGTGCACAAAGAGCAGGAAGCCGCTGGATTATCCCGGAGGATGCAGAAAAACCAACCGATGCCCGCATTAAAAGCGGGAAATACAGAAAAGAAACGAGGTGATCTGCCTATGGGACAGGAATATCTCCCTGGTGATACTCCACAGCAGAGATTACAAGATTTGATGAAGGAGTATAAAATTACGCAGGCAGAGCTTGCTTCTAAAATTGGCGTTGCGGAAAGCTCCATCAGCCGTTTTCTGAATGGGACAAAGAATAAACTGACTATCGAGCAAATCATCCGTATTGCCCGGATTTTTAATGTATCCTCGGATTTTCTCCTTTGTCTGACCAATGTGCCGGACAAGAAGAATTATGACATCTCTGAGCTTGGCCTTTCTGCCGAAGCCGCACGCAATCTCTATACGGGACGGGTAAACCCGGAAGTGGTGAGCCGCCTGCTGGAAAATCGCCGTTTTGCCCAGCTGACCAGTATGATTGCCCTGTATTTTGATGAAACGATGGCTTCCGGATTTGCCGCACAGAACCAAATCCTGCAATCGTTAAGTTCCATGCTGTTGATGACCGGAAAAGAACAGCCGGACATTCGGAAAGCGTCACAGCAAGCGGCACAGGCAGTCTCTCTTAACAAGGTTCCGGTTTTCCAAGCCGATTTGACCAATATTCAGAATCAATTTATGGCCGTTCTTCGAGAGATCAAAAAGGAAATGACTTCTGGGGAGGGGATTTCCCAGAACATGACAAAAGAGCTTACCGAGCAGATGTTCTCAGAACTGACCAAAGGACAGGATCTTCATCATCCATCGGTTTCCCCAGAGCAGCTTGCCGCTATGGTCGTGCAGCCTATATCCCAGATGGGGCTGGCAGAGGATGAATCACTGGCGGAATTACAGCAGGCGCTGCTTCACATGATGGAAAGTATGCAGCCTAAGCAAAGCGATGAAAACGATGACCAATGAGCGGCTTTGCACGCTGGCGCAGCGAGGAGATACACAGGCGCAGGAGCAGCTGGTGCAGAACAATCTGGGGTATATCCGAAAAACTGCAAATGAATTGTACATCAGTGTTGGCCTTGGAAACAGTGAGTTGGGTATTGACCACGATGACCTGATTCAGGAGGGGAGCATCGGCTTGCTCCGGGCTATCTCCCTGTATGACCCGGGCAAAAAAATTAAGTTTCTGACCTATGCGGGGCCTGCCATCCGCAACGCCATGATGGATTTGATCTCGGCTGCTTTTGCGACCTTTGAACAGCGGATGCAGTCTGACAAAGATGGTATCCCCATGGAGAGAATCAATCTGGATGATTTGCTTCCCGGCGAGGATTCCATGCAGCGTTCCGACTTGATTGCCGACCCCTATGCGTCAGAGCCGGATAAGATTATGGAGGAAGCGGAAAAACGGAAAGAGCTCTATGAAGGACTGCGGCGCATATCAGAACGGGAGCGGGTTTATCTGCTGTACCGTTTTGGCTTTGAGGATGACATGGAGCATCCTCTTGTAGGAACAGCTCTGCATTTCCATCTTAGTGAGAGCCGTGCAAGGTCAACTGAAGCATTGGCGCTGGACAATCTCTGGCTGGAACTGCCGTGGTGGTATTAGTGCGCTGTCGCTGCGGCGGGACGAGGGGTTGATATACCTTTGCTTCCTTTTTCGGTCAGGCGGATTTTGCCCTGTGTGCAAATCCCGGTTTCGTCCGCAATCGTACAAAATCCGCCTGCCCTACTGCCGCCAAAAAGTGTCTGTCCGCTGCCCATCTGCCCAGGTTGCAGATGCCGCAGACAGCCCCTTCCCGGCATCAGCCGGAAGCAAAGGTATAACACACTAGACTTTCCTACGGAAAATCGTGTGCCAACAGGGATGCTGCTCGCCCCTATTGGAAACCCAGAGCCAAGGGGATATTCCCCTTTGGATACCCTATTATTTTTGGCAGCAATGGTATCCACCCTCTCAAAGCTGGGTGGTTTCCACGCTGTCAAAAATGTAAAATCTGAAAAACACTTTCACCATAGGGTCGTGGTTCTCAGATTTTCCTACATGGGATATTGCCTTGTTTTTGCAAATTCCCATGTGTCCGCTATGGCAAAAGCAGAAGAAAGAACGATTTTCGTATGATTTTATATAGAGTATAAGCAGGAGGCTAACATGGAGAAAACCAATATAACAGAAATTATCACGAAATACTTCAAGGCGGTGTGTGACGCATATAGCCTCGGGAATGTCGAATCATCTTATAATGCCCCAATAATGGCTTTATTTACGGATATTGGCTGTGCAGCCCGTGATTTGTCTGGTGAACGCAAAGGACAATCTGGAGAAAATATTGATATCAAGCTTTGGCATACCGAAGAAGAAGTTACAGAAACCGAACCTTTTGCCGGCGTTGAAGTTAAAAAGGTTGGTGGCATTGATAAAAGGGCGCTCTCTCAGATCAAGATTGAAGCTGATAGATATGGCAACGCTATTTTGACTGACAATATTGAATGGCGGTTTTGGCGTGCAGGTGATACAGAGATGTATACCGGTCTGCGAATTATGGAATTGGTTGATGGAAAGCTAGTTCTGAGAGAAGACAATATCGAATTGTTTTTTAGCCTTTTAGAAGATTTTTTGCTCCGTGACCCCGCACAAATAAAATCATCTACTAAGCTGGCTGAGTATATGGCAATGCACGCCCGTACAATACGCAGCATTATTTCTGGTATTCTTAAAGATGATGGTACTGGGCAACCGCTCTTGACTGATAATCAAAAGAAGTTGCCTATGTTCATGGAGCTATACGGGTTATATCGCAGGATTAAATCTGACCTTCGTCCCTTAATGAACACTCGTGAGTTTGCAGATATGTATGCCCAGACTATCGTTTATGGGTTATTTATTGCCAGGTATAATGACACAACGCCGGATTCATTTGATAGGTATGAGGCCATCAAATATTTACAAGAAGAATCTGAACTTCTCAAGCAGTTCTTTTTACATATTACAGGAACTGGAAGAAAACATCCCACCCTTGAAGGTGTTATTGATAAGCTATGCTCTTTGTACCGCATTTGTAATATTTCTAATTTGCTGGAAAGAGACGAGAAGAAAGATACGATCATCCACTTTTACGAGGAATTTTTGACTTTTTATGACCCGGCATTAAGAAAATCTCTTGGCGTTTTTTACACACCAGTTCAAGCTGTGCAATACCTGATTTCCTTTGTAGATAAAATTTTGGTCGAAGATTTTGCTATTGAAGGTGGGTTGTCTAATAACGAACAGATCACTGCGAAAGTTCCGTGTGCGCCATACAAGATAACGAAAAACAAGTGGTCAGACGAGATGACGATTTCCGTACCCCGTGTAGCCATTCTAGATCCAGCCTGCGGTACTGGCTCTTTTGGTGCGGAAATTATCAAATACATTAAAAACACATATTTTTCTGGTGCTCGGTCAGTATTTTACGAAAACTATATTCAGCAAGAGAACGGCTTGCTTTCCCGCTTAATTGGGTTTGAGATTATGATGACGAGCTATGTTGTTGCACACTTGAAGATTCGCCGTACCATTGATGAAACACTTGGTCATTTGCCGACAACTCAGCTTCCCACAAACATTTTTTTGACCAACACTCTGACACCGCCCATGTCCGATTTGGAACGTGGAGAACAATTGACCTTGTTTGATTTTTCGGCTGCCATAACAGAGGAAGCCTATAATGCTGATACATGGAAAACACGCCGCCCAATTAAGGTAATTATTGGCAATCCCCCATATTTGGCAGCATCTACAAACCCGTACGACATTTCAGCATACAAGACCGAAACAGATGGAGTAACCGACTTCGGTGAAAAGAAACACTGGCTGAATGATGACTACGTAAAATTCTTCCGTTTTTCCGAACAGATCATTGATAAGAATAAAGAAGGTGTCCTCGCCTTTGTATCTAATAATGGATATCTAGATAATCCGACCTTTAGAGGTATGCGTGGTAGCCTTCTGCGAACCTTTGATAAAATTTATATTGTGAATCTTCACGGTAGTGCCAACAAAAAGGAAACTGCTCCAGATGGAAGCAAGGATGAAAACATCTTTGACATTATGCAGGGGGTTTCTTTGTTTATTGGTGTCAAGAAAACTAAAAAAACCGATTGGGCAAAGGTGTACTACACGGATATTTGGGGAACTCGAGAAGCAAAATTTGAAGCCTTGGCCAAGGGCAACCTGGTTTTCTCTCAGTTGAAACTAGATCAAAAGATGGCGTATTTTATCCCGTTTGGAAGTAATGATAAGGAAGCCTATGATAAAGGTGTTAGCGTAGCCGAACTGTTCCCAGTAAATGTGACAGGGATTGTCTCTGGTAATGACGGAGCATCCATTGCTCCTACAAAAGCTGAATTGATTAGGAGAATGGACATTGTTAAGAATGCCACAGAGGAAAAAGATATTTTCGATTTATGGGGCAGATTTAGCCGTGGACAAACAGCTGAGAAAATCCAAAATGATGTATTGTCCGGAGGCACTATAACTCCGATTTCATTTCGTCCGTTTGATTCTCGTTGGACATATTATTCTGGGAATTCTTGTGGATGGGTTCTTTGGCCCCGAGAAAAGAACACGATGGGACATTTGCTGGCAGAACCAAATTGCCCGATTGGAGCGAATATCGGTTTGGTCTTTTGCAAAACTTCCAGAAGTTTCTTTTCCCCGTTTGTATCACAAAATATTATTGCCCATCGGCTGTTCTCAGCTATGTGCGAGATTACCTATATTGCCCCACTTTATCTCCGCTCTGAATCTGGACTGACTGGCGAAAGCTGGACTGCCAATTTGAACGACGAAGCATTCAATAAATTAACGCAATATCTGTCTGAAAAGCCGGAGCCAATAGAGATATTTGATTATGTGTATGGTATCTTACATGACCCTGTATATTGTGAGAAATACGAACAGTATCTTTGCAGGGATTTTCCTCGTGTCCCAATCATCAACACACCGGAGAAAGAACGAGACGAAGGGGAATTTTATGTTAGCGAAGAACTATATCGAGAGTATGTTTCTGCGGGTGAGCGATTGAGAAAGCTGCATCTAATGCAAATTAAAGCCCCAGCAGAACTAGCTCTTGAACCCAATACCCCTGATGAGATGGAAATCGGAGCCATTAAATATAAAAATGGAGTGCTCCAGTTAAATGCCAATAAACGTATCACCGGCATTTCTCAAGAAGTATGGAAATATCAAATTGGTGGGCATCAAGTGTTGGACAAGTGGTTCAAGGAACATAAGGGTGAAGCACTTACGATTGATTCCTTTACTCACATCGAAAATATTGTGGGTGCTCTCGATGAGACGATTCGCATAAGAGAACATCTGAAAGGTCTGCACAAATAAGTATTAGAAAAAGAGGAAATCATGGATAAAATAATTAAAATTCCAGTAGATGCTGGAAAGGTTACAATTTCAGAAGATACAAAATCCATACTCAGAAACTTGTTTTCTGGATGTAGAGTGAATTTCCTGTTTGGCGCCGGATTCTCTGCAAATCTGTTAGGAACTTTGAGCAATAATGAGGTGATTTTTGAAGCGCTGCAAAAATACCAAGCGAAAAATGAGGATGAAAGGAAAAAAGTTACGATATTATCCGCTTTTTTGTATTGGTCGTTTTTCGTTAGATGTATTGAACCGATTTCTAAGATATCGACATATGATTCCTCATTTGATCCATATAAAAATTTCGGAGATATTGTATACCGAATTTTTTCTGAAAGAGGCAATCCGGCGTTAGATAGGCAGTTTAGCATTTTTACAACCAATTATGATCCAATAATCGAGCTGATTTTTGACCATTCAAATTGCATATGCAATGATGGTTTTGAGGGGAGAATCGAGCCTCGTTTTTCCACTGATAATTATTCGAAAACATATTACAGACAAGCCATATTCTCCAATAGGAAAGCAGAAATTCCTTCGGTGAATCTTTTGAAATTACACGGATCTGTTACTTGGGGCCAAGACATTTTCTGGGGCGGTATTATATATCGGCAGTATCGCGATAAAATAGGGTACTTTACAAATACTTATTCAACGTGGTTCGATACTACTATGGTGTCAACTATTGATGCACGTTTCACAGCGAATCGGCCAGATGAAGCTAATAAGCAAATTCAATCTTTATTTGCAAGCAGTATTTTCGATACATTGCTTGCTAAAGAAGACGACTACGGCAAATTCATTCAAGCGTACAAAATGGCTTTTCTAATTGTGAATCCAACCAAGGAAAAATTTAGTGACACGCTGTTGAACAAGAATTACTATGAGCTTTTACGTATTTTCTCTAATGAATTAGAGAAGGAGAACTCACTTCTGGTGGTCAATGGTTTTTCTTTTAGGGATGAGCATATCCTAGATTTAGTAAAACGCTCTATGGTTAACCCATCGTTGAAAATACTCATTTTTGTATATCAGGCCACCGCAATTGAGGATTTCCAAAAGCTATTCGGTGAAGTGAAAAATAATAACATTACTTATATTGCACTTGATGGAGAAAACCTGTCTTTGAACTATTTCAATCAGATTTTGTCGCATATCCATTCCTAAAAGAAAGAGGTGAATTGGTATGAACGATTTTTATAAAATCGGACAAGTGATTGAAGTACGCGGACAAAAACTTCGTATACGTGTTTTTGAAAACAAAAACAGCAATATTTTGGTATATCAAGGACACGTTATTAAAAATGTGTCTGTCGGTAGTTTTGTAAAGATTCCAAAAGGATTCAGCAATATCATTGGCCGTATAGAAGGAGAATACATTCAAGAGAATAAGTCTACAGGTGAGAATAACTGCCAACCCCGCTTTTCAAAAGAAAGCGAAACCATTGATCGCATTATCGAAGTAAGCATTATGGGTGTGCTGAATGACGGGCGTTTCCAGAGAGGCTTAATTGACATTCCGCTGGTTTTCTCGGACGCATATATGCTTGCTGATACAGAAGTACAAAAGATTTTTGAGTTTAGCTCTGATTTAACTACTTCTGTGTGCATTGGCTCTATTAACGATTACAAAGAAGAAAAACTTTTTATCTCGGCAAATTCGCTCTTCGCCAGTCATATAGGAATATTCGGGAATACCGGAAGTGGTAAATCAAATACGTTAGCCAAAATATACACTGAGTGCTTTCAACGTTTTAAAGGAATGCCCGGATTTGCTAAAAGTAGATTTCTTCTTATCGATTTTAATGGGGAGTACACCCAAGCCTTCGATGACAGCAAGCGGGTATATCGACTATCAACAAGAGTTGATACAGGAGATTCAATCCCTATTCATCAATCTTTCTTGGAAGATGTTGAACTCTGGTCAATAATATGTGAGGCAACAGAGAAAACGCAAAAGCCTTTCCTAAGCAAGAGCATTGATCTATACCGTCGGTTGCGCGAGACAGATAATCTTATGGCATATATCCGTGGAATGTTAAGAAATCTGCTTCTCCGATATTATGATGACCCTCAAATGTTTTTGCGGCAATTGACAGGACTTAAGAATATTCTGGCATTGCTATTTGTTGATGCCGAACCTGGAATCAAAATTTTAAATAGCATCCAAGTTCGTGCAAATGGCACAAAATTTTGCCGTGCAGATGATGATGGTGATCACTGGGGAAATACTTCTGATGATTACGAACAACAATTTGTTTCTGTTATTTTGGATTCAGTGTTTTTCCCTAACAATTATAAAAATGAAGATGAATATTTGATATTTGAGTATGCTTTACGGTATAAATACTTAGATTCTTTATGCTCGCAGTATATCAATGAGGAGCACGTTGGTCCACTTATCTCAAGATTTGAAAATCGTGTAAAACGAGTAAAGCGTCTTTTCAAAATATGTGACAATCCTCCCGCTGATTGGCTGGCAATATATTCATTGGTTGATGTTAATGTGGAATTCAAAAAGATTGTTCCCCTAATTATTTGCAAGTATTTCTATGAACGTCAACGGCTAAACTTCAACGGTAGTAGTTTACATATTATCATTGACGAAGCGCATAATGTCTTGTCTACAACATCGGAGCGAGAAAGTCAGACATGGAAAGATTACCGCTTAGAAACTTTTGAAGAAATCATCAAAGAAGGGCGAAAGTTTGGAACGTTTTTAACTATATCAAGTCAGCGTCCATCTGACATATCGGAAACCATTATTTCTCAATTGCATAACTATTTCATTCATCGATTGGTTAACAATGAGGATATACGAGCCATTGGTAAAGCTGTGGCATTCATTGACAACACTTCATATGAAATGATCTCTGTCCTGCCACAAGGAGCGTGTATCTTTACTGGCGTTGCTTCCAATTTCCCTGTTTTGGTGCAGGTTGATTTATTGCCAAAACAACAGCAACCACAAAGTAGCACCATAAATCTTACAGAGTTGTGGAAAGAACCTTAAAACAAAGCCCATCGGTCAGTATTGACCGATGGGCTTTACAAATCTATGCAGTTAATCTGTCAAACGATGCTGGGGTGTTCCGTGAATATATTTCTCCAAGCCTCCGTTCAACACTACATTTGCATATTCTAGTGGCTGGTTATAGATTAACCAGTCCAATTCGGATCGTTGATACATATTGTCTGCTACCTCATTTTCAACAGCAACCGTATCAATCGAAATCATGCTACCATCAGCAAATTTCAGTTCAACGCAGGCTGTATCCAAATTGAACTCACAAGAGATCGCACGCTCCATGTTGTTCACCTCAAATCATCCCAAAGAACTTCAGTGCCTCTGTAATTGCCGCTTCCTTTTCTGGCGGACATTTCGGCTGTTTGGCATTTTCAGACTTTGGCTTATTATAGTTCTCCCGCTCAATAATGCCATACTTCTGTTTGACCTGGGCGATATAGAGATGGCTGACTTTCAGGCCAGTATGCTCCAGTACATACGCCTTGATTTCCTCATAGGTAGCCTTGCTTTCCGCCGACGTCAAATCCAGTTCGTCCAGATTCAACTCCACCTCGATATGTTGCTTGGTATTAAGTTTGGACAAAAGTACTACCGTTTCTACATGCACCGTATGAGGGAACATATCCACCACCTTTACCTTTTCGATGGTATAGCCTTTTGGACAAAGATATGCCAAATCCCTTGCCAATGTGGCAGAATCACAGGATACATAAACCACTTTCTTCGGAGCAATGGCAGCAATGGTATCCAGCAGGACACTGTCGCAGCCTTTCCGAGGAGGGTCTACCACGACCACATCAGCAGTGATGCCTTTCTCCTCATAAAGTCTGGGAATCACATCTTCTGCGGCACCAACGGCAAAATCTGCGTTGTTCATGCCGTTAAGAGCAGCATTTCTTTTGGCGTCAGCAATGGCTTCCGGTACGATTTCTACGCCGAAAACATGTTTTGCTTTCTGGGCAAAGAACAGGGAAATGGTGCCGATGCCGCAGTACAAATCCAGGACTGTTTCGTTTCCTTCCAGCTCCGCAAAATCCAGAGCCGTCTGGTAAAGCACCTGTGTCTGCAAAGGATTTACCTGATAGAAGGACAGGGGAGAAATTTCAAACTGTACATCTCCGATGTAGTCGCGAATGGTTTCTTTACCCCAAAGCACATGGACTTCTGTTCCTAAGATTACATTGGTCTGGTCTGTATTTACATTTAATACGATGGAAGTCATGCCTTCGATTTCCCGCAGGCGTTCTACCAATACATCGCAATGGGGCAGTTTTCTGCCGTTTACCACCAGACAAACCATAATTTCGCCTGTGCGTCTGCCGATACGAGTCAGGATATGACGTACCAGACCGCGATGGATAGTTTCGTCATAAAGGGGAATTTCATATTCCGCCAGAAATGCCCGAATGATTTTTACAATCCGGTCATTTACTTCATTTTGCAGCATACATACGGGCGTGTCGATGATGCGATGGCTGCGTTTGGCATAAAAGCCGATTTCTGGTTCACCGGTTTTTCCGCCCACTGGGAATTGGGCTTTGTTGCGGTAACGCCAAGGTTCTTCCATACCTTTGGCATAGCCTACGGAAATGCCGGAAAAACCACCAATCCGTTCCAGATGGTCTTTGACTTTTTTTGTTTTGAAAGCAAGCTGTCCTTCATAGGAAAGATGCTGCAGCTGACAGCCGCCGCATTTTGCGGCAACAGGACAGGCAGGGGTTACCCGATGGGGGGAAGGTTCTAAGATTTCTAACAGCTTCCCGTAACCAAAATGTTTTTTTGTTTTGACAATGAGGACTTTGATGACCTCTTCCGGCAGTGCGCCTTCCACAAAGACGGTGTAACCGTCAATGCGTCCGATGCCTTCGCCATTGGTGCCAATGTCTGTAATGGACATGGTGTAGGTCTGATTTTTCTCAACAGGAAGTTTCATACTTCCCCTCCGTTTCTATGATATTGACCATAGGGACATACAGTGCCGTTGCAGATGCAGTGGCGGCAGGTGACAAAGCTGGCGTTGGGGGTTCCTTCGCCGTCCTCCAACATTTTCCGCATGTCTGCCATGGTTTGTTTCACTTCTTTTCTCAAGTTTCTGGTATTTCGCACATAAAACATATAATCGCTGTATTTCAGCCAACCGTAAGACGGGCGTTTGCCGTAAATATCCTCCAAAAGAAGGAAGTAGGCTGCCAGCTGTAATAAATCTCCTGGATGGGGGAGAGGAGCGTCTTTGATGGCACCGCTTTTCAGTTCTACGGGAACGATAGCACTGCCCAGTCTTTTTTTGAAAATATAGTCTGGTTTTCCCTGTAGATCGTACTTTGCGGAATAGAGCAATTTTCCAAAGCCTTCACTTTTTTTGCCGGATTGCTTCTGGTCGGCGTAAATCAAAGTAAAGCCAGGCATAATATCTTTTCGGGGTTGTTTTTGCAGATGGGGACGGCGCGTCCGCCAAAGCAGAAGCACTGCCAATAGAATCAGCAAAAACAGAATGCCGAAAGACAGCCAGTTTGCAGTGATTTTTTCAAACATGGACATACTGCATTACCCAAAAAATAAGTATCAGCACCAGCAGAGCAAGAAGGGCAATTTTCCCCAAAAGCCGTCGCAGGCGATACTGGCGGTAAAGCTTTCTATGGAAGGCTTCGCCTCGTACAAAATTGGCCGTGGTGGAATCTTCCAGACCAAGTTCTTCCAGATATTCTTTGCGCATACGGCGCAGTTCTGCTCTGCCATATATTTTTTCATAATACCACTGATAAGGGCAGTAGGTATATTTGTTCAGTTCATGTGCGGAAAGGGTTTCCTTTGCCATGGTTCCACCTGCTTATTCGAAGTCGGAACGGCTCAGGTTGCGCTGAAGCATGCGGTTGTAGCCAGCCCAGTGTCCCTGGGTGCTGTCTGCCGCAAGGGCTTCTTCAATCATTTTTGTTTTGGCATCCAGATTGTCTGCACAGTGGAGCAGGAAAGCTTCCGGTGTAGAAGGCAGTTTGGGAGAGCCATATTCGTATTCCCCATGATGGGACAGCATGCAGTGCTTCATGAGGGATTCCAGACGTTTGGGGAAACCATCAATTTTAGCAGCAGCATCCCGAATGAGTTCGGAACCAAGAATCAAATGACCCAGAAGCTGACCGTCGTCGGTGTAGTCATTGGTAGGAAAGTCGGAAAGTTCCAGCACTTTGCCGACATCATGGAGCATAGCGGATGCCACAAGGATGTCGCGGTTTACATAGTTGTAACGAGGTGCCAGAAAATCACAAAGCTGTGTGACAGACAAGGTGTGTTCCACCAAACCGCCGCGGAAGCTGTGATGCATAGCTTTTGCTGCGGAATGATATTTGAATTCCTTACTGATGGCAGGATGACGCAGGAAGATTTCTTCCAGCAGTTTTTTCAGATAGGGATTTTTCATGGTTTTGATATATCCCATGAGCTGATCATACATTTCATCGATGTTTTTGTCGGTGCTGGGTACAAAATCCGCAGGATCGTATTCCCCTTCGCGGCTGCGGCGGATGCGTTTGACATTGAGCTGCAGTTCGTTGTTGAATGTGGTGACAAAAGCATCTACTTTGATAAAGTCGTTTTCCTGAAAGCTCTGAATATCGTTGTTCAGATCCCAGACTTTGGCGTCCACCATACCGGTTTTATCCTGCAATTTCAAAGACAGATAATTTTTGCCGTTGCGGCTTTTCATAGTCTGTCTGCTCTTGCACAGATAATGTTCGATGATGTTTTCACCTTCGTGCAATTCATTGATATATTTCATAAATGTCCTCTCTTTCTATCTCATTCCTAATCTCTTATTATAAAAGAAAACAGACAAAATTACCAGCTTTCCAAAAGTTTTTTCAAATTGGGAACGAAAGGGTGGTTTTTGCGTCTAAAATGTTAAAAAACCGTAACGGCAAAGAACGGGAAAATATGGTATGATGGAAAAAAGAGATGGTAAGGAGGAATGAACATGAAACAGAAAAAAGTACTTTGTGCAGGGCTTGCGGCGGCAATGCTTATGGGATTGGTTCCCCAGACAGCTCTGGCGGCGGAAAACGATATTTTAGACTATGATTTCCGCACATATGATACAGACGTCAGCGGTGACGGCTGGGACTGGGATGCAGACGGCAGAATTTTGACCATTGATGGATTGTATGTCAATGCAGATGAGAGCAATACCAATGGCAGAGAAGGTGCCATCTGTCTGCCGGAGGACAGCATTCTCTATCTGGATGGGGACAGTGAAATCAATGTGGATGGATATGGTCTGCATGCCATTTATGCAGAGGGGGATTTGACTGTAAGAGGTAATGACGATTTGGTGGTAAGAACCACAAGCGCTTCTTCCAGCGTTATTTATGTATATCGTGGTGATATCAATCTGGAAGACAATGTTTTTCTGGAAGTTTATCCCGAAGGTCATGTGCTGTATGTGGATGAAGCCAGAGGCAGTGATGGTGTGGTAAATATTTATGATAAGGCAAAAGTTGAAGTTCACGACCCTTATGACGATAACTTCTATATGATGGATACAGACGAACTGGTAAAAGTCACATACCGTTCTCCTGCAAAACCCACAGACGAATGGCTGAATTTCAGCGAAAAATATGATAAGGATTATGAAACCATTACATTCTACAGAAAAACCGTTGTAGATCAGCCGGAAGAACCAGAAGAAACGCCGGAGGAACCAGAGGATAAACCCGAAGAAACACCGGCAGAAACCCATGTTTTCCAGATTAAGATTGGGGAAACTTATCTGGTGAAAGACGATGAGGAACGCATCGCACTGGATGCACCTGCATATCTTTCCGAAGATGGTTACACCATGCTGCCACTGCGGGCACTGTTGAATGTTTCCAAAGATGGCGTGCAGATCGACTGGAATCAGAAAGACAAAATTGCAACCATTACTTATGATGATATCACTGTTGTGATTCCTGTAGAAGGAACAGACAAAACCGTTACCATCAATGGGGAAGAAACAACACTGGTAACAGCACCTCAAACAGTAAATGATCGCGCATTTCTGTCTCTGCGTGACTGGTGCACTGTGACAGGCATGTCCACAGATGCGCTTCAGTGGGATAGTGCAACAAAAACAGTGACTATGACAGTGGAAAAATGATGGTCCTTGTATAAAAAATACAGCTCCAAAGAGATTGTATCTTTAGGTGTTGGTTTATAAAAACGAAAATAGCTGGAATTCTCATGATGAACTGCACCCCATTTGTTAGACAGTATGATATACTGAATAACAAATGGGGTGCAGTTCATGATACAAAGGATTCCAGCTATTATTTTTTTGCCGAATTCCTATAAGGAATATTTTCTTATGAAGGCAGTTGTTGAGGGGATTTTTAGAGGGCATAAGTGGAAGCAGTGGCAGAAAAATGGTAAAATAAAACTGATAGAAAGTAAGTAGAAGCGGATTTTGGATTTCGGAAGGGGGCATCGTGTTGGTTCAAAAGATCAAAAGGGGTATCATTGCAGGAATATGTATCATTTTGGCGATATTTTATATATTACAACGCCCTGTACCTATCAATAAAGAGTTGGAAGCGATGGTTTATACAGCAAATCAGGAAGAAGGCGCAACATCCATTGTTATTGATGGATCAATCAAGAAGGAACGATTTACAGAAGAAGCTAGTTTTGTTGGGTACTTTAAAATAAACTGTTATCCAAAATCTTATTACGCAGGAACAACGGCAAGAATAGACTGGCATGATGTTATTGCGAAAAATATACGCTTTATGTGTGCTGGGACAATTTCTACATTAGATATAAAGGACATCGAAATCGATAGAACGATGGATCATATCAAGATTCTTTTACGTGATGGAACAATCATTTCTACAATAAAAGAGGATACTTCGGGTGAACACGGAGTATCCTCTTTTTGAATGATTATAGGTTTGTTCAGAATCAATGTCTGAGGGAACTTGTTCGTATTTGGAATTTCAATATCTATTATGAATAGGTAATGAAAATTAAAATTCATTTCCGGGGAAGCGAGGAATGCCATCGAATCCCTGTTTCAGATCTTCGTCTGTGGGGATATAGTCTGTCATGGTGCCATTGTTGAATTTTTCGTATGCAAACATGTCGAAATAGCCAGTACCTGTCAGTCCAAAGACGATGGTTTTTTCTTCGCCGGTTTCTTTGCATTTTTTCGCTTCTTCCATAGCTACATAAATAGCATGGGCACTTTCAGGAGCAGGCAAGATGCCTTCTACCCGTGCGAATTCCGTAGCGGCGGCGAAAACGGCTGTCTGTTCCACAGAACGTGCTTCCATAAGCCCATCATGGTAAAGCTGAGAAAGGATGGAACTCATACCGTGATACCGCAGACCGCCTGCGTGGTTGGCAGAAGGAATGAAGTTACTGCCAAGGGTATACATTTTCTGGAGAGGTGTTACCATACCGGTGTCGCAGTAATCATAAGCAAATTTCCCTCTGGTGAGGCTAGGGCAGGAAGCGGGTTCTACAGCGATGATCTGATAATCCCGTTCGCCGCGGAGTTTTTCGCCCATAAAAGGAGAAATCAGACCGCCCAGATTAGAGCCGCCGCCGGCACAGCCGATGATCATATCTGCTTTCACGCCGTATTTATCCAGAGCGGCTTTGGTTTCCAGACCGATGATGGTCTGATGAAGCAATACCTGATTGAGGACGCTGCCCAGTACATATCGGTAGCCATCCTGTTTGGCAGCCATTTCTACGGCTTCAGAAATGGCGCAGCCCAGACTGCCGGATGTACCCGGATGCTCTGCAAGGATTTTTCTGCCGATTTCTGTTTCCATGGAAGGGGAAGGCGTTACTGCCGCACCATAAGTACGCATGACTTCACGGCGGAAAGGCTTCTGCTCGTAGGAGCATTTTACCATATAAACCTGACAGTCCAGACCGAAGTAAGCACATGCCATAGACAGGGCGGTCCCCCATTGTCCGGCACCGGTTTCTGTTGTGACGCCTTTCAGTCCCTGTTCCTTTGCGTAATAAGCCTGTGCAATGGCGGAATTGAGTTTATGGCTGCCGCTGGTGTTGTTGCCTTCAAATTTATAGTAGATTTTTGCGGGAGTCTGCAATTTTTCTTCCAGACAATAGGCACGCACCAGAGGCGCAGGACGGTACATTTTATAGAACTTTAAAATGGGTTCGGGAATATCAATGTAAGGGGTATCGTTGTCCAATTCCTGTTTTACCAGTTCTTCACAGAATACCTGACTGAGTTCTTCTGCGGTCATGGGTTTCAGTGTACTGGGATTGAGCAGGGGAGCGGGTTTGTTGTTCATGTCTGCCCGCAGATTATACCACTGTTTCGGCATTTCCTGTTCGTCTAAATAAATTTTGTAAGGGATTTCTTTTGTGTTCATGGTGCATGCTCCTTTCTTTGGTTGATTTTGATTTATAAAAAAACGCCTGTCCCTGACGAAATCGTCAAAGGGACAGGCGTAAAATCCTGCGGTGCCACCCTGATTGGCAGAAAATCTGCCCACTCATGCATACGATCATATGCGTCCTTTGTTAACGAAGGGAGTTCTCCGGCGCACCTACTATTTTCGGTTTGCCCTCAAGAGCCCATTCCCTCATCCCGCTGCTACTGTGATTCCACCATCCACAGTTCTCTGGAAACAGCTTCCGGAAAAGGTACTTACACTCTTTCTGCGGTTTCTGCTTTTCAAAAGTTATACCATGTCAGAAGGACATTTGTCAATACAAAATTTGAAAAATGTTCTTTTTTTCTGTATATTACAGCAGTTCACCATATTTGCGGATATACAGTTTTTTCATGATGGTTGCCAGTGTTACATAAGCAACGATAATGCCTGCCAGCCATGTGAAGTATACGGGAGGCAGTGCTGACAGACCGATATGTGTACCGAAGGGCAGGAAAGGAATGGCTGTCAGTACGGCAATGCCTGTGAATGTCAGCAGTACAACGGGAACGGAAGCACGGCTGCGCAGGAAGGGCAGTTTAGGTGTGCGGATCATGTGAATCACCAGAGTCTGGCTCCACATGGATTCTACAAACCAGCCTGCCTGGAACAGTGCAATAAACATTGTCTGGGATGCGGGGTCAAGGCTGTGGAAGGAACCGCCGCATACAGCAGGACAGATTACGAAGTACATTACCAGATAAGTTACGATGTCAAATACGGAGCTGGTAGGCCCAATCCACAGCATGAATTTGCTGACGGAAGAAGCATCCCATTTCCGAGGTTCTTTCAAAAATTCTGCGTCTACGTTGTCCCAAGGAATTGCAGTGCAGGAGATGTCATAGATCAGGTTCAGCAGAATCAGATGGATGGAAGCCATAGGCAGGAAAGGCAGGAATGCAGATGCTGCCAATACAGAGAACATATTCCCGAAGTTGGAGGAAGCTGTCATTTTGATGTATTTGATCATGTTTGCATAAGTTTTTCTGCCTTCAATGATGCCCTGTTCCAGTACCATCAGGTCTTTTTCCAGCAAAATAACATTTGCGGATTCTTTTGCGATGTCTACGGCAGTATCTACAGAGATACCTACATCGGATGCTTTCATGGCAGCGGCGTCGTTGATGCCGTCACCCATGTAGCCAACGCTGTGACCGTTTTCACGGAGGAGTGTTACCACTCTTGCTTTCTGCAGAGGAGAAAGTTTTGCGAAAATGGTGGTGTTTTCTGCTGCTTTTGCCAGTTCTGTGTCTGTCATATCGTCCAGCTGGTCACCTGTCAGGATGCGGTCTACGGACAGACCTACCTGTTTGCAGATATATTTTGTTACTTTTTCATTGTCACCTGTGAGGATTTTTACGGCTACACCGTATTCCTGCAGTGCTTTCACTGCGGCAGCAGTGGTTTCTTTGGGAGGGTCAAGGAATGCCAGATATCCAATGAGAACCATGTTGTTTTCATCTGCTACAGAGAATGCGCCAACAGGGGAGGGATTTGTTTTCTGGGAAATACCCAGTACACGCATACCGTTGTTGTTCAGGTCGTTGACTTTTGCCAGTACCATTTTTTTCATTTCATCTGTCAGTTCTACCACTTCGCCATGGTATTCTACGAATGTGGAGATAGACAGCATTTCTTCGATGGCACCTTTTGTGATCATCTGTGTTTTGCCTTTTTTATCTGCAACTACGATGCTCATGCGGCGACGTTCAAAGTCGAAGGGGATTTCATCTACTTTTGTATAATTGTTTTCCAGTACAGCAAAAGCAGGTGTTCTTTCAATGAGTGCGTGAGTACGTTCGATGATGGCTTTATCCATGAGGTTTTTCAGCCCTGTCTGGTAGTAGCTGTTCAGGAAAGCGTGACGCAGGATGCGGTCATCTTCTTCGCCCATAACATTCAGGTGGTATTCCAGAGCAACTTTGTCTTTTGTCAGTGTGCCGGTTTTGTCTGTGCACAGAACGTCAATGGAACCCAGGTTCTGGATAGCATTCAGGTCTTTGATGATCACTTTCTGACGGCTCATGGCAACAGCGCCTTTTGCCAGACAGGTGGTTACGATCATAGGGAGCATTTCTGGTGTCAGACCAACAGCAATGGAAATGGCAAAGAGGGCTGCGTTGAGCCAGTCCCCTTTGGCAAAGCCGTTCAGGAACAGTACGATGGGCACCATGATGAGCATGAAGCGGATCAGTACCCAGGAAACGGAGTTTACACCTTTTTCAAAAGAAGTTTTTGCAGGTTTTTCGGACAGATGTTTTGCCATGTCACCCAGCATGGTGTCGTTGCCGGTTGCAATAACAACGCCGGTTGCGCTGCCGCTGATCACATTGCTGCCCATGAAAGCCAGGTTGGATGCTTCTGTAATAGCACCTGTGATTTTCTGTTTCTGAGGCAGTTTTTCTACAGGTTCGCTTTCGCCTGTCAGAGCAGACTGGCTGATAAACAGGTCTTTTGCTGTTACGATGCGCAGATCCGCAGGAATCATATCGCCGGCAGACAGGGTAACGATGTCGCCTACAACGATTTCATCCATGGGGATTTCCTGTGTGCCGTGATGTTTTCTGGTAACGGCTGCAGTTGTATGAATCATAGCAGACAGCTTTGCTGCCGCGTTGCCGCTGCGTGTTTCCTGTACAAAACGCAGGATACCGGATACCAGTACCATAACAGTGATGATGATAACGGTTGTGGCATCTTTTTCACCGGGAGCTGCCCAGATGATTTCTGTGCAGGCGGAAACGATTGCCAGAACAAATAAGATTGCAGTAAAAGGATTGATGAATGCGTTGCAGAGTCTTTTGAAAAGAGATTCTTTTTTGCCATGGGTTACGTTGTTGTCACCATGGAGTTCCCGCAGCTGTTCCACCTGTTCGTCTGCCAGACCTTCCTGAGAAATGCTCAGGGCAGCGAATACATTTTTTCTGGAATTTTCTGCGGCAAATTTCAGTCTGTCATTGATCTGATCGCGGCGAACCATGTCTGCTGCGATTTTTGTTTTGAGGATTCTTTCTTTCAATGTTTTTTTCATAGGTCCGTACCTCCATATTCTTAGATTTTTGTGGTTTTGGATTGTACAGACAAAAACAGAGAACGATGATCCAGAGCGGAAGCATGTCCGCAGGAGGACGTTCCTCGCTTTGCCTTCGTTCTGTTGTTTTTGTACTGCTACTGCCTTCTGCGTCCATGCTTCTCACCTCGCTTTTTTGATTGGAATGCTCTATGAAAACCCTGAAATCAGGGGGATTTTCCCGAAAAAAGGGCGCAAAAAAAACACCGCATGAAAACTATGTTTTCAAATTTTTCAAACAGCCCAATAAAAGGGCAGCGGAAAAGCGGTGCAATGCCAATTTTTCGGTCTTATATTTTCAGAAAGAAACTAGATTACGGATACAGATGTCATGCCCATCTGTTCCATAAAACAGTTTGATTGGTTTGCCCGCTGGATGGAGTTGTAATTGTCTGGATGACCTGCGTCCATAATCTCACCTCTTTTTTGCATAAAAAAATCCGTACAAACTCCAACGGTTGTACGGAAAATCAAATGCCATTTTATAAAAAATGCAACCGTTTCGAGCTTTAGCTCTGCAGGGCGGTGAAACTGCGTTATGCTACACCTTGGTTTCGATGTAACCTGTTCAAACCATCGCATGATGTCTCCATCATTTTGCGGCAGCAGTCCATATCCCTGTAGTAGCCTTACCTACCGGAACTATTCTTTTCGGGTTCATCATACGCCTATAGGAAGGATTTGTCAACGGTTTTTCGAAAAAATTAAGATTTTCCACAGGAAAAGCAGGAAATAGGATGAGTTCTTTCCTAATAAATAAAAAGAAAAAAGATGTTTGAAATAAGTATACAATGTACTGATAAAAGAACCATAAAAAGTGTTGACAGAAGTGGGAACCGATGGTAATATATATTTCGCTGTCGGAACACAGCGAAAAAGTTCCAAAAAAATTGAAAATAGTTGTTGACAGATCGGAAACGATGTGATAACACACTATTCGCTGCTGAAATACAGAAAAGCAGCAAAGAAAAAATAAAAAAAGTTCTTGACAAGCGAAAAGCTTTCTGATAAAATATTTTTCGCTGTCAAAACTTGACAGACAAGTTCTTCTTTCTGAAAAGAAAATGTTCGAAAAAAAGAACTTGACAGAAAAATGAAAGAGTGATAAGATATCACTCGCCGCTGAAAAAGCGGCACAGACTGATCCTTGAAAACTAAACAGCAGAAATAAACTTACAACCCATAGTCAATTCGGTTAGTGAGCTTTGAACCGGTTATGAAGCA